>Ga0207868_1000743_pt1 | contig 29484 bp, 39 predicted proteins | sample Passage237B_FD_187370 | JGI IMG/M metagenome (GOLD analysis project Ga0207868, IMG submission 187370) | Cellulose adapted compost microbial communities from Newby Island Compost Facility, Milpitas, CA, USA - Passage2 37B (SPAdes) (version 3) ... | reverse complement strand
GCTGATCGTGCCGATCGCGATGGAGGAGAAGCTGCGCTTCGCCATCCGCGAGGGCGGCCGAACCGTCGGCGCAGGCATCGTCGCAAGCATAACGGAATAAGAAGGACAGAGGTCTGTCGCGGGCGCGAGGGTTTCGCCCCGCGCTCGCGAAAGACGAAGGAACCGACGCAATGAACGGACAGAATATCCGCATCCGCCTGAAAGCGTTCGATCATCGCGTGCTCGATGCCTCGACGCGGGAGATCGTCTCGACGGCCAAGCGTACGGGCGCCAGCGTCCGCGGGCCAGTTCCGCTGCCGACGCGGATCGAGAAGTTCACGGTCAACCGCTCGCCGCACATCGACAAGAAGAGCCGCGAGCAGTTCGAGATGCGTACGCACAAGAGGCTGCTCGACATCGTCGACCCGACCCCGCAGACCGTCGATGCGCTGATGAAGCTCGACCTCGCGGCCGGCGTGGATGTGGAGATCAAGCTGTAGGACGTCGGTTGTCGGTCGTCGGTCGCCAGACCGGCGACGAGCGACGAATGGCGAACGACGAACATGAGCCGGGCTGAAGCCAGGCTCCTCTGAAGAAAGAACGAAGAAATGCGTTCAGGTGTGATTGCACAGAAGGTGGGGATGACCCGCATCTACAACGATGCGGGCGAACACGTTCCCGTGACGGTGCTGCGCATGGAAGGCTGCCAGGTGGTGGCCCAGCGCACCCAGGAGAAGAACGGCTATACGGCTGTCCAGCTCGGCGTGGGCCTGGCCAAGGTGAAGAACACGTCGAAGGCGCTGCGCGGCCATTTCGCCGGCGCCTCGGTCGAGCCGAAGGCCAAGCTGGCCGAGTTCCGCGTGTCGCCCGACAATTTGCTCGACGTCGGTGCGGAGATCACTGCCGATCACTTCGTCGTCGGCCAGAAGGTCGACGTGACGGGCACCTCGATCGGCAAGGGCTTCCAGGGCGTCATCAAGCGCCACAATTTCGGTGGCGGCCGGGCGACCCACGGCAATTCGGTGTCGCACCGCATCCACGGCTCGACCGGCCAGCGGCAGGATCCGGGCAAGGTGTTCAAAGGCAAGAAGATGGCCGGCCATATGGGCCAGACCCGCGTCACCACCCAGAATCTGGAAGTGGTGTCGACCGACGCCGATCGCGGCCTCATCCTGATCCGCGGCGCGGTTCCGGGCTCGAAGGGCGCATGGATCTACGTGCGCGACGCGGTCAAGGCGGCGCTGCCCGACAACGCCCCGAAGCCGGGCGCCGTGCGCGCCGGCGCCAAGAACGAAGCCGCCAAGGCCGATGACGCCGCGGCCACGCAAGGGGCATGACGATGGACGTCAAGATCACTACGCTCGCCGGCAAGGATGCCGGCAAGGTCACGCTGCCGGAGGCGATCTTCGGGCTGGAACCGCGCGAGGACATCCTGCAGCGCGTCGTCCGCTGGCAGCTCGCCAAGCGCCAGCAGGGGACGCACCAGGCGCAGACCCGCGCCGACGTCGCCCGCACCGGCGCCAAGATGTACAAGCAGAAGGGGACGGGCCGGGCCCGTCACTCCTCGGCGCGCGCCCCGCAGTTCCGCGGCGGCGGCAAGGCTCACGGCCCGGTCGCCCGCGACCATGCGCACGACCTGCCCAAGAAGGTCCGCGCGCTCGGCCTCAAGCATGCGCTGTCGGCCAAGGCGAGGGCCGAGAGCCTGATCGTCGTGGACGAGCTGGCGGTCAAGGACGGCAAGACCAAGGCGCTCGCCGAGAGCCTGGCCAAGCTCGGGCTGACCAACGCGCTGGTCATCGGCGGCGCCGAGCTCGACGTCGGGTTCAGGCGCGCGGCGTCCAACCTGGTGAACATCGACGTGCTGCCGGTGCACGGCATCAACGTCTACGACATTTTGCGCCGCAACACGCTGGTCCTCTCGAAGGCTGCGGTCAAGGCGATCGAGGAGCGATTCAAATGACCGATCTGCGACACTACGACGTGATCGTCAGCCCTGTCGTGACCGAGAAGTCGACCTCGGCCTCGGAGTTCAACCAGGTGGTCTTCAACGTGGCGCGCAAGGCTTCCAAGCCGGAGATCAAGGCGGCGGTGGAAGCTCTGTTCGGCGTCAAGGTCACCGGCGTCAACACGCTGGTGCGCAAGGGCAAGGTGAAGCGCTTCCGCGGCCGGGTCGGCCAGCAGAGCGACGTGAAGAAGGCGGTCGTGACGCTGGCCGAAGGCCAGTCGATCGACATCGCTACGGGCCTGTAAGGACGGGAACATGGCACTCAAGAGCTACAAGCCGGTAACGCCGGGCCAGCGCCAGCTGGTCATCGTCGACCGCTCCGGCCTTCACAAGGGCAAGCCGGTGAAGGGCCTGACCGAAGGTCTGACCTCGAAGGGCGGCCGCAACAATCACGGCCGGGTCACCACGCGCTTCCGTGGCGGCGGCCACAAGCGGACGTACCGCATCATCGACTTCAAGCGCCGCAAGTTCGACGTGGCGGCGACGGTCGAGCGCCTCGAATACGATCCCAACCGCACGGCCTTCATCGCCCTGGTGAAATATGCCGATGGCGAGCTGAGCTACATCCTGGCGCCGCAGCGCCTGGCGGTGGGTGACCAGGTCGTCTCCGGCGAGAGCGTCGACGTGAAGCCGGGCAATGCGATGCCGCTCTCGGCGATGCCGGTCGGCACGATCGTCCACAATGTCGAGCTGAAGCCCGGCAAGGGCGGCCAGATCGCGCGTTCGGCCGGCGCCTATGCGCAGCTCGTCGGCCGCGACCAGGGGATGGCGATCCTGCGGCTCAATTCGGGCGAGCAGCGCGTGGTCCACGGCTCGTGCCTGGCCACGGTCGGTGCTGTGTCCAACCCGGAGCACGGCAACGTCAATCTCGGCAAGGCCGGCCGCTCGCGCTGGCTCGGGTTCCGTCCGCACAATCGCGGCGTGACGATGAACCCGGTCGACCATCCGCATGGCGGCGGCGAGGGGCGCACCTCCGGCGGCCGTCATCCGGTCACCCCGTGGGGCAAGCCGACGAAGGGCAAGAAGACCCGGTCCAACAAGGCGACCGACAAGTTCATCATGCGCTCGCGCCACCAGCGCAAGAGCTAGCAGGAAAGAGGTAGGCTGACGTGTCCCGTTCAGTTTGGAAAGGCCCGTTCGTCGACGGCTACATGCTCAAGAAAGCGGACAAGGTCCGCGAGGGCGGCCGCAACGAGGTGATCAAGGTTTGGAGCCGTCGCTCCACCATCCTGCCGCAGTTCGTCGGCCTCACCTTCGGCGTCTACAACGGCCAGAAGCATATCCCGGTCTCCGTTTCCGAGGAGATGGTCGGCCACAAGTTCGGTGAGTTCGCACCGACCCGTACCTATTACGGTCACGGCGCGGACAAGAAGGCGAAGAGGAAATAACGATGGGCAAGGCCAAAGCCCCGCGCCAGCTCGCTGACAACGAGGCGCGTGCGGTCACGCGCACGATCCGCATCAGCCCGCAGAAGCTGAACCTGGTGGCCGCGCTCATCCGCGGCAAGAAGGTGCAGACGGCGCTGAACGATCTGGAATTCTCGCGCAAGCGCATCGCCGGCACCGTCAGGAAGACGCTGGAATCGGCGATCGCGAATGCCGAGAACAACCATGACCTCGATGTCGACGCGCTGGTCGTCGCCGAGGCCTATGTCGGCAAGTCGATCGTCATGAAGCGCTTCCACGCGCGGGGCCGCGGGCGTTCCAGCCGCATCGAGAAGCCGTTCTCGCACCTGACGATCGTGGTCCGCGAAGTCGAAGAGAAAGTGGAGGCCGCCTGATGGGCCAGAAAATCAACCCGATCGGTCTGCGTCTCGGCATCAACCGCACCTGGGATTCGCGCTGGTACGCCAATACCGGCGACTACGGCAAGCTGCTGCATGAGGATCTGAAGATCCGCTCCTATCTGGAGAAGGAGCTGAAGCAGGCCGCGGTGTCGAAGATCGTGATCGAGCGTCCGCACAAGAAGTGCCGGGTGACGATCCACGCCGCCCGTCCGGGGCTCATCATCGGCAAGAAGGGCGCCGACATCGAGAAGCTGCGCCGCAAGCTGACGGAAATGACCAAGGCCGAGACGCACCTCAACATCGTCGAGGTGCGCAAGCCGGAGATCGATGCGACGCTGATCGCGCAGTCGATCGCCCAGCAGCTCGAGCGCCGCGTGGCCTTCCGCCGCGCCATGAAGCGCGCCGTGCAGTCGGCGATGCGGCTCGGCGCCGAGGGCATCCGCATCAATTGCGCCGGCCGTCTGGGCGGCGCCGAGATCGCGCGCATGGAATGGTACCGCGAGGGCCGGGTGCCGCTGCACACGCTGCGCGCCGACGTCGACTACGGCACCGCCGAGGCGCAGACCGCTTACGGCATCTGCGGCGTCAAGGTCTGGGTGTTCAAGGGCGAGATCCTCGAGCACGACCCGATGGCCTCCGAGCGCCGGGCGATCGAGGGCGACCAGCCGGGCGGCCGCCGCCGCGAGCGCGAGAACGCCTAGAGCGGCCGATAGAGAGGAATTCGGAGTCAAGAGATGCTGCAGCCAAAGCGCACAAAGTTCCGCAAGCAGTTCAAGGGCCGCATCCATGGCATCGCCAAGGGTGGCACGGACCTGAACTTCGGCGGCTTCGGCCTGAAGGCGCTCGAGCCCAACCGGGTCACGGCGCGCGAGATCGAGGCGGCCCGCCGCGCGATCACACGCCAGATGAAGCGCCAGGGCCGCGTCTGGATCCGGGTCTTCCCGGACGTCCCGGTCACCGGCAAGCCGACCGAGGTCCGCATGGGCAAGGGCAAGGGTTCGGTCGACTACTGGGCCTGTAAGGTCAAGCCCGGCCGCATCATGTTCGAGATCGACGGGGTCAACGAGGAGACGGCGCGCGAGGCGCTGCGTCTCGGCGCGGCCAAGCTGTCGGTCAAGACGCGCTTTGTCCAGCGCATCGCAGAATAGGGAAGGGCGACGGATATGAAAGCCGCCGATGTCAGGGCCAAGACGCCCGATCAGCTGAATGACGACCTGGCGTCGCTCAAGAAGGAGCAGTTCAACCTGCGCTTCCAGAAGGCGACCGGCCAGCTCGAGAAAACCGCGCGCGTAAAGGAAGTCCGTCGCGACATCGCGCGCATCAGGACGATCATCGCCGAGCGTTCGGCGGCGAAGAAGGCTTAAGGACCAGGAACATGCCAAAGCGCGTGATGCAGGGCACGGTCGTCAGCGACAAGAACGACAAGACCGTCGTCGTGAAGGTCGAGCGGCGCTTCACCCATCCGGTGATGAAGAAGGTCGTTCGCATGTCGAAGAAGTACAAGGCGCACGACGAGAGCAACGCCTGCAAGGTCGGCGACATCGTTTCCATCGAGGAATCGAAGCCGATTTCGAGGGACAAGAAGTGGACCGTGATCTCCAACGAGACGCAGTCCGCCGCGGCGAAGGCCTGACGAACAGGAATTTGGACAGCCGGTGAGGGCGCTCCCGACGGAGGTCGAGCTCTCCCAGAGATGAAGAAGAAGGCGGCCAGTCATGATTCAGATGCAAACAAACCTCGACGTGGCGGACAATTCCGGCGCCCGTCGTGTCATGTGCATCAAGGTGCTGGGCGGCTCGAAGCGTAAATATGCTTCCGTCGGCGACATCATCGTCGTGTCGATCAAGGAAGCTATCCCGCGCGGCCGCGTGAAGAAGGGCGACGTGATGAAGGCGGTGGTGGTGCGCACCGCCAAGGACATCCGGCGCGCCGACGGCAGCGTCATCCGTTTCGACAACAATGCGGCCGTGCTGGTCGACAACAAGAAAGAGCCGATCGGCACGCGCATCTTCGGCCCGGTTCCGCGTGAGCTTCGCGCCAAGAACCACATGAAGATCATCTCGCTCGCGCCCGAAGTGCTTTGAGGAACTGAGAGCCATGCAGAAGATCCGCAAGGGCGACAAGGTCGTCGTGCTCGCCGGCAAGGACAAGGGCCGCACCGGCGAGGTGCTGCGCGTCATGCCGAAGGAGGACCGCGCCCTGGTGCGCGGCGTCAACATCGTCGTGCGCCACCAGCGCCAGACCCAGAACCAGGAAGGCGGCCTCATCAGGAAGGAGGCTCCCATCCACCTGTCGAACCTGGCCGTGGCCGACCCCAAGGACGGCAAGCCGACCCGCGTCGGCTTCAAGGTCGACGGCGACAAGAAGGTGCGCTTCGCAAAGCGCTCGGGAGAAACGATCAATGGCTGAGGCGAAGTACGAGCCCCGCCTGAAGAAGCTTTATCGCGACACGATCCGCGCCGCGCTTCAGGAGCAGTTCAAGTACGACAACGAGATGCAGGTCCCGCGTCTCGACAAGATCGTCATCAACATGGGTGTCGGCGAGGCGACTGCCGATTCCAAGAAGCCGACCGTCGCAGCCGAGGACCTCGCGCTCATCTCCGGCCAGAAGGCCGTGGTGACGCGCGCCCGTAACTCGATCGCCGGCTTCAAGGTGCGCGAGAACATGCCGATCGGCGCCAAGGTGACGCTGCGGCGCGATCGCATGTACGAGTTCCTGGACCGCCTGGTCACGATCGCGCTGCCGCGCGTGCGCGACTTTCGCGGCCTGAATCCGAAAAGCTTCGACGGCCGCGGCAATTTCGCCATGGGCGTCAAGGAACACATCGTGTTCCCCGAGATCAACTACGACAAGGTCGACCAGATCTGGGGAATGGACATCATCGTTTGTACGACCGCCAAGACGGACGACGAGGCCCGGGCTCTGCTCAAGGCCTTCAATTTCCCCTTCCGGCGGTAACGGCAGCGAGCAGAGGAAGACATCTGGAATGGCAAAGACCAGCTCAGTCGAAAAGAACAACCGGCGCCGCAAGATGGTTGCCCGCTACGCCGCCAAGCGGCGCGCGCTGAAGGCGATCGTCATGGATCAGTCGAAGCCGCTGGAAGAGCGCTTCCGCGCGCAGCTGAAGCTTGCCGCGTTGCCACGCAACTCGGCCCGCAGCCGCATCCGCAACCGTTGCGAGGTCACCGGGCGCCCGCGCGCCTACTATCGCAAGCTGAACATGTCGCGCGTCGCTTTGCGCGAACTCGGCAACAAGGGCCTGGTTCCGGGCCTGGTCAAGTCGAGCTGGTAAGGAGATCGAGCCATGTCCATGAGTGATCCGCTCGGCGATATGCTGACCCGCATCCGCAATGCATCGGGGCGCAGGAAGTCCAAGGTTTCCACGCCGGCCTCGCGCCTGCGCGCCCGCGTGCTCGACGTTCTCAAGACCGAGGGCTACATCCGCGATTACAGCCAGGTCGATTTCGATAACGGAAAGTCGGAGATCGAGATCGAGCTGAAATATTTCGAGGGCCAGCCGGTGATCCGCGAGATCGTTCGCGTCTCGAAGCCGGGGCGCCGGGTCTATGCGTCCGTCAAGACGATCCCGCAGGTGGCCAACGGCCTCGGCATCGCGATCCTGTCGACCCCGAAGGGCGTCATGGCCGACCATCAGGCCCGTGAGGAAAATGTCGGCGGGGAAGTTCTCTGCCAGGTGTTCTAGTCGGTCGTCAGTCGTCCTCCGCCGCGCGACCGGCGAACCGCGACCGACGAACAATTTGAAAGAAGGAGACAACGAATGTCTCGTATCGGCAAGAAGCCCATCGCCGTGCCGGCCGGCGTGACCGCCAATGTCAGTGGCCGGACCGTCACCGCCAAGGGGCCGAAGGGCGAGCTCAGCTTCGTCGTCAACGAAGAGGTGCTGGTCAAGCTCGAGGACGGCCAGGTCTCGGTCGAGCCGCGCGACCAGTCGAAGGATGCGCGCTCGAAATGGGGCATGTCGCGCACGCAGATCGCCAACATCCTGAACGGCGTGAAGGACGGCTTCGAGCGCAAGCTCGAGATCAACGGCGTCGGCTACCGCGCGGCCATGCAGGGCAAGAACCTGCAGCTTGCTCTCGGTTTCAGCCACGACGTCGTCTATGAGACGCCGCAGGGCGTCACGATCTCTGTGCCGAAGCCGACCGAAATCGTCGTGGCCGGCATCGACAAGCAGCAGGTCGGGCAGGTGGCGGCCGAGATCCGCAGGTACCGCGGCCCCGAGCCTTACAAGGGCAAGGGCGTCAAATATGCCGAGGAGCGGATCTTCCGCAAGGAAGGCAAGAAGAAGTAAGCCACGGTGCGCGGTCGCGGGAGGCATCGCCTACCGCAGATGGCCGCGCCCGTTTTTCAAGGCAGGTTAGGAACATGGCTTCGAAGGAATCCACGCAGAAACGCGCGCAGCGCGTGCGCCGTCAGTTGAAGAAGGTCGCCGGCGACCGGCCGCGGCTGTCGGTGCATCGCTCGTCCAAGCACATCTACGCGCAGGTGATCGACGATGCGAAAGGCCATACGCTGGCCGCCGCCTCGACGCTGGAGAAGGATCTGAAGGGCTCGCTCAAGACCGGCGCCGACAGCGCCGCGGCTGCGGCCGTCGGCAAGCTCGTCGCCGAGCGCGCGGTCAAGGCCGGCGTCAAGGAGGTCATCTTCGATCGCGGCGCCTATATCTATCACGGCCGCGTCAAGGCGCTGGCCGAAGCCGCCCGCGAGGCGGGGCTGAGCTTCTGAAAGTGGTTGGTCGTCGGTCGTCGGTCGCAAAATACGACCCACGACCGACGATCGACTTATTTGCAGCCGGTCCTTTATGCATGTAGATGCAGGGCCAGAACGTAACCGTGCTTCCGGAAAAGAACAAGGATCAGGATCATGGCACAGGAACGTAGGGACGGTGGTCGCGGCCGCGACCGCGAGGAGCGCGACGACGGTTTCGTCGACAAGCTCGTCCACATCAATCGCGTCGCCAAGGTGGTGAAGGGCGGCCGTCGCTTCGGCTTCGCCGCGCTCGTCGTCGTCGGCGACCAGAAGGGCCGGGTCGGCTTCGGCCACGGCAAGGCCCGCGAGGTGCCGGAGGCGATCCGCAAGGCGACCGAGAGCGCCAAGCGCGACATGATCTTCGTGCCGCTGCGCGCCGGCCGCACCCTGCACCATGATGTCGACGGGCGCTGGGGCGCCGGCAAGGTCCTGTTGCGGGCGGCCAAGCCGGGTACCGGCATCATCGCCGGCGGCCCGATGCGCGCCGTCTTCGAGACGCTCGGCATGCAGGACGTGGTCGCCAAGTCGATGGGCTCGTCCAACCCGTACAACATGGTGCGGGCAACGTTCGAGGCGCTGAAGAACCAGCTTCACCCGAAGGATGTCGCAGCCCAGCGCGGCATCAAGTATTCGGCCCTGCAGGCCCGGCGCGGCGCTGCCGCCGCCGCCGACGAGTAAGACCGGCAGAGCAAGGGATCACGATCATGGCCAAGAAGCAGGGCAAGACCCTTACCGTCGAACAGGTAGGCAGCCCCATTCGCCGCCCGGCCGAGCAGCGCGCGACGCTGATCGGCCTCGGCCTCAACAAGATGCATCGCCGCCGCACGCTCGAGGATACGCCCGCGGTGCGGGGCATGATCGCGCGCGTGCAGCATCTCGTCCGCATCGTGGACGAGGCCTGACAGGCGAGCGAGGAGAAACGACATGAAACTCAACGAACTGCGTGACAAGGACGGCGCGACCAAGGCGCGCAAGCGCGTCGGGCGCGGCATCGGCTCGGGCTCCGGCAAGACCGGCGGCCGGGGCGTGAAGGGCCAGAAGTCCCGTTCCGGCGTCGCCATCAACGGTTTCGAGGGCGGCCAGATGCCGGTTTACCGGCGCCTGCCGAAGCGCGGCTTCAAGAACCCGTTCTCCAAGGATTTCAACACGGTTTCGGTGGCGCGCATCCAGGTCGCCGTCGATGCCGGAAAGCTGGATCCGAAGGAGACGGTGACGGCCGAGGCGCTGGTGAAGGCCGGGGTCATCCGCCGCGTCCGCGACGGCGTCCGCCTGCTCGGCGACGGCGAGATCAAGGCGAAGCTGTCCTTCGACATCGCGGGCGCCTCCAAGACGGCGGTCGAGAAGGTCGAGAAGGCCGGCGGCTCGGTGAAGCTGCCGGAAGCCGCGGCCGAATAAGGCCGTCCTGTGCCCGGAGCCGGCGCGCCTTGCGCCGGCGCTCGCGTGGCAAGGCTGTCCGCGCGCCGTTTCGTCGCTTGCAACTTGACCGGCCGGAGCCTATCTCGTGGCTTCGGCGACGCGCCGGCCGGTCGGGCGTCGGGTCGTTTCTGACCGTATCGGAGATTTGCGGATGGCATCTGCTGCCGAACAACTTGCCGCCAACCTGAATTTTTCCGCCTTCGCCAAGGCCGAGGACCTGAAGAAGCGCATCTGGTTCACGCTGGGTGCGCTGCTCGTCTATCGGCTGGGCACCTACATCCCGATGCCCGGCATCAATCCCGACGCGTTCGCCCAGGCGTTCGAGCAGCAGTCCGGCGGCGTCCTCGGCATGTTCAACATGTTCGCCGGCGGCGCGGTCGAGCGCATGGCGATCTTCGCGCTCGGCATCATGCCCTACATTTCGGCCGCCATCATCATGCAGTTGATGACCTCGGTGGTGCCGTCGCTGGAGGCGCTGAAGAAGGAAGGCGAGCAGGGCCGCAAGGTCATCAACCAGTATACCCGCTACGGAACCGTGATCCTGGCCACGGCGCAAGCCTACGGCATCGCCATCGGCCTGGAGGCCGGCAGCGGGATCGTGACCGATCCGGGCTGGTTCTTCCGCATCTCGAGCGTGCTCACGCTTCTCGGCGGCACCATGTTCCTGATGTGGCTCGGCGAGCAGATCACCGCGCGCGGCATCGGCAACGGCATTTCGCTGATCATCTTCGCCGGCATCGTCGCCGGCCTTCCCAGCGCCATCTCCCAGACTCTGGAGCAGGGTCGCACCGGGGCGCTGTCGACCGGCATCGTGCTGGCCGTGATCGTCGTCGCCGTCGTCGTCACCGCCATCATCGTGTTCTTCGAGCGGGCGCAGCGCCGGCTGCTGATCCAGTATCCGAAGCGGCAGGTCGGCAACCGCATGTTCCAGGGCGAAACCTCGCATCTGCCGCTGAAGCTCAACACCTCAGGCGTGATCCCGCCGATCTTCGCGTCTTCGCTGCTGCTGCTGCCGGCCACCGTCGCCGGCTTTTCCGACACGTCGCATCTGCCGGCCTGGGCGGCGAGCGTGCTTGCCGCGCTCGGCAACGGCCAGCCGCTGTTCATGATCCTCTATGCGGCGATGATCGCGTTCTTCACCTTCTTCTACACGGCAGTCGTGTTCAACCCGAAGGACACCGCGGACCAGTTGAAGAAGCATTCCGGCTTCATCCCCGGCTATCGCCCCGGCGATCGCACCGCCGAATACATAGACTATGTGCTGACGCGCATTACGGTCGTGGGTGCGATATACCTCGTGCTGGTCTGTCTGTTGCCGGAGTTCCTGATTTCCACGTTCCATGTGCCTTTCTACCTTGGGGGCACTTCGCTTCTGATCGTGGTCAGCGTGACGCTCGATACCGTGGCGCAGATCCAGGGCCATCTGGTCGCCCATCAATATGAGGGGCTGATCAAGAAGTCGAAGCTGCGCGGAGGAAAGAGGGCGCGATGAGACTGATACTGCTCGGGCCACCGGGAGCCGGGAAGGGGACGCAGGCGCAAAGGCTGGTTGAAAGACACCGCATTCCGCAGCTCTCCACGGGCGACATGCTGCGCGCCGCGGTCAAGGCGGGCTCGGATGTGGGCAGGCGCGCCAAGGCGGTGATGGATGCCGGCGAGCTGGTCTCCGACGCCATCGTCAACGCGATCGTCGCCGAGCGGATCGACCAGGCCGACTGCGCCAACGGCTTCATCCTCGACGGCTATCCGCGCACGCTCGCCCAGGCCGACGCGGTGGCGCGGATGCTTGCCGAGCGCGGGACCGACCTCGATGTCGTCATCGAGCTCGTCGTGGACGACAAGGCGCTCGTCAGCCGCATCCTGAAGCGTGCCGAGGAAGCGAAGGCGGCCGGGCTGCCCGTTCGCAAGGACGACACCGCGGAAGTCTTCGACGAGCGGCTGCGCGAATATTACAAGAAGACCGCGCCGCTGATCGGCTACTACTACGCCAAGGGCAAGCTGGTCGGTGTCGACGGCATGGCGGATATCGACGGCGTGACCGGCCAGATCGAGGACGTTCTGGCCGCGCATGCCGGCAAGGGGCTGGTCGACGCCGGATAGGGCGGTTCGACGCGTCCCGGTTGACAGGCCGCCGGTTCTGGACTATGGCGGCGCGTCTTCCTGACACAAAAGCTGCGCGATGCCCGAAACGGGCATTTGCTTCGCATTGGATGGAAAACCCTGCAAGGGCCGGCCTCCACCGGACGCAGGTTTTTGGAACAGCGCCGCGCGGCCCGGTCCGGCGGCCCACATGGAGAAGAAGATGGCTCGTATAGCCGGCGTCAACATTCCGACCAACAAGCGCGTCGTCATCGCGCTGCAGTATATTCACGGCATCGGCCCGAAATTCGCGGCCGAGATCGTCGGCAAGGTCGGCATCCCGGCCGAGCGCCGCGTGCATCAGCTCACCGATGCCGAGGTGCTCGCCATCCGCGAGACGATCGACCGCGACTACCAGGTCGAAGGCGACCTGCGCCGCGAAGTCTCGATGAACATCAAGCGCCTGATGGACCTCGGCAGCTATCGCGGCCTGCGTCATCGCCGCTCGCTGCCGGTTCGCGGCCAGCGCACGCACACCAATGCCCGCACCCGCAAGGGCCCGGCCAAGCCGATTGCAGGCAAGAAGAAGTAGTGAGGTCGGTCGTGGATGGTCGGTCGTTGTGCGACCGACGACACACGAACAACGATCGACTCGCAAGGTGGAGCCGCTGGGATTACGGCGGCGTAGAGATCGACTGAAAGGATATTCATGGCCAAGGAAGCCACACGCGTTCGCCGCCGCGAGCGCAAGAACATCTCGACCGGCATCGCGCATGTCAATTCGAGCTTCAACAACACGATGATCACGATCACCGACGCGCAGGGCAATGCGATCGCCTGGTCGTCGGCCGGCGCCCAGGGCTTCAAGGGCTCGCGCAAGTCGACCCCGTTCGCGGCCCAGATGGCGGCGGAAGACTGCGCCCGCAAGGCGGCCGAGCACGGCATGCGCACGCTGGAGGTCGAGGTTTCGGGCCCCGGTTCGGGCCGCGAATCCGCGTTGCGCGCGCTGCAGGCGGCCGGCTTCACCATCACCTCGATCCGTGATGTGACGCCGATCCCGCACAATGGCTGCCGCCCGCGCAAGAAGCGGCGCGTCTGATTTTTGAGCTGCCGCGCGAACCCGGCCCGGCCGGGGTCCTACACGGCTTTCCATGAGGCCCTCCACGATTGGATGGTGGCGGGCATGCGGATGGTGAAGAGATGATTCAGAAAAACTGGCAGGAACTCATCAAGCCCAACAAGATCGAGTTCCAGTCGAAGAAGAAGACGCTGACCACGCTGGTGGCCGAGCCGCTCGAGCGCGGTTTCGGCCTGACGCTGGGCAATGCGCTGCGGCGCGTGCTCTTGTCGTCGCTGCGGGGCGCGGCCGTCACCGCCGTGCAGATCGACGGCGTGCTGCACGAGTTCTCGTCGATCGCCGGCGTGCGTGAGGACGTCACCGACATCGTGCTCAACATCAAGGAAATCGCCATCAAGATGGAGGGCGACGGGCCCAAGCGCATGGTCGTGCGCAAGGCCGGCCCCGGCACCGTCACGGCCGGCGATATCCAGACCGTGGGCGATGTCGAGATCCTGAACCCCGATCACATCATCTGCACCCTCGACGAGGGCGCGGAGATCAGGATGGAATTCACGGTCAACACCGGCAAGGGCTACGTGCCTGCGGAGCGCAACCGCGCCGAGGACGCGCCGATCGGCCTGATCCCGGTCGACAGCCTCTATTCGCCGGTCAAGAAGGTCTCCTACAAGGTCGAGAACACCCGCGAGGGACAGGTTCTCGACTACGACAAGCTGACCATGAGCATCGAGACGGACGGCTCGGTCTCGGGCGAGGACGCCGTGGCCTTTGCCGCCCGCATCCTGCAGGACCAGCTTGCGCTCTTCGTCAATTTCGAGGAGCCGCAGAAGGCCCAGCCGGAAGAGCAGGTGACGGAGCTCGCCTTCAACCCGGCGCTGCTCAAGAAGGTCGACGAGCTGGAGCTTTCCGTCCGCTCGGCCAACTGCCTGAAGAACGACAACATCGTCTATATCGGCGATCTCATCCAGAAGACCGAGGCGGAGATGCTGCGCACGCCGAATTTCGGCCGCAAGTCGCTGAACGAGATCAAGGAAGTGCTGGCGTCGATGGGGTTGCATCTCGGCATGGAAGTGCCGGACTGGCCGCCGGAGAACATCGAGGATCTCGCCAAGCGCTATGAAGACCAGTATTAGCCCGTCCTTCGTTGATCGTCGTTCGTGGGTCGAACCACGAATTGCGAGCGACTACCGACGACCAACGACCAACAGGAGAGTATGATGCGCCACGGAAAATCCGGACGCCGGCTCGGCCGCACCGTCAGCCATCGCAAGGCGCTGTTTTCGAACATGGCTGCCTCGCTGATCGAGCACGAGCAGATCACCACCACCTTGCCCAAGGCCAAGGAGCTGCGCCCGATCGTCGAGAAGCTGGTCACGCTCGGCAAGCGCGGCGATCTTCATGCGCGCCGGCAGGCGGCTTCGAAGATCGGCTCCGACGCGCTCACCAAGCGTTTGTTCGAGACGATCGCGCCCCGCTATGCCAACCGCAACGGCGGCTACCTGCGCATCATGAAGGCGGGCTTCCGTCATGGCGACAACGCGGCAATGGCCGTGATCGAGTTCGTCGACCGCGACACCTCCGCCAAGGGCGCGGCCGACCGGGCGCGGGCCGAAGCGGAAGGCGCGAGCGAGACCGAGGCGGCATGACGGCGCCGCTCACGGCGGATTGACTTGAAAAGGGGCCCGTGCGGCCCCTTTCATTTTGGCGGAGGCCGGCATGACCAGGCGCGGATTGCTCGGAAGCGTTGCGGCGCTCGCCATCGGGGCGGCGACGGCCGATGCGGCCGAAACCCTGCTGCTCGAAGCCGCGCTGCGCGGCGATGCCGACGCGGTCGCGCAACAGATTGCCGCAGGCGCCGCTCTCGAGGCGCGCGACGGCGCGGGCCGCACCGCGCTGCTGCTTGCGACCCGGGCCGACAGGGCCGACATCGCGGCCTTGCTCATCGAGGCCGGCGCGGACGTGAACGCCAAGGATGCGACGAAGGACACGCCGTTCCTCTATGCCGGCGCCGAGGGGCGGAACGCGATCCTGCGCGCCATCCTGGCCACGGGGCGCGCGAACCTTGCCGACACCAACCGCTATGGCGGCACGGCGTTGATTCCGGCCGCGCATCACGGGCATCCGGAGACGGTGCGTATCCTGCTTGGCACCGCGATCGACATCGACCACGTCAACGATCTCGGCTGGACGGCGCTGCTGGAGGCGGTCATCCTCGGCGATGGCGGTCCCATCTACCTGGAAATCGTCGGATCGCTGGTCGATGCCGGTGCGCGCGACATTCCGGACCGCGAGGGCGTCACGGCGCTTCGGCATGCCGAGCGGCGCGGCTTTTCGGCGCTGGCTGACCGCATCCGGCGCGGCCGCGGCTGACGCGCGGCCATTCATTTTGCACAATCGCGCGAAAGATGGCATCGAAACGCTATGAGGTCTCCGATGCTTCGATTTTCCAGATTGGCGGGGTTGGCCCTGGCTGCCGGCCTGCTCGCGTTCGCCGCGTCCGGCTCGATGGCAGACGAGGCCAGCAGGGATCTCGGCTCCATCGTCAGCGATCTGCTGCGCGGCGGCCAAAGCTCGGTTGCCGACCGGCGCGTGCCGTTCGGCCGCGCCGAGATGCAGCTCTCCTTCGCGCCGCTGGTGACGCAAACGGCGCCGGCCGTGGTCAACGTCTATGCCTCTCAGAAGGTCCGCTCGCCCTTCATGGGCGATCCCTTCTTCGAGCAGTTCTTCGGCCGCCAGATGCCACCGCGGGTCCAGTCCTCGCTGGGTTCGGGCGTGCTGGTCGACGCGTCGGGGCTGATCGTGACGAATTACCATGTCATCCGCGACGCCGACGAGATCAAGGTGGCGACGTCGGACGGCCGGGAGTTTGCCAGCAAGACGCTGCTCAAGGACGAATCGCTCGACCTCGCGGTCCTGAAGATCGAGGCGGCGGACGCCTTCCCGGTGATCGGGATCGGGGATTCCGACGCGCTGGAGGTCGGCGACCTCGTGCTTGCCATCGGCAATCCGTTCGGCGTCGGCCAGACCACGACCAGCGGCATCGTCTCGGCGCTGGCGCGCTCGCATATCGGCATCTCGGATTTCGGCTTCTTCATCCAGACGGACGCGGCCATCAACCCCGGCAATTCGGGCGGCGCGCTGATCAACATGGCCGGCGAGCTGGTCGGCATCAACACGGCGATCTTCAGCCAGAGCGGCGGCTCGATCGGCATCGGCTTCGCCATTCCGTCCAACATGGTCCGCGCGGTGGTCGAATCGGCGAAGGCCGGCCAGACCTATTTCGAGCGCCCGTATCTCGGTGCGGCGTTCGAGCCGGTGACGGGCCAGATCGCGGAGGCGCTCGGTCTTTCCCGCGCCGCCGGCGCGCTCGTCACCAGTGTCGAGGCCGACAGCCCCGCGGCGCGGGCGGACGTCAAGGCCGGCGACGTCGTGCTTGAGCTCAACGGCGCGCGGATCGCCAATCCGGAAGCGCTCGACTACCGGCTCGCGACCCAGCCGATCGGCGCCAGCGTCGATTTGACGCTGCTGCGCAAGAACAAGGAAATGGAGGTCCGCGTCACGCTGGAGCGGGCGCCCGAGGGCCTGTCGGCCAACGAGGTGACGATCGGCGGCCGCAGCCCGTTCACGGGCGCGAAGGTGGCGACGCTGTCGCCGAGGCTGGCGCAACGTCTGCGCGTTTCGCCGCGCGCCAAGGGCGTCGTGGTCGTCGGCGTCGACGGGGCGTCTCCGGCTGCCGGCCTCGGCCTGCAACCGGGCGACATCGTCCGCGACGTGAACGGCGTCGACATCGACACGCCCGAAGCGCTGGTTGCGGCAGCGGGGCAGGATACGCGCTGGTGGCGCTTCACCGTGGACCGGAACGGACAGGTGCTGCGCCAGATGCTGCGCTACTGATGGACGCACCATGACCGATCTTTTCGCACGGGACGAGCCGCAGGCGGCGGAAACCGGCCGGCCGCTTGCGGACCGCTTGCGTCCGGCCTCCCTTGCCGAGGTTGTCGGGCAGGAGCACCTGACCGGTCCGGACGGCGCGTTGACGCGCATGATCCGTTCCGGCTCGCTCGGCTCCATGGTGTTCTGGGGGCCGCCCGGCACCGGAAAGACGACCGTGGCGCGCCTGCTTGCCGGCGAGACGGGACTCGCCTTCGAGCAGATCTCGGCGATCTTTTCCGGCGTCGCCGACCTCAAGAAGGTGTTCGAGGCCGCCCGCCTGCGTCGCGGGCAGGGGCGCCAGACGCTGTTGTTCGTCGACGAGATCCATCGCTTCAACCGCGCCCAGCAGGACAGCTTCCTGCCGGTGATGGAGGATGGCACCGTCATCCTCGTGGGGGCGACGACCGAGAACCCGTCCTTCGAGCTCAACGCGGCGCTGCTGTCGCGGGCGCGGGTGCTGACCTTCCGCTCGCTCGACGCCGACAGCATCGGCAAGCTGCTGGCGCGCGCCGAGGCGCGGGAAGGCAAGCCGCTGCCGCTCGACGAGGCGGCGCGCGCGGTTCTCATACGTATGGCCGACGGCGACGGCCGCGCTTCGCTCACGCTGGCCGAGGAGGCGTGGCGCGCCGCCGCGCCGGGCGAGACCTTCGGGGCGGAGGAATTGCAGCGCATCGTCCAGCGCCGCGCGCCGATCTACGACAAGAGCCAGGACGGCCACTACAATCTGATCTCGGCCCTGCACAAATCCGTGCGCGGGTCCGATCCCGATGCCGCGCTCTATTATCTGGCGCGCATGCTGGATGCCGGCGAGGCGCCGCTCTATCTCGGCCGCCGCCTCGTGCGGATGGCGATCGAGGATATCGGGCTCGCCGACCCGCAGGCGCTGGTGATCGCCAATGCCGCGAAGGATGCCTATGACTATCTCGGCTCGCCGGAAGGCGAGCTGGCCCTGGCGCAAGCCTGCATCTATCTCGCCACCGCGCCGAAATCGAACGCCGGCTACAAGGCGTTTTCCGCCGCGATGCGCGCGGCCAGGGAACATGGGTCGCTGCTGCCGCCGCGCCATATCCTCAACGCGCCGACGAAGCTGATGAAGGAAGAGGGTTACGGCTCGGGCTATCGCTACGACCACGACGCGCCCGACGCTTTTTCCGGACAGGACTATTTTCCCGACGAGATGAGCCGGCAGACCTTCTACGATCCGCCCGAGCGCGGGTTCGAGCGGGAGATCCGCAAGCGGCTCGACTATTGGGCCAGGCTGCGCGCCGAACGCGGCAAGACCGCGCAGGACTGATCCCCCGCCCCGCGCGGCCGGAATGTGGCTCGCAAGTCCCGCCCGCTGATGCTATGGCCCGCCGCGGAAAGGCCGGACGACGATGGCAGGCGTAGAGCAAATCGGTGTGGGCGAGGACGAGGCGGGCATGCGGCTCGACCGCTGGTTCAAGGCGCATTATCCGGGCCTCGGCTTCGGCCATCTGCAAAAGCTCCTGCGCTCCGGGCAGGTGCGGGTCGACGGCGGCCGCGCCAAGGCCGACACGCGGCTTCGCCCGGGCCAGACGGTGCGCGTGCCGCCGCTCGACGTCGATGCCAGGGGAGCGCCGCCGCTCACGGCCCGGACGTTGCGCGGGCAGGGCGACGACGAGCTGCTCGCCCGCATGCTGCTTCACGAGGACGACAAGGTGTTCGTCTTCAACAAGCCGGCCGGGCTCGCCGTCCAGGGTGGCTCCGGCGTCACCCGCAGCGTGGATTCGATGCTGGAGGCCTGGCGTAGCAGGAAGGGCGAGAAGCCGCGCCTCGTGCATCGCCTCGACCGCGACACTTCAGGCGTGCTCGTCGTCGCACGCACCCGGCTCGCGGCGATGAAGCTTGCCGAGGCTTTTCGGGCGCGCGAGACGAAAAAGACCTACTGGGCGCTGGTGAAGGGCGTGCCGAAGAAGCGGGAAGACCGCATCTCGTCATGGCTGGCGAAGCAGCAGACACCCGACGGCGACCGCATGCGCGTCGCGCGGCACGGCGAGGACGGCGCCGACCACGCCATTTCCTTCTACCGTGTGGTCGACCAGGCCGGGCAGGCGCTTTCGTGGCTGGAGATGGAGCCCTATACGGGCAGGACCCACCAGCTTCGCGTTCATGCCGCCTCGATCGGCTGCCCGATCATCGGCGATCCGAAATATTTCGAGGCCGACCAGAACTGGGAGTTCCCGGGCGGCATCCAGAACAGGCTGCACCTGCACGCGCGCCGCATCGTGATCCCGCATCCGGATCGGGGCACGGTGGACGTGACGGCGCCGCTGCCGCCTCACATGCAACAAAGCTGGAAGCTCCTCGGTTTCGACGAGGCAGACGGTGACGGTGAATGACAACCCTGCAGGAAATCGAGCGCCGCTCGGACATCGATGCGCTCGCGGCCGGCGCCATGCTGCTGCTCACCTTGTCCTGGGGCCTGAACCAGGTCCTCATCAAGGTGTCGAATACCGGCTACAACCCGGTTCTGATGACGGTCGGGCGATCCGCACTCGCAGCCGTGCTCGTTTTCGCATGGTGCCGCTGGCGCGGCATCCGGGTTTTCGAGCGTGACGGCACGCTTTGGGCCGGCCTCGTCGTCGGGTTGCTGTTCGGCCTGGAGTTCGTGCTGATCTTCTTCGGGCTCGACTTCACCTCGGCCGCGCGCGGCACGCTGATGATCAACACCATGCCGTTCTGGGTTCTGATCGGCGCGCACTTCTGGCTGGGCGAGCGGATCACCCCCGTCAAGTTCGCCGGGCTGGTGCTTGCCTTCGCGGGCGTGGTGCTGGTGTTTTCAGACCAGCTCAGCATGACGGCCGGCGGCTTGACGGGCGACCTGATGCTGCTCGCCGCCGGGATGATCTGGGGAGCGACCACGATCCTCGTCAAGAGCTCGCGGCTCAACACGACAAACGCCGAGAAGACGCTGCTTTATCAGCTCGTCGTTTCGGCCGTCTGTTCCGCGCCGCTGATCCCGCTCGCCGGCCCGATGCTGCGCGAGCCGACCTGGCTGGCCACCGGCTCGTTCCTCGTCCAGGCCATCTACATCGCGGCCTTCACCTACGTGCTGTGGTTCTGGCTGGTTCGCCGCTATCCGGCCGCCGGCCTGTCGAGCTTCACCTTCCTGAGCCCCGTCTTCGGCGTGGTGTTCGCCGTGGTGCTGCTCGGCGAGCCCTTTTCGTGGCACATCCTCGTGGCGCTGCTGCTGATCGCGGCGGGGCTCCTGATCGTCAACCGGCCGCCCCGCCGCGCGTAGAGGGAAAGGACCAGCCATGCGCGACCTGCTGCGCGATCTCGAAAACGGTCCCGGCCCGTCCGACCCCGACCCCATGCGGCGGGCGCAAAACCAGATGCGGCAGCCGAGGCTGCGCCGCTTCTATCGCGACGTCGGCATCGAGGGTGCGGACGAGGGGCCGTTCGCCGTCACGCTCGACGGCAAGGCGGCGCGCACGCCGGGCCGCAATCTCCTGCGCCTGCCGAGTCGGGCGGCCGCCCGGCTCGTGGCCGACGAGTTCGCCGCGCAAGGCGAAACGCTCGACCCGCTGACGATGCAGGCGACCCGGCTCGTCAACACCGCCATCGACGGTGTCGCCACCGACCCGCAGGCCGTGATCGAGGATGTGCTGCGCTATGCGGCGTCCGATCTCGTCTGCTATCGCGCAGACGCACCGCAGGAGCTGGTCGAGCGCCAGTCGGACGCCTGGGACCCGGTGCTCGACTGGGCGCGCGCCGCGCTGCACGCCCGCTTCATCCTCGCCGAAGGCGTCATGCATGTCGAGCAGCCGCGCGAGGCGATCGCCCTCCTGGGCGCGCATCTGGCCGCCCGGTCGGAGCCGTTCCGCCTTGCCGCCCTGCATGTGATGACGACGCTGATGGGGTCAGCCCTGCTCGCGCTGGCCGTGGAGGCAGCCGAGCTCTCGCCGGAAGCCGCTTGGGCGGCTGCCCATGTCGATGAAGACTGGAACATCTCGCAGTGGGGCGAGGACGCCGAGGCCAGCGCGCGCCGGGCCCTGCGCGGCAGCGAGATGATGGCCGCTGCGGCCTTGCTCAAGGCGCTCGACGGCTGAGCGGCAGCGCGCCTCCGGCCGCGTCCTACTTTCCGTCTTCGGTGTAGCGCGCGCGTTCGCGCGGATAGCCCAGCCCCGTGTCCGGCGGCTCGCCGGCCGCCGGGCGGCTGTCGTCTTCCAGCATGCGCACCGAGCGCCATTTGCCGAAACGGTAATAGGCGATGGCGAGGAGCACCGACAGGAGCGAGCCGACCGCGAAGCTCCACCAGATTGCCTCTTGGCCGAGACGGTCCTGCATGGCGTAGGCGAAGCCGGTGCGCACGATGAGCGTCGAGACGATGAGGATGATGAGCGGCGGGGTGACGGCGCCGGTGGCGCGGACCGTCCCGAACAGGACGATGGTCACGCCGAACAGGATGAACGACCAGGAGGCGACGGTGTTGATGTGGGCGGCGATCTCAAGGGTGCCGCTGTCGCTGGTCAGGAAGAGGCTCAGGATCGGCCTGTCGAACCAGTAGAGCGCCAGCACCAGAACGCCGGTCAGCACGACGTTGAAGAAGACGCCGGTGCGCGTGATCTCGCCCATGCGGTCCCAGCGCCCGGCGCCGACATTCTGGGCGGCCATCGACGAGACGGCGGCGCCGATGGCCAGCGCGGGCATCTGGATGTAGGTCCACAGCTGCGCGGCGATGCCGTAGGCGGCGGCGACGCGCGAGCCGTATCCGTTGACGATGCCCATCAGGAGCAGCGCGGACGTCGAGATGACGATCATCTGCAATCCCATCGGGACGCCCTTTTCGACGATGACCTTGAGCAGGCGAGGGTCGGGCCTGAGCCGCGCGAGATCGGCGCCCGCCAGCCGCAGCGGATGCCTGCGCAGGTAGAGCGTCACCAGGATCGCGACCACGCTGACGCACTGGCCGATCAGCGTCGAGGCGGCGGAGCCGGCGATGCCCCATTCGGGGAAGGGGCCGATGCCGGCGATCAGCAGCGGGTTGAGCACGATGTCGAGCGCGACGGCCAGAGCCATGAAGGCGAACGGCGTGCGCGAATCGCCTGCGCCGCGCAGCGCCGTCATCACGAAGGCGAGGAAGTTCATCGCGGGGATCGCCACGAACAGGATGCGCAGATAGGTCCGCGCCAGCGGCAGCGCGTCCGGCGGCGTGCCGAGCAGGCCGAGGATGCCGTCCACCCAGATCCAGCCGCAGACCGCGAACAGCGCCGAGATGAGGAAGAAGAAGGTCGCGCCGGTGCCGACGACCGCCCGTGCGCGCTCCCAGTTGCCGGCCCCGACCGATTGGCCGATCAGGATCGTCGCGGCCATGCCGATCCCGAAGACGGTGCCGAGGATGAGGAACAGGACGAGGTTGGCGTTGGAGGTGGCCGTCAGCGCCGCTTCGCCGAGGAAGCGCCCCACCCAGACGGCGTTGACCGAGCCGTTGAGCGACTGCAGGACATTGGAGCCGAGGACCGGCAGGGCGAAGACGAGCAGCGTCGTGGGGATGCGGCCCGTGGTCAGGTCGGCAGCCTGGCGGCCGGGGCGGGTCGGCTTGTCCATTGCGGGCAACTCTCCGGAAAGGCGTGCGGTTCCAGCGGAGCCGGCCTTTTCGCAAGCTTGGCAGGAGAGCGGGGCTTAGTCCACCGCGCCACACCGGGGCAAGCCGCGTCCGCGCATAGTTCGCGCGCGCGCCGCATAGGTGAGGAAAGCCGCCGGTGCCGGCGCGCCGGCGGCAAAGTCCGGTTATGGCCGGCCGGAGGTCAGACCGAGTAATACATGTCGAACTCGACCGGGTGCGGCGTCATCTCGAAGCGCATCACCTCGGCCATCTTGAGCTCGATGAACGCGTCGATCTGATCGTCGTCGAAGACGCCGCCGGCCTTCAGGAAGGCACGGTCCTTGTCGAGGTTCATCAGCGCCTCGCGCAGGCTGCCGCTGACGGTCGGGATCTTCTTCAGCTCCTTCGGCGGCAGGTCATACAGGTCCTTGTCCATGGGCTGGCCGGGATGGATCCTGTTCTTGATGCCGTCGAGGCCGGCCATCAGCAGCGCCGCGAAGGCGAGATAGGGGTTCGCTCCCGGATCCGGGAAGCGGACCTCGACACGCTTCGACTTCGGCGACGCGCCGAACGGGATGCGGCAGGAGGCGGAGCGGTTGCGGGCCGAATAGGCCAGCAGCACCGGCGCCTCGTAGCCCGGCACCAGCCGCTTGTAGGAGTTGGTCAGCGGGTTGGTGAAGGCGTTGATCGCCTTGGCATGCTTGATGACGCCGCCGATGTAGTAAAGGCAGGTCTCCGACAGCCCGGCATATTCGTTGCCGGCGAAGGTCGGCTTGCCGCCCTTCCAGATCGACTGGTGGACGTGCATGCCCGAGCCGTTGTCGCCGTAGATCGGCTTGGGCATGAAGGTGGCCGTCTTGCCGTAGGCGTTGGCGACCTGATGCACGACATATTTGTAGATCTGCATCTTGTCGGCGTTGCGCACCAGCGTGTCGAACTTGATACCAAGCTCGTGCTGGGCCGCGGCGACCTCGTGATGGTGCTTTTCGACGCGCACGCCCATCTCTGACAGCACCGTCAGCATTTCCGAGCGCATATCCTGGAGGCTGTCGACCGGCGGGACGGGGAAGTAGCCGCCCTTGACCCGCGGGCGGTGGCCCAGATTGCCGGTCTCGTAGTCGGTGTCATCGTTGGAGGGCAGCTCGCCCGAATCCAGCTTGAAGCCCGTATTGTAGGGGTCGGCCTTGTACTTGACGTCGTCGAAGATGAAAAATTCCGCCTCGGGGCCGACATAGACCGTGTCGCCGATGCCTTCGGCCTTCATGTAGGCCTCGGCCTTCTTGGCCGTGCCGCGCGGGTCGCGATTGTAGGCTTCGCCCGAGACCGGATCGAGGATGTCGCAGACCAGGACCATCGTGGACTGCGCGAAGAAGGGGTCCATATGCGCGGTCTCGGTGTCGGGCATCAGGACCATGTCGGACTCGTTGATGGCCTTCCAGCCGGCGATCGAGGAGCCGTCGAACATGACGCCGTCGGTGAACATGTCCTCGTCCACCTCGGCGACGTCCATCGTCACGTGCTGCATCTTGCCCTTGGGGTCGGTGAAGCGCAGATCGACGAACTTCACTTCGTTGTCCTCGATCTGCTTCAGAATGTCATTTCCTGTCGTCATCTCATAAGGTCCCTGTGACTTCTGTGGCCCGGATCGGGCTGGGCCTGCCGTATGTCAGATCGCGTCGAGGCCGGTTTCGCCGGTGCGGATGCGGATCACCTCCTCGACATTGGAGACGAAAATCTTGCCGTCGCCGATGCGGCCCGTCTGCGCCGCCTTGCGGATGGCATCGACGGCGGCCTCGACCGCATCGTCGCCGAGCACGACCTCGATCTTCACCTTGGGAAGAAAATCGACGACGTATTCGGCGCCGCGGTAGAGTTCCGTATGTCCCTTCTGCCGGCCGAAACCCTTGGCTTCGGTGACGGTGATGCCTTGCAATCCAACCTCCTGGAGCGCCTCCTTCACCTCGTCGAGCTTGAACGGCTTGATGATCGCCTCGATCTTTTTCATGAGCAGGATGCCTCCGGTAAGCTAAAAGACGGGCGCGCTGCCCGCTTCGGTTTCGACAAAGCACGAAGCGTGCCAGTTCGGTGTCCGGTAAGCCCGGTCGGGGTTCAGCCGCCGCTTTCGACCGTTGCGCGCCGGGTCCGGCAGGCTTCGCTGACGTTCGGCCGCGCTGCGTTTCCCTCCGCCATATCGAAGACGGGCATTCGGCGACGGGCGCTGCCTGAAAATTATGCACGATGCGCAGAAGTCGGGCAAATGGCGGCAATTGCCATGCCCGGCGCAAACGCCCTAATGTCGCGGCATCGTCCGGATCGCGTGGACATCGCCATGCCTCATCGCCTGCTTTTCCCGGCCGAGATGGCCGCGGCCGATCGCCTTGCCGCGCTTCGGGGCCCGTTCGATGGCGCCACGCTGATGCGCAATGCGGGGCACGCCGTCTATCGCGAGCTGCTGCGCCGCATTCCCGAGGCGGGGCGGTTCGACGTGCTGTGCGGCCCCGGCAACAACGGCGGCGACGGCTATGTCGTCGCGCGCCTGCTGGCCGGCGACGGCTTCGACGTCCGCCTGTGGCGCGAGGCGCCGCCGCGTGCCGGCAGCGACGCCGCCGCGGCGGCCGCGCTGTGGCGGGGGGAGACGCGGCCGCTGGCCGAATTCGCCTCGCGCCCGCACGGCGTGGTCGTCGACGCGCTGTTCGGCGCCGGCCTGTCGAAGCCGCTTGCCGGCGCTGCGGCGCAAGCCGCCGTGCGGACCGCGCAGGTCGGCGCACAGGTCGTTGCCGTCGACCTGCCCTCCGGAATTTCGGGAGCCTCCGGCAAGGCGATGGGCGAAGCGTTTCGCGCCGGCCTGACGGTCACGTTTTTCCGGCCGAAGCCGGGGCACCTACTGCAGCCCGGGCGAGCCTGCTGCGGCGAACTGGTGGTGGCCGATATCGGCATTCCGGACGCCGTCCTGGACGAGATCGCCCCCCGGACCTTCGAGAACCTGCCGCGGCTCTGGCATGGCGCGTTGCCGGGGCTGCCGGTCGAGACGCATAAATATGCGCGTGGCCACGTGGCGGCATTTTCCGGCGGCCCGGCCTCGACGGGAGCCTCGCGGCTCGCGGCGCTGGCTGCCGCGCGTGCGGGGGCGGGCGCCGTTACCGTGCTGTCGCCGCCCGATGCGCTGGCGGTGAATGCCGCGCATCTGACGTCCGTGATGGTGGCCAGGGCTGCGGACAGTGAAGAGGCCGGGCGCCGGATCGTCTCCCGCAAGGTCAGGGCGGCGGTGCTCGGACCCGGTTTCGGGGTCGGGGAGGGGACAAGGGACCACGCCTTGATGCTGCTCGCGCAGAAAGACGGGCTTGCGGCGGCGGTCTTCGATGCGGATGCGATCACGTCCTTTCGGGAGGTGCCCGAAGCGCTGTTTTCGGCCGCGCGGGCCTCGCCCGTCTCGCTGGTGCTGACGCCGCATGAGGGCGAGTTTGCGCGGCTGTTTCCCGATCTGGCGGAGGATGCGGCGCTTTCGAAGCTCGACAAGGCGCGGAAGGCGGCGCAACGGGCGAATGCGGTCATGCTTCTGAAGGGGCCGGACACCGTGATCGCGGCACCCGATGGCCGCGCCGCGATCAACACGAACGCGACGCCGTGGCTGGCCACCGCCGGCTCCGGCGACGTGCTGGCCGGCCTCGTCGCCGGCCTGCTGGCGCAAAAAATGCCGGCATGGGAGGCCGCCTGCGCGGCCGTATGGATCCATGCGGAGGCCGGCTCCCGTTTCGGCCCGGGCCTGATCGCGGACGACCTGCCCGGGCTGGTGCCGGCGGTCCTGAAGGACCTGCCGGGCGGCAAATAAAACCCAGAGTTTATTAGACAGAAAACTACAATCCTGGATATATTGTATGCAATCTATCATTGTGCAAGTTCTGTCATGCAACTTGCATGCAGGGCGCAATGGGCACTTCGCGCAAACCGGATGAACTCGATCGTCGGCGAATGACGGAGCTCAAACGGCTGCGGCGCGCCCGCAAATGGAACCAGGCGCAACTCGCCCAGCATCTCGACATATCGCCCCAGCAGCTTGGTAAATATGAGCGCGGCGAGAACCGGATGCCGGTCGGCCGGTTCGAGAAGGCGATCGCCATTCTGGGTAGCAATTCCGGATCAAATCCGGGATTTGAGGAAGCCCAGCCGGATAGGTATCGGGATCAGTCCGACTGCAAATTCCAGATCGTGCGGCTCGTGGAGCGAATGGAGAGCGACATCGAGGGAATGACCTGTCGCGTCGCTCGGCTCAAAGAACTCGTGGAGCGGCTTTGAAAGGCGGTCAGCGGTCCACGCGCTCCTGCAAGGCCATCGCGGCATGGGGCGCGCGCACCTTGCCTTCATGGATGAAGTAGACGAACACGTCGCGCGGCCTCTTCTCGACACCGGCTTTCTCATCGGCCAGCGGCAGGTCGTCCGGCCGGCTGCCGGCGGCCCACATCTTCGCCCGCCGGGCCCAACCGTCCAGATCGGCGGGCGAGTAGGCGGTCGGGATCTCGTCGCGCCCGCGCTGGAGACGGGCATAGACGAAATCGGCGGTGAGGTCGGCGAACTCCGGGTAATCGAAATGGTGGGCGTAGCAGATCGCCGCCTTGTAGCGGCGTGCAAGCGCGACGAATTCCGGCACGGCGAAGCTCGGATGCCGCACCTCCAGCGCATGACGCAGCGCAACGCCGTCCTGCCTGTCCGGCAGCAGCTTCAGGAACGCCTCGAAATCGGCCGGATCGAACTTCTTCGTCGGCGCGAACTGCCAGACGATCGGCCCGAGTTTCCCGCCCAGCTCGGACGGGCCCGACTGCAGGAACCTGGCGACAGATTCGCCCGCTTCCGCAAGCACGCGGCGATTCGTGGTGAAGCGGATGGCCTTGAGCGAGAAGACGAAGCCGGCCGGCGTCGCGGCCGCCCATTTCGCATAGGTCGCCGGCGTGAAGGTCGAATAGTAGGTGCCGTTGACCTCGATCGTGCGCAGCTTGCCCGACGCATATTCGAGCTGCCGCTTCTTCGGCAGGTCGTCGGGATAGAACGTGCCTTCCCATGGCTCGAACGTCCAGCCGCCGATGCCGCATCGGATGGTGCCGGGTTGGGTCATGGAATGCCTCCGATTGAACTTGGCCCACCGTACGGCGGACCCGGCGCTCGCCATGCTGTGGGCGCGGACGCTATGGTAGCGTTTGCGCAGGAGCCGGGCTGGTTTCGTCCTACTCCGCCGCTTCGCGCTTGCGACCCGGCCGCCGCTCGAGCAGCTCCTTCAGAAACTGCCCGGTATAGCTGCGCGGCTCCTCGACGATCGCCTCCGGCGTGCCGGTCGCGACGATCTCGCCGCCGCCGTCACCGCCTTCGGGGCCGAGATCGAGGATCCAGTCGGCGGTCTTGATGACCTCCAGATTGTGCTCGATGACGACCACCGTATTGCCCTGCTCGACCAGCTCGTGAAGCACTTCGAGCAGCTTCGCGACGTCGTGGAAATGGAGGCCCGTGGTCGGCTCGTCGAGAATGTAGAGCGTCTTGCCGGTGGCCTTGCGCGACAGCTCCTTGGCGAGCTTGATGCGCTGCGCCTCGCCGCCGGACAGCGTCGTCGCCTGCTGGCCGATCTTGATGTAGCCGAGGCCGACCTTGTGCAGCGTCTCCAGCTTGTCGCGCACCGCCGGCACGGCGGAGAAAAAGTCGACGCCTTCCTCCACCGTCATGTCGAGAACGTCGGCGATCGACCTGCCCTTGAAGACCACGTCGAGTGTCTCGCGGTTGTAGCGCTTGCCGTGACAGACGTCGCAGGTGACGTAGACGTCCGGCAGGAAGTGCATCTCGATCTTGATGACGCCGTCGCCCTGGCAGGCTTCGCAACGGCCGCCCTTGACGTTGAAGGAGAAACGCCCCGGCTGATAGCCCCGCGCCTTGGCTTCCGGAAGGCCGGCGAACCAGTCGCGGATCGGCGTGAAGGCGCCGGTATAGGTGGCGGGGTTGGAGCGCGGCGTGCGGCCGATGGGCGACTGATCGATGTCGATCACCTTGTCGAGGAATTCGAGGCCCTCGATGCGGTCGTGCTCGGCGGGATGCTCGCGCGAGCCCATGATGCGGCGGGATGCCGCCTTGAACAGCGTCTCGATCAGGAAGGTCGACTTGCCGCCGCCCGACACGCCGGTGACGCAGGTGAAGGTGCCGAGCGGAATCTCGGCCGTCACGTTCTTCAGATTGTTGCCGCGCGCGCCGACGACCCGGATGCTCTTGCCCTTCCGGCTCTTGCGGCGCTCAGCGGGGACGGGAATGCCCATCGCGCCGGAAAGGTACTGCCCGGTCAGCGAATGGGGGTTGGCCATGATCTCGGCCGGCACCCCCTGCGCCACGACGCGGCCGCCGTGGATGCCGGCGGCCGGGCCGATGTCGACGACATAGTCGGCCTCGCGGATGGCATCCTCGTCATGCTCGACCACGATCACCGTGTTGCCGAGGTCGCGCAGGTGCTTCAGCGTGTCGAGCAGCCGCGCATTGTCGCGCTGGTGCAGCCCGATCGACGGCTCGTCGAGCACATAGAGCACGCCGGTCAATCCGGAGCCGATCTGGCTGGCCAGCCGGATGCGCTGGCTCTCGCCGCCCGAAAGCGTGCCGGAGTTGCGGGCGAGCGTCAGATAGTCGAGGCCGACATCGTTCAGGAAACGCAAGCGCTCGCGGATCTCCTTGAGGACGCGCACGGCGATCTCGTTGTGCTTGTCGGAGAGCCGGGCGGGCAGCTCGGTGAACCAGGCATCGGCCTTGCGGATCGACATTTCCGTGACCTGGCCGATATGCAGCCCGCCGACCTTGACTGCCAGCGCCTCCGGCTTCAGCCGGTAGCCGGCGCAGGCGGGGCAGGGGG
>Ga0207868_1000742_pt1 | contig 29524 bp, 31 predicted proteins | sample Passage237B_FD_187370 | JGI IMG/M metagenome (GOLD analysis project Ga0207868, IMG submission 187370) | Cellulose adapted compost microbial communities from Newby Island Compost Facility, Milpitas, CA, USA - Passage2 37B (SPAdes) (version 3) ... | reverse complement strand
CATGGTTCTCATTTTCAATGCGGGCTTCCAGTACATTCCGAGCCTTGATAATGCGACCAACCGTTACGCTGTTCCTCGTTCGGCTTCAGTTAACCCGGATGGCGGTGGGATCACCAATGCCATTCTCGGCAATGCGGGCTGCCAGGTTCCGGGTGCTTGCATTCCGCAGTACGCCGACAGCTTCTCGTCTGGCTACCGCCTTGCGACCACGGTTGACTACAACAACGCCTTCGGTACGGCCTGGACGCTTTCTCCGAGCATCCAGTGGGCGCATGACGTGACCGGTTATTCCGCCGGCCCCGTTGGCCCGGGCTTCGTTGAAGGCCGCAAGACGGTCTCCGTTGGCGTCACCGCCAACCTGCGGGGCGTCTGGCGCGCCAACCTTCAGTACACGAATTCCTTTGGCAATGCTTACCGCAACTTCGGTGCCGACAAGGACTTCGTGACGGCGACTGTCTCCTACGCCTTCTGATCTCTCAGAAACGCGTGACGCGACATGAGGGCCCGGCAGCTTCGGCTGCCGGGCCTTTCTCTTTGATGAAGCAGCGTTAATATCCGCGTTGGAGAATGCTGCGCTGCACCAGAGACGTGCTTGACCCACAAATAATCTGTGCACGGAATATTGTGGTTGACGTGCTTCTTCGTGCTGCGCAGGAGCACATTAAAAAGATTTAATGAAAACAAGCGTGAAACAGGCTGAAAATCGAGCGTAATAGCGGCTTCGAAGTCACAGATTCGGCTTGATGTCGTTTGCGCCGGGAAAGCAATTTGCTATCATCGGTTTTGATCAAGGCGGGGAAACCGGCCTCGGTGCGCCTGCAATAAACATGAAAAGCATGCGCGCCGACTGCCCAGAAGAAATCCAGTGGAGGGACTATATATGAAAAGGACGACCTTTTTGGTGTCCGCCCTTGCGATCAGCGCCATTGCCACCAGCGCGCTGGCCAAGGTTCCGGAAGCCCAGGTAAATCGTCTGGGGAACGATCTGACCCCGATGGGCTCGGAAAAGGCCGGCGAGGGTGATATCCCCGCCTGGACGGGCGGTCTGCAGACCGTTCCGAGCAATGTGAGCTATGCCCCGGGCCAGAAGCTCGCCAATCCCTTCGCCGGGGATCCCATCAAGTTCACAGTCACCGCCCAGAACATGGCTCAGTATGACGACATACTGACCCCTGGCTACAAGGCGATGCTGAAGACCTATCCTTCGTACAAGATGAACGTCTATGAGACGCGCCGCAGCTGCGCGTTCCCGGACCGCTTCTACGAAGCCAACAAGCGCAACGCAGCGGTCGGCGAGCTCGTCGGCGGCGGCTCGGGCGTCAGCGAAGCCATTTTCGGCTCGCCCTTCCCGATTGCGAATAACGCTCTCGAAATGATCTGGAACCACGCCCTGCGCTACCGCGCCTTCAAGGTGGTGCGTCAGTTCGCGGCGGCGCCGGTTACCCGTGGTGGTGACTACACGCTCCAGATCGTGCAGGACGAAGCGATCCTTCAGTGGTCGGACCCCGCCGCCAAGCGCGCCGAGGATCTGAACAACATCTCGCTCTACTACATCGCGAACACCATTGCCCCGGCGCGTGCTGCGGGTAACGTGATCCTGGTGTATGAAGCGCTGAACGCTCAGGTCCAGCCGCGTCAGGCCTGGCAGTACAGCCCCGGCACCCGCCGTGTGCGCCGTGCGCCGAACATCTCCTACGACAACCCGGGCACGAACTCGGATGGTCTGTCCACCTCTGACGCTTTCGACGGCTTCAACGGTGCGCCCGACCGCTACGACTGGTCCGTGCTTGGCAAGAATGTGCGCCTGATCTCGGCCAACGCCTATGATGGCGAAGCCACTCCGTACAAGGAATACCTGCAGGCGATGCACCTCAACCAGGACAAGGTGCGTTACGAGAAGCGCCGCGTGTGGGAATTCGAAGCCACGCTTCGTCCGAACACCCGCCACGTGTACTCGCGCCGCGTCTATCACAATGACGAAGACGCATGGCAGGTTGCTGCGGTGGAACTCTATGACGGCCGTGGCCAGCTCTGGCGTATGCAGGAACTGCATCAGATCCAGCGCTACAACGTGCCGCTCTGCGGCTCCGCGGGCGAAATCGTCTATGACCTGCAGGCCGGCCGCTATCTCGCGCTCGCACTGCAGAACGAAGAGCCGCCGGTGAACTACTTCGCCGACGAGCTTGACCCCTCGCGCTACACGCCGAACGCGATCCGTCAGCTCGGCGTCCGCTAAAAGGCGGTCAGCAAGGATCGGAGGCCGGACCTGGAAACAGGTCCGGCCTTCTGCTTTTGAGGCTCTGCGAATTAACCATCGCAACTGCCGGGCCGGCAGAAAGCCGGGAGGGCGAGGGGCGAGCCGGGCCGAAACCGGAAAGTCCCCTGACATGGCAGGAATCCGCAGGGGCCCCGAAGAATCTCTCTGCCCCGGAATGAGTCGATTTGCAGACGCGCCGGAAAAAATGCGCTATAAGAACGAAAAGCCGTTATAAAAACAGCAAAACAGGGGGATCGCCGCCCCGGCCCCGGGACGCTCCGGCCTACGGACCCGGCAAACCGCAGCGGCAAAAATGCCCGAGTGCAGGAGCTTCGTTTTATGTCTTCGTCTCTTTTTCCCGTCGTTTCGCGCTGGGCGCAGCGCCTTCAGTCTCTTTCGCTCGCCGCCTTTGGCGCGCTGGCGCTTTCCTTCGGGCCGCTCGCGCTGCCGGCCGCTGCTCAGGACGATGCCGAAGGCGCGCCTGAATATGCGATGGCTTCCAAGCTTGCGGCAGAGTCGCTTCTTCTCGATGCCACCTATGCCGGCGACCGGCTGGTCGCGGTTGGCGAATTCGGCCATGTCGTGCTTTCCGATGACCGCGGCGCAACCTGGCGTCAGGCCACTTCCGTGCCGACACAGGCAACGCTGACTGGTGTGACCTTTATCGGCGAGGATATCGGTTTTGCCGTAGGTCATGACGCGACCATCCTGCGCACGACAGATGCCGGTGAGAACTGGGAACTCATCTACAACGACACCGAATCCGAAATGGCCTTTATGACGGTCTATTTCGAGAATGAGCAGCGCGGCCTTGCGATGGGCGCCTTCTCCTTCATCGTCGAAACGAATGATGGCGGTGACACCTGGGAAGAGCGTCCGCTCAGCGAAGACGTTTCCGATGACTTCCATCTGAACAAGCTCTTCGCCGCCAACAATGGCGACCTCTATGTGGCTGCCGAGTTCGGTGTTGTCTATCGCTCCACCGACAACGGCCAGAGCTTCGAGCGCATCCAGACGCAGTATGAAGGATCCTTCTGGGGCGGCTTCGGTATGAAAGATGGCAGCGTGATGGTGTTTGGCATGCGTGGCAACGCGTTCCGCTCCGCCGATAACGGCCAGACCTGGGAGCCTGTCAATACGGGTACGGACAAATCCATCGCCGGTGGCGTGCAGCTTGGCAGCGGCAAGGTCGTGCTTGTCGGCCTGCAGGGCTATGTCGGCTATAGCGAGGATTACGGCCGGAACTTCGTGGAAGTCACGCGCGCTGACCGCCTCGGCTATGCAGCCGTGACGGATGGCCCCGAAGGACAGATCGTTGTCTTTGGTGAGCCGGGCGCAAAGCTGATGCCGGATGATGTCGATGCCGCCCGCGAGCAGGTGGGTGCCCGTGTGACATCGAAGCCCGCTGACAGCGAAGGCTGATCCCTCACACTTTCGATGTGATCAAGAGCCCCGGCGGACCACCCGCCGGGGCTCTTTCCTTTGCAGAAAGGGCAGGTCACAATCACCGAAACAACACATATAAGCGGGGAGGAGGCCATGGCGGAGGGCGTCGATTTCAGTGGCTATAAACGCATCAAGGCGAGCCGCAAGGGCCGAGTGCTGACGCTTGCGCTCAGCAATCCGGCGCTGATGAACGCGGTGGATGGGGAGATGCACCGCGAACTTTCCCGCATCTTTCTCGATGCGGCGGATGATCCGCTCTCCGATGTGATCGTGCTGACGGGGGAAGGCAATGCCTTCTCCGCAGGCGGCGATCTCAACTGGATGAAGCGCGGCTTTGAAAATGGCGAAAAGGGGCCGGATGCCGCCGAAGCAAAGCGCATCGTCTTTTCGCTGCTTGATCTCGAGAAGCCGATCATTGCCAAGGTGCGCGGCCCCGCGGTGGGGCTTGGTGCAACGCTCGCGCTGATGTGCGATGTCATCTTTGCCGGAAGCAGTGCGCGCTTTGCAGACCCACATGTGCGGGCCGGTATTGTCGCGGGTGATGGTGGCGCAATCATCTGGCCGCAGCTTGTCGGCTATGCGCGGGCAAAGGAATATCTGATGACGGGTGATCCCGTGCCAGCCGCAGAGGCGGAACGGATCGGCCTCGTCAATCATGTTGTCTCTGATGACGAGCTTGATCAGCGCGTTGAGGCCTTTGCCGAAAGGCTCGCAGGCGGCGCCATACAGGCGATCAAATATTCCAAGGTGTCGGTGAATATCGGTCTCAAGCAACTCGCCCATTCGATCCTCGATACATCGATCGGCTATGAGATGCTGACCTTCACCACGGAAGACCACAAGGAAGCGGTGCACGCCTTTCTTGAAAAGCGCAAACCCGTCTTTGCCGGTCGATGAATACGGGCGGATTTTCGATGACAGACCAGCCGCTCAATTTTGATGAACCGGAACATGTCCGCATGCTGCGCGAGACAACGCGCCGCTTTGTCGAAGCCGAAATGCCGCGCGCAAAAGCGCGGGAATGGGATCGCGGCAATATCTATCCCGCCGAGGTGATGGCGAAGCTCGGCGCCATGGGGATGATGGGCCTCACCGTGGAAGAGCGCTATGGCGGCGCGGGCGTCGATATTTACGCCACCATGGCGGTAATCGAGGAAATCGCGAAACGCTCTGTCGCGGTTGCCTGCCCCTACATCATGGCCGTCTGCTATGCAGGCATGAATCTCGGTGAAAGCGCGAGCGAGGAACAGAAGCAGGAACTCCTGCCGAAAGTTGCGGCGGGCAATTTGCTCTTTGCCTACGGGCTGTCGGAGCCGAATGTCGGCGGCGACCTTGCCATGGTCGAAACCACGGCGCGGCGCGAGGGTGATGAACTCGTCATCAATGGCACGAAGCGCTGGTGCACAGGCGCGCATATTGCCGACTATATTTTCTGTCTGCTGCGCAGCGGGCCGAAGGAAGAGAAATATCGCAATCTGAGCATCGTGCTCGTGCCACCAAAACTGCCCGGTATCACTATCACACCGCTTGGCCATCTCGGCATACGCGGGGTGGAAACGAAGGATGTCACCTTCGAGGATGTGCGCGTTCCTGTCTCGAATATTCTTGGCGGGGAGGCGATGTGGAACAAGGGCTGGTCGCAGCTTGCGGGCCGCGCGCTGGAAGTCGAGAAACTGGAACTTTCCGCCTGCGCCCTCGGGCTTGCGGAGGCCGCGCTTGCGGACGCCTGGAGCTATGCAGAAGAGCGCGTGCAGTTTGGCCGCGCCATTGCCGAACATCAGGCCATTCGCCATACGCTTGCCGAAGCGCAAACGAAAGTACGCGCCATGCGGCTCATGCTTTACAGCGCCGCCTGGCTTGCCGATCAGGGGCGGCCCTGTTCGGTTGAAACATCGATGGCGAAACTTTTCTGTTGCGAGGGCGCGGCGGAGGTGACGCAAATGTGCCTGCGCGTCACCGGCGCCTATGGGCTTTCCGACCAGATGGATATGGAACGCTATATGCGCGATGCGGTGAGCCTGCCCATTGTTGGCGGTTCATCCTCCATGCAGAAGAACAATATCGCGAACCGTCTGAAACTCGGTGCCTGAGGGGCCAAATTCGAAGCGGGAGGGCCGCATGGCGGCAAGGGAGATGGAAAAGCTGGACCCGGTTGCGGCAGCAGACGGCTTTGCAGAGGAAATTGCGCGCCGCGCGGCGGAGATAGAGGCAAACCGCTTTCTGCCGCAGGACATTGCGGCGCGTTTTGCGGAGGCGGGCCTCTATCGGCTCTGTATTCCTGCGGAATATGGCGGGCTTGAAGCCAATCCGGCTGTGCTGGTGAAAACGGTGGAGCGGCTCGCGCAGGCGGACGGCTCTGCTGCCTGGTGTGTTTTCATCGGCGCAACATCCGGCCTGTTGTCGGGCTTTCTCGAGCCTGCCGAAGCGCGGCGCATTTTCGCAGATCCTCATGTCATCACGGCGGGCGTTTTTGCGCCGCGCGGCAAGGCGGTGCGGGCAACGGAAGGCGGTGTACCGGGCTACCGCGTCAGCGGGCGCTGGCAGTGGGGCTCCGGCTCGCGCAATGCGTCATGGATATCGGGCGGGGCACTCATCATCGGTGAGGATGGAAAGCCTGAAATGGCAGCGGAAGGCATCCCGCAAAACCGCATGATGATGTTTCCGGCGGCAGATGTGCATCTCCATGACACATGGGATGTAACGGGCCTTTGCGGCACGGGCAGCACGGATTTTGAAGTGAAGGATGTTTTCGTGCCCGCCACGCGCGCGGTAAGCCTTGTAAGCGACAAGCCGCTTGCCGCGAAGCCGCTTTATTGCTTTCCGACTTTCGGCCTGCTCGGCATCGGCATTGCGGCGGTATCGCTCGGCCTTGCGCGCGGTGCCATCGATACGCTGATCGATCTTGCGGGCGGCAAGACACCGCAAGGCTCGTCGAAGCCGCTGGCGCTGCGCGCCAAGGCGCATCTCGATGTGTCGGAAGCAGAAGCGCATACACGTTCGGCGCGCGCCTTTCTCATGGAAGCGATCGAAGCGGCGTGGGAGGCAGCGGCTGCGAAGGGTGAGATCACCGTCGCGCATCGCCGCGACATCCGGCTTGCAACCACCCATGCGGTGCGCGCATCGGTGCGGGCCGTTGATCTAATGTACACGCTCGCAGGCGGCAGCTCCGTCTATCGGTCATCGGCGCTTCAGCGGCAGTTCCGTGATGTGCATGTCGCAACACAGCATATGATGGTGTCTGATGCGACATATGAGCTGACGGGCCGCCTGCTGCTTGGCGTGCCGACAAACACGGCAATGCTCTGACGGGCAACGGGATTCAATAAACCAATCAGAAGGACAGGGTTACATGGCCAGAGAAAGAAAAGGCCGCGTTGAAGGCAAGATGGCGTTCATCACGGGCGGCGCGCAGGGGCTTGGCAAGGCATCCGCCATCATGCTTGCGCGCGAAGGGGCAAAGGTCACGCTTGCCGACATCAATGAAAAGGGCGCGGCGGAAGTCGCCGCCGAAATCAATGATGAGCTGCCGGGCATGGCTTTCTCGGTCGGCCTTGATGTGACGCGCGAAGATCAGTGGAAACATGCGCTTGCCGAGGCAAACAAAGCGATGGGCGGCATCAATGTGCTTTTCAATAATGCCGGCATCGGCGGCGGCACAACGGTTGAGGAAACCGATTTCGAGACCTTCAAGAAAGTGCAGGCGGTCGATGTCGATTCCGTCTTTCTCGGCTGCAAATATGCGATCCCCTATATGGTGCCGCATGCGCCCGGCTCGATCATCAACACATCGTCGATTGCAGGCCTGATCGCGGGTCACAACATGGCTGCCTACAATGCGGCAAAGGCGGGCGTGTGGCTGCTGTCGAAGTCGGTCGCGCTTCATTGCGCCAAGCGTGGCTATCGCATCCGCTCGAACTCCATCCATCCCACCTTCATCGACACGCCTATTCTGGACGGCATGGCGCGTGGCATGTCGAAGGAAGAACTTGTCCGCAAGCTCGCCAAGCAGGTGCCGCTCGGCATTGTGGGCGAGCCGGATGATGTGGCCTATTGCGTGCTCTATCTCGCCTCGGACGAATCAAAATTCATCACGGGTGCCGAGATCAAGATCGATGGCGGCATCAGCGCCATGTGAGGGGTGAGGCGGCCTCAGGATGGGGCCGCCGCCTTCCATCTCTGGGTGGGGGCGGGGGTATCAGGGCTACCGGGAATGGTGGAGCCGAGCGGAATCGAACCGCTGACCTCCTCATTGCGAACGAGGCGCTCTCCCAACTGAGCTACGGCCCCGGAGCCTGCGCAAAAATGCGCCGGAGCCGCTTATTAGGCGGCGGCGGGCGAGGTGTCAAGAGAAGCGTAGCGGGCACAAACCTCTTCTTGAACCCGTCTCCCGTGGCCTTTACATGTCAGTCATGTCAAATGAATGCCGGGCCTCCGGCACCCTCTTCCGGGCCGCCCTTCGGCCTGCCGCGTGAGCCGCAAGGCCACACAGGAATCACAAACGGCGAGCACCCATGATTGCCCTTCTGAACCTCATCGTTACCGTGATCCAGCTCTATATCTGGGTCATCATCATCGGCGTGGTGCTGAGCTGGCTCATCGCCTTCAATGTGGTGAACCCGCAGAACCGCTTTGTTTATCTGGTGGCGGACACGGTCAACCGGCTGACCGAGCCGGTGCTGCGGCCCATCCGCAACATCTTGCCCAATCTGGGCGGGATCGATATTTCGCCGGTTCTCCTCATTCTGCTGCTCGTCTTTCTGCAGAACTTCCTCACCTATGACGTGCCCATGCTGCTTGGCTATGGGCGCTTCTAGGGAGGGCTGAGCCGTGTTTTTCCGCGTCGTGCCGGGGGGTGTCTCGGTGCGGCTTCGGGTGACGCCCAGGGGCGGGGCCGACCGGATCGACGGGCGGGCCGTGGATGCGAACGGCGAGGCCCATCTGAAGCTGCGGGTCGCGGCCGTGGCCGAGAAGGGCAAGGCCAATGAGGCGGTCATCAAGCTGCTCGCAAAGGCGCTTCACCTGCCGCGCTCCAGCCTGTCCATCATCTCGGGCGATACGGGCCGCAACAAGCTGGTCATGCTGGCGGGCGAGCCGGAGGAACTGGTGGCCAGGCTCGAGGCATTTGCCGATACTCTCTCAACCGGAGGTAATTGAGGGGGTGCCGGCCTTGCCGCATGGGGCCTGTCCTTATTATAGTGCCGCTGCCTTTGCGTGACTGGCGAGATTGAGGTGGGCTACCACCGTGGAGCGCAGGGCATATGCGCCGCTCGCCTGGGCACCCCTATCCAGACCACGAGGTGCCCTCATGACGACTTCTTCCAAGGCTTCCCTTATCGACGGCAAAATCCTCTCGGGCGAGCTTCGCGCGCGCGTGGCGAGCGAGGTTGCGCGGCTCAAGGCAGAGCATGGGCTGACCCCCGGCCTGGCTGTGATCCTTGTCGGCAATGATCCGGCAAGCGAGGTCTATGTCCGCAACAAGGGGCTCGCGACGGTGGAAGCGGGCATGAACTCCTTCGAATATCGCCTGCCCGCCGAGACGAGCGAGGCCGAGCTGCTTGCCAAGGTACGCGAGCTGAACGCCGATCCGGCAGTTCACGGCTTTCTTGTGCAGTTTCCCGTGCCGGATCATATCTCGCAGCAGAATGTGATTGATGCGATCGACCCCGCCAAGGATGCGGATGGTCTCCATCCGCTCAATGCTGGGCGGCTTGCAAGCGGGCTGCCCGCCATGGTGCCTGCAACGCCGGAAGGCTGCCTCATCATGGCGAAGAAGGCAGGTGGCAATCTCGCGGGCAAGCATGCGGTAGTGATTGGCCGCTCGAACCTTGTCGGCAAGCCGATTGCACAATTGCTGCTCCGCGAGAACTGCACGGTCACGATTGCGCATAGCCGCTCGAAGGATCTGCCTGCCATTGCGCGGGAAGCCGATATTCTCGTGGCGGCGGTCGGGCGGCCCAATATGGTGAAGCGCGACTGGGTAAAGCCCGGCGCCATTGTCATTGATGTCGGCATCAACCGCGTGCCCGCGCCGGAGAAGGGCGAGGGCAAGACGAAGCTCGTGGGTGACGTGGATTTTGCCGATGTGTCGGAAGTCGCAGGCGCGATCACGCCAGTGCCCGGCGGCGTCGGCCTGATGACGGTTGCCTGCCTTCTTCGCAACACGGTGATTGCGGCCTGCCGGGCTGAAGGCGTTGCGCTGCCGGAGGATTTCTGACGCATGGAGATCAGGCGCCTCGGAACGCTCTGGCCGGTCAGCGCGCTCTCGCTCGGGGGCGGCGGGCTCGGGCAGGTCTGGGGTGAGACCTCGCGCGAGGAAGCGGTGGCGACCATCCGCGAGGCGGTGGAACGCGGCATCACGCTGCTCGATCTGGCACCGCTTTACGGGCGCGGTGAGGCAGAAGCGGTTGCGGGCGAAGCCTTTGACGGCAAGTGGCCGTCTGATCTGCGCGTCACCACGAAATGCATGATCGGGATGCGTCATGCGGGTGAGGTGGCCGAGCGGCTGGAAAAGTCGCTCCTGCGCAGCCTTGCCACGCTGAAGCGCGAGCGGGTTGATCTCTACTTCCTTCACTCGAATATCTGCCCGGATGAATACGAGTATGAGAACGACCCCTCCTTCATCGAGACGGGCGCGGTGCGGGAATCGCTCTTCTTTTCCGAAGTGGTTCCTGCTTTCGAGCGACTGAAGGAAAAGGGGCTGATCGGCGATTGGGGGATCACCGGCACGGGGCTTCCCCGCTCCATCATGGAAGTGCTGCGCGGCGAGCCGAAGCCTGCCGTGGTGCAGGCCGTGTCGAATATTCTCGATTCCGCAGGCGGCATGCGCCGGTATGACGAACCGCCGGAGCCGCGCAACATCATCCGCACCGCGAAGAACAATGATGTCGGTGTGATGGGCATTCGCGCGGTGCAGGCGGGCGCACTTACCGCTGCCTTTGACCGGCTTCTCGCAGCTGATGATCCCGACCATCGCGATTACACAAAGGCTGCCCCCTTCCGTGCGCTCTGCAAGGAGCTTGATGAAGACCCGGCTGTGATCGCGCATCTCTATGCGCTTCAGATGCCGGGTGTTGATACGCTGGTTCTTGGCGTCAAGAATCGCACCGAGCTTCGCGCGGTGCTGGATGCTGAAGCGCGCGGACCGCTTGATGAGGCGATCCGCAAGCGGATTGATGCGCTGCGTCTCAATTTCCAGATTCCGCGCATGCCGATAGACGGGGACGGAATTATCTGATGAGGGTGGGGGATATTTCATGGATGCCGCAGCGCGCGCTGCACCGGCTTCGTCTGGTGATTGCCGACGTGTTGCTCGCTCTCACGTTTTTCTCGCTGCCCGCTGCCGCGCTTGATGATCATTCGGGTGGCATGCTCGACTGGCCGCAGGAAGAAATGGTGGCCGCCCTTGATGATTTCATCGAAAGGCGAATGGAGCAGCTTTCCGTGCCGGGTGTTGCGATTGCGGTTGTCTCCGATGGCAGGATCGTTTTCGAAAAAGGCTATGGCGTTGCTGATGCGAGCGGCGACCAGCCGGTCACGGCCAATACGCTTTTCGAAGTGAGCGGCATCGGCTTTCCGCTTCAGGCCTATGCGGCCATGACAATGGCGGCGGAAGGCAAGCTTCCGCTCGATGAGCCGCTGTCGCGTGTGCTGCACTCTCATTGGGTGCCGAACAAGAAAGCATCGGAAGCCATCACGCTGCGCCATGTGCTCACTCATCGCTCCGGCCTGTCGAACTGGGTGTGGATCGGGTCGCGTTCCGTCTCCTTCAAGCCAGGTACGGACTATCGCTATTCCGGCATGGGCTATGTCTATCTCGCTCATGCAATGGCGGTTGTGGAGAAGAAGCCCTTTGACCGGCTGATGCGCGAAAGGCTGTTTCAGCCGCTCGGCATGTCGTCATCCGGCTATGTCATTCCCGAAGCGCTGGTGGGGGAAGTGGCGCGCGGCCATGATGCGCTCTGGGTGCCGATTATGGCACTTGCAGGGCCAATGGTTCTGATCTTCGTGTTGTTGCTCGCGGCGACCATGCTGTTTGTCCGCTTCGTGCTGCAGAGGCTGAAGCTGAAACCCTTTGACGTGGTGCCTGCGGCGGTCGCGGCACCGCTGCTTGCGGGCCTTCTCATCTATTACCAGCAGGGCGGTTGGTCGCTCCTCTTTTCCATCGGCTATTTCGGTGTGTGGATTGCGGTCGTGCTCGCCGTCACGGCGGCGCTGCAATATGCGCGCTTCGTCATCGGGCTTGGCTGGCAGGATGGTGTGGTTGCGCGCGGGCGACGGCGTGAACCGTTCAGCCCCTTCTCCTTCACGGTGGTTGTCGCCTTCAGCCTGTTCTTCATGTCGTGGCAGGTGCCGCTGCCTGCGCGTGACGGGGATGATTTCAACGCCGCGCTGTCGCTGCGCTCAAGCGCGCATGATCTCGGACTGTTCGTCGCGAGTTTCATCAATGGCGATCTGATCGGTGTGAATGCGCGCGCCCGCATGGTGACGGAGCGGGTGGATGTTGCCACGGGGCAAGGCGAAGTTATCGGCGCGGGGCTTGGCTTCCTGACGCGTGAACGCGCGGACGGTCTCACCGTCTGGCAGCCGAGTGACCGCGTAGGCATGCGGGGCCTGCTCGTGATCGAACCGGCCCGGCGCAGCGGTGTCGTTGTTCTGAGCAATTCAGATAGTGGCCGGATCCTCGTTCATGAGGTGGCCGGCCACCTTCTCGGCGTCGAAACGCGCTGGCAAATACCCTGAGCCTCAGCCAGCCTTCTTTGCGGCTTCAACGCCCCTGCGGATCAGCTCGCGAGCGGCGTCGGCGTCCTGCCAGCCACCAATCTTGACCCATTTGCCGTCTTCGAGATCCTTGTAATGCTCGAAGAAATGGGTGATCCGCTTGATGAGGATTTCAGGAAGGTCCGTGTAGTTCTGGACATTCTTGTAATAGGGATTGAGCTTCTCGACCGGCACGGCGAGGATCTTTTCATCCTGACCTGCTTCGTCATGCATCATCAGCACACCGATCGGGCGTGAGCGAATGACGGCACCCGGCACAACCGGGATACGGCTCACAACAAGCACGTCTACCGGGTCGCCATCTTCCGACAGCGTGTGGGGCACAAAGCCATAATTGCAGGGATACTGCATGGCCGTGTGCATGAAACGGTCAACGAAGAGCGTTCCCGACTCCTTGTCGAGTTCGTACTTAACCGGATGGCCGCCATGCGGCACTTCAACAATCACGTTGATATCGTCCGGCGGGTTCTTTCCGACGGAGATGGCATCTATACGCATTACTTGGATACTTTCTTGTCGCGGGCAGCAAGCAGGCGGAGGCGGAGCGCATTGAGCTTGATGAAGCCCTCGGCGTCCTTCTGGTCATAGGCGCCCGCGTCATCTTCAAAGGTGACATGGGCTTCGGAGTAGAGAGAGTAGGGCGAGGAGCGGCCAACAACCGTTGCCATGCCCTTGTAGAGTTTCAGGCGCACTGTGCCTGTCACCATTTCCTGGCTCTTGTCGATCAGGGCCTGAAGCATCTCGCGCTCCGGGCTCCACCAGAAACCGTTATAGATCAGCTCCGCATAGCGCGGCATCAGCTCATCCTTCAGATGGGCCGCGCCACGATCAAGCGTGAGCGATTCAATGCCGCGATGGGCGGCGAGCAGCACCGTGCCGCCCGGCGTTTCATAGACGCCGCGCGATTTCATGCCGACATAGCGATTTTCAACGAGGTCGAGACGGCCAATGCCGTTTGCGCCGCCAAGCTGGTTGAGCTTTGCCAGCAGCGTGGCCGGGCTCAGCCTTTCGCCATTGATGGAAACGGCGTCGCCCTTTTCGAAACCGATCTCGATATAGGTCGGCTTGTCGGGGGCTTCCTCGGGCGAGACGGAGCGCGAATAGACATATTCGGGCGCTTCCTCGGCCGGGTTCTCCAGCACCTTGCCTTCGGCCGAGATGTGAAGAAGGTTCGCGTCCACCGAGAAGGGCGCTTCGCCGCGCTTGTCCTTGGCGATGGGGATCTGGTGCTTCTCGGCAAACTCGATGAGCTTGGTGCGTGAGGTCAGGTCCCATTCGCGCCAGGGCGCGATCACCTTGATGCCGGGGTTGAGCGCGTAATAGCCAAGCTCGAAGCGGACCTGGTCATTGCCCTTGCCGGTTGCGCCGTGGCAGACGGCGTCGGCGCCGGTTTCGGCGGCAATCTCGATCTGGCGCTTGGCGATCAGCGGGCGGGCAATGGAGGTGCCGAGCAGATAGACGCCTTCATAAAGCGCGTTTGCCCGGAACATCGGGAAAACATAGTCGCGCACGAAGGTTTCGCGCAGGTCCTCGATATAGATTTCCTTGATGCCCAGCATCTCGGCCTTGCGGCGGGCCGGTTCCAGCTCCTCGCCCTGACCGAGATCGGCTGTAAAGGTCACCACCTCGCACTCATAGGTCTCCTGAAGCCATTTCAGGATGATCGAGGTATCGAGGCCGCCCGAATAGGCCAGGACCACCTTTTTGACGGATTTGTCGGCGCTCATGACATCACCTTATGGAAGGGTCGATTTTGCGGCGCACTATAGGGGAATCGAAGGCAGCGGCAAGGGGAGCGCCGTCGGGCGCGACGGAGGGCTGTTTCGCTGCCATAATTCGCGCGGAATCGGGCTTCTGAAAGGGAATTGGGCCATGGATCTGTCGATTGTGCTCATCGTGCTGGGTCTGGTGCTGGCGGGCGGCTATGGCTGGTATGTGAACCTCATCACCCGCCGCAATCAGGTGCGCGAGGCGATGGGGTCCATTGATGTCCAGCTTCGCAAGCGTTTCGACCTTCTGCCCAACATCGTGGCGCTGGCGGCGAAGTTCATGGCCCATGAGAAGGAACTGCTGGAGGGGCTGACGGCGCTCCGCGCCCGTGTGGGAGCGCCCTATGCGAAGGACGATCCGGCGGAGGTTGCCGCCCATCTGGAGGCATCGCGCGCGCTGGAGGCGGGGATGCTGCGGCTTTTTGCCGTGGCAGAGAATTATCCCGAACTGCGTTCCGCCGAGACGGTGACGCGGGCACAGGCGACCTTCGAGGAAGTGGAAGGCAATATCGCCGCCGCGCGGCGCTTCTACAATTCCGCGGTGACGCGGCTCAACAATGCGGTCGAGATTTTCCCCGGCTCCCTCATTGCCCGGATCGCCAATGTGCAGCCCTTTCCCTTCTATGAGGTGGAAGAGGCGGCGGCGCGCGAGCCTGTTGATGTCAACAAGCTGATGGGCTGAGGCCGCGATGGCGGAGCCGGCGGAAGGCTTCGAGCGATTCTTCGAGCGGGAACTCGCGCCCTTCATCGAGGAAGGCGAGGCGGAGCGCCGCCGTGTTCTCCGCGCGGCGCTGACGCGCGGCTTGCCGGTGCTGGCGCTCGGGGCGGCTGGGCTTGTCTTCGGCTTTCTCGGTGGCGCCACGGGGGATATGGGCAGCCTTGTGCAGTTCGGCTCCTTCGCTGCGCTTGCGGCTGGCGGGGTGTTGCTCACCACACCGCTCGCTCGCTGGAGCCGCGATTTTTCTGCCGCGCTTTCGGCGCGCATTTTCGATCATTTCGGCTATCGCTATTCGGCGGATGTGCCGCCCGGTTTTCTCGATGCCTTTGGTGCGTGCCGCCTGTTGCCGTCGCATGATCGCCGATCGCTTGAAGATCATGTGGAGGGGGAAGTGCGCGGCGTTCCCTTCGCGCTTGCCGAGGCAACGCTGGAGCGGCGGGTGCGGCGTGACAAGCGGGATGACTATGATCTCGTTTTTCGCGGACTTCTTGCGCGCTACCATTTCCCGAAGCGCTTTGCAGGCCGCACGATCCTTCGCGGCGACCAGGGCATGTTCAATGCGCTCGGCCATGCAGGCGTGCCGGGAGAGCGGGTGCGGCTTGAGGATGTGCGGTTCGAAAAGCTCTTCGAAGTTTTTTCGAGCGATCAGGTCGAAGCGCGCTATCTGCTGACGCCTGCCTTCATGGAGCGTTTCGTGGCGCTTGCAGACAAGGTGAAAGCGCCGATTGAAGCTGCCTTTGACGGCGATGAACTGCTTCTCGCCATCAACGGGCGGCGCGGTTATTTTTCGCAGCCTTCGCCCTGGCGGGATATCCGACGCAGCGATCATATTCGCGCCTTTGTGGAAGACATTGCGCTGATTGGCGAGATCGCCGAGACGCTGAAGCTTGATACGGTGACAAAGGTTTAGGAGGAGTACCATGCAGGTCGAGTTCTGGTACGAGTTTGCGAGCACCTATTCCTATCCCGCAGCGATGCGCGTGGAAGCGGCGGCGAAGGAAGCGGGGGTCACGCTTCGCTGGCGGCCTTTCCTGCTCGCACCGATCTTTGGCGCGCAAGGGTGGAATGACAGCCCCTTCAATATCTATCCCGCCAAGGGAAAATATATGTGGCGCGACATGGCGCGCATTTGCGAGGCGGCTGGGCTTCAGCTGAAAGAACCGGTGCGCTTTCCGCAAAACGGATTGAAGGCCGCGCGGCTTGCGCTTCTCGGTCAGGATGAGGATTGGGGGGCGGCGTTCACGCGCCGCGTCTATCTCGCCAATTTCGCGGAGCAGAAAGATATTTCGGACGAGGCCGTGCTTGCCGACATTCTTGGATCGCTCGGGCTTGATGCGCAGGCGCTTCTCGCGCGCTCCGGCGAACAGGCAAACAAGGACAGGCTCAGGGCGCAGACGGAAGAAGCCATTGCGCGCGGGGTCTTCGGCGCGCCGAGTTTTCTTGTCGGTGACGAACTCTTCTGGGGGAATGACCGGCTGGAAGCAGCGCTTGAATGGGCGCGGCGCTAGCTCTTTCTGAAATGCACCGGAAGATCGGCTTCGGGGATCAGAAGATCATCGAGAATATCGAGCCAGATTTCTTCGATGAGTTCCGCCCTGCCTTCGCGCTGCGGAATGGTGCGGTCGGGGTCGGCTGAATAGGCGGCAAAGGCGCGGTCGCGATCTTCCTTGCTCGCCCAGCGCGCATAGGCGACGAATTCGCCATTCTCCGCCCGGTGCAAGCGTGAACCGCCGCCGCCATGACGCGCCATGATGTCTTGCGTGATTTCGTTCCAGCGTCGTGTGAAGTAGTCTTCGTCTTCCGGCTTTACGCGCCAGCGATAGATGACGGCTTTCATTGCATGTCTCCGTTCACGGAGGTAACGAGCGGTCAGGCGGAAGGTTGCGCTTCCTGCTTGAAGCGTTCGCTTGCGCGCTTTTTCACCGTTTCACTTTTGAGCTGGCCGCAGGCGGCCATGATGTCGCGGCCGCGCGGTGTGCGCACGGGGCTTGCGTAGCCCGCGCGATTGATGAAATCGGCAAACTTTTCGATCTGCGCCCAGTCCGAACATTCATAAGGACTGCCCGGCCACGGATTGAAGGGAATGAGATTGATCTTGGCGGGAATGCCTTTCAGCAGGCGCACAAGCTCCTTCGCATCCTCGATCGAATCGTTCACATCTTTCAGCATCACATATTCAAAGGTGATGCGGCGTGCATTGGAGAGGCCGGGATAGTTGCGGCAGGCCTCCAGCAATTCGCTGATCGGATATTTCTTGTTGAGCGGTACGAGGCGATTGCGCGTTTCGTCATTCACGGCATGGAGCGAGATTGCAAGCATGCAGCCGATCTCTTCACCGGCCTTCTCGATCATCGGCACGACGCCCGATGTTGAAAGCGTGATGCGGCGCTTTGAGAGCGAGAGGCCTTCGCCATCGGAAATCACTTCCAGCGCGTCGCGCACATTGTCGAAGTTGTAGAGCGGTTCGCCCATGCCCATCATCACGATGTTGGTGACGAGGCGGTCATCATTGTTGCGGCCTGAATCTGGCCATTCGCCCAGCGCATCCCGCGCGACGAGAAGCTGGCCGACAATCTCGCCCGCTGTGAGGTTGCGCACGAGTTTCTGCGTGCCGGTGTGGCAGAAGGTGCAGGTGAGCGTGCAGCCGACCTGGCTCGAAATGCAGAGAGTGCCGCGCCCTTCTTCGGGGATATAAACCGTCTCGATTTCCGGCCCCGGCACGCCTGGCACGCCCGAGGGAAGACGGATCAGCCATTTGCGCGTGCCATCGACCGATTTCTGTTCGGTCACGACTTCAAGCCGCGAAATGTCGAAAGCCTCCGCGAGCGCCGCGCGCAAATCCTTGGAAAGTGCGGTCATGCCCTCAAAGCTCGTCAGGCCGCGCGTATAGAGGCCGTTCCAGATCTGCCCGGCGCGCATGCGAAGCTGCTTTTCGGGCAGGCCGAAGCGGGCAAGTGCCTCCATGAGCTGCGGCCGCGTCAGCCCCACGAGGTGCGGGCGCGATGCGGCGATGGGAGTGGCCTCCCGCTTTTCATGGGCGATGTCGAGCGTTGTCATGGGTCTTTAAATCAACCGTTTCGGCCGGAAACAGGTATTTCCGCGCCAGCCGGGGCCAGCGCGGATCGTCGGGCCTTCTTATCACAAAAGGCGCGCGAGGCGCGAATCAGCCGGAAAACCGGGAAAAGCCGCGCCTGCGCGGCTTATTTGCAGGTTTCGTTGATCTTGTTGAGGGCCGCAGCCGAGCCCTTCAGCGAATAGGTATCGGTCGTCAGCGTGTCGCGCTGCGAGGTGCCGCGGATTTCCATGGAGGAACCCGCCCGAAGCGCCTGCACCATCTTGCTTTCCTCGGCAGGCTTTTCGAGCCAGGCCCAGTAGCTGTGCTCGCCGCCTTCCTTCACGCCGGAGAACATCTGGAACTTGTCCTTGCCGATCGTCGCATAGGGGCGGCTCGTATCCTTGAAGGGATAGCCGATGCGCATGCTGATTTCATTCTTGGTGCCCCGTGCCGGCCGGTGCGTCACCATGAAATAGACATCGCCCCGGTTTGCGCCCGCAGGCTGCATCTTGGTCGGGGTGGTCATGGCGTAGCACATGCGCTCGCTGCCCGAGCCATAGCTATAGGCTGCCCAGTCGTCATAACGACCGAGGAGTTTGGGGGCGTCCTGAGCGGAAGCGCTGGCGGCGAGACCCGTCACACCGAAGGTGAGGGCGAGAGCGGCGATTGTCAGCTTCATCGGATTCTGCATCAGCGGCTTGGAAAGCGAGGAAAGAAGCGGGCGTCTCAGCATGTTCTCCAACTCTTTTCAGAACGGTTCCCTGTGTCAACGGCCCGGGAGCAGGCCCCGACCATAACGGCCATCGCGAACGATTTCCAGCTATGGCTCATGTAAATCCCCCGTGCCTGCTTCCGCAACAAGCGCTGTGGCAGGCCCGATTACGGGTGCAGGCTTTCCGAAACATGTGGCGGAACCGTGGCAGGAGGGCTCTTTCGTCCCGAAATCTGGCGAATATCTGCCCGCTCGTGCTAAGGGAGAGACACAGATATTTTCATGAATGCGCGGGCAGCGCGCAGCAGACAGGGAGAGAACCATGAAAGCCATTCTTTGCAAGGAATATGGCCCGCCGGAGAGCCTCGTCATCGAGGAGGTTCCGAGCCCGGAGCCCAAGAAGGGCGAGGTGGTGCTGGAGGTCCATGCCGCTGCTGTGAACTTCCCTGACGTGCTCATCATCCAGAACAAATATCAGTTCAAGCCGCCGCTTCCCTTCTCGCCGGGGGGCGAGGTTGCGGGCAAGGTCATCAAGGTCGGCGAAGGTGTGACCAAGGTGAAGGTCGGCGACCGCGTGATCGGTTCTTGCGGCTGGGGTGGTTTTGCGGAGGAAATCGCCCTTGATGAAGCGCGGGTGACGCCCATCCCGGACGGTATGGATTTCGTCACGGCTTCCGCCTTCCTCATGACCTATGGCACATCGCATCATGCGCTGAAGGACCGTGCCGCGCTGAAGCCGGGCGAGACGCTGCTGGTGCTGGGCGCTGCAGGCGGCGTCGGCCTTGCCGCGGTCGAACTTGGCAAGGCGATGGGCGCGCGCGTGATCGCGGCGGCCTCTTCGGAAGACAAGCTTGCCGTCTGCAAGGAGCATGGCGCGGATGAGACGATCCTCTATCCCGCAGGCGAGCTTGACCGCGATGCGCAAAAGGCGCTGACCGATCGCATCAAGGAACTGACGGGCGGGCAGGGTGCCGATGTCGTTTATGACCCGGTGGGTGGCGACTATTCGGAAGCAGCCCTTCGCGCGACGAACTGGGAAGGTCGTTTCCTTGTGATCGGTTTTGCCTCCGGCCCCATTCCGAAGATTCCGCTCAATCTTGCTCTGCTCAAGGGCTGCCAGATCGTCGGCGTGTTCTGGGGTGCCTTTACGGGTCGCGAGCCGAAGCGCCATCAGGAAAATCTGAAGGAGCTGATGGGCTGGTTCGGCGAGGGCAAGCTGAAGCCGCATGTCTCCCGGACCTACAAGTTCGAAGAGGTTGCGGAAGCGCTGAACGACATGGCCGCACGCAAGGTGAAGGGCAAGATCGTCCTCGTGCCGACGCGCTGAAGATGCTTTCACGAATTGTCATGGCCCGGTTCTGTCCGGGCCATGACGCTGCCGATGCCGCGATCATTCCGGGGAAACAGTGACGGGGGAAACACATAAATGAAGCGCGCCCTGCTTGCGCTTGGTGTGACCTTCGGCGTCGCGCTGGTGGCGCTTTTCGCTTTCCTCATCTATGTGCTGCTCGCTTCGGGCGATGCGAGTTACTGGGAAGGCGAGATTGCGGATTTCGAACGGCGCGACGTGTCGAACCCGCCGCCTGAAAATGCGGTGCTCTTTGTCGGCGGGCGGGATGTGCGCCTCTGGACGACACTGGCGGAAGACATGGCGCCCGTACCCGTGATCGGGCGGGGCTTTGGCGGGGCGCAGATCCCGCATATCAATCATTATCGCGCGCGCATCATTCATCCCTACAAGCCGCGCGCCATCATCGTCATGGCAGGCGATGCCGATCTCGCCGATGTGCGCGGACGCAGACCCGAAGACCTGCTTGATGATTTCCGAACGCTTCTTCTGTCGCTGCGCGCAGAAGGTCTGATGGCCCCTGTCATTTTCGTGTCGATCCGTCCGTCCCCTGCACGCGAGGAGCGCTGGTATGGCGCGCAGCGCGCCAATGCGCTGATTGCGGATTATGTGAGTGGCGAAACGGGCGCCTATTTCCTCGATGTGACGCCAGCCATGGTCGATGAGAAAGGACGCATCAGGGAAGAACTTTTTCGCTGGGACGGGCTCTCGCTCAACAGGAACGGCTATCAGGCGCTCACGGCAGCGATCCGGCCTGTTCTCATCGAGGCGGGTTATGGCGGGTTGCGCTCCAGCCGCTAAAAGGTTCAAAAACGACAATCAAAAATCAGGAGGGAATGGCGGTGGAGAATTTTTCCAGAGAGACGAAAGCAGGCACGCTGCACGGCATCTATGACCCGAAGTTCAAACAGGTCGTGGATGCCTTTGTCGAAAACTTCGAGACGCGCGATGAAGTCGGCGCCAATGTCGCCATCACGCTTGAAGGCAAGACGGTGCTCGATCTTTGGGGCGGTCGCAAGGCGCGGGACGGCGATGCGTGGGAGAAGGATACGGTCTCCGTCGTCTTCTCCTGCACAAAGGGCGCGACATCGCTTTGCGCGCATATTCTGGCTGATCGCGGCAAGCTCGATCTCGATGCGAAGGTTTCCGACTACTGGCCGGAATATGCAAAGAACGGGAAGGAAGACACGCTCGTCTCCATGATGCTCGATCATTCGGCGGGTGTTCCGCATGTGCGGACGAAGCTGAAGGACGGCGCCTATTACGACTATGACTACATGGTCAAACTCATCGAGGAGGAAGAGCCGTTCTGGAGGCCGGGCACGCGCAATGGCTATCATGGCGTGACGCTCGCCTGGACGGTGGGCGAGATTGTTCACCGCGCGTCGGGCAAGCGTACGGGACGCTTTTTTGCCGATGAGGTGGCAGGCCCGCTTGGTCTTGATTTCTGGATCGGTACGCCGGATGAAGTCGCGCCGCGTATTGCGCCGATGATCTATGCCGAGCCTGATCCGGCACAGCTGAACTCAAGGTTCACGCAGGCCGTGATGACGGACCCGACAAGCCCCGCGCATCTCTTCCTGATGAATGGCGGTAATGCCGATTTCAATTCGAGAGAATGGCTTGCGGCGGAAGTCGGCTCCGGCAATGGCGTTTCGAACGGGCGCAATCTTGCGGGCATGTATCAGCCGCTTGCGAATGGCGGCGGCAATCTCGTCGGCAGCGACACGCTTGCGCGGATGGGCCGGGTTTCGATGGCGACGCATGAAGATGCGACGCTCCTCATTCCGACGCGCTTTGCGCTTGGCTTCATGAAGTCGATGGATAATCGCAAGCTGAAGAATGAGCTGAACTCATCCTGCATCATGAGCGATGCGGCGTTCGGCCATGTCGGCATGGGCGGTTCCATCGGCTTTGCGGACCCGGAAGCGCGGATGAGCTTCGGCTACAACATGAACCGCATGGGCGCGGGCATCCTGCTCAATGATCGCGGGCAGGCGCTTGTCGATGCGGCCTATCGCTCGCTCGGCTACCGCTCAAATGAAAGCGGTGCGTGGGTCGCGTAAGGGCGCCTGAGGCTGGTTGAAAAGTTCAACGCGTCATGGTCGGGTCAAGCCCGACCGTGACAGTGAGGGGAGTTCCTTACTTCCCGTCCTCATCCTCTACAGGCGGCAGGCCCAGTGCCTGCCGTGCTGCTTTCCGGTGGTCGGGCTTCATGTAGCTTGAGACAAGGCCGAGCGCGGCCATCAGCACGGCGGCGTCATCGGTGAAGCCGAAGACCACGACGAAATCGGGGATGAGATCGGCGGGCGTCACGAAATAGGCGAGTGCCGCCAGAAGCGTTGCCCGCACCCGCGTCGGTGTGCGCGGGTCGCGTGCGCAGAACCATGCGGCGGCGGCATCCTCGGCAAAGGGCACCTTGCTTGCGACGCGGACCATCTTCTTCCAGAAACCTGCCCGCACCTTCTCCTCATTGCGCGCAATCGTGGCGGGCAACTGGTGTTTTGGATCGAGAAGGTCGGTTTCTGCGCCTTCTGCTTCGGGATTTCCTCGTGACAAGGGCATCTCGCTCCCTCTTAAGCGTGGCTCCGCTGCCCCCGCCCGGCAATGGCACCAAGATGGTGCGCGGGACGCTGCCTTGCAAGCCAAGGCGACGTTGCGTCAATGGTGCGGCGAAGCCCTGCGCGGCCAAATGGCCTGTTTTTTGGCCATTTTTGGCTCGCTCTTTGCCCACCGAATTTGTTAAATCGGCGCCAACCGGGCGCGCTCGTCGTCCGAGAACAAGGAAATGCGGGGCGCTTTCAGCCCGTGCAGAGAAGGAATGAACGCATGAAACTCGATTCCAGCATCAGCGCCATCATCACCGGCGGCGCGTCGGGCCTCGGCGCGGCCACCGCTCGCCGTCTCGCCAAGGAAGGCGTGAAGATCGGTATTTTCGATCTTCAGGAAGAGAAGGGCGAAGCCCTTGCGAAGGAGCTTGGTGGCGTTTTCGCGAAGGTGAACGTGACAGATGAAGCCAGCGTTGATGCGGGCTTTGAAAAGGTTCGCGCCGCGATCGGCCAGGAGCGCATCCTCGTGAACTGCGCGGGCACCGGCAACGCGATCAAGACCGCCTCGAAGAACAAGGAAACCGGCAAGCCGGAACATTTCCCGCTCGACAAGTTCAACCTCATCATCCAGATCAACCTCGTCGGCACGTTCCGCTGCATCGCGAAGTCGGCTGCCGGCATGCTCACGCTCGATCCGCTGCCGGATGGTGACCGTGGTGCGATCGTCAACACCGGCTCCGTCGCCGCGCAGGATGGCCAGATCGGTCAGGCTGCTTACTCCGCTTCCAAGGCCGGTGTCGTCGGCATGACGCTCCCCATCGCGCGCGACCTCAGCCGCGAAGGCATCCGCGTCAACACGATCCTGCCGGGCATCTTCGACACGCCGCTGCTCGCCGGCGCGCCGGAAAAGGTTCGTCAGGCGCTTGGCGCGCAGGTGCCGTTCCCGGCCCGTCTCGGCAATCCGGACGAGTATGCCTCGCTTGCAACCGAGATGATCCGCAACGGCTACTTCAACGGTGAAACGGTCCGCCTCGACGGCGCGATCCGCATGGCGCCGCGCTAAGTCTTTCGGATTTCCGAAAACGGAAAGCCCCCGGTGGAAACGCCGGGGGCTTTTTTTATTCCGGGAGATCGGTTGAGCCGGTGATGAGCCGCACGCCTTGGCGAAGCGTGAGATAGGACCATACCCAATGCGTCATCACGAAAAGGCGGTTGCGGAAGCCGATCAGGAAATAGATATGCGCCGCGCCCCAGACGAGCCAGGCGAGAAAGCCTTTCATTCGGAGGCGTCCGAAATCGATGATCGCGCTTTGGCGGCCAATCGTTGCGAGATTGCCTTGATGGCGATAGCGGAAGGTTGGCATCTCGCGGCATGAAAGTGCTGAGCAAATGGCGCGCGCAGCATGATTGCCCATCTGCTTTGCCGCAGGCGCGATGCCCGGCACCAGGCGGCCTTCTGTCCACTCAACGGCGGCGGTGTCACCAATCACGAAAATGCGTTCATCATCCGGCAGGGCGAGGTGCGGCGTTACGGCCACCCGGCCTGCGCGATCACCCTCTACGCCGAGCCATTTGCCGGCGGGGGAGGCTTTTACACCGGCTGCCCAGACGACTGTGCGCGCAGGAACCGCCTCCTCGCCAATCGTTACCGTCATTGCGTCGATATTTGTCACCGGATTGCCGCAGAGGATTTCCACGCCTTTCTTGCGGAGCGAGGCGGCGGCGAAGGCAGAGAGGTCTTCGGAGAAGGCAGGTAGAATTCGCTGTCCCGCTTCAACCAGAATCACACGCGCGGCGGAGGTGTCGATACGGCGGAAATCGCGCACCAGCGTTTTGCAGGCAAGCTCGATAATGGCACCAGCCATTTCCACACCGGTCGGACCGCCGCCGACAATGACAAAAGTGAGAAGCGCCGCGCGGCGCGCAGGATCTGGCTCGGTTTCCGCCTTTTCGAAAGCAAGCAGCACGCGACGCCTGATCTCGGTTGCATCATCAATCTTTTTCAGGCCCGGTGCGTAAGGCGCCCATTCATCATGGCCGAAGTAGGCGTGGCCTGCACCCGTCGCGATGATGAGATAGTCGAAGGGTACATCGCGCCCATCTGCGAGCTTTACGAGACGCGCCTGCCGGTCCACGTCTTCAACGGTTCCAAGCAGGACGCTCGTATTTTTCTGATCCCTGAAGGTGGAGCGCACCGGCACGGCAATGTCAGCCGGTGAGAGTGTTGCTGTTGCAACCTGATAAAGCAGTGGCTGAAAGAGATGATAATTTTGACGATCAATCAGCGTGATCGACACAGCAGCCTTTCGCAGCGCTCTGGCGGCGGTAAGACCGCCAAAGCCTGCGCCCAGAATGACTATCCGCGGCAGCCCTGCTGCATCGGGCATATGTCACCTCATTTTGCTGGCGCCTTGCCTGCGCGGCCCGCCCATTTATCCATCAGCTTGGCGAGCGTCACATCCTTGTCCGAGACGCCGCCCGCATCATGCGTTGTCAGCACGACATCGACGCGGTTCCAGACATTCGCCCATTCGGGGTGGTGATCCATCTTCTCCGCCGCAAGCGCCACGCGAGACATGAAGCCGAAGGCTTCGTTGAAATCCCGAAAGCGATAGCTTTTCTCGATGGCGTCGCGGCCACGCACTTTCGTCCAGCCCTTCAGGGGTGCCAATGCCTTCTGGCGTTCTTTTCCGGTCAGCTTTCCGCTCATGACGATCTCCTGCAGAGGGGTGATTTGCTGCCAAAGCCTCGCCCTCTTAAGCTTCGGGTGCAAGCAGCGATTGTTTCGGGTGAGTGACATGGCGGGTGAAATGGACTGGCACGATCTCAAGGCGCCGACGCTTGAGGATTTCGAGCGCATGGCGCATGACGCCTTTGCGCGTCTGCCGGAAAGCTTTCGCTCTCGCTGCGAGGGGCTTCTCATCCGGGTGGAGGATTTTCCCGATGAGGAGATTGCCACCGAGATGGAACTTGAGAGCCCGTTCGATCTGCTTGGTCTCTATCAGGGCATTTCTCATATCGATCGCTCCGTGTCCGAGCCGTTCCATATGCCTGATATGGTGTTTCTCTATCGCAGGCCCATGCTTGATTACTGGGCGGAATATGACGAAACGCTCGGCCATCTCATCACCCACGTTCTCGTGCATGAGATAGGGCACCATATAGGCCTGTCCGACGATGACATGCATGCGATCGAAGAGGCGATGGAAGGCGGAGACTAGTCGTCGTCCTCGCCCCAGATGTCAGTCGGGTAGCGATGCTCCGCCACATAAGGCCCGCCGCCAATGCTTGAGCGCGCGGAGAAGAGCGTGAAATGTGACACGGTGAAAACAGGCGCCGCAAAGGGCGAATGTGCGCGGATGAAATCATAGACAGCGTCTGTCTCCACGCGTGACAGGCGCGCAATGGTGACATGGGGCGTGTAGTTCCGCGTTTCCGGTTTGAGGCCCGCGCGCCGAGCGGCGCTTTCATGCCGGGCGTGGAGAACGGCCAGCGCCTCGGAAGGTTTCACGCCCGCATAAAGCGTGTGCGGGCGCTTGCCGCCAAACTCGCCCAGCCCTTCGAGCTCCACCTCGAAAGGCTCGACGGGAATTTCGTCAAGCGCTGCCGCGAAATCTTCTGCCACGTCATTGGGAATATCGCCCGCGAAGCGCAGCGTGATGTGGAGATCCGGTCGCTCGATCCAGCGAGCACCATCAAGCCCGTGTTGCAGCGGCGCGATTTTCTCGGCCACTTCATCGGGAATTTCGAGGGCTGTGAAAAGGCGGATCATGTCTGTTCACTCAAAAAACGCATGCCCGGGTCCATGGCCCGGGCATGAAGAATATCGTTTGCCGAGTGTGCGGCATCAGTGTGCCGGGTCAAGCCCGGAAATGGCCGCTTACGGCGCGGGGTTCGGCTGATCGAGATGGGCTGCCTCGATATCCTGTTCCAGTTCTTCCGTCCATTTCACATTGATGCTGGTGACGGCGAGCTTCAACTGTTCCATCGTCGTTGCGCCAATGATGTTCGAGGTCACGAAGGGCCGCGTCGTCACGAACTGGTTTGCCATTTGCGACGGGTCGAGGCCATGCTTCTTCGCGATAGCAAGATAGGCGTCAATGGCGCGGTTCGTCTGCGGGCTTTCATAGCGTTGCAGGCGGTTGAAAAGCTGCTTGCGGGAGCCGACAGGCAGCGCGCCATTCTGATATTTTCCCGTGAGATAGCCCTGTGCGAGCGGCGAATAGGCGAGAAGCCCGACGCCTTCGCGCATCGCGATTTCCGAGCCGCCAAGCTCGAAGGTGCGGTTCACAAGGTTGTAGGCGTTCTGGATCGACTGCACGCGCGGCAGGCCCTTCATCTCCGCATGATGGAGGAAGGTCATCGTGCCCCAGGGGGTTTCATTGGAAAGGCCGATATAGCGGACCTTGCCTGCCTTCACGATTTCCTGAAGTGTTTCGAGGATTTCGGGGATCGGATTGGTCGGGCCTTCCATATGCTTGTAGCCAAGGCCGCCGAACAGGTTGATCGGGCGGTCCGGCCAGTGAAGCTGGTAGAGATCGATGTAATCGGTCTGGAGGCGCTCAAGGCTCCGGTCCACCGCTTCGAGAATCTGGGCGCGGCTCTGTTCCGTGCCGGAGCCGTCGCGGCGGAGCCATTTCATCGGGCTGCGACCGGCAACTTTGGTTGCGAGAATCACCTTGTCGCGATTGCCGCGCGCCTTGAACCAGCTGCCGATGATCTTTTCGGTCGCGCCTTGCGTTTCTGCCCGCGGCGGCACGGCATACATTTCCGCCGTGTCGAAGAAGTTGATGCCATTGTCGATGGCATAATCCATCTGCTCATGGCCTTCTGCCTCGGTGTTCTGCTGGCCCCAGGTCATGGTGCCAAGGCAGATGGCGCTCACCTTGATGCCGGTGCGCCCGAGTTCGCGATACTCCATAGGAAGCCCCCCGAAGATATTTTTGTTGTTTCCGTTTCCGCCTTTATCTCACCAGAGTGGCAGGCGGGGCAATCTTTCCGACTATCTCTCCTGAACCTCGGCAATCAGCTTCTCGATGCTGGGGAGGATGCCCCTGACGATGATGTCGATGCCCTCGGCGGTCGGATGGATGCCATCTGCAAGGTTGAGGTGCCGCTCGCCAGCCACGCCCTGGAGGAAGAAGGGATAGAGGATGAGGCCGTGTTCGCGTGCGAGGTCCGGGTAGATCGAATTGAAGGCCTCGCCATAGTCGCGGCCCAGATTGGGCGGGGCGAGCATGCCCGCCAGCAGAACAGGCAGGCCCCGCGCCTTGAGCCGGGAGACGATCTCTCCCAGATTCTTGCGGGTAAGCTCCGGGTCGATCGCCCGCAGCGCATCATTGGCGCCAAGCTCCACGATTACGGCATCGGCCTCCGGCCCCACCGCCCAGTCGAGCCGGGCAAGGCCGCCCGCGCTCGTATCGCCGGACACACCCGCATTGAGGACTTTCACATTGTCGTGACCGGCCTCGTGCAGGGCGGCTTGCAGGCGGTCCGCAAAGCCTTCGGACGGGCCGAGCAGATAACCCGCCGTGAGGCTGTCGCCCAGCGCAACAATGGTGATTTCCCTTGAGGTTTTCTCATCCGCTCCGGCGCTTTGCCCTGCCGCGAAAGAGGGTGTGGTGAGGGCGACGGTAAAGAGAAGTGCCGCGCTGAAGAAGAACTTGCAAAGCGAAGCCGCGTGGCCATATCGCATGAGGTAACTCACTTTTTGTTTCGAGTGTCGGGTCGAGTGTCGCCGGGGCCAAATCCGCCCCGTCGTTTTCATTCCCGCTTCCGAGGCCTAATGTTCCATCCGCTTGCCTGACAAGGCGATCCAGACAAGACCACAGGGAAGGCGATTTTTTGACCGACGCAATCATCGAACTCGACAGCGTGAAACTCAGCCTGCCGAGCACTGCGGGGCCGGTCAATATTCTCAAGGGCATTGATCTTCGGATCGCCAAGGGCGAGACGGCGGGTCTTGTCGGTCCCTCCGGCTCCGGCAAATCGACGCTCCTCATGGTGCTGGCCGGTCTTGAGCGGCCAAGTTCGGGGCGGGTCATTTGTGCCGGTGCCGATTTCACGAAGCTGGGTGAGGACGAGCTTGCCCGTTTCCGCCGCGATCACATAGGCATCGTCTTCCAGTCTTTCCACCTCATTCCCACCATGACGGCGCTTGAGAATGTCGCTATCCCGCTTGAATTTGCGGGCAGGGCGGATGCCTTCGACCGGGCGGAAGAGGAGTTGAAGCTTGTCGGCCTCGGCCATCGCCTCACCCATTATCCGGGGCAGCTTTCAGGCGGTGAGCAGCAGCGCGTGGCGCTGGCGCGGGCTGTCGCGGGTGATCCCGAAATTCTGCTGGCGGATGAGCCGACCGGCAATCTCGATCAGTCAACGGGCCATGAGATTGTCGAGCTGATGTTCGATCTTCACGCGCGGCGCAATGCAACGCTTGTCCTCATCACCCATGATGAAGCGCTGGCCGCGCGCTGCGACCGGGTCGTCCGGCTCCGCGACGGTCTTGTGGAGCGGATCGAGGCGGGAGCATCCGCATGAGCGGCAAGGCGACGTCGCTTGCGCTTGCGGCCCGGCTTGCGCGGCGCGAATTGCGCGGTGGCATCAGAGGGTTTCGCGTTTTCATCGCCTGTCTTGCGCTGGGCGTTGCGGCGATTGCGGGTGTCGGCTCCGTTTCGGCGGCGCTGACGCGCGGCCTTGCGGAAGGCGGACAGGATATTCTTGGCGGCGATGTCAGCATACGTCTCATTCACCGCGAAGCAAGCGCGGAAGAACGCGCCTGGTTTGCGCGCGATGCAGAGGTCACGTCCTCCGCCGAAATGCGCGCCATGGCCCGCAGCGCCGATGAAAATGCCGCGCGCGGGCAGACGCTGGTGGAGCTGAAGGCGGTGGATCG
>Ga0207868_1000741_pt1 | contig 29534 bp, 33 predicted proteins | sample Passage237B_FD_187370 | JGI IMG/M metagenome (GOLD analysis project Ga0207868, IMG submission 187370) | Cellulose adapted compost microbial communities from Newby Island Compost Facility, Milpitas, CA, USA - Passage2 37B (SPAdes) (version 3) ... | reverse complement strand
CGGCCAGCGCCTCGCGGTCGAGCGTATAGAGAGACCGGGCGCCATCAGGCGTCACGCGGATGAGGCCCGCCTCAAGAAGGATCTTCAGATGCTGCGATACGGTCGATTGCGCCAGCTCGAGCCGGCCGACCACATCCTTGCAGCAGCAGCATTCGAGCTCGGCCAGCCCGCGCAGGATCTCCAGCCGCGCCGGATGCGCCAGGGCCGCAAGCCGATCGGCCAGCGGCAAAAGGGAGGAGTCGTCGGAGGCAGAATTCATCGCCTATCGACGATAGACGATGAATGCGTTTTCCGCAACGGTGCGGCCGCACATCCGCGCATCTATTCGACCGGCACCACCCGGTCGGCCACGGCGGACATGTCGGCCTGCTCGCCGTCGCCGGTCTTGTTGGGGACCGAGAAGACCTGCCCCGGCCAGATGCGGTCGGGATCCGCGATCTGGTCCTGATTGGCCAGATAGATGGTGGTGTAGCGGACGCCGCGGCCGTAGACGCGCCGCGAGATGCGCCACAACGTATCGCCGCGCCGGATGATCACCGCGCCGGCAACGCTTTGCAGCTTCGGCGCCGTCACGCCGATCGCGGCACCGGCGTCCGCTGCGTCGTCGCGCGGCACGGCGGACGGATCGGCTTCGGCCGCCGCGACGCGTCGTTCCTCCTGCGCGGCCGGGGTGTCGGGCGTGTCGCTTCCGGCAGGCGCGGCCGGGGCCGCGGCGGCATCCTGTGGGGCCGGAGCGGGAGCGGGGTCCGCGGCAGCGCCGGCGGCCTGGGCTTCGGCTTCGGCCGCATGCTGCGCGGGCTTCGGCGAAGTCGCCGGGGCCTGCGCAGGCTGCTGGGGCGCGGCGACGGCGGCGATCGATTCACCGGGCTCGCGCTCGAACGGCACCGCCGCGCGGGCAAGAACCTCGGCGCGCGGGCCGAGAAGATCGGCCCGGACGATATAGTCGCCCACCGGAAGCTCGCGCTGCGCCTCGACCAGGAACTGGCCATCCGGCGAAGCCGTGGCATCGCCGAGCAGGATTTCATTGGCATAGACGCGCACGCGGCCGTTGGCCTCCGTGCGGCCGGCGACGAAGACGCGGCTGCCCTCGATCTCGACGGCCTCCACCGAGACGCGCGGCTTGTCGGCGGCCGGCACCGGCAGCGTCGCGGCTTCGGGCTGCGCGGCGGCTGTCTGCGTCGCGGCAGGGGGGGCGGCGGCCGGCTCGCCGGACGCCTGCCCGGCGTCATGGCTCGCCTGCGCCGGCACATCGGCGGCGGCAGCCGGTGCGGGATCGTCGCCAGCGGCGGCCTGCTGCTCCTGCGCCGGCTGCGCAGCCGGCGGTGCGTCGGCGGCAAGAGCTGCTTCGCCTTCCCGGCCCCCGTCCGGCGCCGGCATGCCGGCCTCGGCGGCGGCTTGCGGCGCGGGCTCCGTCTCCTGCGAAGGCGCGGCCTCGGCGGACTCAGCCTCGGCGGCGGGCGCGGCCGGCCGGTCCTGCTTGTCGGCGGCGGCCTGCGGCAAGGTGATGAGCTTGCTCGGCGAGCCGGGCTTCTCGACCAGGGCGAGGACCTGGCCGGACCGGGTTTCGGGCACGGAGACGACGGCCGTTTCTTCAGAGGTCGCCACCACGTTGTCCGGCGTGGTCGAGCGCAGCACGAGCGTATAGTCGCCCGGCTTCAGCGGCTCGCCGAGCACTACGGCGAAATCGCCGCCCGAGCCGGCCGTGGTGCTGCCGATGACGTTCGAGCCCGTGACCACCTCGACCTTCGCGAGAGGCGCGGCCTGCCCGGCAACGACCACGGACCCGTCCGGCTCGACACGAAGAAGGTCGAAGGAGGGAACGATCAGCCGGCCGGCCTTTTCGGTCGTCGCGGCCGCCGGCTCGTCGGCGGACGGCAGGGCGGCCAGCTGTTCGGCCGGCGCGGCGGAGGGGTCGGGCTGCACGGCGGCAGCGGGCGGCGCCTCGGTCTCCGATTCAGGTGGCTGGGAAACCGCGACCTGAGGCTTCTCGGGGAGAAACACGTCGAGCGCGCCGGTCACGTAGGCGGCACCGGCCGCGACGACCGTGCCACCGGCGATGAAGAGCATTGCCTTGAGCGAATTGACGACCATTTCCCATTCCCTGAGGGCCCGTTCGGGGTCTACCGTGTTTTGCCGGCCGTCACAAGAAAAACGGCCCTGGCGCTTGACCTCGCCGGCGCCGCGCTTCCTATGGGCGCATGAGCGAGATTCGATCCGTCTGCGTCTATTGCGGCTCCTCCACCGGCCGCTCCGATATCTATCTGCGCGCCGGCGAGGCGCTCGGCCGCTCGATCGCCGCGGCCGGCCTGCGGCTCGTCTACGGCGGCGGCACGAAAGGCATCATGGGCGCCGTCGCCCGCGGCGCGGCCGGCGCCGGCGGCCAGGTCCTCGGCATCATCCCGCGTTTCCTCATCCGCAAGGAAACCGACGGCGACGCGCCGGCCCTGGCCGACGACCTGATCGTGACCGAAGACATGCACACCCGCAAACACAGGATGTTCGAGAATTCCGACGCATTCGTGGCATTGCCGGGCGGCATCGGCACGCTCGAGGAGATCGTCGAGATCATGACCTGGGGACAGCTCGGACGGCACGCCAAGCCGATCGTGTTCGCCAATGTCGACGGCTTCTGGGCGCCGATGCTGACGCTGCTCGACCACATGAAGGCCGAGGGATTCATTCACTCGCAGCACCTCGTGCGTCCGCTCGTGATCGATGCGATCGAGGACATCGTTCCGGCGATCCGGGCAACGGCGCCGGTGCGCGACGCCCGCGCCGACGCCGAGCTGGCCGGCGAGATGTAGCGCCCGCGGCAGCCCTGCCCGCGCGCGGGACCGGTTCAGCCGGTGCGCAGGTCGGCGGTGACCTCGCCGGCCGTCGCTAGGTTCGCCTCGTGTTTGGCCTCGCGCCACGGTTCGGCCAGCGCAGCCCGATACCATTCTTGCATCGCCGGATGATCGAGCATGCGCCGCACATAGGCGTCGGCCGCGTCGCCGAACGTCAGGCCGTAGCTCTGGGCGCGGAAGACGACCGGCGCGTAGAAGGCGTCCGCGCCCGTGAACTCGGCCCCCGCGAGATAGGGCCCGCCGAAGCGCGCAAGCCCCTCGTTCCACAGTTCGCCGATACGGGCGATGTCGCGCGCCAGCGCCGGCGCGGGGGCGTGCAGCCTGACGCGGATGCCGCAGTTCATGCTGCAGACCGAGCGCAGCTCGCCGAAGGACGAGTGCATCTCGGCCGCAGCCGAGCGCGACCAGGCGCGCGCCGCCGCATCCGCGGGCCAGGCGCCGGGATGACGCTCGGCCACATATTCGACGATGGCGAGCGAATCCCACACCACCAGCGCGCCGTCATGCAGCCCGGGCACGCGGCCGGTCGGCGTGTAGGCCCTGAAAAGCCGGTAGCTGTCGCCGGGCGGGAAATTGACGAGCTGCTCCTCGAACGGAATTTCCCGCGCGCGCAGCAGGATCCACGGGCGCAGCGACCACGACGAATAGTTCTTGTTGCCTATGATGAGCCGGTACATTCAGCCCTCCCTTCGGGCCCTGAGCGACGACCACGTATAGAGCAGAAGCGCGACCCAGATCAGCGCGAACGCCGCCGCACGCGCGGTCCCGAACGGCTCGCCGAACAGGAAAACGGCCATGGCGGCGATCATCGTCGGAGTGATGTACTGCATGATGCCGATGGTGGAGATACGCAGCAGCTTGGCGCCGAAGGCGTAAAGAATCAACGGGATCGACGTCGCGGGGCCGGCAAACATCAGAAGCCATGGATTGATCCCGTCGAGGAAGTGGCCCTCCCCGCGCATGGCGAGCCACAGAAGATAGCCGAGCGCCAGCGGAAACAGCAGCGCGACCTCCAGAAAGAAACCCTGGCTCGGCCCGATCGGCAGCGTCTTGCGGAAATAGCCGTAGCCGCCGAAGGAGAAGGCGAGCCCCAGCGAGACCCATGGCAGCGTTCCCTGCTCGATCGTCAGCACGACGACCGCACCGGCGGCGAGCCCGACGGCGACAGCCTGCCAGCGCGTTAGGCGCTCTCCCAGGAAAACCGCGCCGAGCAACACGGTGACCAGCGGATTGATGTAATAGCCGAGCGCCGTCTCGACCGCCCTGTCCGCCGCGATGGCCCAGACGTAAAGGCCCCAGTTGACCGCGATGAAGACGGCCGTCAGGGACCCCATCGCCAGCATGCGCGGCGAGCGGAACGCAAGCCGCACATCCGCCGTCCTGCCCAGATAGAGCAGAACCGCGCCGGCGATCGGCAGCGACCAGACGACGCGATGGGCAACGACCTCGACGGCGGGGATGTGAGCGACCGCCTTCATGTAGATCGGCAGGACACCCCACAGCAGATAGGCGGCGAGCGCATAGGCGAAGCCGCGGGCGGCCGCATCCGGCTGCCCGGCGGCGCCCGCCCCTTCATCCACGCGCGCAGGCGCCGTTTGATCCTGCATATCGATGCTATCCCTGCCGACCGCTGCCGGCGCCTTTCAGGGTCATACGGGTTCGTTCTGCCGGGGCGATCCTGGGCCCGGGTCGAGGGCTTCGGCGAAGGGCGTATCGGGATACGGCCTGCCGTCCTCCTCGCGGATCACTCCGCCATCGCGGAAACAGAACCGGTTCCATACGACCTGGAAGGCTCTAGGCCAGGTTCGGACCGGCGACCAGCGCATATTTCTGATCGGTGGCGTGAGCGCGGCCGATCGATGGCGCTATTCGGCCGCCACCTGAACGCCGCCGCGGTTCTTCAGCAGCTTGTAGACGATCGAATCCATCAGCGCCTGGAAGGACGCATCGATGATGTTGTCGGAAACGCCCACCGTCCACCAGCGGGCGCCGGTCGCATCGTGCGATTCGATCAGGACGCGGGTCACCGCCGCCGTCCCGCCGTTGAGGATGCGGACCTTGAAGTCGGCCAGCTCCATATCCGCGATCTCGCCCTGATAGCGGCCGAGATCCTTGCGCAAGGCGATGTCGAGCGCGTTGACCGGGCCGTGCCCCTCGGCGACGGACATGCGCGGCTCGCCGTCGACCGTCAGCTTCACGATCGCTTCCGACACGGTCTTCAACTGGCCGTTGGCGTCGAAGCGGCGCTCGACCATGCAGCGGAACGAATCGACCGTGAAGAACTCCGGCACGTCGCCGAGCATGCGGCGCGCCAGCAGGTCGAAACTGGCGTCCGCGCCCTCGTAGGCATAGCCCTGCGCCTCGCGCTCCTTGACCAGGGAAATGAGGCTGTCGAGACGCGGATCGCTCCTGGCGACGGCAATGCCGCGCCGTTTCAGCTCGGCGATGAAGTTCGCCTTGCCGCCCTGGTCGGAGACCATGACGCGGCGGCGGTTGCCGACGCTTTCCGGCGGCACGTGCTCATAGGTCTGCGGCTCCTTGAGCAGGGCGGAGGCGTGGATGCCGGCCTTGGTCGCGAAGGCCGACGCGCCGACATAGGGCGCCTGCGGCTCCGGCGCGCGGTTCAGCATCTCGTCGAACGCGCGCGACAGCCGCGAGATGCCGGCCAGCGCCTCCCGGGTGATACCGGTCGCGAAGCGGCCGGCATAGGCGGGCTTCAGCATCAGCGTCGGGATGATGGTGGTCAGGTTGGCGTTGCCGCACCGTTCGCCGATGCCGTTCAACGTGCCCTGCACCTGGCGCACGCCGGCCTCCACCGCGGCCAGCGAATTGGCGACCGCCTGGCCCGTGTCGTCGTGAGCATGGATGCCCAGATGGTCGCCCGGAATGCCGGCGGCGATCACCGCCGCGACGATCTCGCGCAGCTCCGAGGGCTGCGTGCCGCCATTGGTGTCGCACAGCACCACCCAGCGCGCGCCGGCCTCGTAGGCGGCCTTCGCGCAGGAGAGCGCATAGGCCGGGTTCTCCTTGAAGCCGTCGAAGAAGTGCTCGCAGTCGACCATCGCTTCACGGCCGGCCGCGCGGGCGGCGGCGACCGAGGCCGAGATCGATTCGACATTCTCCTCGTCCGTGCAGCCCAGCGCGACGCGTACCTGATATTGCGAGCTCTTGGCAACGTAGCAGATCGCGTCCGCTCGGGCCTGGAGAAGGGCTGCGATGCCCGGGTCGTTGGACGCCGACACGCCGGCGCGCTTGGTCATGCCGAAGGCAACGAAGGCGGCGCGGCGCGTGCGCTTCCTCTCGAAGAAGGCGGTGTCCGTCGGGTTCGCTCCCGGATAGCCGCCCTCGACATAGTCCATGCCGAACTCGTCCAGCATCGCCGCGATCGCGGTCTTGTCCTCGACCGAGAAGTCGACCCCGGGCGTCTGCTGGCCGTCGCGCAGGGTCGTGTCGAAGAGATAGATGCGTTCTTTTCTGCTCATGTCCTGGGCTCCGGCTCGTCGCCGCCGCGCCGCGCCGGGGGCATTGAAGCGGGCGGCCAGTTTTCGGTGTCGTGGTCGGGGTGCTGGTAGCTCACCACCGAGGCGAGGAAGGCGGCCGCCGCGAGATCGTCCGCGGTGAGGCGCGCCGGCAAGGCGGAAATCGCGTCAACATAGGGCAGCTTGCCTTCGATGCCGAACTGCACCGTCGGCGCCACCGCCTCAGGGTGGTCGAAGCTGCCGATGGCGAGCGCCACGCCGTCCGGCGCCTCGTAGGTCAGGGGCGTGCCGCATGCGGCGCAGAAGCCGCGCTGCACATGGTTGGACGAGCGGAAGCGCTTCGGCTCGCCGCGCGTCCAGGTCAGCCCGCCCGCCGGCGCGGTCGCGAGCGGCGCGTAGAAGGCGCCGAAGGCCTTCTGGCACATGCGGCAATGGCAGACCGAGGCATCCGCAAGCCGGCCCTCGACGCGGAAGCGCACGGCGCCGCACTGGCAGCCGCCGGTATAGACAGGTCGGTTGTCGAGGCTCACCTATCCCTCCCCTTGCGGCAGGTGGCACACGGCCTCGATGTTGTTGCCGTCGGGATCGAGCACGAACGCGCCATAATAGTGCTCGTGATAGTGCGGGCGCGGGCCGGGTGCGCCGTTATCGCGGCCGCCGGCGGCAAGGGCAACGACGTGGAAGGCGTCGACCTCGGCGCGGCTGCGCGCGGTAAAGGCATAGTGGCGGCCGGGGCCTGGCTCGATCCCCTCACGCAGCCAGAAATCCGGCTTGGCGCGGCCATAGCCGCCGACCTTCGCACCGTCGGTAAACTCTTCGGGCACCATGTAGAGCAGTGCCGCGCCAAGCGGGGCGAGCGCCGCGTCGTAGAACGCTTTCGCCCTCGCCCAGTCCGTCACCACGATTCCCGCATGATCGATCACCGTTTCACCTCCCAGGTGGTCACCCGCTCGCCGGTGGCAGGATCCTTGCCGTCCTTGAGCTGGATGCCCTGCGCCAGAAGCTCGTCGCGGATCCTGTCGGCCTCGGCCCAGTTCTTGCCGGCGATGAAGGCGAGGCGCCGCGCCACGATCGCGGCCACGTCGATATCCGTCTCCAGCTCGGACAGATCGATGCCAATCAGGCTCGCCGCGGCGACGAGCCCGGCAGGGCTCATTTCGGCCGAATTCATCAGGCGCAGGCAGCCGGCCATGTCGAGGTCGTCGCCAAGGGCCGCGACGAAGGCGGGATCGACGGGTCCGGCGCTCGCGCCCGCGGCCCTGCGCCGCCATTTCGTCAGGATCGCCTCCGCCTCCTCCAGCTTGCGCATGCTGAAATCGATCGGCTCGCGATAATGCGTCATCAGCATCGCCAGCCGCAGCACCTCGCCCGGCCACCGGCGCCCGCCGAATCTTTCGGTGTTCAGCAATTCGTTGATGGTGACGAAATTGCCCTCCGACTTCGCCATCTTCCGGCCTTCGACCTGCAGGAAGCCGTTGTGCATCCAGACCCGCGCCATTGTGTCGGTGCCGAGCGCGCAGCAGGACTGGGCGATCTCGTTCTCGTGGTGCGGGAAGACCAGATCGATGCCGCCGCCATGGATGTCGAAGACGTTCCTTTCCGGATCGTCGCAGGCGAGCCCGCCGCCGAATGGCGCCAGCAGCTTCGCCATGGACATGGCCGAGCATTCGATGTGCCAGCCGGGGCGGCCCGCAACGGCGATGCCGGCCGGGGACGGCCAGCCGGGCTCGCCGGGCTTCGACGGCTTCCACAGCACGAAATCCATCTCGTCGCGCTTGTAGGAGGCGACGTCGACACGCGCGCCGGCCAGCATCTCGTCGAGCGGCCGGCGCGACAACGCACCGTAGCGCGGCCCTTGGCGCGCGTTCATCGCCGCGGGCGAGAACAGCACATGGTCCTCCGCGACATAGGCGACGTCGATGTCGACCAGCCGCTCGATCATCGCCTTCATCTCGTCGATATGTTCGGTGGCGCGCGGCTGGGACGTCGGCTCGAGGCAGCCGAGCGCGGCCACGTCCGCCTGGAACTGCGCATTGGTCGCCTCGGTAACCCTGCGGATCGCCTCGTTGAGCGGCATGTCAGGGAAGTCGCGCGCGGCGCGCGCATTGATCTTGTCGTCCACGTCGGTGATGTTGCGGACATAGGTGACGTGCTCCGCGCCATAGACATGGCGCAGGAGCCGGTAGAGCACGTCGAAGACGATCACCGGCCGCGCATTGCCGATATGGGCATAGTCGTAGACGGTGGGGCCGCAGACATACATGCGCACATTGCGCGCATCGAGGGGGGAAAACGCCTCCTTCGAGCGCGTCAGCGTGTTGTAGAGCCTGAGCTGCGGTCTGGCGTCAGTCACGCACATCTCCCTCGTTTTCCGGCCGACACCGGACCCTGGCCTGCTGGCCGGGGCGTTTTTCGATTCTGGAAAGAGGGCGAAAACGTCCGGACCAGCGAGGCGCTAGCCGATAATGCAGATCCCGATAATGGCGATCGACGTCTTCATGGGCCGCTTTATCGCTGCGGGCACCGTTTCCGTCAAGGCGGAAAGTGCGGCGCGCCGCAGCAAACTGTTGCATGAAGGCACCACGCGAACAGGTTTCCGCAAGGTCTTGCGGATATTAACCAAATGGCCCTGAAAAGGCAGAAATGCTGCCCACATTCGGTCGAAATGCGGGGCGAGATGCGGAGTTGCCGACACGCCGGACGAGAGGGAAGACCATGGACATCCGCACGCACGAAACCGCACGCACCCGCGCCGAATACGCACAGCTCACCCGCCACTACCGCGCCATCGGGCCGGCCGCGATCCTGGCCGCGCTCCTGTTCCGCCGCCCGGCGCCGGACGCGCTGCCGAGCCGCTGACTTAGCCCGGCCCGACAAGCAGGCCGATGCCGATCGCGGCCATCACGACGGCGATGAGCACGTCGAGCACGCGCCACGACGCCGGCTTCGCGAACAACGGGGCGAGCAGCCGCGCCCCGTAGCCGAGCCCGAAGAACCATGCGAACGATGCAGTCGCGGCGCCGACGCCGAAGGCGATGCGGGCCGCCCCTTCATGGGTCGCGGAGATCGAGCCGACCAGCAGCACGGTGTCGAGATAGACGTGCGGGTTCAGGAAGGTGAAGGCAAGGCAGGCGGCGAGCGCCGTCTTCAGGCTGTCTTCGCCGGCACGCGCCGCCGTGAGGGACTGCGGCCGCAGCGCGCGCTTCAGCGCCAGCGCCGCATAGGCGAACAGGAACAGCGCGCCGCCGACGGTGACCACGGCAAGCAGGCGCGGCGAGGCCGCGACCAGCGCGCCCAGGCCCGCGACCCCCGCCCCGATCAGCAGCGCATCCGACAGCGCGCAGACCAGGCACAGGATGAAGACGTGCCGGCGCAGCAGCCCTTGCCGCAGGATGAACGCGTTTTGCGCACCGATGGCGACGATCAGCGAGCCGCCGAGAAGGAAACCTGAGAAGAATGCGGACACCATCGCGCGTGCATGCCCGCAAGGCGAGGCGACTGCAATGGGCCAGACGCACGCCGCGCCGCCCGTCACAGGCGATCCGACGTGAACCGCAGACGATCTAGAACAAGCTCATCTGCTTCGGCTCTTCCTCGCCGGCCGAAGGATCCGCCGCAGCGCTGGCGGCGGGCGCCTGCTCCACACGCTCCTGAAGGTGCGGCCCGCTATTGGCCACCTTGTTGACCGCCTCCGACACCGGCACGGCCTCGAAGAAGCCGGGCTCGACGGGCGCGAGCAGGTCGGCCACGTCGCGCGGTTCGCTGCCGAGGCAATCGAGCCAGCGGGAAAAGGCCTGCGGCGGGATGACGGCCGGCATGCGGTGATGGATGCCGGCAAGGTCGCGGTTGGCAGCCGTGGTCAGGATGGCGGCGGTGTCGATTTCGGAGCCGCCGGGCTCCAGCCAGGTTTCCAGCAGGCCGGCAAAGGCGATCGTGGCGCCGTTGCGGGGGCGCACCCAGTAGGCCTGCCCGGTGCGGCCACCCTCGCGCCGCCACTCGTAGAACCCGGTGGCCGGGATCAGCGCGCGGCGGTGGCGCATCGCGGCGCGGAAGGCCGGCTTTTGCGCCGCCGTCTCGGAGCGCGCGTTGAACAAAAGCGGCAGATCGTTCGGGTTCCTGGCCCAGCCGGGAATGAGCCCCCAGCGCGCCAGCAGCGCCTGCCGCTCCGGCAGGTTGGAGCCCGGCCGGCGCGGCGGCGCGGCCGTGACGAGAAGGACGGGCTGGGTCGGCGCGATATTGTAGCGCGGCGGAAAGGCGGCAAGCTCCGGCAGCGAGAAGAGCGCTTCGATCTCTTTCGACGGCGCGTTAAGCGCGAAGCGGCCGCACATGCCTTCCTCCCGTTTGCCTGCCAGCCCGACCGGATAGCGGTCGTACGCCGGTCCGGCAAGGTTGTTGCGTCCGTCGAGCGCGCCGGCGCTCCGATCAGGCGCTCCCGAAGCGGGGCGGGCGCCGGCACTCCGATCAGGCCGGAGCGGCGCTTTTTCCGTGATAAGGATCGCTATGCTTCCGATTCCTGCTACGAAGGCGACCGCGCGCGCCGCCTCCCTTCGACGATTTCTTTCCTGCGAGCCGCCATGAGCCGTTCACCCGTGCAAGCCGTCGCCGCCGTCTCGGTCGCCATCGTCCTTGCCGGGCGCGTGCTTCTGGTCCGCCGGGGGCGCCCGCCGGCACAGGGCATGTGGGCCTTTCCGGGCGGCAAGGTGGAGCCGGGAGAGACGCTGGAGCAGGCCGCGCGGCGGGAGCTGCGCGAGGAAACGGCGCTGACGGCCGGCCGGCTCGCCCCTCACCGGCTCGTCTCCATCGCCGCCCAGCCCGCCATCGGCATCCCGGCCTTCGAGCTGACGGTGTTTGCGGGCCACGCCGTGACCGGCGTGCTCGCTCCGGGAGACGACGCGGACGCGGCCGGCTGGTTCGGCGCGGCCGAACTGGAAACCGTTCCCGTCATCGACAACGTGGCCGAGATCGCGCGCGTGCTGATCGCGGCCAGGGGCGGGACGGCCGGTTAACGATGCCGCATGAAGGCAGGGCCGGGCGCCAGCTTTGCCTTGCGGCGGCCCGAATCTTCCGTCAAAACCCGGGCATGGCGGGTAAAGCGCAAATGCTGGCGGTATGGGCGTCGATCGTGCTGGCCACGGCTTCCGCCGTGCCGGCGCGCGCGCTCGACGCACCCTATGACGGCGAGCTCGCGCGGCTTGCCGAACTGCTCGGCTCCCTCCACTACCTGCGCAATCTGTGCGGCGAGAAGGGAACGACCTGGCGGGAGCAGATGGAACAGCTCATCGCCACGGAGGACCCCGACCCCAACCGGCGCGCGATGCTGACGGCAAGCTTCAACCGCGGCTATCGCTCCTTCGACAGCGTCTACACCACCTGCACCGCCTCGGCGGTCGAGGCGATCGAGCGCTACATGCTCGAAGGCGAGACGCTGTCCAAGCAGATCGTCGCGAAATATGGAAATTAACTCAAATTTTATTCGGTACGCGCGGCGGGGGTGCCATTCTTGCAACCTGTGATAATCTGTTAAGCGGACGTTAAACGCGCAAGGGACGAAGCGCGGGCCGGGATCGGTCTCCGGGCCCGCGGGCAAAGGGTTGGACGAGATGACACGCAGCCTCGGCGAAATCGACGCGCTCATTCGCGAGGAAAAGAGACTGACCGCGCTGGAAAGCCAGACCGAAGCCTGGGCCGAGGCGATCGCCTCCGGCATCGAGCCGGAAATCATGGCGGAAGCGGCGTTGTCGACGGCGTTCGGCGAGCTGGCGCGCGCCTGCGGCGAAGAGGCGGCCCTGGCCATGCTGGAACGCATGCGCGAGCGCGTGGTCGCCGGCGACTTCGAGGAGAACCGGACGCGCCATTGAGGCGCTGCCAGCGACGCAGCCGAATCCCCTTGCCTGTCTTTTTGCCCTATAATCGATCTGAGTGCCGGCCCGGCGCCGGCGCAAGCGGTCGAGGACAGGAAATGACGACGATGCGGATCCAATCGCCGCGCGGCTGCGCGGCACGGGCGATGACGGCCCTGACGGGCGCGCTGCTTCTGGTTGCGCTGCCTTTTTCGCCCGCCGAAGCGTTGAGCGAACTGCCGCACGAGAACGTGCCGGAGCAGCCTTCGGTGACGACGGTGCCGTTGCCGCCGCCAATCGCCAATCCCGACAATCAAGGCGCCTCCTCGCGCGACCCGGCGAGCGAGGACGATGACGCCGCACCGTCAGGCGAGGAGGCGCCCGTGGCGCCAGACAGCGACGCGCAGCCGGCCGCCGAAGACGAGGCGCCGGAAATCATCTACGACCTGTCGCGGCTGCCGGAACCGGTGCGCGCCCTGCGCGACAAGCTCGTCGCAATCGCCAAAGCCGGCGACATCGAGGCGTTGAGACCCCTGATCGGCACCGGAGAGGACGGCACGATGCTGTCCTTCGGCGAGGGCAACGAGGACCCCATCGCGCTCCTCAAGGGGCTGTCGGGCGACGGCGAAGGCCACGAGATCCTCGCTATATTGGGGGAGGTGCTGGAGGCCGGCTTCGTTCATCTCGAGCCGGGCACAGACGGCGAAATGTATGTCTGGCCCTATTTCTTCGCGATCCCGATCGAAGGGCTGACCGGCCCGCAACTCGTCGAGCTGTTCCGGCTGGTGACGGCCGGCGACTACGAGGACATGAAGAACTACGGCGCCTATATCTTCTACCGCACCGGCATCACGCCGGAGGGCAAGTGGGCGTTCTTCATCGCGGGGGACTGATCCGCCGGCCTCTTCCCCGCCCGGACACGGGGAGGAAGGCTACGGGGAGGAAGGCTATCGGGATACCGCTTCCTGGAACGCCACCGGCTCGCCCTGCCCCAGCGTCACGATCTCGCCGTCCCACATCACCTGGATGCCGCGGACGATGGTGCCGACCGGCCAGCCGGTGACCTTCATCCCCTCATACGAGGTCCAGCCGGCGCGAGAGCCGCCCTGCGCATGGGTGATCGTCTCGCTCCGCTTCATGTCGACCACCGTGAAATCCGCATCGTAGCCGGCGGCGATGCGGCCCTTGCGGGCGATGCCGAAAACGCGGTTGGGGCCATGGCTCGACAGGTCGACGAAACGTTCCAGCGTGAGCCGGCCGGCATTCACATGGTCGAGCATGACCGGCACCAGCGTCTGGACGCCGGGCATGCCGGAGGGGGAAGACGGATAGGGCTTCTGCTTCTCCTCGAGCGTATGGGGCGCGTGGTCCGAGCCGAGCACGTCGACGATGCCCTGCTGCACGCCCTTCCAGACGCCGTCGCGGTGGCGCGCATCGCGCACCGGCGGATTCATCTGCAGCAGCGTGCCCAGCCGCGCGTAATCGTCCGTCGTGAAGGTCAGATGCTGCGGGGTCGCCTCGCAGGTGGCGACGTCCTTGTGGGCTTCGAGAAAGGCGATCTCCTCGGCCGTCGAGATATGCAGCACGTGGATGCGCGCACGCTGCCGGCGCGCGATCCGCACCAGCCGCTGCGTGCAGGAAAGCGCGGCCGTCTCGTCGCGCCACAGCCGGTGCGAGGCGGGGTCGCCGGCCACGCGCTCCGACAGCCGTTCGCGAAGGCGGTACTCGTCCTCGGAATGGAAGGCCGCGCGGCGGCGCGTATTCCCCAGGATGGCGGCGACGCCCTCGTCGTCCTCGACCAGCAGGTCGCCGGTCGAGGCGCCCATGAAGACCTTGATGCCGGCGGCGCCCGGCAGCCGCTCCAGCTCGCCCGCCTCGTGCGCGTTGTCGCGGGTGCCGCCGACCCAGAAGGCGAAGTCGCAGTGCATGCGGTGGCGGGCGCGCCGCACCTTGTCGGCAAGGGCGGCCTCGCTGGTCGTCAGCGGCCTGGTATTGGGCATTTCGAAGACGGCGGTGACGCCGCCCAGAACGGCCGCGCGCGAGCCCGTTTCCAGATCTTCCTTGTGCTCCATGCCGGGCTCGCGGAAATGGACCTGGCTGTCGACCACGCCGGGCAGCACGTGCAGGCCGGCGCAGTCGACGACCCTGGCCGCGCTTGCGCGCGCGAGCTCGCCGATCGCGGCGATGCGACCGCCGCGCACGCCGATATCGCGGATGCCGGCGCCGTCGTGGTTGACCACCGTACCGCCGCGCAGGATCAGATCGAATGTCAGCATGGCCCGCCTCCGTTCCGCGCCGGGCTTGCCGGCCGCCGGAGCCGGGCTTACGTAGGGCGTACCCCAAATGCAAGCGTGGTGGACCGATGCCGACCGTGCAGTTCGACCGGACCGTGATCGAGATCGCGGGGCCCGAAGCCGAGCATTTCCTCCAGAATATCGTCACCGCAGATCTCGACCAGCTGGCCGGCGGCGAGGCAAAACCGTCCGCGCTTTTGTCGCCGCAAGGCAAGATCCTGTTCGAGTTCCTGGTCTCGCGCGCCGGCGAAGACCGCCTGCGGCTGGACACGATCGCCGGCGCTGCAGACGACCTCGTCAGGCGGCTGACACTCTACAGGTTGCGCGCCAAGGTGGATATTTCCAAGCAGGATCAATTGCTTGTCGGCGCGACATGGGGCGATGAATCCGCTTCCTCAGAAATCGATTCAGCCGCGCCGGCCGCGGGCCCGGCGCCGGCGCGGCTGCGCGACACGCGGTTCGTGCAGGGACCGGCCGTCTGGCGCCTCTATGGCGCCGCGATCGCCGCCGACGCGCCGCTTTCGGCGTGGGATGCGCTGCGCGTGCGACACGCCGTCGCCGAGGCGGCCGCCGACTATCAGCCGGGCGATGCCTTCCCGCACGACGTGCTGCTCGACCAGAATGGCGGCGTCGGCTTCGGGAAAGGCTGCTATGTCGGGCAGGAGGTGGTGTCGCGCATGCAGCATCGCGGCACCGCGCGGCGGCGCGTGCTCGCAGCCGAAGCGGACGCCCCCCTGCCCCCGGCCGGCACGCCGATCACCGCGGCGGGGCGGCCGGTCGGGCAGCTCGGCACCGTCGCCGACAGGCAGGGGCTGGCGATCGCGCGGATCGACCGCGTCAAGGACGCGCAGGACGGCGGCACGCCGCTGATGGCGGGCGACGTCGAAGTGCGGCTGTCGATCCCGGCCTGGGCGCGCTTCCGCTTCCCCGACAGCGCGGCCGGGCAGGAGGAAGCCTGATGGCGGACCGCGCAGGGGCGCCGCCGCGCGCCTGGCAGCGGATGCTGTCGGGCCGCCGGCTCGACCTGCTCGACCCCTCGCCGCTCGACGTCGAGCTATCCGACATCGCGCACGGGCTGGCGCGCGTGGCCCGCTGGAACGGCCAGACGGCCGGCGACCATGCCTTTTCCGTCGCGCAGCACTCGCTCCTGGTCGAACAGATCTTCTGCCGCCTGGCGCCGGCCGCGCCGCCGGCCGAACGGCTGGCCGCCCTGCTGCACGACGCGCCCGAATATGTGATCGGGGACATGATCTCGCCGTTCAAGGCCGTGGTCGGCGGCGGCTACAAGAGCGTCGAGCGGCGATTGCAGCAGGCCGTGCATCTGCGCTTCGGCCTGCCCGCCACGCTGCCGGAAAGCCTGGCGCGGAAAATCAAGAAGGCCGACCAGGTGGCCGCCTGGTTCGAGGCGACGCGGCTGGCCGGCTTCTCGGAAACGGAGGCCGAAACGTTCTTCGGCCGCCCGCGCGGCTTTTCTCCCGCCGAGCTCGACCTCGAGCCGCGCGCGACCAGCGCGGTCGAGCGGCAGTTCCTGGCGCGCGCGCAGGCGCTGGAGGCGCGGCCGGCCGCCCTCAGCGCCCCGACCGCTCCAGCCGCTCCACGAACCACTGGGTGAGCTTGACCCAGACCTCGTCCTTTTCTCCCGAATCCTCGCAGCCATGGTCGAGGTTGGGATTGTCGTTCACCTCGATGACGTAGACCCCTTCTGCCGTCTCCTTGAGGTCGACCCCGTAAAGGCCGTCTCCGATGCAGCGGGCCGCCCGCACGGCGACGTCGATGACGTGCGGCGGCGTCAGGGCCAGCGTGAAGGTGCGGAAGCCGCCCTGGTCGGGCCGGCCGCGGCGATCGTGGTTGACGATCTGCCAGTGCTTCTTGGCCATCAGGTAGTGGACGGCAAAGAGAGGCTGGCCGCCCAGCACGCCGACGCGCCAGTCGAACTCCGTGGGCAGGAATTTCTGCGCGATCAGGAGGTCGGACTCCTCCAGCCACCGGGTCGCCAGCGTCTTCAGCTCAGCGAAGCTGCCCGCCTTCTTGACCCCGCGGGAAAACGAGCCGTCGGGGATCTTGAGCACCAGCGGGAAGCCGAGCGTTTCGGCGGCCAGCTCGAGGTCCGGCAGGCCGGCGATCATCACCGTCGGCGGCACCGGCACCTTGTTGTGGGCCATCAGCTCGTTGAGATAGACCTTGTTGGTGCAGCGGATCATCGACAGCGGATCGTCGATGACGGGCATTCCCTCCTGCTGGGCGCGGCGGGCGAAGCGGTAGGTGTGGTTGGAGATCGACGTCGTCTCGCGGATGAAGAGCGCGTCGAAATTGGCCAGCCGCGACAGGTCCTTGCGGGTGATCGGCTCGACCTCGACGCCCATCTTCTCGGCGATGCGCGACCAGTGGCGCAGCGAGGCGATGGACGAAGGCGGAAGCTCCTCCTGCGGGTCGACGAGCGTCGCGAAGGAATAGCGCGCCGGCGTGCGGGTGCGCGAATCGCGCCATTCGCGGGCCGTATATTTTTCCAGGCATTGCAGGAAGCGCGCCTTCTCCTCCGCGCTCATGCGGCCCAGCGGATGAAAGCCGATCTTCTTGATCGCCGCCCAGCGCCCGTCCTCGATCGTCACTTCCAGCGCCGGAGCCCGGAACCAGTCGAACAGCAGGCGGGCGAAACGTTCCCATGCCTTGCCGGGGCCGATGCCGAAGAAGAAGGCGACCTTTCTCGGGAAGGCGCCGCCAAGCGCTGCCCGGCTCTTGTTGAGCGCCTGTTCGAGCTCGGGCAGGGCCGCCTCGTAGAGCTTGCGCTCCGACAGGTCGATCATCGTCTCCACCGTCGGGATCACGCGGTGGCCGCGCGAGCCCGCCAGCAGCGAGGCATAATAGCCGCGCGACTGATAGGCATAGTTGTTGGAAAGGTTGATGACCTTCGGGCGCTGGCCGCGAAACAGATGCGGATGGGCGAGGTAGTCGCGGTTGGTGATGATCTTGTGGGGCGTGTCGACCTGGTCGAGATCGCTCGTCCGGCCGGTGAGGATGACCCATGTCATGGTGACGGGCGTTCTCCGAGAATGACCGCGGCGCGCATGCGGCCGAATTGCGCCATGCCGTAGAAGACCTGGTGCGGAACGGGGATCGCCGCGGCGTCGATCTTGGCCTCGTCCCGCTTGTCCTCGACCCATGGATCGTGGACGATGAAATGGTCATCGTCGCCGCCGACGACAAGCACCCAATGCGGCACTTTCTCGCCGAACATGAGAAAGCCGCTGACCAGCACGAGGACGAGCCGGCCGGCGGCGAGCGCGGCGCGGATGTCGTCCGGCGTGAACGCCCGGTAGGCGACAGGGATGCCGTACTCAGCCGCGCGGGCGCGGAAATCCGCCTGCGCCAGCTCCATCACCATGCGCTTTTCGGCGCTGCGTACCGACTGCAGGAACAGCGCGCCGTGATGGGTGACGAGGATCTCGGCCGAAAGCCCGTGCTCCCACGCCGTGACCGCGAGGCCGAACGGCTCGCAGCCGCCGGGACCGGACATCATGAAGACCGTGGTCGCCTCGCGCCAGAGCCGGATCTCCATCACCTGGCTCGGCTCGAAGCCGGGCCTGAAATGGGTCAGCGCCATCATCAGGCAACAGGGGCCGCAGGTGAAATCGACCGATTGCGGAAAGTAGGGAACCGACGTGCGCGGCGGCCGGCTGCCGCGCAGCAGCTTCTCGTAGCGCAGCGCGGCCATGCCGTCCTGATAGTAGCCGTCCTCGCGGCCGATGCGGCGGTAGCCGTTTTCCTCGTAAAGCGCGATGGCGCGCGCATTGTCCTCGCGCACCTCCAGCCGCAGCAGGAGGCGATCCTCGTCATAGGCCGCCTGCTCGGCGGCGGCGAGAAGGGCACGGCCGCCCCACGCCTCGCCGCCACCCGGCAGGGCGGCGATCGAATAGAGGCGCGCGACGCCGCTGCCGGCCCGGTAGAGGATGATGCAGTAGCCGCGCACGCGGCCGCCGGCCTCGGCGACGAGCGTGTCGGCGGTCGCGCTGTCGATCAGCTGGCGGAAGGAGCGGCGCGAGATGCGGTCGCTCGAGAACTGGCGGTTCTCGATCTCGACCAGAGCATCCACGTCGGATTGCAGCGCCGGGCGTATTTCTGCGGGCATGAGGAGCGGAATTCCTCGATTCCGTGAAGGTCGAGAAGCCTGCTCCACGCGGGCGCCTGCGTCCGACCTTCTGCCGCGCAAGCCTGTTCGGCTAACGCTCCGAGATTGGGGCCGAATTGTGGCCGCAGCGCCTGCTGCAACGGCATTGCCGGGTTGGCTGTGCCGGCCGGTCCGCTATGCTGGCCGCGACGCCTTCAGGAAAACGAAAAGGAGACGCCGGGCCGATGGAACTGGACCCAAACGACATCATCCTCAGCGTGAGCGACGGGCTGAACCAGATCCAGGCGCTCGTGGTGGCCTATGCCTTCTCGGTGGTCGGAGCGATCCTGCTGCTGATCGCCGGCTACGTCATCGCGGGCAGCCTCGAGCGCTGGTCCTATCGGGGCCTCTCGCGCATCCGCGGCTTCGACGAGACGCTGCGCCGCTTTCTGTCGAAGCTGCTGCGCTACGCGCTCCTGATCCTGGTCGGCGTCACCGTGCTGTCCCAGTTCGGGGTGCAGACGGCATCGCTCATCGCCGCGCTCGGCGCGGCCGGCCTCGCGATCGGGCTGGCGCTGCAGGGCACGTTGCAGAACATCGCGGCCGGCATCATGCTGCTGGTGCTGAAACCATTCAAGGTCGGCGAATACGTCGTTGCCGGGAACGTCTCCGGGATCGTCGTCGAGATCGGGCTTTTCGCCACCGAATTGAGGGGGCTCGACGGCGTCTACATGCTCGCGCCCAACAGCGTGCTGTGGAATACGCCGGTCACCAATTTCAGCCGCAACGGCAACCGCAGGAACGATCTGGTGATGCGCATCAGCTATGCCGACGACATCGGGCTGGCGAGGGACACGCTTGCCGGCATCGCGCTTCGCGACCGGCGGGTCCTGCCGGATCCTGCTCCCACGACATACGTTTCCGAGCTTGCGGACAATGCGCTGATGATCACCCTGCGCTACTGGACGGCGACGAACGACTGGTGGGAAACGCGCCTCGCCTTCACGGAAGCGGCCAAGCTCGCCTTCGACGAACGGGGAATCACGATCCCGCGGCCCCAGCGCGACGTGCATCTTCACGCCGTGCCGGAAAAGGCCGGCGCCGGGCTTGCGTAGAGCAGCGCGGGCGCGCGCCGCGCAGGCCCTTCACGAGCGGCCCCGCGCGGCCCATATTGGATGGATGCGAGACGAAACACCCCTGAGCGGCCGGCTCTCTTCCCTCGCCGCCGGGCGGCGGGCGGCGCTGGCAGGGGCGGTCCTGCTGGCCGCCGCGGGCGCGGCATCCGCCAATGCGCGCTGTGCCGGCAGGATCGATCCGGGCTTCGGCCAGACGGTCGATGCCATCGCCGCACGCTGCGGCGTCACGCCCGAGGCGCTGAGGAGCCGCAATCCCGGCCTCGACGGCGAGCGCCCTCCGGCCGGCGTCAGGATCGAGGTGCCTGCGCCGGCGCTGCCCTCGCCGCCCGTTGCGATCGGCGGCAACCGGGGCATTGCCGGCCCATCCGTGCCGCAACCTCTCGTCGCGCCGAGGCTCTGATCCCGCCACCGCGCATCGGCTGCCGCCAAAGCATCAAAACTATTGAGCGATGCCCGCCTTCAATTCATTTGTGCTGATGCGTTACCCCCTCTAGATTCCGGCTTCGGCACAACAGGACCCCGGACATCATGGCGCAGCCGGCTCCCGCCCCCCACGCACGGGGCGACCTCCCTTGGATCATCATCGCCTGCGGCTGCCTGATCGCCGCGCTGACCTTCGGCCCGCGCTCGGCGATGGGCTTCCTCCAGCTCCCCATGCTGGCGGAGCGGGGCTGGGACCGGGAGACCTTCGGGCTCGCGCTGGCCATCCAGAACATCGCGTGGGGCGTCGGCACGCCCATCTTCGGCGCGCTCGCCGATCGCTACGGGACATGGCGGGTGCTGGCGCTGTCGGGAGTGATGTATGCGGCGGGGCTCGTGCTGATGGCTTCCGCCACGACGCCGGGCATGCTGCATATGGGCGCCGGCGTCCTGGTCGGCCTCGGCGTCGCCGCCGGATCGTTCGGCATCGTGCTCGCGGCCTTCGCGCGCAATGTGGAGCCGGAGCAGCACAGCCTCGCCTTCGGGCTGGGCACGGCGGCGGGCTCGGCCGGCATGTTCCTGTTCGCGCCGCTGAGCCAGGGGCTGATCTCGGCCTATGGCTGGTACGATTCCCTGGTGGTGATGAGCGCGATGATGCTGGCCGTGCCGGTGCTGGCCATCCCGCTGCGCGGCAACTCGAAAAGCGGCCGCAGCAGTCGGCGCGAGGTATTCGAGCAGACTGTGGGCGCAGCCCTGCGCGAGGCGCTGGGCCACCGCAGCTACGTGCTGCTGGTGACGGGCTTCTTCGTCTGCGGCTTTCAGGTCGCCTTCATCACCGCGCATTTCCCTGCCTATATCTCCGACATCGGCATCGAGGCCGGCTACGCGGTCGTCGCGCTGGCGATGATCGGCTTCTTCAACATCATCGGCTCGCTGGCGTCGGGCTATATCGGCCAGCGTTACTCGAAGCCGATCTTCCTCGCCTGGATCTATATCAGCCGGTCGATCCTGGTGACGGCCTTCCTGCTGCTGCCGCAGACGCCGGCCAGCGTCATCGTGTTCTCGATCCTGATGGGGCTGTTGTGGCTGTCGACGGTCCCGCCGACCAATGCGCTGGTGGCGATCATGTTCGGCACCCGCCATCTCGGCCTGCTCGGCGGCATCGTCTTCCTGTCACACCAGATCGGCTCCTTCCTCGGCGTCTGGCTGGGCGGCTATTTCTACGACCGGCTCGGCAGCTACGACCCGGTGTGGTGGCTGGGCGTGGCGCTCGGCCTGTTCGCGGCGGCCGTCCACTGGCCGATCAGGGAGCAGGCGGCACCGCGGCCGCAGCCGGCGCCCGCCGAATAGGCAGCGGCATTCAGGCCCCGCCGGAGCGGAGCCCCGGCGCCTGCGGGCCGGCAGCCGGCACCAGCGCGCGACGCAGGCTGGACACGAAGCCCGCGCGCGCCTCCGGCTCCAGAATGCCGCGCGGCTCGTAGACATGGCGGGTGAAGAAGAAGCCGGTCAGCCGGAAGGCGGCCTCGACCGCGGCAAGGTCGCCGCGCAGGCCCGAGCCCGGCCGGATGAAGGCCGGCAGCGCAAGCAGCCGGTCGCGCCAGGGCGCGCCCGCCTCGCGCGAGACCGCCCGCCCCGATTTCGGCGAAACGTAGACGAGCTCGTCGCGCCGGCCGGTGGCGGCGCACTCGGAAAGGTCCAGCCCGAAACCGAGTTCGTCGAGCAGAAGCAGCTCGAAGCGCACGACTAGCTCGGCCGCCGCCGCCGGCTCGGAAAGGTGGCCGATCAAAAGGTCGAGCGCTTCGTAGAGGCCGGAATGCGGATCGCGCTCGGGCAAGAGCCGCAGATGGGCGGCCAGCAATTGCAGGCCGTAAACGGCGCAGGCGCTGTCGATCAGGCTCGCCGCGTTGAGCTGCAGCGCCTCGGCCTGAAAAGTGCCGAGATGCTCGTCGAGGCGGGCGCGCCAGACCAGGTCGACGCGGTTGCCGGCCTGCAGGACGGGCTGCATGCGGCGCGAGCGGCCGCCGCGCACCAATCCGAGATGGCGGCCATGGGCGCGCGTCATCACCTCCAGGATGGCGCTGGTCTCGCCATGCCTGCGGGTGCCCAGGATGATGCCTTCGTCATGCCACTCCATCGCTCAAGCCTGAACCGACTCGCCTTCGCCAGCAAGGGCAGGCGCCGTCGCGCAGGGGCAGCTTGACAGCCCTCCCCCTATTTTTACCCGGATATTATTGCGCAAGCTGTTGCCGCCGCCTATATGCCGCGGGAGCATGACGATCGAGGAGCATGACGATGCAGGGCGCAGAGCGGAAAGCGGCCATTACCGCCTACAAGGAACGCAAGACGGTGGCGGGCGTCTATGCGCTGCGCTGTCCGGCAGCGGGCGGCATATGGGTGGGCCGGGCGGCGGATGTCGCGACGATCGAGAACCGGCTCCGCTTCACGCTCGCCCACGATGCGGCGTTGCGCCCCTCGCTGAAGGCGGCGGTCCGGGACCACGGCGCGGACGCCGTTGCCTTCGAGGTGCTGGAACGCTTCGGCGAGGACGACATCCCCTATGCGCGCGACACCTTCCTGCGCGAGCGGCAGGACCATTGGCGCGCGCAGCTGGGAGCCGAGCCGATCTGAGCAAGCGCCGCCGCCGTCAGGCGCGCGGAAGCCGGGACATGCGTTCTCAGCGCGGGAATTCCAGGCCCATCTCGCGGTAGCGTTCCGGATCGTCGCCCCAGTTCTCGCGCACCTTGACGAACAGGAACAGGTGGACCTTCTGCTCCAGGATGGCGCCGATCTCGTGGCGGGCAGCCTCGCCGATCGCGCGCAGGGTCTCGCCTTTCCTGCCGATAACGATCTTCTTCTGGCTGTCGCGCTCGACATAGATCACCTGCTCGATGCGCACGGAACCGTCCTTCTTCTCCTCCCACCTCTCCGTCTCGACATGCGACGAATAGGGCAGCTCCTCATGCAGGCGCAGGTAGAGCTTCTCGCGCGTGATCTCGGCGGCGAGCTGGCGCATCGGCAGGTCCGAGATCTGGTCCTCCGGATAGAACCACGGCCCTGGCGGCAGCGTGGCGGCCAGCCAGTCGAGAAGGTCGTCGCAGCCGGAGCCGGTGAGCGCGGAAACCATGAAGGTGCGGGCGAACTCGGCTTTCGCGTTCGCTTCCGCGGCCAGCGAGAGCAGGCTCTCGCGTTTCACCGCGTCGACCTTGTTCAGCACCAGCGCCTTGGGCTGGCGAACCTCGGCCAGCTTGTCGAGGATGCTGGCCGCCTCGCCTTTCAGCCCGCGCTGGGCGTCGATCAGCACCAGGACCAGATCGGCGTCCTGCGCGCCGCCCCAGGCCGTGGTCACCATCGCCTGGTCGAGACGCCGCTTCGGCCGGAAGATGCCGGGCGTGTCGACAAACACGATCTGGGTCGCATGGCGCGTGGCGATGCCGCGCACGAGCGCGCGCGTCGTCTGCACCTTGTGGGTGACGATCGACACCTTGGCGCCGACCAGCCGGTTGACCAGCGTCGACTTGCCGGCATTGGGGGCGCCGATGATGGCGACGAAGCCCGAACGCGTCGATGGAGCCGGACCTTCGCTCATGTGCCGTCGCCCTCCTGCCAGACGCCCTCGCGCACCAGCATGGCGGCAGCCGCGTTCTGCTCGGCTTCGCGCTTGGAGCGCCCGGTGGCCTCGATATCGTCCCGCCCCTCGACATGGACCGCAACGGTGAAGACCGGGTCGTGGTCGGGGCCAGAGCGCCCGCGCGTCTCGTAGGCCGGCGTGGCGCCGGCGGCGTGGTGCGCCCATTCCTGCAATTCGGTCTTGGGGTCGCGGCGCGCCGCACCGGCCGCCTGCGCGCGCGGCTCCCACCAGCGCAGGATGAAGGCGCGGGCAGCCTCCATGCCTCCGTCGAGATAGAGCGCGGCGATCAGCGCCTCGGTGACGTCCGCGCGCACGTTGACGCGCTTCTGCGGCGACAGGGCGCGGACGTCGGCGGCCGCCCGGATCAGCCCGGCAAGCCCCGTCTCCTCCGAGATCCGCGCCAGCGCCTCGGCATTCACCAGCGCGTTGAGGCGCACCGACAGCTCGCCCTCCGGCGCTGCCGGAAAGAGACGGTAGAGCATCTCGGCGACGACGAGGCCGAGCACGCGATCGCCCAGGAACTCCAGCCGCTGATAGTCGTGGCGCGAGGAGCCACGGGCGCTGGCATGCGTCAGCGCGTGTTCGGCCAGCATGCGGTCGCGGAAACGGTGGCCGCTCAACGAGGCAAGCTCGGCGAAACGGGCGTCGTCCAGCCTTGTCTTGCGCGCCATCTCGCGGCCGGACGGGTCAGTCGATCCAGGAAAACAGGCGCGAGGCCCGCATCTCGGTCGGCCACTTCCAGATCTCGAGCGGGCTGGCGCCGCCGGCGATCGAGAAGAAGATGATGTTGGCCTTGCCGATCAGGTTCTCGGCCGGCACGAAGCCGACGGAAAAGCGGCTGTCGGCCGAGTTGTCGCGATTGTCGCCCATCATGAAGTAGTGGCCTTCGGGAACGGCGAACTCGCGCGTGTCGTCGCCGATGCCGTTCGCGCTCAGGTCGAGCGTGTCGTAGGACACGCCGTTGGGCAGCGTCTCGCGCCAGACCTCCACCGGGCGGTTGACCTCGGTGACGTCGGGATTGTTGATCTCGCCGACCTTCTCGCGCGGCACCCCGGTGCCGTTGATGAAAAGCTGGCCGCCCCTCATCTGGATGCGGTCGCCGGGAAGGCCGACGACGCGCTTGATGTAGTCGAGGGAGGGGTTGGGCGGAAACTTGAAGACCACGACATCGCCGCGCTCGGGCTCGCCGCCCCAGATGCGGCCCGAAAAGACCGGCGGCGAGAACGGCAGCGAGTTCTTCGAATAGCCGTAGGCCCATTTGGTGACGAACAGATAGTCGCCCTCGAGCAGGGTCGGGCGCATCGAGCCCGAGGGGATCGAGAAGGGCTGGATGAAGAAGGTGCGGATGACGAGCGCCAAAAGCAGCGCCTGCACGATGACGCTGATCGTCTCGCCCCAGCCGCCGGACTTCTTCTGGGATTTGTCAGCCACGCTCATATCCATCCTCGGTCGTTTGCAGCCGTCTTAGAGCATCGCCCAAGGTCGGGCAACGCAATTGCGGCAGGCTTATGGCCGCGCCTCACGAGGCCGGCAGCGGCAGCGCCTCAATGATGACGAAGGCCTGCGCAAGCGGAAAATCGTCGGTGATCGTCAGGTGGACCACCGGCCGGCAGCCGGCGGGCACCAGCGCGGCGAGCCGGTGTGCGGCGCCGCCGGTCAGGTGCATGGTCGGCTTGCCGCCCGGCAGGTTGACGACGCCCATGTCGCGCCAGAACACGCCGCGCGACAGGCCGGTGCCAAGCGCCTTGGCACATGCCTCCTTGGCGGCGAAGCGCTTGGCATAGGAGGCGGCGCGTTCCTTGCGGCGTTCGGAGCGGGCCCGCTCGACCGGCGTGAAGACGCGGTCGATGAAGCGCTCGCCGAAACGCTCGAGCGAATGCTCGATGCGGCGGATGTCGATCAGGTCGCTGCCGATGCCGACGATCATGGCCACCTCCGGCCGGGCCGGATGCGCTTCCGCTGACAGGGGTCGGCCGGCGGCCGGTGACGAAACGGCATGGTTGTGGAAACTCCCCGGCGGGTTCGTCCGCATGGCCAAGGACATAGAGCCGCGGGCCGCGCCAAACAAGCGGCGGCGCGGTTGCGGCCGCTCCCCCGAAGGGCTCAGATGTTGCGGCTGCCCGGCTTGACCGGGGGGATCGCCGCGAGTTCGGGCGGCAGGCTGTCGGCCGGCCAGGCCGGAACCTCGTACTCGGCGAGCGCGACCAGCGGCACGCCGACATCCGCCTTGCCGGCCGAGCGGTCGATGATGCAGGCGGCGGCGGCCACGTCGGCGCCGAGCGCGCGCAGGCAGGCGACTGTCTCGCGGATCGACAGGCCGGTGGTGACGATGTCCTCGACGACGACGATACGGGCGCCCTTTTCGATCTCGAAGCGGCGCAGCCGGAACTCGCCCCCTTCCCGCTCGACCCAGATCGCCGGAACGCCGAGATGGCGGGAGGTCTCGTAGGCCGGGATCAGCCCGCCGATCGCGGGGCCGACGACATAATCGATCCTGCCCGGCACCTGCTCGCGGATCCGCGCGGCAAGCGCGCGGCACAGCCGTTCGGTCTTGTCGGCATGCATGAAGACGCGCGCCTTCTGCAGGAAGACGGGGCTGCGCAGGCCGGAGGTGAGGATGAAATGGCCCGTGAGGATGGCGCCCGCCTCGCGGAAGATGTCCAGCACTTCGTCAACGGTCATGGAAGCCTCCTGCAAGCTCAAGTCCCCTCTCCTACCCGTTCACGCGCTTGGCGTCCGACACGCTCGAATTGTCGCGCAACTGCGAAAGCAGGCGGTTCAGCTGCTTGAGGTCCCAGACCTCGAGGTCGACGATCATCTCGGTGAAGTCGGGCGCCGTGCGCAGCATGGACAGCATGTGGATATTGGCATCGTTGGCGGCGATGACCTGGGCGATGTTGGCGAGCGAGCCCGGCTCGTTGATGGCGGTCACGGAGATCCGCGCCGGGAAACGCTCCTTGGTGTCCTCGTCGATGTCCCAGCGCACATCGACCCAGCGCTCGGGCTGGTCGTCGAAGGCGGTCAGCGAAGGCGACTGGATGGGATAGATCGTGATGCCGGAGCCGGGCTGCAGGATGCCGACGATACGGTCGCCCGGCACCGCGCCCTCGGGCGCGAAGCGCACCGGCAGGTCGCCGGAAACGCCGCGGATCGGCAGCGCGGCCTTGTCGTTCGGCTTGCGGCTCTTACGCGAGCCGCGGCCCGGGAGCTGGAACAGCATGCCCGCCGCGTTGCGCAGATTGACCCAGCCCTCCTCGCGCGCCTTGGCGGTGGCCGTGACGCGCTCGTCCTTGTAGTCGGGGAAGACGGCCTTGAGGACGTCGGGCGAGGAAATCTCGCCGCGCCCGACCGAGGCCAGCACGTCCTCGACCTCCTTGCGCGCCAAGCGATGCAGGGCCGGCTTCAGCGCGTCGCGCGAGAAGGTCTTGCCGGCACGCTCGAAGGCGCGCTCCAGGATGCGCGCGCCGAGGCCGGAATACTGCTTGCGCGCGGCGAGCTTGGTGGCGCGCCGGATCGCCGAGCGCGCCTTGCCGGTGACGACCACGTTTTCCCACGCCGCCGGCGGCGTCTGGGCCCGTGAGCGGATGATCTCCACCTCGTCGCCGTTCTTCAGCTCCGTCATCAGCGGCATGATGCGGCCGTTGACCTTGGCGCCGACGCAGGTATCGCCGACATCGGTGTGGACCGCATAGGCGAAGTCGATCGGAGTGGCGCCGCGCGGCAGCGCGATCAGCCGCCCTTTCGGGGTGAAGCAGAAGACCTGGTCCTGGAACAGCTCCAGCTTGGTGTTTTCGAGGAACTCCTCCGGGTTGTCACCCTCGACCAGCGCCTCGATCGTGCGGCGCAGCCAGGCATAGGCGTTGGTGTCCTTCGACAGGATATGGCTGACCTCGCCGTCAGCGCCGCCGGCATCCTTGTAGATCGAATGGGCGGCGACCCCGTATTCGGCGACATAATCCATCTCGCGGGTGCGGATCTGCAATTCGACGCGCTGGCGCGACGGCCCGACGATGGTGGTGTGGATGGAGCGGTAGTCGTTCTGCTTCGGCGTCGAGATGTAGTCCTTGAAGCGGCCGGGCACCATCGACCAGGTGGTGTGGATCGCGCCCAGCGCGCGATAGCAGTCCTCGACCGTCTCGACGATGACGCGAAAGCCGAAAATGTCCGACAGTTGCTCGAAGGAAAGCCCCTTGGTCTCCATCTTGCGGAACACCGACCACGGCTTCTTCTGCCGGCTCCGCACGTCAGCCTTCAGGCCGTGCGTGTCGACCAGGGCCGCCAGCGCCTTCTCGATCTCGGCGATGACGCCGCGACTGCGCTCGAAGATGTCGGCCAGCCGCTCCGTGACGGCGCGATAGGCTTCCGGGTTGATGTGGCGGAAGGCGAGGTCCTCGAGCTCCTCGCGCATGTCCTGCATGCCCATGCGGCCGGCGAGCGGCGCATAGATGTCCATCGTCTCCTCGGCGATGCGCAGGCGCTTGTCCGGCCGCATATGCTCCAGCGTGCGCATGTTGTGCAGCCGGTCGGCGAGCTTGACCAGCAGGACGCGCACGTCGTCGGCTATCGCCAGCAGGAGCTTGCGCAGGTTCTCCGCCTGCTCGGCCTTGCGGGAGACGAGATCGAGCTTCTTCAGCTTGGTCAGCCCCTCGACGAGGCGGCCCATTTCCGGGCCGAATAGCTCGTCGATCTCGGCGCGGGTGGCGCTGGTGTCCTCGATGGTGTCGTGAAGCAGCGCCACCGCGATCGTCGCCTCGTCGACATGCATGTCGGTGAGGATGGCGGCGACTTCCAGCGGATGCGAGAAATAGGGATCGCCCGAAGCCCGCCGCTGCCGGCCGTGCTTCTGCATGGCGTAGACGTAGGCCTTGTTGAGCAGCGCCTCGTTGACCTCGGGCTTGTAGCGCTGGACGCGCTCGACAAGCTCGTATTGGCGCATCATGGGCGAGGTTCCGGCGATCCAGTCAGACGAAAGGCGCCGCGTCGGGCGACGCAACGCCTTTCAGGTTAGTCTCGATTTTCCGCCCAAGGAAGTGGCGGCGAGCGCAAGTGTCAGAAATCGTCGCTCTTTTCGGGCGGCACCAGTCCTTCGATGCCGGCCAGCAGGTCTTCCTCGCTCATGCGGTCGAAGGCGATGTTCTCCTCGGGCGCGTCGGCGCTGTCGGCAGCATCGGCGTCGGCGATGAGAGCCTGCGCCTCCTGCTCCGGCTCGTCGATCTCGACATGCTTCTGCAGCGAGTGGATCAGGTCTTCCTTGAGGTCGCCCGGCGAAAGCATCTCGTCGGCGATCTCGCGCAGGGCCACCACCGGGTTCTTGTCGTTGTCGCGGTCGACGGTGATCTGTGCGCCCTGGGAAATCTGCCGGGCGCGGTGACCGGCCAGAAGAACCAGCTCGAAGCGGTTCTCGACCTTGTCGATGCAGTCTTCAACGGTTACGCGGGCCATCCGTTGCCCCTTTCCTCATCTTTCAATGTCCGGAAGTTGGGCGGTGCATAGACGTTTTGCAAGGGAAACACAAGCGCCGCAACAGCGCCGGCGGCCGCCGCGCGGCTCCGTTTTGCAGGCGCCCGAGGCCCGGAGCAATCGCACACGACATCGAAGGCCGCAGCATAGCCCGGTCGTCATCCTTGTCTGTTGACGGCGCCGCGCGCAGGCGCACGCTCCATATGCGATCGCCCTGCCCCCGAGGCCAGGGCAATCGCATATGGGAATCGCGCGGCCGTTTACCCCCACCCCTGACCCTCCCCACAAGGGGGAGGGAGACCTTGACCTTGCGCCGCTTGGCGCAG
>Ga0207868_1000738_pt1 | contig 29599 bp, 29 predicted proteins | sample Passage237B_FD_187370 | JGI IMG/M metagenome (GOLD analysis project Ga0207868, IMG submission 187370) | Cellulose adapted compost microbial communities from Newby Island Compost Facility, Milpitas, CA, USA - Passage2 37B (SPAdes) (version 3) ... | reverse complement strand
CCGGCGAGCGCGCGGCCCGCGTCTCGTCGAGGCGCCGGCGCGGCGTCCGGCTCGGGGCGGCGGTGAAGCGCGCGGCATTCCCCGCCTTCGCGTCCTTGGCGAGGTCGAGCATCACGTCGCAGAAGCGGTCCAGCGTCTGCTTGCTCTCGGACTCGGTGGGCTCCACCAGCATCGCGCCATGCACCACCAGAGGGAAGTACATGGTCATGGGGTGGAAACCCTCGTCGATCAGCGCCTTGGCGAAGTCGAGCGTCGAGACGCCGGTGCCCGAAAGGAAGCTGTCGTCGAACAGCGCCTCGTGCATGCAGGGCTGGCCGGGGAACGGCACCGAGAACGCCCCCTCCAGCCGCGCCTTGACGTAGTTGGCGTTGAGGACGGCGTCCTTGGCCGCCTGCGCCAGCCCGTCGCCGCCATGGCTCAGCATGTAGGTCAGCGCCCGCACATACATGCCCATCTGCCCGTTGAAGGCGGTGATGCGGCCCAGATGCTGGCCCTCGGCATGCTCCACCAGCGCAAGCCCGTCCTCGCCCTTGCGGACAAAGGGCACCGGCGCGAAGGGGGCAAGCGCCTCGGACAACACGACCGGACCGGCACCCGGCCCGCCGCCGCCATGCGGCGTCGAGAAGGTCTTGTGCAGGTTGATGTGCATGGCGTCGATGCCGAGGTCGCCCGGCCGCACGACGCCCATGATGGCGTTGAAGTTGGCGCCGTCGCAGTAGAAGAACGCACCTGCCTCGTGCACGGCTTTCGCGATCTCGATCACCTCGGGCTCGAACAGCCCGCAGGTGTTGGGGTTGGTCAGCATGATCGCCGCGACCTCAGGCGACAAGGCCGCCTTCACCGCCTCGACATCAACCGTGCCATCGTCGCGAGCCGGTATCGAACGCACGGCATAGCCCAAGAAGGCCGCCGTGGCCGGGTTGGTGCCGTGGGCGCTCTCGGGCACCAGCACCACCTTGCGGTGCCCCTGCCCCGCTGCTTCCTGCGCGGCGCGGATCGCCATCATGCCCGCCATCTCGCCATGTGCGCCGGCCTTGGGCGTCAGGCACACCGCTGCGGTGTTGGTGAGCGTCATCAGCCAGTGGGCGAGTTCGTCCATCAGCTTGAGCGCGCCCTTCACCGTCGAGACCGGCTGGAGCGGGTGGATATCGGCAAAGCCGGGCAGCCGCGCCATCTTCTCGTTGAGGCGCGGGTTGTGCTTCATCGTGCACGAGCCGAGCGGATACATGCCCGAATCGATCGAGTAGTTGAGCCGGCTGAGCCGCACGTAGTGGCGCAGCGCCTCGGGCTCGGTCAGCCCTGCGAGGTCGATCTCGCTCTGCCGCTCGAAGCCCCCGAGGAAGGTCCCGTCGATCTCGACGTCGGGCAGGTCGACACCCGAATGCTCGGTATCGCCGATCTCGAACAGCAGCGGCTCATCGGGCAGCAGCGAGGACGGACCCGCAGCCACGCCGGCGCTGCCCGTACCGGTGGGACGACCCTGGGTGTTCATGGTCATTGGGCGCCTCCCTGCAGCGCTGCGTTGAGGCGGTCGGCCAGCATCTCGATGTCGGTGTCGGTGGTGAGTTCGGTCGCGGCGAGCACGATCAGGTTCTCGACCGCCGGGTTGCCGGGCTCGAGCCGGCTCACCGGCACGCCGGCCAGCACGCCGGCATTGGCCAGCGTCTCGACCACAGGCGCCGCCGGAACCGGCAGGCGGATGGTCATCTCGTTGAAGAACGTCTTGTTGAGCAGCTCCACGCCCGGCACGGTGCCGAGCATCCGCGCCAGCTTCACGGCGCGGGCATGGTTGAGCCGCGCCAGCCGCTTCAGCCCGGCTTCGCCGAGCAGCGACATGTGGATCGAAAAGGCGAGCGCGCAGAGCCCCGAATTGGTGCAAATGTTGGAGGTCGCCTTTTCGCGGCGGATATGCTGCTCGCGGGTCGAGAGCGTCAGCACGAAGCCGCGATTGCCGTCGGCGTCCACCGTCTCGCCGCAGAGCCGCCCCGGCATCTGCCGGATGAACTCCTTGCGCGTCGCCATCAGGCCCACATAGGGCCCGCCGAAATTGAGCGGGTTGCCGATCGACTGGCCCTCGCAGACCACGATGTCGGCGCCGAGCGCGCCCGGGGCCTCGAGCAGGCCTAGCGACACCACTTCGGTCACCACCACGATCAGCAGTGCGCCGGCTGCATGGGCGGCGTCGGCAGCGGCCTTGAGGTCGCGCAGGTGGCCGTAGAAATCGGGCGTCTGCACCACGATGGCGGCCGTATCCGTATCGATACGGTTGAGGATGTCGCCCTGCCCTTCTGGCGAAGCCGGCAGGCAGACGAGATCGGGGCCGTCACCGAGATAGGTGCGCACCACGTCGCGATAGTGCGGGTGGAGCCCGCCCGACAGCACGATGCGGTTGCGGCGGGTCAGGCGGCGAGCCATCAGCACGGCCTCGGCCGTGGCGGTCGAGCCGTCATACATGGAGGCGTTGGCCACATCCATGCCGGTCAGGTGCGCGACCTGCGTCTGGAACTCGAACAGCACCTGCAACGTGCCCTGCGACACCTCCGGCTGGTACGGCGTATAGGCCGTCAGCCACTCGGAGCGCTGGATCAGGTGATCCACCGTGGCCGGCACGTGGTGGCGATAGGCGCCCGCGCCGATGAAGAAGGGGCCGTCGCCGGCCGCATGGTTCTGGTTCGACAGCGCGCGCATGTGCGCCTCGACCAGATACTCGGGCGAATGCCCGGGCAGGTCGACCGACTCGGTCAGCAGAGCCTGTGCAGGCACCCGAGCGAACAGGTCCTCTGCGCGCGCAGCGCCAATCACGGCGAGCATTTCTGCCCGCTCGGCTTCGGAATGGGGAAGGTAGCGCATGGGTTACTTCGTCAGTTCCGCATAGGCCGCGGCGTCGAGCAGCCCATCGAGCTCACCGGCATCATCGAGCGCCAGCTTGAAGATCCAGCCCTCGGTCTCGGGCGCGGTATTGATCAGCCCCGGCTCGCCGCTCAGCGCCTCGTTGACGGCAATCACGGTGCCCGAAACAGGCGAGTAGATCTCGGAGGCGGCCTTCACCGACTCGACCACCGCGGCCTCGTCGCCCTGCTTCAGCTTCTTGCCCACCTGAGGCAGTTCGACGAACACGATGTCGCCCAGCTGCTCCTGGGCGTAGGGCGTGATCCCCACCGTACCGTCTTCGGTGATGTATTCGTGGTCTTTGGTGAACTTGGTCATTTTGCGGGTTTCCGGACGTAGCGGTGGGGAACGAAAGGCGTTGCAGTGATTTCGGCAGCCTGCGAGCGGCCGCGGACCAGCACCTGCAATCTGGTGCCGGGCGTGGCATGGCTGGGCGGCACGAAGCCCAGCGCAATGGCGCGGTTCAGCGAGGGCGAGAAACCGCCCGAGGTGACGCGGCCGATGGCGTTGCCGTCCTGGTCGACGATTTCGGCGCCCTCGCGAGCCGGTGCCCCCTCGACGAAGAGGCCGACGCGGACGCGGGACAGGTTACCGCCAAGCTCGTCGAGGATGCGGGCCGCGCCGGGGAAGTCGGCGGCCTCGCGGCGGCGCTTGGCCACGGCGAAGTTGAGCCCCGCCTCGATCGGCGACACCGTCTCGTCGAGGTCGTGGCCGTAGAGCGGCAGCCCGGCCTCAAGGCGCAGCGAATCGCGAGCGCCGAGCCCGATGGGCTTCACCCGCCCGTCGCTCAGCAGCCGGTCCCAGAACCTGCCGGCATGGTCGGGCTCGACGAGAATCTCGAAGCCGTCCTCGCCGGTATAACCGGAGCGCGAAATCACCAGCCTGGTGCCCTCGAAATCGAACGCGCCGTAATGCATGAAGGCGAGGTCGGCCGCCTCGGGCACCACCGCGCGCATCACTTCCACCGCCTCCGGCCCCTGCAGGGCGAGCAGCGCGCAATGGTCGGCGCGGTTGAGCGTCGCCTTGCCGGCCGCAGCAGCGGCGATACGCTGGAAGTCGCCTTCCTTGGTGCCGGCATTGACCACGATGTAGAGCGCGCCGCCCCAGCCCTCGGCCGCCGGCCGCGCGATCATCAGATCGTCGAGGGCGCCGCCCTCCTGGTTGAGCAGAAGCGTGTAGCGCACTTGGCCGGGCTTCAGCCCCTTGATGTCGCCGCAGATCAGCGGCTCCACCAGCCCCGCCACCACTTCATGGTCGGCCTGGCCGTCGCCCGACTTCTGGTCGAGCACGAGAAAGCTCGGCCCCATGTGCGAGACATCGAACAGTCCAGCGTGCTCGCGGGTCCACTTATGCTCGGCGATGATGCCGGTGGGATACTGAACCGGCAGCGAATAGCCGGAGAACGGCACCATGCGGCCGCCGAGCGCCACATGCCGGTCGTTGAGGAGGACGGTCTTTAGGTCTTGTGTGGCTTCCGCCATTGGGGACACCGAGGGTTGGTTGCACGAGCACGAGGAACGGCTGTTCCTCGCGGCCGGTGCCCCCTCTGTCCGCTAACCTGAGAGATTTCCCGGCCACCTATGGGCCGGTTGCTCCTTCGGTGAGGCGAGATCGCCTGCTTTCCAGAGTTCATTACGACTGCGGTCCTCGGTGCCTGAGAGTTTCCGGGGCGGTTGCTCCTTCGGCGCCAGCGTGGAGCTGGTCTCTCCCGCAGTCGGGCTGAGTTAGGCGGGTTTGGGGTCGCGAGTCAATCGGGCTCAGGGAGGGGGATGGAGGCAACGTCCAGCGCCGCCTCCTCCCCCCTCGGCGGGGGAGGATGGTGAAGCTTGTGAGCGCCAGCGAACTAGCGGAACGGAGGAGAGGGGCTGGGCCCCATCAGCTGTCGAAGCCGACCCAGATGACGATGTCTTCGCCGCCTGTGTAGGGAATGGCCACGTTCTCCACCACCTTCACGAACTGACCGGACTCGCTGGTGGGATCGATCGGCGTCGGCACCTCGTACTTCTCGGAGTACATCGGCACGCCGTCGCGCTCTACCGCGAAGCGGATCGGGACATCGACCTTGGTCTGCGTGCCAGCGGGGCCGAGCAGCACGCGGCCGACGACGCCCATCTTCACCGTGATCAGGCCGTTGGAGGCCACGCAGTTGCGCGACTGCTTGTCGAGCACCGCCTGGTAGTTGAGCGCGTTGCGATCCCCCACCTTGCCCTTGCCGTAGTAGAACAGAGCCTCGCCGCCGCGCCGCACCTTGATTGGCGGACATTCGGTAGCGATGGCGGGCAGCGCGGCTGTGGCTGCGGCGCTCAGTTCCTGCGGCGTGGGGTTGGCCGTCTGGATCGACGACGCGGGGGCCGGCCCGGTGCCGAACATGTTGCCCATCGAGCAGCCGGCGAGCAGCAGCGCTGTCACCGCGACGGCGCCGAAACGAAGCGTCCACGCCGAAACGCCGGTATTCACGATGCCCATTCCGCAGACCTCACGCACTAACACTTTGACGCGCTTCAAGCGCCAGCAACACCGCCGGGGCGCCGCTCACCGTCACACCCGCCACGTCCTGCACGAACACGTCGGTCACCACGCCATCCTTGATGATCATGGCGAAGCGGACAAAGCGCTTGCCCATGCCCGGGATCTGCTTGGAGAGCCCGAGCGCATCGGCAAGCAGGCCCTCGCCGTCGGCGATGAAATCGACCTTGCCCAGCGCATCGGAGCGCTCGGCCCAGGCCTTCACCACATGGTGGTCGTTCACCGCGCCGCAGACGATGCGGCCGGCGCCGAGGTTGGCCAGCTTTTGTGCATTGGAAACGAAGCCGGGCAGGTGCGACGTATCGCAGGTGGGGGTGAAGGCGCCGGGAACGCCGAAGAACACCACCGTGCCGCCCCCCAGCACCGCATCCGAACTCGCGTCCGAGATGCCATTGGCATCCACCAGCTTGATCGGGATGGAGGGGATCTTGTCGCCAGCCTGGATCATGTCGGTGCTGCGCCCTTTGGTTACTGTCTCGTTAACGCCCTGGTCGGGGCGGCGAACCATAGGCTAAGGCGCCCGCTCCGTCGACTGTTGGCCAACGGTCGTCGACAAAGAAAACGGCCCCATGTCAGTCATGAAGGTGAGACTGACGGGCATGCCCTCTCGTGCCGCGTGGTCTGCTCCCCCGAGCAGTGGCAGCAAGACTGTCGAGCCATCCGGGCTTTTTTGCGGCGCGCCATAGAGTTGGCCGGCAGCGCTGGCATCGGCGATGACCGAAAGGGGATCGACCCGCGGGTCGGCGAGCGCGACCGAAAGCGCCTTCGCCCCGGCATCCCAGCTCACCTTGCCGAACACGGGCCGCGGCTCGGACCAGTCCTGCGGGGTGAGCGCCACGGCCTGCGCGATGCGCAGCCCCTGCCCCCTGTCGGGCCTGTTGAAATCGAGCGGCAGCCGGAAGGTCGCGAACGCCGGCACGCAGATGTCGGAGCAAACGCCCATCACCACCGCTGCCTCGAGGTCGGCGCGCGCCCCGGTGAGCTTCACCTCCACCGGCAGCACGGTGGATCCGCGATAGACGAAGTCGGTGAGCCCGCCCTCGGTCTCGATGCGGGGATAGGGCCAGAGCATCTGGTAGCCTGCTATGCCCTGCGAGCCCGCCATGTCGATCTCGGTGGGGATGCCGCTCTCGCCCGGCACGCGCCAATAGGTGTTATAGTTCTGGGGCATGTCGAGCTCGAGCGCGACGAGCGTCGTGCCATCGGGCTTCAGCACATCCGACGAGATCATCCTCAGCCGCACGTCGGGGGCTATCTCCTGCCAGGGGGTCTCTCCGGCAAGGGCAGGTACACTCAGCAGAGGCAGGGCAAGAAAGGCGAAGATGCGCATGCCAACGCGATAGCCGAGCCGACTGGCGAGCGGAAGGGGCTCAGCCCAATGTGAAGCCCTTGGGGCGATGTCAGGGTCTAGGCAGGTCGGTTATCGAAGGGGTAAGCTCTGCTACCGTCGCCCGTTGCACCGGGTGCCCGGCCGGGGAACAATGAAGCCGTTCCCGAGGAGAATGCCAATGGAGTCGCTGAGGGGCCAGTTTCTTGTCGCCATGCCCGAAATGGGCGACGACCGTTTCCGCGAAACCGTGATCTACCTCGTGGGCCACGGCGACGAGGGGGCGATGGGTCTCGTTGTCAACCAGTCGGTCGAAGACATGAAGTTCGCCGACATCCTCGAAGAGCTGAAGCTCGGCGACAAGGAAGAGCTGATCCGCCTGCCCGAGGACATCAGGAACCGGCAGGTGCTGCGCGGCGGCCCGGTGCAGCAGAGTCGAGGTTTTGTGCTCCACTCCTCCGACTACTTCAAGGTGGGCAACTCCTACGAGGTCAACGAGGATATCTGCCTCACCGCCACGCTCGACATCCTCAAGGCCATGGCCTTCAAGGAAACGCCGCACGAGGCCCTGTTCGCGCTCGGCTATTGCGGCTGGAGCCCGGGCCAGCTCGAGCAGGAAATCCGCGGCAATGGCTGGCTCACCGTGCCCTTCTCGCGCGAGCTGCTCTTCGGCCTCCCCATCGAGGCACGCTACGACGCCGCCCTCGCCCAGCTCGGCATCACCCGCGCCACCCTCAGCTCCGCCGCCGGCCACGCCTGAGGGGGCATTTGGCTCCCCTTTGACTTTCGTGCCTGGCACGTAGGGAGTTTGCAGGCAGCCACTGACCATTTTTGAAAGGCCGAGGTCTCCGGGGGCCCCTCCACCTCGAAGCGTTGCCGAGGAGCGCTAGGGACACCACGCCCGTACGCCGTGCTCTCTCCCCGTCACCGCCCCATCAGCTGGCTGTGCAGGCGCTTGCCCAGCTCCGGTCCGGTCATGGCCGCGCCGAAGGCGAAACCCTGGGCGTACTGGCAGTTGAGCTGCTGCAGGCGCTCCACTTCCTCGATCGTCTCCACCCCCTCGGCGATCACCGCGAGGTCTAACTCAGTGGCAAGCGTCACGATGGAACGGATGATCGGCACCTGGGTGTGCGCAAGCCCGCTGTCGTCGGAGAGCTGCACGAAGGGCGCCGGGATCTTGATGGTGTCGAACGGGAAGCGGTGCAGGTAACTCAACGACGAGTGGCCGGTGCCGAAATCGTCGAGCGCCAGCCGGAGGCCGAGGGCGCGCAGCGCGTTCAGCACATAGGCCGAATGTTCGGGGTTGCTCATCACCTGGCTCTCGGTGATCTCGAGCTTCAGGTGCCGGGCGATCTGGCGATGGTCGGAGACCAGCGCGCGCATGTCGTTGAGCAGGCTTTCGGTCGCCAGTTGCGAGGGCGAGAGGTTCACCGACACGAAGAAGTCCTCCGGCAGCGGCAGCTGGCTCGCCCAATCCCGTGCCTGCCCCGCCGCCTGCTCGAAGGCGACGCGGCCGAGCCGGTCGATCATGCCCGAGCGTTCGGCCAGCGGCACGAACTCTTCAGGCATCACCACGCCGCGCTGCGGGTGGTTCCAGCGCATCAGCGCCTCGGCACCGGCAATAGTGCCCGAATGGATGTCCATGATGGGCTGGAACATCACCGCCAGCTCGCCATGGCGCAGGCCGCGGTCGAGGTCCTCCTCCGACGCCTTGGAATAGGCCGCAATCGAGCGGGCCGAAGCACGGAAGGCCTCGATGCGGTCGCCGCCCAGCCGCTTGGCGTAATACATGGCGAGTTCCGCATCGCGCAGCACGTCATTGGCCGATACCGGATTGCCGTCATAGATGGTGACGCCGATCGAGGCGGTGAGGGTCAGGTCGCGTTCACCGAAATTGAACGGCGACTTCAGCGCCTTGCGGATCTGCTCGGCCGTCTCGGCGATCTTGCCGGCCGCCTGCTCGGAGGCAAGGATGACCGCGAACTGGTCGCCGCCCAGCCGCGCCACTGTGTCGAGCGGCCGCATGATGCGGGCGACGCGGCGCGAAACGGCGAGCAGCACCGAGTCCGCCGCTGAGTGCCCTACCCGCTCCTCAAGCTCGCTGAAGCGGTCGATGTCGATGAGGAACACTGCCGGCTTGGTGCCGTTGGGCATGCGGGCACGAACCAGGGCGCGCTCCAGGCGGTCGAGGAAAAGCTGTTTGTTGGGCAGGCCCGTCAGGGTGTCATGCACGGCGTCGTGCAGCAGGCGCTCGCGGCTGGCGCGATCCTCGTTCACGTCCTGCAGAGTGCCGACGATGCGGTTCACCTGCCCGTCGCCGCCCAGCACCGGCTTCACCCGCATGCGGAAGGTGCGGTAGCTGCCATCGTGCGCCGCAAGGCGGATGTCGGCGCTCACCTTGCCGCGGCGCAGTTCCACCAGCGTGTCGAAGGCGGTGCGGAAGCGGTCCCGGTCCTCGGGATGGACGCGGTCGAGCCAGCGCTTGATCGAGCCACGCAGGGCACCGCGGCGTTCGCCCAGCCGCGTGCCGAGCTCGTCCGACACCGCGACGCGATCGCGCTCGATGTTCCAGTCGTAGACGAAGTCGCCAGAGCCGGTAAGTGCCAGCGCCCGGCGCTCCACCTCGCTGAGGGTGCCGATCGATACCTGACCTTCGGAGAAGGCGTGTTGCACCGAGGTGAAGCCAAGCAACATCACGATGAGCACCAGGCCGCCGGCCACGGCGGGCTGCGCCACATCGTTCGACACCTGCCCGGTCACCACCAGCCAGGCGTAGAACAGCCAGGCGATGTAGATGATCCAGGTCGGCACCAGCAGCACGGCGCGGTCGTAACCGCGCAGCGCAAGCAGCAGGATGAGGAAGAAGCCAGTGACACCGAGCAGCGCGAGCACCAGCCGCGCCACGGTCGAGGCGATGGAGGGCTGGAAGAAGGCAAAGCCGAACAGGGCCAGGAAAACCACCACGAGAGCCAGCGCCAGGTGGATGAAGCGCAGGTGCCAGCGATGGAGGTTCAGGTAGATGAAGAGAAAACCGAACAGCGTCGTCGCTATGCCTGCCTCGGCGGCGGCACGCAGCGGCTGCACCGAGCCGTTCGAAATGTTGAGCAGCGGGCCGAGCACGCCGAAATCGACGAGCAGATAGATCAGAACCGCCCAGGAGAAGGCCGCCGTCGCCGGGAAGATGCCGCGGCCCCGCACCACGAACATGATGGTGAGGAACACCGCCGCCAGCGAGGCAACGCCCAGCACCACGCCGCGGAACAGCGTGAACGAGTTCACGTAGTCGCGGTAGGCGTCGGGTTTCCACAGATAAAGCTCGGGCAGCGTGCCGTTCGACAGCTCGGCGACGAAAGTAACCGTCGCGCCGGGGTCGATCACCACCTCGAATACGTCGGCTTCGCGGTCGGCGAATCGGGTGGGCCTGAGACCCGCCGATGGCGTCAGCACCTTGATGCGCTCGGCGCCAAGGTCGGGACGGAACACGCCCGAACCCGGCAGGCGGAAGAAAGGCGCCACCAGCAGGCGCTCGAGCTGCACGTCGGAATCGTTGCGCAGCGCGAACAGGGCCCAGTTCGGGTTGGTGCCGTTCTCGGAGGCAAGCACCTCGATACGCCTGATAATCCCGTCTTCGCCGGGGGCGGTAGAGAGCTGCACCTTGCCGCCGATGCTGGGCTGCACCTCCACCACGCCGGTGAGGTTCACCGCGTTGACGTCTTCGGGAATGGTGATCACGTCGAAGGCTGCGGCGCTGAACGATCCGGCCAACACGAACGCAAGACACATCGCGAGGTACAGGATGTGACGCATTAGCTTCGAATTGGCCTTGCCGCAGTCATGGGATGCGAACCTTGGTATCGGTGTTTCCGCCAAGCGACAAGCTTTACCGGCGATGCCGGAGGCCGGCCTCGTAGCGCTCGCGGGTGAGTCCGAACAGCACGTGGTCGGCCCACTTGCCGTCGATCTGGAGGTAGTGTTCGGCGAAGCCCTCTTCCCGAAATCCGTTTTTTTCAAGGACTCGGCGCGAGGCGATGTTGTCGGGCAGGAAAGCGGCGTGGATGCGGTGGAGCCCCAAACTCTCGAAACAGAAGGGCACGACGAGGCCCACCGCTTCGGTCATCAACCCCTTGCCGGCATAGGGCTGGCCCATCCAGTAGCCGAGATTGACGAACTGCGCGGCGCGGCGGCGGATGTTGGAGAGTGTAATGCCGCCCGCCAGCTGCTCCTGCCCATCCTCGCGGATGAATACGAAGAAGCTGTAGTCGGTGCCGGCCCGGGCTTCCTCGCGACCGCGCTTGAGGCGCGACGCAAAGACCCGCTGCGTCAGGTCGGATTCGCTCCAACGCGGCTCGAACGGCTTCAGGAACTCGCGGCTCAGCCGGCGCAGGTCCCGCCATGCGGTGTAATCGGACGGCCGTGGCGCCCTGAGGGTGACGCGGGGTCCCATCAGCACGGGCGTCTCGTCGCGGGCGAACCAGGTGAGCATCATCGGATGCCGCCGTCCGGTCAGTTCTTCAGCTTTGCGGCAATGTCGCGATAGTCGGGCAGCTTGGCAACGGGGCCAATGCCGGCAAGCGAGACTTTTCCCGCATCGAAGACCTGCCGGGCCACCTCCTTCACCCGCTCGGGCGTAATGCGGTTGATGCGGTCCACCGTCTCCTGCAGCGGAATGTGGCGGCCCCACAGGATCTGCTGGCGCGCCAGTTGCCCGGCGCGCGAGGACGGGCTTTCGAGCGACATCAGCAATCCGGCGCGAATCTGGTTGCGCACGCGGATCACTTCCTCGTCCGAAATCGACTCGGTGGCCTTGCGCAGCTCGTCGAGGATCACCGGCACGAGGTCGGTCACCTCGTCCTCGCCGGTGGAGGCGGCGATGCCAAAGATGCCGCTGTCGGCGAAGGCCCAGTGGAAGGCGTAGACCGAGTAGCACAGTCCGCGCTTCTCGCGCACTTCCTGGAACAGCCGCGAGCTCATGCCCCCGCCGAGGATCGAGGCGAGGATCTGCACGGCATAGAAGCCGTCTGAATTGTACGCCCGGCCCTCGAGCCCCAGCACGATATGGGCCTGCTCGTGGTCGGAGACGAGCCGCTGTTCGCCGCCGATATAGGAGGCCTTTTCCGGCGGCGGCGCGCCGTTCTTGCGCAGGTTGTGGAAGCGATCGTTGGCGATATCGACGAGCTGGTCGTGGTCGACATTGCCGGCGGCGCACAGCACCATGTGGTCGCCCACATAATTGCGGTCCATGTAGGCACGGATCGCTTCGGGGCCGAAACTCTTCACCGACTCCACCGTGCCGAGGATGGTGCGGCCGATAGCCTGGTCGGGGAACGCCGCCTGCTGGAACAGGTCGAAGACGTGATCGTCGGGGTTGTCGCGGGCGGCGCCGATCTCCTGCACGATCACCTGCTGCTCGCGGTCGAGCTCGTCGCGCTCGAACAGCGAGTTCTGCAGGATGTCGCTGAGGATGTCGCCGGCGAGCGCCACGTCCTCCTTGAGCACACGAGCGAAATAGCCGGTGTGTTCCACCGACGTCGCGGCGTTGAGATCACCGCCGACATTCTCGATGGTCGCCGCGATCTCGAGCGAGTCGCGCGTGGTCGTACCCTTGAACGCCATGTGCTCGAGCATGTGCGAAATGCCGTGCTCGGCTTCGGTTTCGCTGCGCGAACCCGCCTTCACCCAGATACCGAGCGAGGCGCTTTCGAGATGGGGCATATCGTCAGTGAGCACGGTCATGCCGTTGGGAAGCGTAGTACTCCTGACCGTCACTTCTGCCCCTCCGGCGCGCGGCTACGCGCCATGATGAAGTTCTCGACTTCACCCTGGTTGTTGTCGAGGACCGTATAACGCTCGGTCCGCTCGTAGAGATCAGACAACCACGCGGGCAGCGTCGGTTCAATGCCCGAAGCGGCCTTCACCGCCGCCGGGAACTTGGCCGGGTGCGCTGTGGCCAGCGTCACCACCGGAGCGGCGCCGCCGGTCAGCGTCCGAGCGACATGAACGCCCACGGCCGTATGCGGGTCGAGCAGGTAGCCCGAGGCCTTGTGCACCGCGGCGATGGTCGCGCTCGTTTCCGCCTCGCCCGTCCGCCCAGCGGTGAACTGGCGCCGGATCGCCTCCATTCCCTCGGCCGGAATGGAGAAGCCGCCCGACTGCCTGAGGCTCGACATCATCGAGACGACGGCCTCGGGCTTGCGACCCACCGACTCGAACAGCAGGCGCTCGAAGTTCGAGCTCACCTGGATGTCCATGGAGGGGCTCATCGTCGGAGTGACGCCAGTCACCTCGTAGCGCCCTGTTTCGATTGTGCGGGCGAGAATGTCGTTGGCATTGGTGGCAATCGCCAGCGTGCGGATCGGCAGGCCCATGCGCTGCGCGCAATAGCCGGCGAAGATGTCGCCGAAATTGCCGGTCGGGACAGTGAAGATCACCTCGCGATGGGGCGCGCCGAGCGCGGCTGCAGCGGTGAAGTAGTAGACGATCTGCGCGACGATACGGCCCCAGTTGATGGAGTTGACCCCCGAGAGCTTCACCGTGTCGCGGAAGCGGCGATTGGCGAAGAGCCCCTTCACGATGTCCTGGCAGTCGTCGAACGTGCCGCGCAGCGCGATGTTGTGGACGTTGTCATCGAGCACCGTCGTCATCTGCCGCCGCTGGACCTCGGAGGTGCGCCCCTCCGGGTGAAGAATGAAGATGTCGGTGGAAGGCCGGCCGCGGAAGGCTTCGATCGCCGCCGAACCGGTATCGCCCGAAGTGGCACCGACGATCGTCGCCCGGGCCCCGCGCCGCGCCAGGATCAGGTCCATGACGCGGGAGAGGAACTGCATCGCCACGTCCTTGAACGCGAGCGTGGGCCCGTGGAACAGTTCGAGCACGAAGTGGCCCGGCTCGAGTTCGACCAGCGGCGTCACCGACGGATGGCGGAAGGTGGCATAAGCCTCTCCGACGATCTGCCTCAGTTCGTCGTCGGCAATCTCACCGCCGGTGAAGCGACGAATGATGTCGAAGGCTACCTCGGCATAAGGCCGGTTTGCATAACCGGCGATTTCGGCGTGGCTGATCTGGGGCCAGGTTTCGGGGACGTAGAGGCCACCATCGCTGGCAAGGCCGGTGAGAACTGCGTCGGAAAAGCCAAGCACGGCCGCCCCGCCGCGCGTCGATACGAACTGCATTTAAAGGGGGATACCCCGTGCTGGTGTCGCGCGCCCGCTGTGCGCTGGTGGTCTGGGTCGAGCGCAACGTAGTGAAACAGCGCCCGATCCGCAAGTTTCAGGCTTTGGCCGGCCTGACCCTCTGGCGGCGCACCCAGAAAAACAGCAGGAAGGGCACCAGCAGGGCGAAGCCATACCATGTCATGGCATAGCCCAGATGGTTGTTGGGGAACTCGATAACCGTCTCGCCGCCTTGCGGCAGCGCCCCCTCGGGACCGGCGGGCAGGTCGATATAGACCGGCGCCACCGGCTGAGGCAGCTCACCCGCCATGTTGGCAAGGCGCTGCGGATCGCGCACCCACTCGACATGGCGCGTCGTGTCGGGCGCCGGCGTAAAACTGCCCGGCACCTCGGCGCTGCGCACCACCCCCGCAATCGAGATCAGCCCCGGTTCGAGCGAGCCGCCCTCGGAGAAGCCCGGGCCGGAGGCCTCGGGCACGAAGCCGCGATTGACGAAGACCGTGCCGCCGGTGGCGAGCGTGAACGGCGTCATCACCCAGTAGCCGGGACCGGAGAACTTGCCCTTTGCGTTGGCCAGACTCGTGAAGACCAACACCGTGCCTTCCGGCCTATACGTGCCGGTCAGGCTCACCGGCCGATAATCGTATGTGCCCCCTTCGAGCACCTGCCACTCGCTGGCGGGCGGGAATGGCTTCGGGGGTTCGTTGAAGTGGGCGGAAACGGTGGCGACCAGCTGCTCCTTCTCGCCCAGCCGCTCGACCTGCCAGGTGCCCAGCGCAACGAACAGCGCCATCACAAGGAGCATGAAGACCAGGAAGGCCCAGAAGCTGACCCCGCGCACGGGCGTTTCGGCCGTTGTCGTGCGCTCAGCCATCGAGCCGGCCTTCGCCCGCCCGGTTGTGGAACTGGAGCGCAACCATGGTGGCTTTCAGCGGCCGCATCAGGGCCAGCGACAGGATGACCACGCTGGGCAGCCACAGCAGCAGGTGAACGAAGGGGGGCGGATGGAACAGCCCCTCGACCACGGCCGCCGCGCCGACGATGACGAAGCCGACGATGAGAATGATGAACACAGCCGGCCCTTCGGTCTGCGCGGCCCAGGTGAGGTCGAGGCCGCAGCTCTCGCAGCGCGTCACCGTCTTGAGGAAGCCGCTGAAAAGCGGGCCCTCGCCGCAGCGCGGGCAGCGGCAGGCAAGACCGGCGGCGATGGGAGATGGCAGGCGCTCGGATGTGTTCGTCATGATTTCGCTCTAGCACATTGGCGGAGGCTTGGGCGCACCGTTCGCACCCTGCCCCTCAAGCACGAGGGGCGCAGCTTGCGCCGCGCCCCTCGGAAGATTTCTGTCAGCCGCCTCAGTGGGCCAGCTGAACGCCCCAGCTGCCCCACACATAGATAGAGGCAAACAGGAACAGCCAGACCACGTCCACGAAGTGCCAGTACCAAGCGGCAAACTCGAAGCCGAGATGGTGCTCCGGCGTGAAGCTGTCGCGCAGGGCACGAACCAGGCACACGGCGAGGAAGATGGTGCCGATGATCACGTGGGCGCCATGGAAGCCCGTCGCCATGAAGAAGCTCGCGCCGTAGATGTTCGCGCCTTCGCCACCGAACAGGAAGCCCGCCTCGGCATATTCCAGGCCCTGGCAGATCGTGAACAGGATACCGAGCGCCACGGTGAGGGCGAGACCCCAAACGAGGCCGCGCTTGTCCTTCTTGAGCAGCGCATGGTGGGCCCAGGTCACGGTGGTACCCGAGGTCAGCAGGATCAGCGTGTTGAACAGCGGCAGGTGCCAGGGGTTGAACAGCTCCACGCCGGTCGGCGGCCAGTGCTCGCCCATCGCAGCCACACGGGCATACTGCTCGGCAGCGTCAAAGTTGAAGAAGCCGTCGAAGTAGGCCCAGAACCACGCCACGAAGAACATCACCTCCGAGGCGATGAACAGCAGCATGCCGTAGCGCAGGTGGAGCATCACCACCGGGGTGTGCTCGCCGGCCTTGCCTTCCTTGATGACGTCGCTCCACCATGCGTACATGGTGTAGATGACGCCGATGGCGCCGATGGCCAGCACCCAGATCGGCGCGATCTCGTGCATCCACAGCACCGCCCCGACCGCGAGGACGAACAGCGCGATCGACATGACGATCGGCCAGGGGCTGGGTTGTACCATATGATAGTCGTGATGCTTGGCATGTGCAGCCATGTCAGCTTCCCTCGCTCGGAACGGCGTAGAATGTGTAGGACAGGGTGATATCTCGAACCGGGTCGAGATTGCGATCTTTCGCAATATCGGGGTCGACGAAGAAGGTGACGGGCATCTCCACCGTCTCGCCCGGCTGCAGTGTCTGCTCGGTGAAGCAGAAGCACTCGATCTTGTTGAAGTAAAGCCCCGTGGTCTCGGGCGTCACGTTGAAAATGGCCTGGCCGGTAACCGGCCGGTCGGAGAGGTTCTGCGCCGTGTAGACGATGGTCTCCACGTTGCCGACCTTGTCGGTAACCGGCTTGGCCGCGGTCACCTTCCAGGGCAGCTTGCCATCGACATTGGCGTCGAAGCGCACCGTCATCTCGCGATCGATGACGCCCTTGAGGTTGCCTGTAGCGACCTGGGTGGTGCCATCGAGGCCGGTCAACCGGCACAGCAGGTTGTAGAGCGGGACTGCCGCATAGGCGGCGCCCACCATCACGACGACGAAGCCCGCGCAGTAGAGCGCGATGCGCCGGCCACGGCGCTGGCGCTGCTCGTCGGTGATCTGGATGGTTGCGTCGGTCATGGTCAGAGTGGCCGGTCGAAAAGGGCCGGACCGAACTTGGTCAGGGTGAGCACGTAGAAAATCAGCACGAAGGCAGCCAGCGCCAGGGCGAGCGCGATGGAACGGCGCCGCCGACGCGCGATCAGCTCGGCGTCCTTGTCTTCGGGTTTGATCGGATCAGTCATCACAGCCATCCCAGCATCTGGACGACGCGGTCGGTGATGAGCGCGAGGAAGATGATGAACAGATAGCTCAGCGAATAGGTGAAGAGCGTCCGCCCGGCCTTGCGCATGGCCTTGCTCTCGGTGGTGCGGAAGAGCCGCCAGGCGAGCCACACGAAACCGGCGCCGGTCACGACGGCCGCTGCCATATAGAGCGGGCCCATGAAGCCGATGAAGCCGGGCACCAGCGTGGTGGCGACGAGGATCACCGAGTAGAGCAGGATCTGCACCTTGGTCGCCTGCTCGCCGGCGACGTTGGGCAGCATGGGAATGTTCGCCGCGCCGTAGTCGGACTGCTTGTAGAGCGCCAGCGCCCAGAAATGGGGCGGCGTCCACAGGAAGATGATGGCAAAGAGCAGGCAGCTCTCGAGGCTGACCGTACCGGTTACCGCGGCCCAGCCCACCATAGGCGGGAAGGCGCCGGCAGCGCCGCCGATGACGATGTTCTGTGGCGTCGAGCGCTTCAGCCACATCGTGTAGATGACGGCGTAAAAGAAGATGGTGAAGGCGAGCAGCCCGGCGGCCAGCCAGTTGGTGGCGAGCCCGAGCAGAACCACCGAGAAGCCGGACAGAATGAGGCCGAAAGCCAGCGCGTGGTCGCGCTCCATGCGACCCGCCGGAATCGGCCGGTTGGCGGTGCGGCTCATGATGGCGTCGATGTCGGCATCGTACCACATGTTGAGCGCACCCGAGGCCCCTGCCCCGACAGCGATGCAGAGAATGGCGATGGCGCCGATCACGGGGTTGATACCGCCCGGCGCCAGCAGCAGGCCGATGAAGGCGGTGAACACCACGAGCGACATCACCCGCGGCTTGAGCAGCGCGAGGTAGTCTTCTACCCGCGCGCCGCCGGCCGGCGCCGTGACATCCCTGGAGTGCTCAACATAAGCCAATTCGGTTGCCTTTGGTCTCGCGGGGCCCGAGGGCCCCGCGCTCAGTCCTGATTAGTGGTTCGCGTCGCTGGAGATGCGCGGCAGCGTCGAGAACTGGTGGAACGGCGGAGGCGAGCTCAGCGTCCATTCCAGGGTGGTCGCACCCTCACCCCACGGGTTGGCAGCGGCCGGGCGCTTCTTACGGGCTGCTTCGAACAGCGTGTAGAGGAAGACCAGCAGGCCAACGAAGGTGATGTAGTAGCCGATCGACGACACCATGTTCCACAGCGCATAGGCATCGGGGTAGTCGATGTAGCGGCGCGGCATGCCGGCGAGGCCGAGGAAGTGCTGCGGGAAGAAGATCAGGTTCACGCCCACGAAGGTGATCCAGAAATGGGCGTTGGCCAGCTTCTCGTTGTACATGATGCCGAACATCTTCGGATACCAGTAGTACCAGCCCGCGAAGATCGAGAACACGGCACCCAGCGACAGCACGTAGTGGAAGTGCGCCACCACATAGTAGGTGTCGTGGAGCGCACGGTCGGCACCGGCATTGGCGAGCACCACACCCGTCACACCACCAACGGTGAACAGGAAGATGAAGCCGATGGCCCACAGCATGGGCGTGCGGAAGGTGATGGAGCCGCCCCACATGGTTGCGATCCAGCTGAACACCTTCACGCCGGTAGGCACCGCGATCACCATGGTGGCCGCCACGAAGTAGCGCTGCACGTCGAGGCTCATGCCGACCGTGTACATGTGGTGCGCCCACACGATGAAGCCGACACCGCCAATGGCAACCATGGCGTAGACCATCGCGAGGTAACCGAAGATCGGCTTGCGCGAGAAGGTCGAGATGATGTGGCTGATCATACCGAAGCCCGGCAGGATCATGATGTACACTTCGGGGTGGCCGAAGAACCAGAACAGGTGCTGGAACAGGATCGGGTCGCCGCCGCCTTCGGGCACGAAGAACTTGGTACCGAAGTTGCGGTCCGTCAGCAGCATGGTGATAGCGCCCGCGAGAACGGGAAGCGACAGCAGCAGCAGGAAGGCGGTTACCAGCACCGACCAGGCGAAGAGCGGCATCTTGTGCAGCGTCATGCCCGGCGCGCGCATGTTGAAGATGGTGGTGATCAGGTTGATCGAACCAAGGATCGAGCTGATGCCGGCGATGTGGAGCGACAGGATCGCGAAGTCCATGGCCGGCCCCGGATGACCCGAGGTGGAGAGCGGCGGATACACCGTCCAGCCGCCGCCAAAGCCGCTCGCACCAGCCGGCCCCTCGAAGAACAGCGAGAGGATCAGCAGCGCGAAAGCGAATGGGAGCAGCCAGAACGCGATGTTGTTGATGCGCGGGAAGGCCGTATCCGGCGCACCGATCATCAGCGGCGCAAAGTAGTTGGCGAAGCCGCCCATGGTGGCGGGCATCACTACGAAGAACACCATGATCAGCGCGTGGGCCGTGGTGAACACATTGTACATGTGCTTGCCGGCATCGAGCGCGGAGTCGCCGTCAAGGCCGTAGACCATGGCCGCCAGGCCGTGGAAATACTGGATGCCGGGCTCCATCAGCTCGAGGCGCATGGCGCCCGAGAGCAGCGCGCCAATCACGCCCGCGATGATGGAGAACACCAGGTACATAATCCCGATGTCCTTGTGGTTGGTCGAATAAACATAGCGCCGCCAGCCGGTGATATGGCCGGGTTCATGCGCCTCTGCGTGCGCATGCCCGCCATGGGCTTGTAGTGCGTGAGTATCGGCCATTTGCGACGTGTCCTCTTATTCTATCTGGTTTGGCCTGCGGCGGGGCCGGAGCCCCGCGCTTCCTTGTTCCGTTGGTCCGTTATCAGGTGAGCGGCGGGAGCGTGGCGTTGGCGGCGTCGATGTCGCCCTCGCGGAACGCCTCGATCCAGGTGGCGTACTGCTCCTTGCTCACCACCCGCACGGCGATGGGCATGAAGGCGTGATCCTTGCCGCACAGCTCCGAGCACTGGCCGTAGTAGATGCCCTCCTTGCGGGCATTGAACCAGGTCTCGTTCAGCTTGCCGGGCACCGCATCGATCTTCACGCCGAAGGACGGCACGGCGAAGGCATGGATCACACCGGTGGGGTCGGCCGTGACCTGCAGGCGCACCGTGGTGTCCACCGGCACGACGAGCTCATAGTCGACAGCGAGAAGGCGCGGCTGGTTCGGCTTGCCGACCGGCTTGCCGTCGTCGCCCGTGGGCAGGATGTACGAGGTGAGCATCAGGCCGTCATCGACATACTCATAGTCCCAGTACCACTGCTGGCCGATAGCCTTGACGGTGAGCTCGGGAGCCGGAACCTCGACCTCGCCGAACGAGAAGATGTTCGAGCCGAGATACTTGCGCTCGCCATCAGGCACGGTCAGCTGGTCGGTGAGCACCGAGAAGGACGGGATGGCGATGATCACGAGGATCAGGATCGGCACAACCGTCCACACAACTTCAATGAGCGTGTTGTGGGTGGTCTTGGAGGGGGTCGGGTTCGACTTGGCGTTGAAGCGCACCATCACGACGATGAGCAGCGCCAGGACAAGCAGCACGATGGCCACGATGGTGATCAGCAGCGGACCGTCGTGGAACGCACGGATCGAGTCCATGATCGGCGTAACGCTGGGCTGCAACCCGATTTCGCCGGGAATCGAGTGCCCCGGCACTTCCTGCCCCGCTTCCTGTGCCAGCGCGGCGCCGGGCAACAGTGCAAGTGCAAGGGTGCCCATGGCGCCAATCGAGCTGAACAGTTTGCCGGTCACCTAATAACCCCCTTGGAATCTGGTCGGTACACAGCGACAGCAGGGTTGAGGCGGTTTGATGCGGCATAGCAAACGCCGCCCCGACTCAACCTCGGAGCGCTTTAAACTTTGACGGTGTCTAAACCACATCGGCCTGCGCAAGGCAATTCAATGCTCCTGCCCTATCATGCGTCAAAACGCGCCATTTCAGCCGAATCTCTCCGCCTCACCCCCGCCGTTTTCCTGATGCGTTGTCGCCTGCGCCCCTCGGCCGGGCCTGGAATCGGGGCGGCGTTGACAAGGCCTCACGCCTAAAGGACTAAAGAGTGGACCGCCGCCGCGATGGCGGATTCGTCCCCTGGACACGAAGGACCTGACGATCTTGAAGCAGCTCATTTTGAGCGCCGCCATCGGCCTGTTGCTGGGGCTATCGGCTGGCAGCGCGCAGGCGCAGGGCGTGGTGAAGGCCGAGTACGGCGACTGGCAGATGAGTTGCGACACGCCGCCCGGGGCGAGCTTCGAGCAGTGCGCGCTGATTCAGAACGTCACCGCGGAGGACCAGCCGAATGTCGGCCTCTCGGTCATTGTGCTGAAGACGGCCGACAAGCAGGTTCGCCTATTGCGCGTATTGGCGCCACTGGGGGTACTTCTCCCCAACGGGCTGGGCCTCAACATCGACGAAAAGAATATCGGCCGGGTCCCCTTTGTCCGCTGCCTGCCCAATGGCTGCGTGGCCGAGGTGGTGCTCGACGACAAACTGGTAGGCGAGCTGCAGGCGGGCAAGAACGCGATCTTCGTGGTGTTCCGCACCCCCGAGGAAGGCGTGGGCATCCCCGTGTCGCTCAACGGCTTCTCAGACGGATTCAAGCAGCTCCCCTAGGTCGCCATGCCCCGAGCACCCAGCAAGATGCGCTTGACCGAGGCCCATGTGCAGCGGATGGCGCTCAAGGTGGTGCCGGAGGACGATCCCGGCCCTCCCCCGCCCTTCACGGCGGCGAGCGACGAGGATTTCCGTACCTTCACCAACGACATCATGGCCGGGGCGCCCGACCCGAACCAGGTCTGGGTGTTCGCCTATGGCTCGCTCATCTGGAAGCCGGCCTGCCAGTTCATCGAAATCCGCACAGGCGTGGTGCGCGGCTGGCACCGCTCCTTCTGCCTCGGCTGGAACACGCGCTTCCGCGGCTCGGAGCAGAATCCCGGCCTGATGCTCGCGCTTGACCGGGGCGGCGCCTGCAAGGGGGCGCTCTACCGCCTGCCGCCGGGCAAGGAACACGAGAATGTCGAGCTGCTGTGCCGGCGCGAGATGGGCTACAAGCCCACCCCCTTTCCGCCGCGCTGGGTGAACGTGATGACCGAACAGGGGCCGGTGCGTGCCTTCACCTTCTGCATCGACCGCAATTCGGGCCGCTATGTCTCCGGCCTCAGTGAGGCGCAGGTCGCCGTAGTGCTGGCCAAGGCAGTCGGGGGCCGCGGCTCGATGGTCGAGTACCTGTTCAACACCGTGGATCACCTCGAACGCATGGGCATCCACGATCCGCACCTGTGGCGGCTGCAGGAGCTGGTTGCCGCGCAGCTCGACTCCTCACCATAAAAAAAGAGCCGGGTCCGAAGACCCGGCAGTTGATCAGGAAACAAGGCCGGTGGGTGGGCCGGCCGACGATGGCACAATCGAGGTAGTGCCAGACGGAGGCTCAATCCGCGGAGGTCTTACAGTCGAGCCAGTTCCGGGAGCTCTCCGCGCGCTTCTGGGCGAGGCGCAGGCCGGGACGTTGCGAAGGGGAATCGAGCGCCTCGAACAGATCCTGGCGATTGATGCCGAGATCTTCGAGACGCGACTCGTCGTAATCGAGAAGCGACTTCAGGGCGATGCGCCGTGCATGTGCGGCCCGGGCCTCAACGATCCAGTTCACCAAGGCGACAAACGGGTTGGACGATGCGGCAGCCATCGACGGCCGCTCGCTCGAAAGCAAGTGGACCATGGTCCTTCTCCAATTCCTACGGTTGGCCTGGGCGGGGGAGAGCCGAGGCGTCGAGAAGATCGGTCAGTCGCGCCGTTCTTCGATGATGTGAAATCTATGGACTTGCCATCCATTCGTCCAACAAATAGATTTCATCTCGATCATCAAAATCCGTGATGGAAAGCCGTCATGACCACGCCCCTCGATCTCGACCAGTTGCAGAGCTTCTGTGCCATCGCCGATTGCGGCAGTTTCACCGAGGCGGCGCGGCGCGTGAACAAGACGCAGTCGGCGGTCTCCATGCAGATCAAGCGCCTCGAGGAGCGGCTTGGCCACCCGCTTCTGTCCCGCGACGGACGCACCGTAGCGCTGACCGAGCACGGCGAGGCACTTTACTCGCGGGCGCGGCGGATGCTGCGCATCAATGCCGAGATCATGGATCACTTTTCCGACGGCGACCTAAAGGGTTCGATCCGCTTCGGCGTGCCGGACGACTACGCCGTGCGGCTGCTGCCGGTGATCCTGTCGAGCTTCCAGCGCACCCACCCCAAGATCGTGGTCGATGTGCGCTGCCAGCCCTCCGAGGAACTGCTCGAGGGCATGAAGAAGGGCAAATACGACCTCATCGTCTTCACCCAGGGCACCAACCACGAATATGGCGAGCTCTTCCGCACCGAGCGCATGTTCTGGGTCGCCTCGCATGGCGGCCAGGCGCTCAACACCGATCCGCTCCCCATTGCCGGCGGCCTCCACTGCTGCTGGAAGGACAATGCCATCGAGGTGCTGAACCGCATCGGGCGCGACTACCGCATCGCCTATACAAGCTCGAACGCCATGGCGATCGCCTCGGCGGTGCTGACCGACCTCGCGGTCGGTTTCCTTCCCGAAAGCGCCCTGCAGCCCGGCATGCGGGTGATCGCCGAGGATCGGGACCTGCCGCGCCTGCGCGACGCGGAAATCGCGATCATGCGGGCGAGCCACGCCTATGGCGGCATCTACGATGCGCTCGCCAGCCACATCGTCGCGTCGATGGGCAATCTCGACGGCCGCGACGCCATGCCAATGGCGGCGGAGTAAGCCTCAGGCGCCCTGCCCCGGCTCCTCGGGAACCGGGATCGCATCGATCATGGCGACGAGGCGCGGCGCTGCGGCTTCCATGGCCCGACGGAAGCGCGCCGCCCTCTCCACGCGGTCGCCCGTGCTGCTCGATGCCGGAGGCATGTGCTCGCGAATGCCTGCCGCCATTTCCGTCTGCACGAGCCGGCTGATCTCCAGGAATGCGAGAATGGCACGCGCCTGCTCGTCGCTGAAGCGGCGGGTCATGGTCGGGCCGAGCACATCGTAGAAACCATAAATCTGGCCGATGATCGCACGCATCTCTGGGGTGCATTCGACCCAGATCTTGCGCCGGTCCAGTTGGTCGCGAATCCGCTGCACGTACCCGGCCCGCTCGAGCCGGTCGATCACCGCCGTCACCGCCCCCGTGGTCAGCCCGCTCTCATTGGCCAACTGCCCGGCGCTGACCCGGCCGTGGCGGTCGATGATGTCGAGGCAACGCCCGTCAGTCCGGTTTACACCGAGGAAAAGCGCCGTCACCTCGTCGAACACATCCGTCGCCGCCTGATTGCGGCGCGAGGCATCTCCTACCGCCGTCAACAACTCGATGCGGGACTTTTCTCTTGACTCACTGATATCTTGATCCATAAGATAATTATAGATCAAGGCTTCCGAATTGTCCAGCGGCGCGAGCCGACGGGACCTGCCGACATCCGTCTGCAGGAGCGCCTCATCGTCGCCATCACTCAGGACTGGAGAGGCCCATGCCTTCCGCAACTGCGATCAAGCAGGGTTTCGCGCCGGTGCCTAATGCACTCGCGACCCCCTACCTACCCCTCAGGCGGCATGTGACCGCGAACAGAACCGGAGAGTTCATCATGGCCGAGCAGCCCCCAATCATCGAGGCCAAGGGCCTCAAGCGCCGTTTCAAGGCGCGCGGCGCCAAGGGAAAGACCATCGACGCCGTCCGCGGCATCGACCTGACGGTACACGAGGGCGAAATCGTCGGCTTTCTCGGACCGAACGGTGCGGGCAAGACCACGACGCTCAAGATGCTCACCACCCTGCTCGCTCCAACCGATGGCACGGCAACGGTGGCCGGCGCCGACCTTCGGCGCGATCCGGTGGAGGTGCGTCGCCGCATCGGCTACGTCAGCCAGGCCGGTTCCACCCTGCCCCAGGCCAAGGTGGGCGAGGAGATCGTCGGCCATGCCCAGCTCTATGGCATCGACCGGCGGACGGCGGCGGCGCGCGGGCAGGAGCTGCTCACCGCACTCGATTTGGGCGATATCTGGAACCGCACCTGCGGCACCCTGTCGGGCGGACAACGGCGACGCCTCGACATCGTCATGGGCCTCATCCACCAGCCGCGCCTCGTGTTCCTCGACGAGCCCTCGACCGGCCTCGACCCGCAGAGCCGGGCAAACCTCTGGAACCACATCCGCTCGCTGCGTGACGAGATGAGGACCACGGTCTTCCTCACCACTCACTACATGGACGAGGCCGACTCTTTGTCGGACCGCATCCTCATCGTCGACAACGGCACCATCGTCGCCGAGGGCACGCCGGCCGAACTCAAGAAGCGCGTCTCGGGCGACACCATCACACTCACCATGCGCACGGCCGAGGATGGGGAGGCGGCGGCGAAGGTGGCCGCCGGGCTCAACGGCGCCGACAAGGCGGTCGTGGAAGCGAACATCGTCCGTTTCCACGTGCCCGATGGAGCCACGGCCCTGCCGGTGCTGCTCAGCGATCTCACCAGGGCGGGCATCGATGCCATCGGTGTCGACGTGAACCGCCCCACCCTCGACGACGTGTTCCTCACTCTCACCGGCCGCTCCCTGCGCGACTAAGGAGACAACGCGATGAGTTTCTTCCGCGATACCTGGATCATTTTCACCCGATCCATGAGCCTGTCGCTGCGCCAGCCGCTCTGGGCGGTGATCGGGCTCTTGCAGCCCATACTCTACCTCACCCTGTTCGGCCCGCTCCTGCAGACCGTTGCTGCGTCTTCGGGGTTTCAGGGCGACGCCTGGCAAGTCTTCGTGCCCGGCCTGCTCGTCCAACTCGGGATCTTCGGCGGCCTTTTCGTCGGCTTCGGCATCATCGCCGAATGGCGGGCCGGCGTGATCGACCGGCAACTGGTGTCGCCCGCCTCGCGCGGTTCGATCATCGCCGGCCGCTCGCTGCGCGACGTGGTGGTCATCGTGACCCAGGCCATCATCCTGTGTGGCGCCGCCTACTTCATGGGCCTGCGCATCCCCATCGGCGCCTTTCTCGTCGGCCTCATGCTGGTGGGGCTGCTAGGGGCGGCGTTCTCTTTCATCTCCAATGCCATCGGCATTGCGACCAAGTCCGAGGATGCGCTGGCACCGCTGGTCAACACGCTGGCCCTGCCCATCCTGCTGCTCTCGGGCATCCTGCTGCCCATGTCGCTTGCTCCCGGGTGGCTGCAGGCGGCAGCGAACTTCAACCCGTTCAAGCACATTGTCGAGGCCCTGCGCGCCGTGTTCCGGGGTGACTTCGCTGACCCCATCGTTGCCATCGGCGTAGGTCTCGCCCTGGCGTTGGTGCTGCTCGGCGTGTGGTTCGGCGGTCGAGTTCTCCAGGCACAGACCAAATGAAAGACGATTGACTTTGCCTCCCGCTCGGGGATCGATTGCTCTCGCAACGGGAGGCAAAGATGCGCAGAAGTTTATCGGCGATTATTCTGACCATAGCACTCACGGGCAGCGCCGCTTCACAGGATGCATCTCGCTGGCAGCGTGCGATAGACGCCCTGCCGAGCCCCGTTACCGCCGAACGTCTCGGCTCACTCGCCATCGAAAACCCGAACGCCTACGTCTATTACCTGCAGAACTTTCTTGGGGATCGCGGTCTGTTCAAAGGCGCAGCCGACGGTTTGCTCACAAGCGACACCATAGCGGCACTGCTCTCCTACTGCCGAGAACGCAGTATCGGCTCCATCTGCGCCACCGGCCCGCTGCTGCCCGAGGCCATAGCGGCGGTTGCGCGTGCGATTGCGGAGGAACCGACGCCGACACTGCCCGAAGGGTGGAACATTTCCGACAATGGCAGGATTGGCTCAGTAGGGCTGAACGTCGAGGTCGTTTCAGCGGGCACCACAGAGGCGACGCTGCGTGTCACCGGCAAGGCGGTACGTCAGGGGTACATAAACATCTGGCTGTCGCCTCTGCAGCCGTCGTTGCCCGGCACCTGGGTGACGTCGGTAAGTGCGACGAGCAACCAAGCCGGCAAGAATACCACCGACCTGTGGCTGCGGACTGCGGTCCACGACAGCACTGGCTACATAGGCGAGCTGTTCGATGGCCAGCGCATACCAGAAGGCGACAGACTCCAGCGGATAAGCCTCAGCGGCACCCCCAAGGAGGGCGCGTTGGAACTGCTCCCCTATGTCCAGCTATGGGTTCGCGAGGGTGACGAGGTGGATGTCACCCTCACCCTCGCGGATCCAAGCTTCGAGCGGCAGTAGCCCTGCCTACATTTCCGCTTCGTCGAAGATGCGGGTGAGGTCGCCCTGCCATTCGCCGTGGTACTTTTCCAGCCAGCGCTCGGCCTGCGTGCGGCCGCTGTCGAGCGTCTCTTCGAGCGGGCGCAGGTAGATCGTCTCGTCCTCACCGCCGACTACGTGCCGGCGGCGGCGCAGCCCATCGGCGGCCAGTTCCACCACCATGCGGGCCGTATCGGCTACCGTGCCCTGCCGGAATGGCGTCTTGAGCGCGCTGCGCGGCACTTCGTTGCGCAGGGTCTCACGCTCCTCGTCGGTCCAGTCCTCGACCAGTTCCGATGCTGCATCAAGGCAGTCCTGGTCGTAGAGCAGTCCGGCCCAGATGGCGGCGAGTGCCAGGACGTGGTCGCGGTCGCCCATGTCGGCGCCACGCATCTCCAGGAACTGCTTGAGCCGCACCTCGGGGAAGAGCGTGGAGAGGTGGTTCTCCCAATCCTTCGTCGTCGGGCGCGCGCCCGGCAGCTGCGGGAGCTCGCCCTTCATGAAGGCGCGAAAACTCTCACCCGCGGTGTTGATGTACCTGCCCTCGCGGATGACGAAATACATCGGCACATCGAGCGCATGCTCGGCGTACGCATCGAACCCGAAGCCGTCGCGGAAGACAAAGGGCATCATGCCCGTCCGCGCCCGGTCGGTGTGCAGCCAGATGTGCGAGCGAAAGCTGAGGTAGCCCGACGGCTTGCCGTCGACAAAGGGCGAGTTGGCGAAGAGCGCCGTCACCACCGGCTGCAGCGCCAGCGACACGCGCATCTTCTGCACCATGTCGGCTTCGTCCGAAAAGTCGAGATTCGCCTGCACCGTGCACGAGCGGTACATCATCGAGGTACCGAGCGTGCCGACCTTGTCCATGTAGGGCGTCATGATGCCGTAGCGCGACTTCGGCATCTGGGGGATGTCCTTCACCGACCAGAGCGGCGTTACGCCCAGCCCGAGGAAGTGGATGTTGAGCGGCCCGCCCACGGCCCGGCAGTCTTCGAGGTGGTTGTCGAGCTCGAGCGCCGCGTCATGAATAGTGAGCTGCGGCGCGCCCGACAGCTCGAACTGTCCGCCCGGCTCGAGCGAGATGCCGCCGACCTCGCCGTGGTTCCTGAGCCCGATCGGATTTTCGCCGTCGAAGAAGGGATGCCAACCGGTGCGTGCCGCGATGCCATCCAACAGTGCGCGGACCCCGTCCGCCCCCTCGTAGGGTACCGGGGTGATCGGGTTCTTCCGGTAGACGTGCTTTTCGTGTTCGGTACCGATTCGCCACTCGCCGCGGGGCTTGGCCCCGCGCGCCATGACCTCGATCAGGTCGTCCCGCGATTCGACAAGCGGGGCATGCTCTTCACCGGACATGGAAACTCTCTGCTAGGCGGGCAATCCGGTTCTGACCGGTCGGGCGCGAAAATAGCGAGCGTTTCCGTTAAAGCAATGGGCTTTTATCGCCAATCGCCGATGATTGCCTGCACCACCGCGAGCGCCGCCACGGCTGCCGTATCGGCCCGGAGGATGCGCGGCCCGAGGCTGATGGGCACGACGAAGTCCTGCGCCAGCAGCAGGTTGCGCTCCGCCTCCGAGAACCCGCCCTCGGGTCCGACGAGGATACCGACCGGCAGCCCTTCGAGGTCGCCGAGTGTCCGCGCAGGCGAATGACTGGGCGCCGCTTCGTCGCAGAAAATGAGCCGACGCAGGCCGTGGGTATGCCGCCAGTCGGCAAGGAGCGTGGAAAGGTCCGTCTCGGGGGCCAGCGTTGGCACCGACAGGACCTCGCACTGCTCGGCCGCCTCGATCACATTGGCCCCAAGCTTGTCGGTCCTCAGCCGCGACACCTGCGTGAACTGGGTAATCACCGGCTGGATCACCCCTGCCCCCATCTCGGTCGCCTTCTGCACCAGATAGTCCAGCCGCCCGGTTTTCAGCGGCGCGAAGCCGAACCACAGATCCGATTTCGGCGTCTGGTGCTCGGTCTGCACCACGGTCTCCAGCACCGCGCCTTTGCGATGGTCGTCGGCTATGCGGGTGAGCCAGGCGCCGTCGCGTCCGTTGAACACGATCACGGCCTCGCCCGCCTTCATCCGCAGCACGGTAAGCAGGTAGTTGGTATGGTCCCGCTCAAGCGCAATCCGGCCACCGGCGGCGAGCGGGGTATCGAGATAGAGGCGCGGCAGGGATTTATGCGTGCGGGGCATCGTGATAGGCGGACCGGCTGAGTGAGATAGTTCAGTAACGCATGCTGGAGGCCGCATTGCATAGTACCGAAAAGTCGGGAGGGCGGGTTGCGGATGCCGCATCGAACAACTGGGTCGATCGCTACGCCCCCGACTGGTTGAAGCCATATGCCCGGCTGGCGCGCTGGGATCGGCCGCTGCCCCTGCTGCTGCTCTTCTGGCCCTGCGGCTTCGGCCTGGGGCTCTACGCCATCATGGCGCCGGCGCACGGCTTCGATTTCGGCGCGCTCATCCTCTTCTATATAGGCGCCGTGGCGATGCGGGGGGCCGGCTGTACCTTCAACGACATCGTCGATACCGATATCGACATGAAGGTGGCACGCACCCGTTCGCGCCCC
>Ga0207868_1000731_pt1 | contig 29845 bp, 28 predicted proteins | sample Passage237B_FD_187370 | JGI IMG/M metagenome (GOLD analysis project Ga0207868, IMG submission 187370) | Cellulose adapted compost microbial communities from Newby Island Compost Facility, Milpitas, CA, USA - Passage2 37B (SPAdes) (version 3) ... | reverse complement strand
CCGCCGATGGCGCGCCCCTCGGCCTCGGCCTGAGCCGCGCGCGTCTTGGGATCGGGGATGTCGAGCACGTCATAGAGCATGTCGCAGCTCGAAAGCAGCGGCATGGCGCACAGAACGATGATCAGGGTTCGCAGTGACATGGGGATTCGCCTTGGCTCCTGAAGGCATTTACGGCCGTTCCGGAACAATCTTGAAGGTCTCGTGCGCATGAACCGTTCCGGCCGGCCCTGGCCGCGCCTCCCGGCGCACCGCGGAGGGCGCGCGCCGCGTGGATGCCGGCCCTTGCCACCGACCGCCCCGCCCGCGTCCGCGGCGCCGGCGGCGCCTTGACGCCACGCGACACGCCCCCCTACCATCGCAGCCTTTCTCCCGCAGGCCCGAACCTTGAGCATCCAGCAACTTCTTGCCCCGATCGCCGACGACATGCGCGCGGTCGACGAGGTCATCCGCCAGCGCCTGCATTCCGACGTCGCGCTCGTGCGCCAGATCGCCGAGTACATCGTCGGCAGCGGCGGCAAGCGCCTGCGCCCGGCGCTCGTGCTGACGGTGGCCCGGGCCTTCGGCTACCACGGCACGCATCACCACGAGCTGGCCGCCGTCGTCGAGTTCATCCACACCGCCACGCTGCTGCACGACGACGTCGTCGACGAGTCCGAGCTGCGCCGTGGCCGCGAGACCGCCAACGCCGCCTTCGGCAACGCAGCGGCCGTGCTGGTCGGCGACTTCCTGTACTCGCGCGCCTTCCAGATGATGGTCTCGGTCGGCGACATGCGCGTCATGCAGGTGCTGTCGGACGCGACCAACGTCATCGCCGAGGGCGAGGTGCTGCAGCTGATGAACTGCGGCAACGCCGACGTGGACGTCCCGGCCTACCTCAAGGTCATCCGCTACAAGACCGCCAAGCTGTTCGAGGCCTCGGCCCGGCTCGGCGCCATTCTCGGCGGCGCGGACGAAACCGTCGAGCGCCGGCTCGGCGAGTACGGCATGCATCTGGGCACCGCGTTCCAGATCATCGACGACGTGCTCGACTACTCCTCCGAGGACGCCGCCACCGGCAAGCACCTGGGCGACGACCTCGCCGAGGGCAAGCCCACGCTGCCGCTGATCCTCGCGATGGAGCGCGGCACGCCGGAGCAGGCCGCGCTGGTGCGCGACGCGATCGAGAACGGCCGCCGCGAGGCCTTTCCGGACGTGCTCGCCGCGATCACCGCCTGCGGCGCGCTCGACGCGGCGCGCGCCGCCGCGCGCGAGGAGGCCGACGCGGCCCTCGAAAAAATCTCCGCATTGCCCACTTCCGTTTTCGCGGAAGCGTTGCTACAATTGCCAGCCTTTGCAGTTGAACGAAATTTCTGACTGCAACCAGGATACGTCGGGGAATAGCTCAGCCTGGTAGAGCACTGCGTTCGGGACGCAGGGGCCGGAGGTTCGAATCCTCTTTCCCCGACCACCAATTCGAAAAAACCGCCTTCCGGGCGGTTTTTTCATTTCCGGGGGAGGAAAAACGATGGCCTACGGTTTCGACGACCTGCTCGCACGCTGCGACAAGGAATGGAAGGACTACTGCCAGCACGAGTTCGTGCGCCAGCTCGGCCGCGGCACCCTGCCGGCGGAAGCCTTCCGCCATTACCTGAAGCAGGACTACCTCTTCCTGCTGCACTTCGCCCGCGCCTACGCGCTGGCGGCCTACAAGAGCCACAGCCTCGCCGACCTGCGGCGCGGCGCCGAGGGCCTGAAGGCCATTCTCGACCTCGAGCTGCAGCTGCACATCGACTACTGCCGCGAATGGGGCATCGGCGAGGACGAGCTCACCGCCCTGCCCGAATCGCGCGCGACGATGGCCTACACGCGCTACGTGCTCGACGCCGGCGCGCGCGGTGACCTGCTTGACCTGCACGTGGCGCTCGCGCCGTGCATGGTCGGCTACGCCGAGATCGCCAACTGGCTGCTCGAGCAGCCCTTCACGCGCAAGGAAGGCAACCCCTACGCGCCGTGGATCGAGATGTATGCCGGCGAGGAGTTCCAGCAGGCCGCCCGCGCCGAGCGCGAGTGGCTGGAAGAGCGGCTGGCCGGCGTGGACGCGGGCCGCTTCGCGGAGCTGGTGACGATCTTCAGCCAGGCCTCGCGGCTCGAGGCCGATTTCTGGCAGATGGGGCTGGATCAGGCCGACTGACCGGCACCGTGGCGCGCCAGCGCCCAGGCCACGTGCTCGCGCACCAGCGCCGACGGGTCGTCGGCGCGCGCGCGCAGCGCCGCCAGAACCGCATCCGAGGTCGGCGCGTTGCCGAGTGCCACGGCCAGATTGCGCAGCCAGCGCTCGTAGCCGATACGGTGGATCGCGCTGCCGGCCATGCGCTCGCGGAAATCGGCCTCGCTCCACGCGAACAGCTCCACCAGCCGGGCGCCGTCCAGCGCGTGGCGCGGCGCGAAGTCCGGCTCGGCCGTGAGCCGCGCGAAGCGGTTCCACGGGCACACGAGCTGGCAATCGTCACAGCCGTAGATGCGGTTGCCGACGAGCGGGCGTAGCGCCTCGGGAATCGCGCCCTTCAACTCGATCGTCAGGTACGAGATGCAGCGCCGCGCATCGACGCGGTAGGGCGCGACGATGGCCCCGGTCGGACAGGCGTCGAGGCAGGCCGTGCACTCGCCGCAGTGCCCGCGCTGCGGCACATCGACCGGCAGCGGCAGGTCCGTGAAGATCTCGCCGAGGAAGAAGGCCGAGCCGGCCTCGCGGTGCAGCAGCAGCGTGTGCTTGCCGCGCCAGCCCAGCCCGGCCCGGGCGGCCAGCTCCACCTCCAGCACCGGCGCCGAATCGACGAATACGCGGTAGCCGTGCGGCACGGCCTCGGCGATGCGGTCGGCCAGCTTCTGCAGCCGCGCCCGCAGCAGCTTGTGGTAGTCGCGCCCCAGCGCGTAGCGCGAGACGTAGGCCCGCTCCGGGTCCGCCAGCGCGGCTTCGGCGTCGGCCGCCTCGGGCCAGTAGTTCATGCGCGCGCTGATCACGCGCACGGTGCCCGGATGCAGTTCGGCCGGGCGCGCCCGCGTCATGCCGTGACGCGCCATATAATCCATCTCGCCGTGGAAGCCCTCGGCCAGCCACGCGGCCAGGCCCGGCTCCGCGTCGGACAGGTCCACGCCGGTCACGGCCACGGCATCGAAGCCGAGCTCGCGCCCCCAGCCGCGGATGCTCGCCACCAGCTCGGCGCCCGCGACGGGATCGGACGCCAGGGAGACGTTTGAATGATCGGGAATGTTCACGCCACCGATGATAGCGGTGCGCGCTTCACGGCACACCTCGGCGACGAATCCGACACCGAGCGTGCCGGCGCGGCGCTGGCGGAAGGCCTGTCGGCCGGCATCGTGGTGTATCTGGCCGGCGACCTCGGCGCGGGCAAGACCACGCTGGTGCGGGGCTGCCTGCGGGCCCTCGGCCACGCGGGAAAGGTGAAAAGCCCCACATACACCTTGATTGAACCTTATACTGTTTCTAGATTAGACTTATATCACTTTGATTTTTATCGCTTCAGCACGCCCGACGAATTTCTCGAGGCGGGGCTGGAGGAATACTTCGCGGGACAGGGCGCCTGCCTCGTGGAGTGGCCGGACAAGGCCGCGCCCCATGTGCCGCCTCCGGACATGGAAGTGCGCTTGGCGGTGCGCGGCGCGGGCCGCGAGATCGAGGTACTGGGACGGACGGAAAACGGACGAAGATGCGCCCTGACGATGTTGTCGAGCCTGCAGGCCAGCCAGCCCTGAGCCAGACCGCCGGCATCAGCCGGCGCGAGCTGCTGCGCTTTGCCGGCGCGACGCTGGCGCTGCTCGTCAGCCCCGTGGGCTTCGCCGCCGCGACCAGCCTCGTCGCCGTGCGGGTCTGGCCCGGCACCGAATACACCCGCATCACCCTCGAGGGCCCGGCCGAGATCGAGTTCAGCCAGATGATGCTGAGCGATCCGGAACGCCTCGTCATCGACCTCAAGGGCGTCGAGTTCAACACCGTGCTGCAGTCGCTGCCGGACAAGGTGCTCGCGTCCGACCCGCTGATCGCCCGCATCCGCGCCGCGGTCAACCGCCCCGGCGTCGTGCGCGTGGTCGTCGAGCTCAAGGCCGGCATCAAGCCGCAGATCTTCACGCTGAACCCGATCGCCAGCTACGGCCACCGCCTGGTCGTGGACCTCTACCCCGAGCAGCCGGTCGACCCCATCCTCGCGCTGATCCACAAGCGCTCGCCGATGGAGGCCGCGTCCGGCGAGGCCGGCGGCGACGCCGTGGTCGCGTCCGGCGACGCGCCGGCATCCTCCCCGTCCGAGACCAACCGCCTCTACACCGTCGTAATCGACCCCGGCCACGGCGGCGAGGACCCCGGCGCGATCGGCCGGCGCGGCTCGCACGAGAAGAACATCACGCTGTCGATCGCGCGCCGGCTCAAGCGCAAGATCGACGCCGAACCGAACATGCAGGCCCTGCTCACGCGCAACGGCGACTACTTCGTGCCGCTGTACAAGCGCGTGTCGATCGCGCGGCGCGCGCAGGCCGACCTCTTCGTCTCCATCCACGCCGACGCCTTCACCCGGCCGGAGGCCAACGGCAGCTCGGTGTACGTGCTGTCCGAGCGCGGCGCGACCAGTACGGCCGCACGCTGGCTGGCGCAGAAGGAGAACGAGGCCGACCTGATCGGCGGCATCAACATCGCCAAGCAGGAAGGCCATCTCGCCCGCACGCTGCTCGACCTGTCGCAGACCGCGACGATCAACGACAGCCTCAAGCTCGCCTCGGCCGTGCTGACGCAGCTGGGCACCATCAACCGCCTGCACAAGCCGCAGGTGGAACAGGCCGGCTTCGCCGTGCTGCGCTCGCCGGACGTGCCGTCCATCCTCGTCGAGACCGCCTTCATCAGCAATCCGGAGGAGGAGAAGCGGCTCAACGACCAGGCCTACCAGGAGAAGATGGCCGACGCCATCGTCGCCGGCATCCGGCAGTACTTCGCCACCAACCCGCCGGTCTCGCGCACCACCATCGCCCGCGCCGAGTGAGTCCGCGCACCGCGCGAACCCCTCGGATGCCGTATAATTGCGGCTTTTTTCAGGCGCTTATGCAGGTTCTTCGAGGGATTCCGGAGCGCGCCGCGCAGCCCTCGGTGCTCACCATCGGCAATTTCGACGGCGTTCACCGCGGCCACCAGGCCCTGCTCGAGATGCTCGTGACCAAGGCCCGCGCCATGCAGGCCGCGGCGACCGTGCTCACCTTCGAGCCGCATCCGCGCGAGTATTTCTCCCCGCAGAACGCCCCTGCCCGCCTGACCTCGCTGCGCGACAAGCTGCTGCAGCTCGCCCAGAACGGCGTCGACCGCGTCCACGTGTGCCGTTTCGACGCCCGCCTCGCCGCGCTGCCGGCCGACCGCTTCGTCGAGCACGTGCTGGTGCGCGGACTCGGCGTACGCCACCTGATCATCGGCGACGACTTCCGCTTCGGCGCGCGGCGCCAGGGCGACTTCGCGCTGCTCGAGCGCGAGGGCGCGCGGCTGGGCTTCGGCGTCGAGGCCATGCCCACGCTGGCCGACGGCGGCGTGCGCGTGTCCAGCTCGGCCGTGCGCGAGGCGCTGGCCGAGGGCCGGCTCGACGATGCGGCCGCGCTGCTGGGCCGTCCGTACAGCATCGCCGGCCGCGTGACCACGGGCCGCCGCCTCGGGCGCAGCCTCGGCTACCCGACCGCCAACATCGCGCTGCGTTTCCGGCGGCCGGCGCTGGGCGGCGTGTTCGCGGTCGCGGTCGAGGGCCTGGCCGGACACCGGCTGGCCGGCGTCGCCAACCTCGGCTCGCGTCCGACCGTGGGCGGCGATCGTCCCAACCTCGAGGTGCACCTGCTGGACTGGGCCGGCGACTGCTACGGCACCCACCTGCGCGTGCACTTTCTGCACAAGCTGCGCGACGAGGCGCGCTACGATTCGCTCGACGCGCTGCGAGCACAGATCCGGCTCGACGAACGGGCGGCCCGCGCCTGGTTCGCCACCCACCCCATCCAGAACTGACCAAGACCACGACAAATGGCCGAATACCGCAAGACGCTCAACCTCCCGGACACGCCCTTCCCGATGCGCGGCAACCTCGCCCAGCGCGAGCCGGGCTGGATCGCCGAGTGGCAGCAACGCCGCCTCTACCAGCGCATCCGCGAGAAGGCCAAGGGACGCCCGCGTTTCGTGCTGCACGACGGCCCCCCGTACGCCAACGGCGACATCCACATCGGCCACGCGGTCAACAAGATCCTGAAGGACATCATCGTGCGCTCGAAGACGCTGGCCGGCTTCGACGCGCCCTACGTGCCGGGCTGGGACTGCCACGGCCTGCCGATCGAGCACCAGATCGAGAAGACCCACGGCAAGCACCTGCCAGCCGAGGACGCGCGCCGGCTGTGCCGCGAGTACGCCGAGGAGCAGGTGCAACGCCAGAAGAAGGACTTCATCCGCCTCGGCGTGCTGGGCGACTGGGACAACCCCTACCGCACGATGCAGTTTTCGAACGAGGCCGCCGAGGTGCGCGCGCTGGGCGAGATCATGCGCCGCGGCTACCTGTTCAAGGGTCTCAAGCCCGTCAACTGGTGCTTCGACTGCGGCTCGGCGCTGGCCGAGGCGGAGGTCGAGTATCAGGACCGCCGCTCGCCGATGGTCGACGTCGGCTTCCCGCTCGCGCCGGGCGAGCGTGACCGCCTCGCACGGGCCTTCGGCCTGTCCGCGCTGCCAGCGGGCGGCGTGTATGCGGTGATCTGGACCACCACGCCCTGGACCATTCCGGCCAACCAGGCCCTGAACGTGCACCCCGAAGTCGACTACGAGCTCGTCGCCACGCCGCGCGGCGCGCTGGTGCTGGCCGCCGAGCTGCGCGAGGCCTGCCTCGGCCGCTACAGGCTGGAAGGCACGGTGCTCGGCACCGCCAAGGGCGCCGCGCTCGAGCGCATCGAATTCCGCCATCCGTTCTACGACCGCGCCTCGCCGGTGCTGCTGGGCGACTACGTCGGCACCGACGCCGGCACCGGCGTCGTGCACAGCGCGCCGGCCTACGGCATGGACGACTTCCTGACCTGTACGCGCTATGGCATGCGCTTCGACGAGATCCTGACGCCGGTGCAGGCCGACGGCCGCTACGCCGAAAGCCTGGAGTTCTTCGGCGGACTGTCGATCTGGGACGCCAACCCCAAGGTCATCGCCAAGCTCGAGGAGACCGGCTGCCTGTTCGCGTCCGGCACGCTGAACCACAGCTACATGCACTGCTGGCGCCACAAGACGCCGGTGATCTACCGCGCGACGACGCAATGGTTCATCGGCATGGAGCGCACGGCCGGGGGCGAGTCCGGCGCGCCGACGCTGCGCGAGCTGGCGCTCCAGGCCGTCGAGGACACGACCTTCTACCCGTCCTGGGGCAAGGCACGGCTGCACGCGATGCTGGCCAACCGGCCCGACTGGTGCGTCTCGCGCCAGCGCAACTGGGGCGTGCCGATCCCGCTGTTCCTGCACCGCGAGACGGGCGAGCCGCATCCACGCAGCCTGGAGCTGCTCGAGCAGGTCGCCCGGCGCATCGAACGCGAGGGCATCGACGCCTGGTTCCGCCTCGACCCGGCCGAGCTGCTCGGCGACGAGGCCGCGCAGTACGAGAAGATGCGCGACACGCTGGACGTGTGGTTCGACTCCGGCACGACGCACTGGAGCGTGCTGCGCGGCTCGCACCGCGACGAATCGGCGTGGCCGGCCGACCTCTACCTGGAGGGCTCGGACCAGCACCGCGGCTGGTTCCATTCCTCGCTGCTGACGGGCTGCGCCATCGACGGCCGCGCGCCGTACAAGGCCCTGCTCACGCACGGCTTCGTCGTCGACGGCCAGGGCAAGAAGATGTCCAAGTCCAAGGGCAACGTGATCGCGCCGCAGCAGGTGTCGGACACGCTGGGTGCCGAGATCCTGCGCCTGTGGGTCGCCGCCACCGACTACTCGGGCGAGCTGACGATCTCCAAGGAGATCCTCGACCGCGTCGTCGAGGTCTATCGCCGCCTGCGCAACACGCTGCGCTTCCTGCTCGCGAACACCGCCGACTTCGACTTCGCGCGCGACGCCGTCGCGCCGGAGCAGCTGCTCGACATCGACCGCTACGCGCTCGCGCACCTGGCCACCCTGCAGCGCCAGATCACGGCCGACTACGAGCGCTACGAGTTCCACCGCGTCGTGCAGGCGCTGCAGATCTACGCCTCGGAGGACCTCGGCGCGTTCTACCTCGACGTGCTGAAGGACCGCCTGTACACGACGCAGCCCGACTCGCTCGCGCGCCGCTCGGCGCAGACCGCGCTGTGGCACGTCACGCAGGCCGTCACGCGCCTGATGGCGCCGATCCTGTCCTTCACAGCCGAGGAGATCCAGGCGCTGATCGGCGAGGGCCCGGACGACAGCGTGATGCTGCACACCTGGCACGAGATCCCCGCCATCGACGACGCCGAGGCGCTGATCGCGCGCTGGACGCGCATCCGCGAGGTGCGCGCCGAATCGCAGAAGGTGCTCGAGGACCTGCGCACGGCCGGGCAGATCGGCGCCTCGCTGCAGGCCACCGTGCACATCCGCGCCGCGGGCGAGCGCTTCGACGCGCTGGCGAGCCTCGGCGACGACCTGCGCTTCGTGCTGATCACCTCGGACGCGACGCTGGAGCGCGTCAGCAGCGAGGCCGAGCAGTCCATCGTCGCGACGCCGTCGCCGCACGCCAAGTGCGAACGCTGCTGGCACTACCGCGAGGAGGTCGGCTCCATCCCCGGCCACCCCGAGCTGTGCGGCCGCTGCCACGGCAACCTCGGCGACGCGCCCGAGGTGCGCACGCATGCCTGACGCGCGCGGCCGCCTGACGGGCTGGCTGCTGCTCGCGGCGGTGGTGGCCGCCGCCGACCAGCTGACCAAGGGGCTGATGCTGCGCCTGCTCGCGCACGGCGAGATCATCGACGTCGCGCCGTTCTTCAAGCTGGTGCTCGTCTACAACCCCGGCGCGGCGTTCAGCTTCCTCGCCGAGCAGCCGGGCTGGCAGCGCTGGTTCTTCGTCGTGCTCGGCGCCGTCATCTGCGTGTGGCTGATCGCGCTGATCCGCCGCCACGTCGCCGAGACCGCGCTGCCGCTGGCCTTCGCGCTCATCATCGGCGGCGCGGTCGGCAACATCATCGACCGCGTGGTCTATGGTGCGGTGGTGGACTTCCTGTATTTCCATGCCGGCCGGTACGGCTGGCCGGCCTTCAACCTGGCCGACTCGGCCATCACGGTCGGCGTGGCGATCATGCTGTGGTCGCAGTTCCGGCCCAACCGCTCCGCGAAGGAATCCGCCTCATGAACGCACGCGTCGCGCCCGACAGCCTGGTCACGCTGCACTACCGCATCTCGCTGGCCGACGGCCAGCCGGTGATCAGCACCTTCGAGGGCAATCCGGCCACGCTGCAGCTGGGTGCCGGGGAACTGCTGCCGCAGATCGAGCGTCTGCTCGAGGGGCTGGAGGCGGGCACCGAACACAGCTTCGAACTCCCGCCCGAACAGGCCTTCGGCCCGCGCCGCGAGGAGCTGATCGAACGCGTGCGGCGCGAGGACCTGCCCCCGACCGAGGCGGTCGAGCCCATGAGCATCATGGAGTTCGACGCCCCGGACGGCACGCGCTATTCGGGCCTGATCACCCGCGTCGAGGACGATGCGGTGCTGATCGATTTCAACCATCCGCTCGCCGGCAGGCACGTCCGCGTGGACGTGCGCATCGTCGGCGTGCTCTGACGCAGAGCCTGTCATGAACCAACGCGAAATCCTGCTCGCCAGCCCGCGCGGCTTCTGCGCCGGCGTCGAACGCGCCATCGAGATCGTCGAGCGCGCGCTCGAACTGTTCGGCGCGCCGATCTACGTGCGCCACGAGGTCGTACACAACAAGTTCGTCGTGGATGACCTGCGTGCCAAGGGCGCGGTCTTCGTCGAGGAACTCGACGAGGTGCCGGCCGGCAGCACCGTGATCTTCTCCGCCCACGGCGTGTCGCAGTCCGTGCGCGACGAGGCCGACCGGCGCGGCCTGAAGGTCTTCGACGCCACCTGCCCGCTCGTGACCAAGGTGCACAACGAGGTCGCGCGCATGCACGCGCAGGGCCGCGAGATCGTCATGATCGGCCACCGCGGCCACCCCGAGGTCGAGGGCACGATGGGCCAGATCGACGGCGGCATCCACCTCGTCGAGTCGGTCGAGGACGTCGCGCGGCTCCAGGTCGCCGATCCCGAGCGGCTGTCCTTCGTCACGCAGACCACGCTGTCGATGGACGACGCGGCCAGCATCGTCGATGCCCTGCGCGCACGCTTTCCGGCCATCCAGGGCCCGCGCAAGGACGACATCTGCTACGCCACGCAGAACCGCCAGGACGCGGTCAAGGCCATGACCCCGCAGGTCGACGCCGTGCTGGTCGTCGGCTCGCCGAACAGCTCCAACTCCAACCGCCTGCGCGAGGTCGCGGCGCTGCGCGGCGTGCCCGCCTGGCTGGTCGAGAACGCCGAGGCCATCGATCCGGCCTGGCTCGAGGGCAAACGCCGCATCGGCATCACGGCGGGCGCCTCGGCGCCCGAGGTGCTGGTGCGCTCGGTCATCGAGCGCGTGCGCGCGCTCGGCGGCGCGACCGTGCGCACGCTCGACGGCGTGCAGGAGAAGATCGTGTTCCCACTGCCCAAGGAGCTGCAGGCGCCGCAGTGAGGCGGCCACACGCAAAAAAAAGGGCCGCGGATGCGGCCCTTTTTCGTTTCCGGCGGAACGGCCTCAGCCTTCCATGCCCATCACGCGGCGGTAGAACTCGTGGAAGTGCTGCATCCCGTCCTCCATCGGGGACTGGTAGGGACCGACCTCGTTGCGGCCCTCGCGCAGCAGCGCCAGACGGCCGCGGTCCATGCGCTCGGCGATCTCGTCGTCCTCGATCGCGGTCTCCATGTACGCGGCCTGCTCGGCCTCGACGAAGTCGCGCTCGAACTCGACGATCTCCTCCGGATAGTAGAACTCGACCACGTTGGTGGTCTTGTCCACGTCGCGCGGGATCAGCGTACTGACGACCAGCACGTGCGGATACCACTCGACCATCACGTTCGGGTAGTAGGTCAGCCACAGCGCGCCATGCGGCGGCGGCTGGTCGCCGTAGATCGTCCTGACCGCCTCGTGCCAGCGCGCGTACGTGCTCGAGCCCGGCTTGGCCAGCGAGGTGATGCCCACGCGCTGCACCGAGTACCAGTCGCCGAACTGCCAGGTCAGGTCGTCGCAGGTGACGAAGTTGCCCAGGCCCGGATGGAACGGCGCGACGTGGTAGTCCTCCAGATAGACCTCGATGAAGGTCTTCCAGTTGTAGTTGCACTCGTGGATCTCGACGCGGTCGAGCTTGTAGCCCGAGAAATCGAACTGGTCGGCCACGGCCATGCCGGCCAGATCGGCCGTGACGTCGCGCGGGCCGCGGAACAGCAGGCCGTTCCAGCGCTGCAGCGGCTCGCGGCGCAGGTTCAGGCACGGATTGCTGGGAAAGTGCGGCGCGCCCTTGAGCTCGCCCCTGGCATCATAGGTCCAGCGGTGCACGGGGCACACGACGTGTTCGGCCGAGCCGCTGCCCTGCAGCATGATGGCCTGCCGGTGGCGGCACACGTTGGACATGCGGTGGATGCCGTCCTCGTTGTGGAACAGCAGGGCGGAATGATCCAGCCACTCCAGGGAGCGGTAGTTGCCGACTTCGGGTACCATCAGCTCGTGGCCGACGTACCCCGGACCGCCATCGAAGAGAAGTTTCAGCTCCTGTTCGAAGACCTTCTCGTCGAAATACGTCGAAACCGGAAGCTGCGAAGCCCCCGGCGCCAGCAGCCTCCTGGAAGCCATGTCGGACATGCCCGAACCCCCCAAAGCGAAGAACCAAAAGAAATTCGGCGGAAAAAGAGAACCAGCCATTCTAGGCAAAAACCCGTTTGACCGCCAGTCGGGGCTTCGGGTATTTTCCGAGGCTTTTCCCTTCCGGTCGGAATGCGCGCAGTCATGAGCAAGAACACCGCTACGCCCCCGTCGTTCGAGGCCGCCGTCGGCGAACTCGAGGAGATCGTGCGCGCGATGGAAACCGGCCAGATCAGCCTGGAACAGGCGCTCGAGCACTACCAGCGCGGCGTCGGCCTGCTGCGCCACTGCCAGGACACGCTGCGCCGCGCCGAGCAGCGCGTGCGCCAGCTCGAGGCCGATACGCCGTCGGGCGACGATCCGGAGACGCCCGCGTGAGCGCGAACGACTTTCCCGGCTGGATGACCGCCATCCAGCACCGCACCGAAACGGCGCTGGAAGCCCGACTGCCGGAAGCCACGCTCGCACCGCAGACGCTGCACGAGGCCATGCGCTACGCCGTGCTCGAGGGCGGCAAGCGCGTGCGCGCGCTGCTGACCCACGCCGCCGGCGAACTGACCGGCGCCGACCCCGCCGCGCTCGACGCCGCGGCCTGCGCGGTCGAACTCATCCACGCCTATTCGCTCGTACACGATGACATGCCGTGCATGGACGACGACGTCCTGCGCCGCGGCAAACCGACCGTGCATGTGCAGTTCGGCGAAGCCACGGCACTGCTGACCGGAGACGCGCTGCAGACGCAGGCCTTCCAGTGCCTGACCGAACCGCTGCCCGGCGTCGCCAGCGGCACGCAGCTCGAGATGGTGGCGCTGCTGGCGCTGGCCTCGGGCTCGCGCGGCATGGCCGGCGGGCAGGCCATCGACCTCGCCTCCGTCGGCAAGGCGCTGACGCGCGAGGAACTCGAATACATGCACATCCACAAGACCGGCGCGCTGATCCGCGCCTCGGTGCTGCTCGGCGCGATGTGCGGCCGACCCGCCGACGAAGCCACGGCGCGGCTCGACCGCTACGGCAAGCTCGTCGGCCTGCTGTTCCAGGTCGTCGACGACATCCTCGACGCCGAATCGGACACCGCCACGCTCGGCAAGACCGCGGGCAAGGACGCCGAGCACGACAAGCCCACCTACGTCTCGCTGCTCGGCATGCGCGAGGCGCGCACGCTGGCCGATGGCCTGCTGCAGGAGGCGCACGGCGCGCTCGCCCCGCTGGGCGACGGCGCGCGACGCCTGCGCGCGCTCGCCGACTTCATCGTTCACCGCAAGTTCTGACCGGACCACGGCCGACACCATGTCCTCCTATCCCCTGCTCGAACGCATCGATTCGCCGGCCGACCTCCGCGCCCTGGAGCGCAGCGAGCTGCCGGCGCTCGCCGACGAGCTGCGCGCCTTCCTGATCGAATCGGTGTCCAAGACCGGCGGCCATCTGTCGTCCAACCTCGGCACGGTGGAGCTGTCGATCGCGCTGCACTACATCTTCAACACCCCGTACGACCGCATCGTGTGGGACGTCGGCCACCAGACCTACGGCCACAAGATCCTGACCGGCCGGCGCGAGGCCATGGCCGGGCTGCGCCGCCTCGGCGGCATCTCGGGCTTTCCGCGCCGCTGCGAGAGCGAGTACGACACCTTCGGCACGGCGCACTCGTCCACGTCGATCTCGGCCGCGCTGGGCATGGCCGTGGCCGCGCGCGACAAGGGCGAGGACCGCCAGAGCATCGCCGTGATCGGCGACGGCGCGATGAGCGCGGGCATGGCCTTCGAGGCGCTGAACAACGCCGGCGAGATCGAGGGCATCAACATGCTCGTGATCCTCAACGACAATGAGATGTCGATCTCGCCGCCGGTCGGGGCGATGACGCGCATCCTCGCGCGCATGCTCTCGGGCCGCACCTACAACGCCGCGCGCCGCGCCGGCGAGAAGGTCCTGTCCATCGCCCCGCCGGTGCTGGAGTTCGCGCGCAAGGTCGAGGAGCACGTGATCGGCCTCGTCACGCCGGGCACGCTGTTCGAGGAGTTCGGCTTCCACTACTACGGCCCGATCGACGGCCACGACCTCGACGCACTGATCCCGATGCTGCAGAACCTCCGGCAGCTCAAGGGCCTGCAGTTCCTGCACGTGGTCACGCGCAAGGGCCAGGGCTACAAGCTCGCCGAGGCCGATCCCATCCTGTACCACGGCGTGTCGCAGTTCGAGCCCTCGGCCGGCATCGCCACCGGCAAGAGCGGAGGCAAGCTGACCTACACCAAGGTGTTCGGCGACTGGCTGTGCGACATGGCCGCGCGCGACGAGCGCCTGGTCGCCATCACGCCGGCCATGCGCGAGGGCTCCGGCCTCGTGCGCTTCGCCGAGGAATACCCGCGCCGCTACTACGACGTGGGCATCGCCGAGCAGCACGCGGTGACCTTCGCCGCCGGCCTCGCCTGCGAGGGCCTCAAGCCGGTGGTGGCGATCTATTCGACCTTTCTGCAGCGCGCCTACGACCAGCTGATCCACGACGTGGCACTGCAGAACCTGCCGGTGCTGTTCGCGATCGACCGCGCCGGCCTGGTCGGCGCCGACGGCGCGACCCACCACGGCGCCTTCGACCTGTCCTACCTGCTGTGCATCCCGAACATGGTGGTGATGACGCCGTCGGACGAGAACGAGTGCCGGCAGATGCTCTACACCGCCTACTGCCACGACGGCCCGACCGCCGTGCGCTACCCGCGCGGCGGCGGCTCGGGCGTGACGCCCGAGGCGGAGATGACGGCCCTTCCGATCGGCCGCGCCGAGGTGCGACGCGAAGGCCGCAAGGTCGTCCTGCTCGCCTTCGGCTCCATGCTCGCGCCGGCGCTCGAGGCCGGGGAACGGATCGACGCCACGGTCGTCAACATGCGGTTCGCCAAGCCGCTGGACGAGGCCTGCATCCGCGAGCTTGCCGCCCGCCACGAACTGCTCGTCAGCATCGAGGAGAACGCCGTGATCGGCGGCGCCGGCAGCGAGGTCGCGCGCGTGCTCGAGGCGCTCGACCGCCGCCCGCGCCTGCTGCGCCTGGGCCTGCCCGACCGCTTCGAGGACCACGGCGAGCAGGGCCAGCTGCTGGCCGGGCTCGGGCTGGACGCGGACGGTATCGTCGCCGCCATTGAGAAACTGAATCAGGCCAATAGTTGAGCGATTTTGTCGGATTTGCTACGATCCGCGCCTCGCTCCCCCACCAGAGTTCCACGATGAACCCCAACGATCTCCAAGCCATTCCGGACGTCCAGAGTTCCCAGGACAGCCGGCGGATCGCCATCAACAAGGTCGGCATCAAGTCCATCCGGCATCCGGTCAAGGTGCGCGACCGCTCCGGCGGCGTGCAGCACACGGTGGCGGTGTTCAACATGTACGTGGGACTGCCGCACAACTTCAAGGGCACGCACATGTCGCGCTTCGTCGAGCTGCTCAACGGCTCCGAACGCGAGATCTCGGTGGAATCCTTCGAGCCCATGCTGCGCGAGATGGTCACGCGCCTGGAGGCGGAGACCGGCCACATCGAGATGACCTTCCCGTACTTCGTCAACAAGACCGCGCCGGTCTCCGGCGTGCGCAGCCTGATGGACTACGAGGTGACCTTCATCGGCGAGATCCGCCCGGGCGGCGTCTACGAGTTCACGATGAAGGTCGTGGTCGCGGCGACCAGCCTGTGCCCGTGCTCGAAGAAGATCTCGGACTACGGCGCGCACAACCAGCGCTCGCACATCACCGTCACCGCCACGCTCGGCGAGCACGTGTGGATCGAGGAGGTCGTCGACATGGTCGAGAAGCAGGCCTCGTGCGAGGTCTATGCGCTGCTCAAGCGCCCGGACGAGAAGTACGTGACCGAACGCGCCTACGACAACCCGAAGTTCGTCGAGGACCTGGTGCGCGACGTCGCCGGCGTGCTCAACGCCGAGCCGCGCATCGTCGCCTACGCGCTGGAGGCGGAGAACTTCGAGTCCATCCACAACCACTCGGCCTACGCCATCATCGAGCGCGACAAGCGCCAGCAGGCCTGATCGGACCCGTTCCGGCAAGAAAGGCGCCCCGCGGGGCGCCTTCTTTTTTTGTCACCACCACGCGCGCGCCCGTGATCTAGAATCCGGTCATCCCCTCGTTGAACGGAGGCTCGTCATGAAACTGCTGTTCGCACTGTGCATCGCGCTCGCGTCGCTGACCGTCCAGGCGGCATCCCGGGAACAGATCGACGCCGAGGTCCGCGAGGCACTCGAGGAATTCCGCGAGGCCACCAGCGCCGGCCACGAACTGTCGCAGAAGGCCGTCGGCGTGCTCGTGTTCCCGAGCGTCATCAAGGCCGGGATGGGCATCGGCGGGGAATACGGCGAGGGGGCCCTGCTCGTCGGCGGCAAGACCGAGGCCTATTACAGCCTCGCCTCGGCCTCGATCGGCTTCCAGCTCGGCGCGCAGAAGCGCTCGCAGATCGTGCTGTTCATGACGCAGGAAGCGCTCGACGGCTTCCGCAAGAGCGAAGGCTGGAAGGCCGGCGTCGACGGCAGCGTGGCGCTGGCGACACTGGGTGCCGGCGGCGCCATCGACACCGAGACGGCCAAACAGCCGATCATCGGCTTCATCTTCTCGGGCAAGGGGCTGATGTACAACCTGAGCTTCGAAGGCTCGAAGATCACGAAGATCGACCGCTGAGCCCGCCGGCACGGCCGGCTTCCCATCCCACGAACGCCGGGCCCGACCCGGCGTTCGCGCTTTCCGGCGGGGCGCTCAGCGCCCGTCGTACTCGCTCAGCACGCGCGACAGCGAATGGGCCGTCTCGTCCAGATGCTGCGTGAGCAGCGCGCACACCGCCGCCTCGTTGCGCACGCGGAAGGCCGCGAGGATGGCGCGGTGCTCGGCCTCGGCCTGCTCGCGGTAGTCCGACAGCGACAGCAGCAGCCGGATCGTGCGCTCGATGCGCACGTTCAGCGCCTGGATGGTTTCGCTCAGCCACGGACGGTTGGCGCAGTCGTACAGGCAGCGGTGGAACTGCCAGTTGCACTCCATCCACTCCGACGCTTCCTCGGCCGCCTCGGCGCGGCGCAGGATCGCCTCCGCGCGCTCGACCACCTCCTCGGTGACGTTGGCCACGCCCCAGCGCACGGCCTTGAGCTCCAGCAGCGCGCGCACCTCCAGCAGCTCCGTCACGTCGCCCGGTGACACGCCGGCCACCACCGCGCCCAGCTGCGGGCGGATCGTCACCAGCCCTTCGGCGGCGAGCTGGCGCAGGGCTTCCCGCACCGGGATGTGGCTGACACCGAACTCCGCCGCGAGCGCGTCCTGGCGCAGCCGGCATCCCAGCTCCAGGGTGCCCTGCAGGATCTGCTCGCGCAGCCGGGCGGCGATGATCTGGGACAGCGGTCGGGTGTCTCGTCGTTCCATCTTAAATATATATAGTTTTCCGGTTTTCTTATTAGGCTGGCACGCCACTTGCGTGGATGATACCAGCCTTCGATGGAACCCCCCGCAGAAAACCCCTTTGCTTAAAGGGCCCTACGGGCGATTCCCGGCTCGGTCGACTGGAGCGCACTGCACCGAGACAGGCACTTTATATATTTTTTGGCCGATTCCCGCACCTTGCCAGTGCATTCCAACCGGATTCCAGGAGGCATCACCTTGATTACCGCCATCGTCCGCTACCGCCTTCCCGCGACCATCAGCCGCGAGGACTGCCGCGCGCACTTCCACAAGATCACGACCGACTTCGTCGACGTCCCCGGCCTGATCAGCAAGCACTTCATCTGCGATGCCGAGGGCGTGATCGCCGGCGGCGTCTACCAGTGGGAGACGCTCGAGCAGGCCAAGGCCTTCTACGGCGGCCCGTGGCTCGAGGGCATCCGCAACCGCTACGGCGCGCCGCCGCAGATCGAGTTCTTCGAGGTCTTCGGCCGCACGGACAACGCGCACAAGACCATCGACCGCTTCTGACCCGTTTCCCGCCTCCGTCCCAAAAGGATGGAGGCACCGACCCTCCTCCTCACCCACGCATGGAGATTTGATCATGGATCGTCGTCGTTTCATCCGGAATACCGCCGCCGTCGGCGCGCTGGCCGCGGGCGCCCACGCCGCGCCGGCCATCAGCAAGGAGCGCATCGAGTGGCGCATGGTCACGGCCTGGCCCAAGGGCCTGCCCGGTCTCGGCACCGGCGCCGAGAACCTCGGCCGCCGCATCACCCAGATGTCGGGCGGCCGCCTGACGGTGCGCGTGTTCGCCGCGGGCGAGCTCGTTCCGGGCCTGCAGACCTTCGAGGCCGTCCAGGCCGGCACGGCCGAGATGGGTCATGACACGCCGGGCTTCCACCTCGGCAAGCACCGCGCCTTCGCCTACTTCTTCGGCGCACCGTACGGCATGAGCTATTCCGAGCACATCGCCTGGCTGCGTTACGGCGGCGGCCAGGCGCTGTGGGACGAATTGTCCGCCCAGTTCGGCCTCAAGAGCTACGCCATCGGCAACATCGGCACCCCGCCGTTCGGCTGGTTCAAGAAACCGCTCAACAGCCTCGAGGACTTCCGCGGCGTGAAGATGCGCCTGCCCGGCCTGGGCGCCGAGATGATCCGCCGCCTCGGTGCGGTGCCGACGCTGATGGCCCCCGGCGACGTGTTCCCGGCGCTGCAGGCCGGCACGCTCGACGCGACCGACTTCACCGGCCCGGCCAACGACATGGCGCTGGGCTTCCACCAGGTCTGCAAGTACTACTACTGGCCGGGCATCCACAAGCCAGGCGCGGTGCAGCAGGTCATCATCAACAAGCAGAAGTACGACGCGCTGCCGGCCGACCTGCGCACCATCGTCGACATCGCCTGCCAGGCCGCCAACGAGGACATGGCCGCCGAGTACAACTGGATCAACGCCCAGGCCGCCAAGGTGCTGCGCGATCGCCACGGCGTGAAGTTCCTGCGCCTGCCCGACGACATGATCGTCGCGCTGGGCAAGACCGCCGGCGAGATCCTGCAGGAGGAGCACGACAAGCTCGACCCGCTCGGCAAGAAGATCTGGGAGGCCTACTTCAAGGCCCGTGGCGACATGAAGAACCTCACCGAGGGGGCCGATCGCGCCTTCTTCAACGCCCGCGTCGCCGACTTCCCGTTCCCGGGCTGACCTGAGCCCGACCCCTGGAGAGACATTGCATGGACAAGACTGATTCGCGCCTCGAACGGCTGGCCGCGCGCCTCGAGGCCGTCAACCGGCGCGTGGGCGAGACCGTCGCGTGGCTCACGCTGGCGACGGTGCTGGTGTGCTTCGCCACCGTCTATCTGCGCTACGCGCTGGGGGTCGGGCTGATCTGGCTGCAGGAGAGCTACCTGTGGACGCACGCGCTGGTGATCATGCTCGGCTCGGGCTATGCCCTGCTCAGCGGCGGCTTCGTCCGCGTCGACATGATCCATCAGCGCCTGAGCGCGCGGGCCAAGGCCGTCGTCGAGATCCTCGGCACACTGGCCTTCCTCGCGCCCTTCGTCGTGATGCTGCTGCGCTCGGGCTGGGACTTCTTCCTCGCATCCTGGCGCATGGGCGAACGCTCGGCTTACGAGGGCGGCCTGCCCGGCCTGTACGTTCTCAAGGGCATGCTGATGGTGTTCGCCGTGATGCTGGCCATCCAGGGGCTGGCGATGCTGACGCGCGCGCTGATCACGCTGAGCGGCACGCCGCGCACGGCGGCGCTGCCGGGCACGGCCATCCTTTTCGCGCTGCTCGGCTCGGCGCTGGGCCGCTTCGACCTCAGCTACCTGACCTCGCTGCCGATGCGCTACTGGGGCACGCTGACCAACGACGTACTGATCGCCGTGCCGCTGTTCGTGTTCATGGGCGTGATGCTGGAACGCTCGCGCATCGCCGAGTCGCTGCTCGACACGATGGGGCGGCTGTTCGGCGAGCTGCGCGGCGGGCTCGGGCTGTCGACGGTGCTCGTCGCCGCGCTGCTCGCGGCCTCGACCGGCATCGTCGGCGCCACCGTCATCACGATGGGCCTGATCAGCCTGCCGGCGATGCTCAAGGCCGGCTACGACCGCCGGCTCGCCACCGGACTGATCTGCGCCTCGGGCTCGCTCGCGCAGGTCGTGCCGCCGTCGACGGTACTGGTGTTCCTCGCCGTGATCCTGCAGAGCGCCTACAGCCAGGCGCAGATGGCGCAGGGCAACTTCGCGCCGGACACGCTGTCCGTCGGCGACCTGTTCGCCGGCGCCTTCATCCCCGGCCTGCTGATCGCGCTGCTGTACGCGGTGTGGATCATGCTGATCGCCTTCCTGCGCCCGTCCAGCGCCCCGGCGCTCGGCGGCCACGGCCTGGCTGGACGCGGCGTGCTGCGTCGCATCGTCAACAACCTGCTGCCGGCGCTGCTGCTGATCGTGGCCGTGCTGGGCTCCATCATGGCCGGCATCGCGACGCCGACCGAATCGGCCGCCGTGGGCGCGATCGGCGCCATCCTGCTGGCGATGATCCGCGCGCTCGGCGAACACTTCGGCCGCGAATGGACGCCCGAGCGCGTCGAGACGGTGATGTTCCGCTTCTGGACGGGCTTCGTCACGCTGACCGCGCTGGCCGGCGCGACCGTCGGCGGCGTGGGCGTGCTGACGCTGCTGCTCGTGGTGCTGCTGGCCGGCTGCGGCGTCATCGCGGCGACGTCGCCACTGCGCGCGACCTTCGTCGCGATGCTGCGCGAGGTGTCGCTGTCCTCGCTGCTGATCACCTGCATGGTGTTCACGCTGTTCCTCGGCGCGAGCGTGTTCTCGCTGGTCTTCGCCCGCCTCGGCGGCGAGGAGCTGGTGACGCACTTCCTGTCGAACATGCCCGGCGGCGAGATCGGCGCACTGTGCGTCGTGATGTTCGTGATGTTCCTGCTCGGCTTCTTCCTCGACCCGTTCGAGATCATCTTCATTGTCGTGCCGGTCGCCGCGCCGATCCTGCTGACGATGGGGGTCGAGCCGGTCTGGCTGGCCGTGATGATCGGCATCATCCTGCAGACGAGCTACCTGACGCCGCCGTTCGGCTTCTCGCTGTTCTTCCTGCGCAGCGTGGCGCCGAAGGAGGTCAGCACGGCGGACATCTACCGCGGCATCGTGCCCTTCGTCGGCATCCAGATCCTGTGTCTGGTGTGCGTGTGGGCCTTCCCGTCGCTGGCGCTGTGGCTGCCGGGGCTGATCTACCACTGAGCACCGCCCGCCCCGGAAACGGAAAAGCCCCGCCGGAGTCCGTCCGGCGGGGCTTTTCTTTCTGCGGCCGTCCGCGCGGGATCAGCTGCGGTATTCGGCGTTGATCTTGACGTAATCGTACGAGAAGTCGCAGGTCCACACCGTGGCCGCGGCCGGGCCGCGGCCGAGCGCGACGCGCACCGTGATCTCCTCGCGTTTCATCACGCGCGCGCCGTCCTCCTCGCGGTAGGCGGCGGCGCGCCCGCCCTTCTCGGCCACCAGCACGGACTCGCCGCCGCTCTCGAGCCACACGCGCAGCGCGGACACGTCCAGATCCTCGACGCCGGCGTAGCCGACCGCGGCGAGGATGCGGCCGAGGTTGGGGTCGGAGGCGAAGAAGGCCGTCTTGACCAGCGGCGAATGCGCGACCGCGTACGCGATCCTGCGGCACTCCTCGCGGTCGCGGCCGCCCTCGACGGCGACGGCAATGAACTTGGTCGCCCCCTCGCCGTCACGCACGATGGCCTGCGCGAGCTCGATCGACAGGCCGACCACGGCCTCGCGCAGCGCGCGGCCGGCCGGCGAGTCGAGGTCGTCGATCTCGGCGTTGCCGGCCTGTCCGGTGGCGATCAGGATGAAGGAGTCGTTGGTCGACGTGTCGCCGTCCACGGTGATGCTGTTGAAGGATGCGTCGGCCGCCTCGGCGACGAGGCGCTCGAGCGCGGCCTGCGACACCTTCGCGTCGGTCGCGACGTAGCCCAGCATCGTCGCCATGTTGGGCTTGATCATGCCCGCGCCCTTGCTCATGCCGGTCAGCGTGATCGTGCGGCCGTCGATCCCGACCGTGCGCGAGGCGGCCTTGGCGACGGTGTCCGTGGTCATGATCGCGTGCGCGGCATCGAACCAGCCGTCGGCGCGCAGGTCGGCGCGCGCGGCCGGCAGCGCGGCCTCGATGCGCTCGACCGGCAGCTGCTCGAGGATCACGCCGGTCGAGAACGGCAGCACCTGCGCCGGCGTCCAGCCGCACAGCGCCGCCACGGCCTCGCAGGTGCGGCGCGCGGCGCGCATGCCCTCTTCGCCGGTGCCGGCGTTGGCGATGCCGGTGTTGATGACCAGCGCCCGCACGTCACCGCCCTTCAGGTGCTCGCGGCACACCTGCACCGGCGCGGCGCAGAACCGGTTCTTCGTGAACACGCCGGCCACGCGGCTGCCCTCGGCCAGCTCGATCAGCGTCAGGTCGCGCCGTCCGGCCTTCCGGATGCCGGCCTGCGCGATGCCGAGCCGGACTCCGGCGACGGGCTTGAGGGCTTCGGGCAAGGGGGGGGAAAGTCTGACGGGCATCGGCGCAACTCCTTGGGTTTCATCGCCGCGGCGCTGCGTCGCCGCGAAGGCGACAGTGTACTTCAAGCCACCCGCGCGCTGCCGGGCGCCGGAACGAAAAAGCCCGCTTCCGCGGGCTTCTTCTTGGCGTCCGGCCGGCTCAGCTCAGTTTGCCGTGGCAATGCTTGTACTTCTTGCCCGAGCCGCAGGGGCAGGGATCGTTGCGGCCCACTCGCGGACCGCCCTGCGGCCGCTCCGGGGCGCCTTCCAGCGCGTCGGAGCCCGGGTGACGGTACTGCACGTTCTCGGGCTCGGCCGGCTTCTCGGCCTCGTCGAGCGCCTCGCGGGTGCGCACCTGCACCGTCATCAGGATCTTCGTGACGTCCAGGCGCACGGTGTCGAGCAGGGCCTCGAACAGTTCGAAGGCCTCGCGCTTGTATTCCTGCTTCGGGTTCTTCTGTGCGTAGCCACGCAGGTGGATGCCCTGGCGCAGCTGGTCGAGCGCGGACAGGTGCTCGCGCCAGTGCGTGTCCAGGCTCTGCAGCATCACGTTGCGCTCGAACTGGTGCCACGCGGCCGGTTCGACCAGCGCGACCTTTTCGGCGTAGGCACGGTCGGCGGCCTCGAGGATGCGGGCGAGCATCGTGTCGTCGTCGAGATCCGGCTCGGCCCTGAGCCATTCGCCGACCGGCACCTTGAGCAGGAACTCGCCCGACAGCGCGGCTTCCAGCGCCGGGATGTCCCACTGCTCCTCGACGCTTTCCTCCGGCACGTGGTTGCGGAAGGTGTCGGTCAGCACGCCGTGGCGCATCGCGGTAATGGTCTCGGAGATGTCCTCGGTCGCGAGCAGCTCGTTGCGCTGCTCGTAGATGACCTTGCGCTGGTCGTTGGCGACGTCGTCGTACTCGAGCAGCTGCTTGCGGATGTCGAAGTTGCGCTGCTCGACCTTGCGCTGCGCGGACTCGAGCGAACGCGTGACCATGCCGTGCTCGATGGCCTCGCCCTCGGGCATCTTCAGCCGCACCATGATCGCGTTGAGGCGCTCGCCGGCGAAGATCTTCATCAGCGGATCCTCGAGCGACAGGTAGAAGCGGCTCGAGCCCGGGTCGCCCTGACGGCCGGCGCGGCCGCGGAGCTGGTTGTCGATGCGGCGGGACTCGTGGCGCTCGGTGCCGATGATGTGCAGGCCGCCGGCCGCGATGACGGCATCGTGCCGCTGCTGCCACTCGGCGCGCAACTGGGCGATCTTCGCTTCCCTGGCCGCGTCGTCCAGCGCCGGGTCGTTGCGCACGGCGTCGATCTCGCGCTCGATATTGCCGCCGAGCACGATGTCGGTGCCGCGACCGGCCATGTTGGTCGCGATCGTCACCATGCCGGGACGGCCCGCCTGCGCGACGATGTGCGCCTCGCTCTCGTGCTGCTTGGCGTTGAGGACCTGGTGCTCGATCCGCTCGCGCTTGAGCAGGCCGGACAGGAACTCGTTGACCTCGATCGACGTCGTGCCGACCAGCACCGGCTGGCCGCGCTGAACGCAGTCGCGGATATCGGCGACGACGGCGTCCCATTTCTCCTTGGCCGTGCGGTAGACCTTGTCGTTCTCGTCCTTGCGCTGCATCGGACGGTTGGTCGGCACGATGACCGTCTCCAGACCGTAGATCTGGTGGAACTCGTAGGCCTCGGTATCGGCCGTGCCGGTCATGCCGGCGAGCTTGCCGTACATGCGGAAGTAGTTCTGGAACGTGATCGAGGCCAGGGTCTGGTTCTCGGCCTGGATGCGCACGCCCTCCTTGGCCTCGACGGCCTGGTGCAGACCGTCCGACCAGCGGCGGCCCGGCATCAGGCGGCCGGTGAACTCGTCGACGATGATGACCTCGCCGTTCTGCACCACGTAGTGCTGGTCCTTGTGGAACAGCGTGTGCGCGCGCAGCGCGGCGTACACGTGGTGCATCAGCATGATGTTGGCCGGGTCGTACAGGCTCGCGCCTTCCTTCAGCAGCCCCATGCGCACGAGGATCTGCTCGGCCTTCTCGTGACCCTGCTCGGTCAGCAGCGCCTGGCGTGACTTCAGGTCCAGCGTGTAGTCGCCCGGCTGCGTGATGTTGTCGCCCTCGCCCTGCTGCTCGGTCAGCTGGCCCGGCAGCTCGTTGACGCGCAGGTACAGCTCGGTGTGATCCTCGGCCTGCCCGGAGATGATCAGCGGCGTGCGCGCCTCGTCGATCAGGATGGAATCGACCTCGTCGACGATGGCGAAGGCCAGCCCGCGCTGCACGCGCTCGGCCAGCGAATACACCATGTTGTCACGCAGGTAGTCGAAGCCGAATTCGTTGTTCGTGCCGTAGGTGATGTCGGCGTTGTAGGCGGCCTGCTTCTCGGCATGCGACATGCGCGACAGGTTGCAGCCCGTCGTGAGTCCGAGGAAACCGTAGATGCGGCCCATCCAGTCGGCGTCACGGCTGGCGAGGTAGTCGTTGACCGTCACCACGTGCACGCCCTTGCCGGCCAGCGCGTTCAGGTAGGCCGGCAGCGTGGCGACCAGCGTCTTGCCCTCGCCGGTCTTCATCTCGGCGATCCGGCCGTCGTGCAGCACCATGCCGCCGATGAGCTGGACGTCGAAGTGGCGCATGCCATGCACCCGCTTGCCGGCCTCGCGCACCACCGCGAAGGCCTCCACCAGCAGGTCGTCCAGCGTCGCGCCGTTCTCGATCCGCTGGCGGAACTCGGCGGTCTTGGCCCGCAGGGCCTCGTCCGACAGGGCGGAGATCTCGGGCTCGAGGGCGTTGATGGCGCGGACTTTGTTGGAGTACTGGCGGATCAGGCGGTCGTTGCGACTACCGAAAATCTTCTTGATGAGGCCGGAGATCATGGATGTGTGATGGGTCGATTCGGCAAGGGCGCTAGTGTAGCATGCAGCCATCCCCCATCCGCGCGCCCCACCGGGGCCCGGAACTGGATGCCCCCGACATGAGCACCCCGCTGAACCGCTACTTCGCCGCCGGCGACGCACTGGCCCGGCTGCAGGACCATGCCCGCGCGCTGATGCGCGCGCAGGAGGCGCTGCGCGGGATGCTGCCGCAGCCCTTCGCGGCGGCCTGCTCGGTGGCCAACCTGCGCGACGGCAAGCTGGTCGTGCACGCGCGCAACGGCGGCGTCGCCTCGCGCCTACGCCAGATGGTGCCGAGCCTGGTCCAGGGCTTCGCCACGCGCGGCCACCCCGTGCAGGCCATCGAGGTCAAGGTGGGGCTGGTCGTCGAGCCGGAGCCTCCGCCGCCACCCGCGCCGCGCGAGATCGGCGAGGCCGGCCGGCGCAGCATGGAGGCCTTCGTGCAGCAGCTGCCCGAGGACTCGCCGCTGCGCGCGTCGCTGCAGCGGCTGCTCGACCGCAGCCGCTGAAGCTTCAGCCGACGGTTCCGAACAGGCGGTCGACGACGAAGATCAGCAGCACCGCGCACAGCGCCAGCAGCGCGGCGAGCGTGATGTTCCACGCCATCTGGCGGTAACGGGGATGGCCGGTGATGAGCCAGGCGACCAGCGTGCCGCCGATGGCGAGCAGCGCGGCCAGGAGGATCAGACGGATCGCGAACACGGCGCGTGGATCAGGCGGCGACCGGCTCGGGCGCGAACTGGCGGCTCACCGACTGCGGTGCGCGGGCCGATTCGGTGAAGGTCACGTACTCCCACGCCGACTCGTCCTCGAGCAGCGCGCGGAGCACCTCGTTGTTCATCGCGTGGCCGGACTTGTGCGCCGAGTAGGCCGCCAGCAGCGGATGACCGCAGAGGTAGAGGTCGCCGATCGCGTCGAGCACCTTGTGCTTGACGAACTCGTCGGCATAGCGGAGCCCCTCGGCGTTGAGCACGCGGTGCTCGTCGAGCACGATGGCGTTGGCGAGGCTGCCGCCCAGCGCCAGCCCGTTCGAGCGCATGAACTCCACATCCTGCATGAAGCCGAAGGTGCGCGCGCGGGCGACGTCGCGCTCGTAGGAGTGCTCGGCGAAGTCCACGGTCACGCGCGTGGCCGTGCCGTCGATGGCCGGATGGTTGAAGACGATGGAGAACTCGAGCCGGAAGCCGTCATGCGGTTCGAGCTTGACCCACTTGTCGCCGTCGCGGAACTCGACCGGCTTCTTCACGCGGATGAAGCGCTTGGGCGCGTCCTGCTCCTCGATGCCGGCCGAACGCAGCAGGAACACGAAGGGGCTGGAACTGCCGTCGAGGATCGGGATCTCCGGCGCGTCGATGTCGACGTGCACGTTGTCCACGCCCAGACCGGCGAGCGCCGACATCAGGTGCTCGACGGTGCCGACCTTGGCGTCGCCCTGCTGCAGGCCCGAGCACATGCGCGTGTCGCACACCGAGTACGGATCGGCCGGCAGCGTCACGACCGGGTCGAGATCGACGCGGTGAAACACGATGCCGGTGTCCGGCCCGGCCGGACGCAGCGTCATCGTGACCTTGCGGCCACCGTGCAGGCCGACGCCGGTGGCGGAGACGGGGGATTGGAGGGTGCGCTGGCGGATCATCTCGCGCTCCGTGGGAATGTGACGATTCTACCCGCGGACGCCCTGTAGCGTCACGCAACCGCAATATCCGGAAAGGAAAAACGGCGCACGACGCGCGAACCGGAGGCTGGAGGTTCGCGCGTCGTACGCCCGTCCGGGGCGCCGGGGCTCAGTCGGCCTGACGGCGCAGGAAGGCCGGGATGTCGTAGGTCCCCATCCCGTTGGTGCTCATGGCCTCGACCGTCGTGCGGCGGTTGCTGCGCAGCACGGCCGGCACGTCGGTGTCGGACGAATAGCCGCCGCCGTAGGTGCCGGTGCCACGCACGACTTCCATGACCGGCTGGCGTGCCGCGCCCTGGGTGCCCAGGCCGGTGGCGACCACCGTCACGCGCACGCGGTCCTCCATGCTGTCGTCGAACACGGTCCCGTACTTGACGAAGGCTTCCGGCGCCGCGAAGGCCTGCACGGTCTTCACCGCGTCTCGCACCTCGGACATCTTCAGCGAGCCGCGCGCGGCCGTGATGTTGATCAGCACGCAACGCGCGCCGGACAGCTCGGTGCCCTCGAGCAGCGGGCTGACGGCGGCCTGCTCGGCGGCGATGCGGGCACGGTCCAGACCCGAGGCCTCGGCCGACCCCATCATCGCACGGCCCATCTCGCCCATCGCCGTGCGCACGTCCTGGAAATCGACGTTGACCAGGCCCGGCACGTTGATGATCTCGGCGATGCCGCCGACGGCGTTCTTCAGCACGTTGTCGGCCGAACGGAAGCAGTCCTCGAAGCCGGCGTCGTCACCGAACACGTCGAGCAGCTTGTCGTTGAGCACGACGATCAGCGAATCGACGTGCCGCGACAGTTCCTCCACACCGCTCTCGGCCACGCGCAGGCGGTTCTCGAAATCGAAGGGCTTGGTCACCACGCCGACGCACAGGATGCCCATCTCCTTCGCGATCTCGGCCACCACCGGCGCGGCGCCCGTGCCCGTGCCGCCGCCCATGCCGCCGGTGATGAAGCACATGTGCGCCCCCTCCAGCGCCGCGGCGATCGCGTCGCGCGACTCCTGCGCCGCCACGCGGCCCGCCTCCGGTTTGGAACCGGCACCCAGTCCGGTGTCGCCCAGCTGCACCTTGTGCGGCGCCAGGCACCGCTTGAGCGCCTGGGCGTCGGTGTTCGCGGCGATGAACTCCACACCCTGCACGCCCTCGCGGATCATGTGATCCACGGCGTTGCCGCCCGCACCGCCGACACCGATGACCTTGATCACGGTGTTGGCCTGCTCCTTCTCAACGATTTCGAACGTCATTGCCAGCCTCCTTCATCGCGCTCACCTCAGACGGATACCCGCCATTTAGTAAGCATTTTGCAGTCTATAACTAAATAGCCTGTTTTTACAGGCGATTTCCCGAAAAATTGCAACCCTCCGCCACGACGGTCAGAAGTTCCGTTCCAGCCACGCCTTCACCCTCCCCAGCCAGTGCCGCAGATTGCGCGCCTCGCGTCCGAGCATGCCCTTGCGGCGCTGGGTCATGCCCTCCATCACCAGGCCCATCGCGGTGCTGTAATGCGGCTTGGCGACCACGTCGGCGAGGGCCCCGTCGTAGATCGGCGAGCCCACCCGCGCCGGCATGTTGAAGACCTCCTCGGCCAGCTCGACCATGCCCGGCATCACCGAGGCACCGCCGGTCAGCACGACGCCGGACGACAGCAGTTCCTCATAGCCGCTGCGGCGCAGCTCGGCCTGCACGAGCTCGAACAGTTCGGATACGCGCGGCTCGATCACGTCGGCCAGGCGCTGGCGCGACAGCGGACGCGGCGGACGGTCGCCGACGCCGGGCACCTCGATCATCTGGTCGGGGTCGGCCATCGCGTGCATCGCGATGCCGTACTGGCGCTTCAGGTCCTCGGCCTCCGAGGTCGGCGTGCGCAGCGCCATCGCGATGTCGTTGGTGATCTGGTCGCCGGCCACCGGCAGCACGGCGGTGTGGCGGATGGCGCCCTGCGTGAACACGGCGATGTCGGTCGTGCCGCCACCGATGTCGATCAGGCAAACGCCCAGCTCCTTCTCGTCCTCGGTCAGCACCGCGTAGCTCGACGCCAGCGGCTGCAGGATCAGGCCCACGACCTCCAGCCCGCAGCGGCGGACGCACTTGATGACGTTCTGCGCCGCCGAGACCGCGCCGGTGGCGATGTGCACCTTGACCTCCAGGCGCACGCCGCTCATGCCCACCGGCTCGCGCACGCCGCCCTGGCCATCGATGATGAATTCCTGCGTCAGGATGTCGAGCACCTGCTGCTCGGCCGGAATCGGCATCGCGCGCGCGACCTCGATCACGCGCTCGACGTCCATCGGCGTGACCTCCTTGTCCTTGATCGCGACCGTGCCGCTGGAGTTGAAGCTCTTGATGTGGCTGCCGGCGATGCCCGTGAACACGTCGCGGATCTTGCATTCGGCCATCAGCTCGACTTCCTGCACCACGCGCGAGATGGCGTCGACGGTGGCCTCGATGTTGACCACCACGCCGCGCTTGAGGCCGCTCATCGGCTGGGTGCCCATGCCGATGATCTCGAACTGCCCGTCCGGCAACGCCTCGGCCACCAGACAGGTCACCTTGGCCGTCCCGATGTCCAGACCGACCACCAGATCCTTGTATTCCTTGCTCATCGCACCTGTTTCCCGTCCTGCGGCGCGGCCGCAGGTGTCAATGCAAAACCCCTCTGGTAGCGCACGTCCGCCACCGCGATGTCGATGCCGACCTGCTCACGCGCGGCCGGCCAGTTCGTCACGAAGCCGGCCAGCCGCTGGGTGCGGCGCACGTCGAGCTCGCGGCCGGACTCGTTGAGCACCTCGATGGTCATGGATTGGCCTGTCTACCGGTCTGCCGCAGGGTCGAGCGGGCGTCGTGCTCGTCATATGCGGCGACGATCTTGCCGACCAACTTGTGCCGGACGACGTCGTGACTGGTGAGCCGGTTGAACGAGATGTCCTCGACCTCGTCGAGGATCTCCTCGACCGCA
>Ga0207868_1000725_pt1 | contig 30142 bp, 22 predicted proteins | sample Passage237B_FD_187370 | JGI IMG/M metagenome (GOLD analysis project Ga0207868, IMG submission 187370) | Cellulose adapted compost microbial communities from Newby Island Compost Facility, Milpitas, CA, USA - Passage2 37B (SPAdes) (version 3) ... | reverse complement strand
CCCGCCCCACCCCTGACCCGCCCGCCCCCTCCGCCCTCCCCCTCCGCCCTCTCCTCGAACTTGGCACGAAAAAGCTGCACCCGTGCCCCGTTCCCGTGCCAGGTTCCGCCAACCCCCTCGAACTTGGCACGGAACAGCCGCACCGGTGCCCCGTTTCCGTGCCAGGTTCGGGCACGCCCGACCGGCGTCGGCGCCCGCGTAGGGTGACGCCGTGCCGCACCGAACCCGCCGCCGCCCGAACCACCGAGGCGGCCTCGCCGTCGCGCTGGTGCTCGTCACCGTCCTCGGCGGCCTCGGCGCCTGCACGGGTGACGACGGCGGGAGCGGCGACCGACCGCACGGCGCCACGTCGTCCACCGCCCCGGCCGACGACCCCGGCCGCATCGGCACCCGCACCGCCGGCGACGTGGTGGAGCTGCGACCGCTCACCACCCGCGACGGGCGGATCGTGGACGACCTCGGCCGAGACGTGCTCCTGCGGGGCGCGAACGTCAACAGCCTCGGCGAGTACTGGCAGGGCGTCGACGGCCTGCCCGCCACCCTCCCGGTGGGCGACGCCGACTGGGACGCTATGGCCGCCCACGGCTTCTCGGCGGTCCGGCTCCTCATCACGTGGTCGCGGGTCGAGCCCGAGCGGGATCGCATCGACGCCGCCTACCTGGACGAGGTGGACGCGCAGGTGACCGCGGCCGCCGCCCGAGGCATCTACACGGTGCTCGACATGCACCAGGACGCCTACTCCGCCTTCATCAGCACCGAGGACCCCGCCGGCTGCCCGCCCGGCACCGAGCCGGCCAAAGGCTGGGACGGCGCCCCGCGGTGGGCCACGCTCACCGACGGGCTCTCCACCTGCCTGGAGGGCGACGACCGCAACTCCAGCCCGGCGGTGACCCGGGCCTGGAACAACTTCTACGAGGACCGAGACGGCATCCGCACCCGCTTCGCGGCCGCCTGGGCCGCGGTGGCGGCGCGCTTCGCCGGCCGGGCGGAGGTGGCCGGCTTCGACCTCCTGAACGAGCCCGAGACCTCCGCGCCCGCCGCCGAGCTGACCCCGCGCTACGAGGCGTTCCTGCGCCAGACCGCCACCGCGATCCGCGACGCCCAGGCCGACGCGCCGTTCCGCCACCTGCTCCTGGTCGAGCCGGCCCTGCCCGCCGGCCACCTGGACCACGGACTCGTGATCCCGAACGCCGAGCGCATCGGCCTGGGCACCGACGGGGTCGTCTCCGCACCGCACAACTACGCCGAGTCCATCGACGCCGGCGGCCTCGGCCTCACGATCGAGACGATGATGGAGACGATGGTCGGCCTCGGCAGCGCCCGGGGCGTGCCCACCTGGATCGGCGAGTACGGCTTCTGGGACACCGAGCCCGCCACGCTGGAGAAGGTCGCCCGCTACGCCGAGACGGAGGACCGCTACCTGCTCGGCGGCGCGTGGTGGGGCTGGCGCCAGTCCTGCGGCGACCCGCACTCGGTCCGCTGGGAGGACGGCGAGGTGGTGGCCCCCGACGGGGCGCAGGTCCACCTCAACACGCTCGACTGCCCGGCCAACACCGATGCCGGCCCCACCGACGCGTTCCTGCGGGTGCTCGGCCGCGGCTACCCGCGGGCGGTGCCCGGCGAGCCGACCGCGCTGGTGTCGGACCCCGAGACCGGCCGGCTGGAGGTCGAGGCCACCGCATCGGCCGACGACGTGGGCGAACAGCTCCTGGTGTGGACGCCCACCGAGGCCGCCGGCCACGAGGTGCGCGTCGAGGGCCTGCGGGACCTGACCGAGCACCCGGTGCCCGGCGGGCGCCTCCTCACCGCGACGGTCGCCGCCGCCGGGCCCTACGCCTCACCGTCGCCTGACCCGCCCACAGGGTCGCGCTAGCGGCAGGTCCAGCGGATCGGGAGGTGCTTGATGCCGCCGACGAAGCTGGCGTGCGTGTTGGCCCTCGGGCCGACGGCCTCCACCGCCGACACCCGCCGGAGCAGGTGCTCCAGGAAGATGCGCAGCTCCATCCTCGCCAGGGTGGCGCCGAGGCAGTAGTGCTCGCCCACGCCGAAGCCGAGGTGGGGGTTGGGCTCGCGGTCCACCCGGAAGGTGAACGGGTCGTCCCACACGTCCTCGTCGCGGTTGGCGGACGGGTAGAACAGCACCAGGCTGTCGCCGGCGGCGATCCGGGTGCCCGAGACGGTGACGTCCTCGTTGGCGGTGCGGATGAAGTGGACGACCGGGCTCGTCCAGCGCACCAGCTCGTCCACGGCGGGGCGGACGAGGGCGGGGTCGTCGCGCAGCCGGGCGAGCTGGTCGGGGTGCTCCAGCAGCGCGGCGAGCCCACCCGACATGGCGTTGCGGGTGGTGTCGTGGCCGGCGGTGGCGATCAGCACGAAGTAGCTGAGCAGCTCCATGTGCGGCAGCGCCTCGCCGCCGATCTCGCCGTTGGCGAGCACCGAGGCCAGGTCCTCGGCCGGCCGGCTCCGCTTCTCCTCCACCAGGTTGAAGAAGAAGTTGAACATCTCCGGCAGCAGGTTCTCCTGGTCCTCGCGGCCCATCTCCGGGTCGGCGGCGCCGAACAGCTCGTTGGTGAGCCGCAGGATCAGCGCCTCGTCCCGCGCGCCCACGCCGAGGATCTCGCACAGCATCTTGAGCGGGTGCCACTGGGCGAAGTCCACGACGAAGTCGAGGTCGCGGCCCTCCCCGGCGAGCCGGTCGAAGAGCAGGTCGGTGATCTCGTGGACCCGCTGCTCCAGGTTGGCGAGCACCCGGGGGCGGAAGTAGGGCGCGGCGAGCTTGCGGTAGTCGCGGTGCTCGGGCGGGTCCATCGTCACGAGCATCCGCAGCGGCATGCCGCCCTGGTCGGCGGCGTCGGGGAAGAGCTGGAGCATCTGCTCCTCGGCGGCCCGGGGCTGGAGCGTCAGCCGGGGCCGGGACGAGAACAGCTCGGGGTGCGAGGAGATGTAGGTGACGTCCGCGTGCTTGGTGACCGCCCAGAACGGTCGGTAGCCCTCCGGCTCGCACCAGTGGATCGGGTCCTCCCGGCGCAGCGTGGTCCAGGTGTCGTGGGGGAAGCCCGCCTCGCCGTAGCGCTCGGGGAGGGCGAGGTCGAGGGGGTCGATGCCGAGGTCGGTCACGGTGGTGGCTCCCTGCTGGTCCGGGCCGGAGCCCTCACCATACCTCAAGGTATGGTGAGGCGACCCCCGCCGAACTTGGCACCGATCTGCCGCACGGGTGCGGCCTTCCCGTGCCAAGTTCGAGGACGTCCCGGAACTTGGCACCCTTTTGCCGCACGGGTGCGGCTTTTCCGTGCCAAGTTCGGAGAGGGGGCCGGGTCAGGTGGAGACGTCGGTGTCCTCGAAGCTGCCGCCGTCGTGCAGCCAGTTGATCGCCCGGTGGCGCTCGACCGCGATGGAGCGGGCCCGGGCCACCAGGTCCTCGGGGGCATCGGCCAGGGCCACCCCGCCGAGGGCCAGGTCGCCGTCGACCACCGGCACGCCGTCGAGGGTCAGCGGGCCCCAGGCGGCCTGGGCCACCGCGGCGGCGAGGTCCAGCGGGCCGGGGCGCAGGGCGTGCTCGCGCAGGCGCCAGTGGATCGTGAGGAGGCGCTGCCGGCACCGCTCCAGCTCGGCGGGGTCGCGCGGCGAGGCCAGGTCGAGCGCGGCGTCGGTGAGGGCCGGGTCGGCCAGGCCGATCGCCCGGTAGACGTCGCCGGGCGGCGCCAGCGCGTCGGGGCCGGGCAGCTCGTAGGCGCCGAGCGCCCAGGCGAGCACCGCCGCGCCCTCGGTGCGCCAGGCGCCGTTCGTCAGGTCGCGCTCGGCGATCCCGCCCGGCGGGGCGGCGAGCAGCCGGGCCTCCCAGGGCTCCAGCGCCTCGGCGGCGCCGGTGGCCTCCACCCAGTCGAGGAGCCCGGCGCGGGCCTCCGCGAGGTGCTGGCCGTCGAGCTCCGCCAGCGCCCGGGCGGCGACCGCGGCGGTTACGATCGCCCGGCGCCGCACCTCGGCGGCCGTCGGCGGGTCGGGCTCGGGCCCCACCTCCGGCGCGTCGGCGCCGTCGAGCAGCTCCCCCACGACCACCCCGCCCTCGGGCACCCCGCCCTCGGCGAGGATGCGCCGGGCCTCGGCCACGAGCGGGTCCTCGGGCTCGTCCGCCCCTGCACCCGGCGAGCCGCCGCCGTGGTCGCCGGCACCGACCGAGCCGGTCGAGCCCGGATCGATCCCCGACGCACGCCCCGGCGCGCCCCCGGCTGGGCCGACACCTCCCGCCGGCCCAGCCGAACCCGGGCCGACCGCCGACGCACCTTCGGTGGGCCCGGTGACCGGCTCACCCGTGGGGCCAGCGGTCGGCGGGACACCAGCGGACGGCGGGACACCAGCGGACGGCGGGACACCAGCGGACGGTGGGGCAGGTGACGGGGCGCTCGGCTGCCCGTGGCCGCCGTCGACGTCGTCGGCAGCCGCGTCGGTGGGTTCGGCCCACACCTCACCGTCGGGACCGAGGACCAGGTCGAGCGGGACGGCGAGCACGAAGCCGTCGATCCACCCGGCGACCTCGGCGGCGAGGGCCACGACCTCGTCGACGTCGGTGGCCGACGCCTCGTCCTCGACCACGAACGCCACCGACAGGTGCAGGTCCGCCACCGCGGCGCGGGCCTCGGCCAGACCCGGCCCGGCGAGGATCGGCCGGTCCAGCCAGCGGCCGAGGCCGGCGCGCTGGGCGCTGCCGTCGGGCCCGCGCAGGTGGGTGAGGGTCGAGCTGACCGTGACCCCGCACCCGCCCGACAGCGTGCCCGTGACCCGGGAGGCGACGGGGTCGGTCTCGACGGTCGGGTCCCCGAGCGCCGAGAGCAGCCGGTAGGTGAGCGAGCCGAGGTCGTCGCTGCGCCCGAAGGCGTTGACGGGCATCACGGCCCAAGCTTGTCAGGTCGGCCGACGAGCCCGGAACGGCCCCGGCGGACCCCGGGCGGAGGCGGCCCGAGCCAGCGGAACGGCCCCCGGGTGGGTCAGCGGGCGGCGCGGGTGACGCCGTCGGCCCTCGCGGCCTCGGCGACCGCGGCGGCGACGAGCGTGGCGACCTCGGGGTTGAACACCGACGGGATCACGAAGCCCGGGTTCAGCTCCTCGGCGCTCACCGCCGAGGCGATGGCGGTGGCCGCCGCGACCTTCATGTTCTCGGTGATGGTGGTGGCGCCGGCGTCGAGCGCGCCGCGGAAGATGCCGGGGAACGCGAGCACGTTGTTGATCTGGTTGGGGTAGTCGCTGCGCCCGGTGGCCATGACCGCCACCACGTCCTTCACCAGCTCCGGGCGGATCTCGGGGTTGGGGTTCGACATGGCGAACACGATCGGCCGGTCCGCCATCTTCAGCACGTCCTCGCGGGTGATGAGGTCGGGGGCGCTGACGCCGACGAACACGTCGCTGCCCGGCAGGACCTCGGCCAGGCTGCCGGCCACGCCCTCGGGGTTGGTGATGTCGGCGAACATGCGCTTCACGTCGTTGAGGTCGTCGCGACCCTTGTGGATGGCGCCCTTGCGATCGGTGGCGATCACGTTCTTCACGCCGGCGTTCATCAGGATCTTGGCGATGGCGACCCCGGCCGCGCCGGCGCCGGCGATGACGACCTTGAGGTCGGCCATCTGCTTGCCCACGAGCTTCAGCGCGTTCTCCAGCGCGGCGAGGGTGACCACCGCGGTGCCGTGCTGGTCGTCGTGGAAGATGGGGATGTCCAGGCTGGCCTGGAGGCGGTCCTCGATCTCGAAGCAGGCCGGGGCGGCGATGTCCTCCAGGTTGACGCCGCCGAACGCGGGGGCGATGCGCTGCACCGTCTCCACGATCGTGTCGATGCGCTCCTGGAGCGGGGCGTCGGTGCGACCGGCGTCGATGCAGATGGGGAACCCGTCGACGCCGGCGAAGTTCTTGAACAGGAGCGCCTTGCCCTCCATGACCGGCAGCGCGGCCTCGGGGCCGATGTCGCCGAGGCCGAGCACGGCGGTGCCGTCGGTGACGATCGCGACCATGTTCTTCTTGACGGTCAGCTCGTGGACCAGCTCGGGCTGCTGCTCGATGGCGGTGCAGACCCGGGCGACGCCGGGCGTGTAGGCCATCGAGAGGTCGTCCCGATCCTTCACGTCCATGCGGGCGAGGACCTCGACTTTGCCGCCGTCGTGCATGTCGAAGGTGCGGTCGCTGACCGCGAGCACCTCGACGCCGGCGAGGTCGTGCATGGCCTGCTCGACCTCCTGCATGTGCTCCTCGGAGGAGCAGTTGACGATCAGGTCCTCGTCCAGGAACTCGCCGCGCGCCTCGAAGCCCTCCAGGGAGACGATGTTGCCGCCTACGGCCCCGATCGCGGCAGCGAGCCGGCCGAGGGCGCCCGGCTGGTTGTCGAAGCGGACGCGAATGGAGACGGAGAAGGCGGCGGTGGGCAACGGCATGGGGCGAAACTAGCCCGATCGGTTTCGATGTCGACAGTCGATCCGCGCCCTCGCGCCCGCGTCAGTCGGCGGTCGCCGCCAAGCGTGCCCGGGCGGCCAGCACCGCGTCGGCGGGGAAGCGGCGGTGCCCGCCCATGGTCCGCACGACCGGCAACTTGCCGGCCTCGGCCCAGCGGGTGACCGTCTTCGGGGTGACGCGGAAGAGCGCCGCCACCTCACCGGGCGTGAGGAGGTCGGGGTGTCGGGGGGAGAGGTCGTCGGGCATCGTTCCATCCAGATCGGATCGTCGGGTGCCTCGGGGACGAGGCGGGGGGACCTTCATGGTGCCGCGCGACGCCGCCCTCCGGGCGTCGGATCGCATGAATCGCCCTGAACAGGCAAGACGGACGTCCACGGACCGCCTGGAACCCCCGCGATCCGCGGCCACGCGGCGCCCGGAGGCCGCGCGGCCCGGGTGGCCGCCGACCCCACGATCACGGGCGCGATCCCGGCCGCTCGCCGGCTGCGCCCCCTCGCCCGCGCTCAGGCGCCGCCCTCGAAGGCGAAGCCCAGGTCCGGCGCGGTGACGAGCGCCCGCACCGGCCACCCCTCGGCCGCCGCCAGCTCGGTGACCGTGCCGCCCCGGTCCACGACCGGCAGGAGGAGGACGACCTCGGCACCCGCGTCTCGGGCGACCCGGCCGGCCTCGATCATCGACACGCCCCGGCTCACCGTGTCCTCGGTGATGACGACGCGGTCGCCGGGCTCCAGCGCGCCGGCGATGCGCCCGCCCGCGCCGTGGTCCTTCTCCTCCTTGCGGACGCTGAAGGCCCGGAGCATGCGGCCCCGGGTGGCACCGATGGCGGCGATGGAGAAGGCGGCGGCGTCCGCGCCCATCGTCAGGCCGCCGATGGCGGTGGCGTCGGGCGGGATCACATCGAGGGCTGCCTCGGCCACGAGCAGCATGCCGTCGGGCCGGCAGGTGGTGGCCTTGGAGTCGATGAACCAGTCGCTGCGGCGGCCGGACTTCAGGACGAAGTCGCCGCGGCGCACGGCGTGGGCGAGCAGGTGGTCGACGAGCGCGGCGTGGGCCATCGGGCGGGCTCCGGGTTCGGCGGGCGGTGGCGACCGGGGTGCGGTCGCCACACGGTACCCGGCGACGCGCGGCCCACCGGCCGGACGCCGGGGCCGCACGACTGCAAGACTCGCGCCATGACCACGTTGGCGGTTGCGAACCAGAAGGGTGGGGTCGCCAAGACCACCACCACGCACGCCCTCGGCGTCGCCCTGGCCGAGCGGGGCCTCCGGGTCCTGCTCGTGGACCTCGACCCGCAGGCATCGCTCACCTGGGCCTGCGGCGTCGACCCCGACGCGCTGGAGGAGTCGGTCCACGACGTCGTGCTGAAGCGGGCCAAGGCCCGCTCGGTGATCCTCGCCCTCGCCCCGCCGCCGCGCCGGACCGAGGTGCCCGCGCCCAAGCCGAGGGGCGACGGGACCCCGAAGCGGGCCCGGGTGGCCGAGACCGACGGCGACCCCGGGGTGCTCGACCTGCTGCCGGCCACCATCGACCTGGCCGGCGCCGAGCTGCACCTGCTCACCAAGACCGGCCGGGAGTACGTGCTCCGCAAGGCGCTCGCCGCGGTGGCCGACGACTATGACTGGGTGCTCGTCGACTGCCCGCCCTCGCTCGGCATCCTCACCATCAACGGCCTCACCGCGGCCGACGAGGTGCTCGTGCCGCTCCAGTGCGAGTCCCTCGGCCAGCGCGGCGTCGGCCAGCTCCTCGACACGATCGCGGACGTCCGGGACTACACCAACGAGGGCCTGCGCATCCGGGGCGCGGTGGCGACGCTGTTCGACGGGCGCACCAACCTCGCCCACCGGGTGGTCCAGCAGGTGCGCGACGACTACGGCATCGAGGTGTTCGAGCCGTACGTCCCCAAGTCGGTGAAGGTGGCCGAGGCGCCCGAGATCGGCCGCTCCGTGCTCGACCACGCCCCGTCGTCCAAGGCGGCGGCCGCCTACCGGGCCATCGCCGGCCAGCTCGCCGGGCCGGCGAGGCGCACGCGCCGGAAGGCGTCGTCGTGACCGAGCGCCGCGGCCCCACCGGCGACGACCACCAGGGCGGGGACGACGAGCGTCGGGGCGGACCGCCGCAGGCCGACGGGTCCGCCGGGCGCGGCGACCGAGCGGCCTCGCGCCGGCCGCCGTCGGGCCGCACCGCGTCGGGGCGGCGGGCCTCGCTCGACCCGCAGGGCCGGCGGGCCCTGTTCGAGACGCCGGTGGCCGCGGCGCGCGACACCATCCGCTCGGGCCGCTCCAGCGACGGCAAGGAGGCGCTCTACTCCACCGGCCCCCGCCGGCCGGGCACCGTCGTCGTCACCTGCTCGGGGTGCAAGGCCAAGAGCCGCATCAACCTCACCGACCTGGGCCTCCGCTGGCTCACCGGCACCGCGTGGCTCCCGGGCCGCAAGGACGGCCACTGGATGCGCTGCCCCTCCTGCAACGCCCGCACCTGGTGCCGGATCGGGTGGCAGGACTGAGCACGTGTCGCTGACGTCGGTGCCGGTCATCGTGACCGCCGGCCGCTTCGCCGGGCGCGCTCGACGGACGGACCACAACCTCCATGCGGGCGAGCACCTCGACCTTGCCGCCGCCGTGCATGTCGAAGGTGCGGTCGCTGACCGCCAGGACCTCGACGCCGGCGAGGTCGTGCATGGCCTACGACGAGGCCAGCAGCTCAGCCCCCGAGCCGCGCTGCCGGGCTGGCTCGACCGGCTGCTGCGGCTCGATCCCCCCGAGGGCCTGCGCCGCTGGGTGCCCGAGCCGCTGCGGGCGCTCGACCCGCTCGACGTGCTGCGGGCGGTGCTCGTCGCCTGCCAGGCGATCCTGACCCTCACGGCCTGGGACCTGTGGGGCGACCACCGGCCGGTCCCGCACGTGCCGCTCGTGGGCGCGCTCGACCTGGGCGGTTCGATCCCGTGGGGCGTGCTGATCCTGGCGTCCCTGGCCCTCGTCGTCGTCCGCCCCCGCGAGGGGTTGGTGGCCCACGTGGCGGTCCTCGCCGCCGCGATGCTCACCGACCAGCTCCGCCTCCAGCCCCAGTGGATCTCCCTCGCGCTGCTGCTCGTGGCGACGGGCCCGTGGCGGCTCAGCCGGGTGCTGGGGTGGGCGCACCTGGCGTCGCTGTGGCTCTGGGCCGGCGTCCACAAGGCGCTGTCCACCGGGTTCGGCGACGGCACCGCGGCGGTCATCGCCGACAACCTCGGCGTCGCGGGCCTGCGCCCGGTGGCGGCGGTCGGCGTCCCGGCGCTGGAGATCGCGCTCGGCGTGCTCGCGGCCCGGCTGGTGACCCGGGAGCTGGCGATCGGCCCCGCCGTCGCCCTGCACCTGGGCGCCTGCGTGGTGCTGGAGATGGGCCTCGACTGGGAGATCCTGTGGTGGAACCTCGGGCTGGCCGCGGCGGCCCCGGTGCTGCTGCGCGACCGGGTGAGCACCGAGGTCCCCGGCGGCCGGCGCACCCGCGCCACCGCCGGCCTCGCCAGCCTGCTGGTGGCCGGCCTGTTCCTGTACCCCGCGGGCCTGTTCACCGCCCAGGTCGACCCGTACCTCGCGCACGTGCTCTACGCGGACTCGCTGCCGCGGGCCGAGGTCTGCAACCCCGACGGCGAGTGCTCGCGCTGGCCGATCGACGTGGCGTCCACCGCGATCGGCGGCGCCAACATCCCCCCGTCGCCCCGCACCTACCGGGCGTGGTTCGAGCGGGCCTGCGCCCCGGGCCAGGTCCTGCGGGTGAGCGGCCTCGCTATCCGCGCCCCGTTCGACCGCCTCCCCGCCGGCGACGGCATCGAGGCCCGCTGCCCCACCACGTGAGCCGACCGGCCCTCGGCGGCCGGCGCGGGCGACCGGGCGCGAGGGCCGACCCGGCACACGGCCTGGCGGCCACGGTCAGCGGTCAGCGGTCAGCGGTCAGCGGTCAGCGGTCGAAGTGGACCTGGCCGGTGCCCTCGGTGGTGCGGCCGATGGCGACGGCCCGCTGGCCGTGGGTGCGGAGCGTGTCGATCGCGTCGAACGCGTCGTGCTCGGGGACGACCACGACCATGCCGATGCCCAGGTTGAAGACCTTGCGCATCTCGTCCTGGCCGATGTCGCCGGCGCGGCGGATCTCGCCGAAGATCCGGGGCTCCTCCCAGGACCGGGGGTCGACGTGGACGTCGACGCCGTCGGGCAGCACCCGTTCGAGGTTGCCGGCGAGGCCGCCGCCGGTCACGTGCGCGACGGCGCGCACGTCGACCTTGCGGTGCAGGGCGAGGACGGCCGGGGCGTAGATCACCGACGGCACGAGCAGCTCGTCGGCCAGGGTGTGGCGGGCGTCGTCCCAGGCGGGGCCGTCGAGGTCGCGCCCCGCCGTCTCCAGGAGCGCGTGGCGGGCGAGCGAGTAGCCGTTGGAGCGCAGGCCGGGCGACGGCAGGCCGATGACGACGTCGCCGGGGGTCACCTGCTCGCCGGTGAGGAGCCGGTCGCGCTCGGCCACGCCCACCGCGAAGCCGACGAGGTCGAACTCGCCGGGGGCCATCGCGCCGGGGTGCTCGGCCATCTCGCCGCCGATGAGCGCGCAGCCGGCCTGGCGGCAGCCCTCGGCCACGCCCTCCACGAGCTGGCTGATGTGGTCGGGGTCCAGCTTGCCGACCGCGATGTAGTCGAGGAAGAACAGCGGCTCGGCGCCCTGGCACACCAGGTCGTCCACGCACATGGCCACCAGGTCGACGCCGATCGTCTCGAAGCTGTTCGCGGCCTGGGCGATCAGCGCCTTGGTGCCGACGCCGTCGGTGGAGGAGACGAGCACCGGGTCCCGGTAGCGGTCGGCGGGGAAGGCGAACAGGCCGCCGAAGCCGCCGATGTCGCCGATGACCTCGGGGCGGAACGTCGAGCGCACCTTGTCCTTGATGCGCTCGACGGCGGCCTCGCCGGCGGCGATGTCGACGCCTGCGGCCTCGTAGGTGTCACCCATGGTCGGTCGGTCCTTCGTGCGGTCTGGGGGCGGGTCGATCGGGTCGGTCGGCCGGGTCGCTCAGCCGGCCGAGCCGGCGGCGGCCTCGGCGAGCAGCGCCGCGTCGGCCGGCCGGTCCTGGCGGTCGCCGTCGCCGCCTTCGAGCACGGCTTTGTGCAGCTCGACCGGCACCTCGACGGGGTAGTCCCCGCTGAAGCAGGCGTCGCAGAAGCCCGAGCGGCTCGTCTCGGTGGAGGCGATGAGGTTGTCCAGGGTGATGAAGGCGAGCGAGTCGAGGTCGAAGTACTCGCGCATCTCCTCCACCGACCGGTTGGCGGCCAGCAGCTCGGAGCGGCGGCCGGTGTCGATGCCGTAGAAGCACGGCCACTTGATCGGCGGCGAGGTGAGGCGCAGGTGCACCTCGGCCACGCCGGACTCGCGCAGCATCCGCACGAGCTGGCGCTGGGTGGTGCCGCGCACGATCGAGTCGTCCACCACCACCACCCGCTTGCCCTGGAGGTTCTCCCGCAGCGGGTTGAACTTCATGCGCACCGCCTGCGCCCGCAGCGCCTGGGTGGGGGCGATGAACGTGCGGCCGATGTAGCGGTTCTTCACGAGCCCCTGGCCGTAGGGGATGCCGCTGGCGCGGGCGTAGCCGACCGCGGCGGGGATGCCGGACTCGGGCACGCCCATCACCATGTCGGCCTCGACCGGCGCCTGCGCGGCCAGCAGCTCGCCCTGGCGGACCCGGGCGTGGTACACGCCCTTGCCGTAGAGCTGGGTGTCGGGCCGGGCGATGTAGACGAACTCGAACACGCAGAGCTTCGGGTCGAGCCGCTCGGTCGGGAAGAGGCGGGACGAGTGCACGCCCGCGTCGTCCAGCACGACCATCTCGCCGGGGTCGATCTCGCGGACGAACCGGGCGCCGACGACATCCAGCGCCGGGCTCTCCGAGGCCAGCACCCGGCCGCCGTCGGGCAGCTCGCCGAGGCAGAGGGGGCGGAACCCGTTGGGGTCGCGGACCCCGATCACCCGCTGCTCGTCCATGACCACCACCGAGAAGGCGCCCTGGAGGCGGGGCATCACCGCGGCGACGGCGGCCTCCAGCGCGGGCCGGTCGCCGTCGCCGCCCCCGCTCGCCGCGGCCGTCCCGTTCACCGCGCCGGCGCCGCCGGCCGGGCCGGGCAGGCGCTCCAGCTCCTGGGCCAGCAGCTCGGCCATCAGGTCGCTGTCGGACGCGACCGTGCCCTCCAACATCCCGGCCTCGCTCGCCAGCGCCTCGGTGTTGACGAGGTTGCCGTTGTGGCCGAGGGCGAACTGGCGGTCGCCGACGCCCCGGTACACCGGCTGGGCGTTGCGCCAGGTGCTGGAGCCGGTGGTGCTGTAGCGGGTGTGGCCGATGGCGAGGTGGCCGGTGAGCGGGGCGAGGGTCCGCTCGTCGAACACGTGGGACACGAGGCCCATGTCCTTGACGACCATGACGGTGTCGCCGTCGCTGACCGCCATCCCGGCCGACTCCTGGCCCCGGTGCTGGAGCGCGTAGAGGCCGAGGTAGGTGAGGTGGGCCACCGGCTGGCCGGGGGCGTGGATGCCGAAGACCCCGCAGGCCTCGCGCGGCGAGTCGTCGTTCAGATCACGGTCCGGGGCGGTCTGATCCGGCGAGCGCACGTGACCCATTGTCGCACGGATCGGAGCCGTCCCCACCATCGTCGGAGGGGACGGGGAGGACGATCGGTGTGCCGGTGAGCGGATCGGTGATGATCTGGGCGTTCAGGCCGAACACGTCCTGCACGAGCGCCGCGGTCATGACCGTCGACGGCTCGCCCTGGGCCACGATCCGCCCCGCCTTCATCGCCACCAGGTGGTCCGCGTAGCGACAGGCCAGGTGCAGGTCGTGCAGCACGGCCACCACGGTGCGGCCGTCGGTGCGGTTGAGGTCCCGGATGATGTCGAGGACCTCGACCTGGTGGGCGAGGTCGAGGTAGGTGGTCGGCTCGTCCAGGAGGATCAGGTCGGTCTCCTGGGCCAGGGCGACGGCGATCCAGACCCGCTGGCGCTGCCCGCCGGAGAGGTCGTCCACGCGGCGCTCCGCCAGCTCGGCCACGCCGGTGCGGGCGAGGGCGTGCTCGACCACCTCCTCGTCCCGGTCGCTCCACTGCCGGTACCACCGCTGGTGCGGGTGGCGGCCCCGGGCGACGAGGTCGGCGACGGTGATGCCCTCGGGCGCGCTCGGCGACTGCGGCAGCAGGCCCAGGAGCGTGGCCACCTCGCGGGTGGGGCGCTCGTGGATGCTGCGCCCGTCGAGGATCACCGACCCCCGCTGGGGCGCGAGCAGGCGGGCGAGGCCGCGCAGGAACGTGGACTTGCCGCAGGCGTTGGCGCCCACGAGGACGGTGACCGCGCCGGTGGGCACGTCGAAGCTGATGCCGTCCACGATGGGCCGGTCCTTCTCGTAGCCGAGGACCAGGTCGTCGGCTACGAGGCGGGGTTCGATCGGGTGGGGGTCGGTCAGGTCAGGGTCGGTCATCCGAGTTCTCCCGTTCTTCCCGCACGGACGAGCAGCGCGATGAGGAACGGCGCGCCGAGCACGGCGGTCACCACCCCGACGGGCAGCTCGTGGGGTGGCAGCTCCCGGGCCGCGAGGTCGGCCGCCACCACGAGCAGGGCGCCGACGGCCGCGGCCGGCAGCAGGCCGACGCAGCGGTCCCCGGCCAGGCCCCGGCCGATCGAGGCGGCCAGCAACGCCACGAAGGCCACCGGGCCGAAGGCCGCGGCGGCCGCGGCGGCGAGGATCGAACCGCAGGCGAGGACGCCGAGGCGCACCGCCTCGGTCCGGGTACCGAGCGCGGTGGCCGCGTCGTCGCCCAGCTCGACGGCGCGCAGGCCGCGGCAGAGCAGCATCGCGACCGGCGTCGTCACCAGGAGCACGTCGCGGACGAGGTCGGCCTCGAACCAGCCGACCGCGCCGAGGCTGCCGACCAGGTAGGTGACGGTGCGCTGCGCCTGGTTCAGGGTGGCCTGGCTCACCAGGTAGGCGGTGATGGAGGTGAACAGGTAGGTGAGGCCGACGCCCACGAGCACCAGCCGGTAGCTGCTGAGCACGCCGCTGCGCCGGGCGAGCACGTAGACCACGAGCGCGAGCGTCAGGCCGCCGCCGAGCGACGCGCCCTGCAACGCCACGCCGGTCACGCCGCCGACGATCGCGGCACCCGCGGTGGCGGCGGTGGCCCCGGCGGTCACGCCGATGAGGTCGGGGGTGGCGAGCGGGTTGCGGGTGATCCGCTGGAAGAGGACCCCGGCCACGCCGAGCGCGGCACCGGCGTAGAGGGCGCCGAGGCCGCGGGCGAGGCGGAACTTGAACAGGACCGGCCGCAGCGCCGGGTCGCCGCCGCCGGCCAGCAGCCGCACGACCTCCCACGGCGCGATGTCGGGCCGGCCACCCGACAGCGACCAGACGAGCACGGCGAACGCGGCCGCCCCGGCGAGCACGGTGACGAGCACGGGCCGGAGCTGGAACCGGAACGACCAGCGCACGCCCGGCACCCGCAGGACCGTCGCGCCGCGGTGGCGGCGCAGGATCGGCGGCGCCATCACAGGCCGCCCAACCCCCGCCGGCGGATGATCGCGAGCAGCACGGGCGCCCCGACGATCGCGGTGACCACGCCCGTCTGGAGCTCGCCGGGCGCGGCCACCCGCCCCACGACGTCCGCGCCGAGCAGCATCAGCGGGCCGGCCACCAGCGAGAAGGCGAGGATCCACCGGTAGTCGTGGCCGAGCAGCGCCCGGCCCAGGTGCGGGATGGCGAGGCCGACGAAGCCGATCGGGCCGGCGAGCGAGACGGCGGCGCCGGCCAGCAGCACGACGGCGAGCGACGTCACGAGGCGGGCGCGGCGCACGTCGATGCCGAGCCCGCGGGCCGAGTCCTCGCCGAGGGCCAGGCCGTTCAGCCACGGGGCGGCCACGAACGCCAGGACGAGCCCGACGACGATGATCGGCGCCACCCGCCCGGCGAGCACGAGGTCGCGATCCTTGACGGACCCGACGATCCAGAACCGGTGGCCGTCGAGGGTCCGCGAGTCGAGCAGCAGTATGCCGGTCGTGATCGAGGTGAAGAGCGCCGTGGCCGCGGTGCCCACCAGCGCCAGCTTCACCGGGTTGGCGCCGCCACGGCCGGCGGAACCGAGGACCAGCACCACGAGGGCGGCCACGCCGGCGCCGAGGAACGCGAACCAGACGATGGCCCGCAGGTCGATCCAGCCGATCCAGCGGAGCGCGACCACCGCGCCGAGCGACGCGCCGGCCTCGATGCCGAGGATGCCGGGGTCCGCGAGCGGGTTGCGGGTGAGGCCCTGCATGAGGGTCCCCGCGGCGGCGAGCGCGGCGCCCACGAGGAGGGAGACCACGGCCCGCGGCACCCGGCCGTCGCGCACGACCCGGTGGTCGAGCGACCCGTCGAACGCGGTGAACGCGTCGATCACCCGGCCGAGCGGGATGGAGCGGGAGCCGACGACGAACGACAGCACCACGGTGACGAGGAGGAGCGCCACCACCCCGACCAGCACGACGACGCGCCGCGACGAGGTGACGGTGGGAGACGGCATCGTCGGAGCACCGTATTCAGGTTCCCTAACCCTGGACAAGTGGTGAGGTTGACGGCGGCGGAGATCGTCGCTGAGACTGCACGACCATGTCCCGCACCACCCACCTCTCCGCTCCCCTCCCGGCCCGCCGGGGCGGGCGCCGCGCCGTCGCGGCCCTCCTCGTCTCCCTCGCCCTCGTGACCGCCGCCTGCGGCGGTTCGGGCGACGACGAGGCCGCCAAGGGCGGCACCGAGACCACCGCCGGCACCGGCTCGGGCACCGACACGACCGCCACCGGCCCGCGGACCTTCGAGCACGCCTGGGGCAGCACCGAGATCGACGGCGTGCCCGAGCGCATCGTGAGCCTGGACCCGCAGTTCACCGACGCCCTCCTCGCCATCGGCGTCACCCCCGTCGCCTACGTGACCTCCGACCTCCTGGTCGACGGCGGCATCACCCCCTGGCAGGACGACCTCCTCGACGGCGTCGAGCAGATCGACTACGACGGCGTGACCTACTCGAACCAGGACGTCTACAACGCGCAGCCCGACGCGATCGTCGGCACCTTCGCCATCGAGAACCAGCAGCGCTACGACGACCTGTCCGACATCGCCCCCACCATCGGCTCGCCCGACCCCGACCGCGAGGTGCAGCGCTGGCAGGACCTCGTGACCCTCGCCGGCGACCTCGTGGGTCGCCCCGACGACGCCGCGAAGGTCATCAGCGACACCGAAGCCGACCTGGAGGCCCGGGCCGACGAGCTGCCGGGCCTCGACGGCAAGACGTACACCTTCGTCAACTACGTGCCCGGCGACGCGCTCTACATCGTCGCCGACCCCGACGACGGCGCCTCCGAGGCGTTCGCCACCCTCGGCCTCACCATCAACCCCGAGGCGCTCGCCGCCGCCGACGGCAAGACCGGCCGGGCGAAGTTCAGCCTGGAGCAGGTGGACCTGCTCGACGCGGACGTGATCCTCATCCTCGCCAACGGCGGCGACCCGGACGACCTGATCGGCTTCGACACCCTGCGGGCGGCGAAGAGCGGCGCGGTCGTGGAGCTGGACATGCTCACCGCCACCGCGCTCAACCAGCCCAGCTCCCTGTCGCTGCCCTGGGTCCTCGACCAGATCGAGCCCGCGCTGCGCAAGGCCGAGTCGTGAGCCGGCGGGGCCTGGCCTGATGGCGGCCCGCGGCTACCAGGGGGCCATGCTCCGGGCCCTCGGCGTCGACGACCACGCCATCACCGTCGTCGGCGTCGAGGACCCGGCCCCCGGCTACCGCCGGGTCCGCTTCGAGGCGCCCACGCTCTTCGACGGCGAGACGCCGGCCCCCGCAGCCTGGCTGCGCATCTGGTTCCCGGACCCCGGCGACGCCGACCACGAGGTGCAGCGGGCCTTCACGTTCGTGGACGCCGACGCCGACGCGGGCACCTTCGCCCTCGACTTCGTCCTCCACCAGCCCGCCGGGCCCGCCTCCGCCTGGGCCGGCAGGGCGACGGTGGGCGACGAGCTGCGGGCCACGCCCTGGGCCTCCACCTCCTTCACGCCCCCGGCGATCCCCCCGGCCGGCTACCTGCTGCTCGGCGACCTCGCCGGCCTCCCCGGCCTGCGGGCGGTGGTCGGCGCCATCCCCGACGACACGCCGATCGAGCTGCTCCTCGAAGAGCACCACGCCACCGACCGGGCCGCGCCCCTGCCCACCCACCCGAACCTGCGGATCACCTGGGTGCCCCACCGCCCCGACGGCCGAGCGCTCGCCGAGGCCGTGCCGACCCGGGACTGGTCCGACTGGTACGCCTGGGCCGCGGCCGAGAAGGGCGCGATCAAGGCGCTGAAGGAGGTCCTGCGCGGCGAGCACGGCTTCCCCAAGACCGACCTGAAGCTGGCCCCGTACTGGATCGAGGGCAAGCCCATGGGCGGCAAGGCCCGCTCGGCCCCCACCACCGTCGAGGTCGTCCCCGCCGCGGGGGCCGAGGCGACCGACGCCGACGAGGCGGCGGCCGCGACGACCGAGGCCGCACCGACGTTCGCACCGGCCGAACCCACGCTCGCACCCGCCGACGGCACGGTCGCCACGCCGGGCCCGGCGGCCGCACCGGTCGTCCCCACCGCCGCACCGGTCGAGACCGCACCGACCGCCGAGCCCACGGTGACCGAGGTGGTCGCCGCCACCGCCGCCACCGCCCCCACCGCCGCGTCCGCCGAGGGCGAGGGCGCCGCGGCCGAGGGCGCGACCCCGGCCCCGACGGCCCGCCGGTGGCGCTCGCAGGCCGGCTCGGAGCTGCTGGCGCCGCTGCGGGGCACCCTGCGGGTGGCCGGCGCCTGCCAGGCGCTCCTGTCGCTGCTCCAGGTGGCCCCGTTCGTCATCCTCGTGGACGTGGCCCGGCGGATGCTCGACGGCGCCGAGCCCGACGACCTGCGCACGCCCGTGTTCGTCGCCCTGAGCCTCCTCGGCGCCGCGACGGTGCTCACCGCCGCGCTCGTCACCTGGCTGCACGTGGTCGACGCCCGCTTCGCGCGCTACGTCCGCCGCCGCCTGGTCGACAAGCTGACCCGGCTGCCCCTCGGCTGGTTCGACGACACCAACGCCGGCTCGGTCCGCCAGCTCGTGGTCGATGACACCGCCGGCCTCCACTACCTCGTCACCCACGCCCGCCTCGACCTGGTCGCCGCGATCGTGAAGCCGCTCGCGGTGCTGGTCTACCTGTTCGTGGTGGACGCCCGCCTCGCGCTCGTCCTGCTCGTGCCCATCCTGATCCACGCCGTGGTCGTCGCCCGCATGGCCACCTCCAGCAAGGCGAAGATGGCCGAGCACGCCCGCTGGAACCGGCGGGTCGCGGCCGAGACGGTGGCCGCCCTCGACGGCGCCGCGGTCGACCGCATCTACGGCCGGGGCGACGACCTCGGCCTCCGGCGCACGCTGCGCGGCTACACCGCGTTCATCAACGGCTGGCAGGGGCCGCTCGGCACCCGCAAGGCGGTGTCGGCGATGATAACCCGGCCCACCACGATGCTGTGGCTGATCGCCACCGTCGGCACCGCGCTCGTCACCGCCGACACGCTCGGCGCCACCACGCTGCTCACCTTCCTCGTGCTCGGCGTGACCTTCGGACCCGAGCTGCTCGGCGTCTCCTACGCCGTGGCCTCCTACCGGGAGTCGAGCGGGTCCGCGCAGCGCGTCGGCCTGGCCCTCGCCCTGGACGAGCTGGACGTGCCCGAGGCACCGGAGCGCTTCGAGCCGGACGGCAGCTCCGGCCTCGACGTGTCGTTCCGCGGCGTCACCTTCGGCTACCGGCCCAACCGGCCCGTCGTCCACGACGTCGACCTCGACCTGGCACCGGGCACCATCACCGCGCTCGTGGGGCCGTCGGGCTCCGGCAAGTCGACCCTCGCCACGCTCCTGGCCCGCTTCCACGACGTGGACCGCGGCACCATCGCCCTCGCCGGCCACGACCTGCGCGCCCTGGACCCGGCCGACCTGCGCCGCCTGGTGGGCTTCGTGTTCCAGGACGTGCGCCTCGTGCACGGCACCGTCCGGGAGAACCTGGCGCTCGCCCGGCCCGACGCCGACGACGCCGAGCTGCTCGCGGCGGCCGAGGCGGCCAACATCGCCGATCGCCTCGCCGCGCTGCCCCGGGGCCTCGACACCGTCGTCGGCACCGAGGTCCGCCTGTCCGGCGGCGAGGCGCAGCGCATCGCCATCGCCCGCACCCTGCTCGCCGATCCGCCGGTGCTCGTGCTGGACGAGGCCACCGCGTTCGCGGACCCCGAGTCCGAGCACCGGGTGCAGCAGGCGCTCTCCGAGCTGGTCCGGGGCCGCACCGTCCTCGTGATCGCCCACCGCCTCCACACCGTGGTCGACGCCGACCAGATCGTGGTGCTCGACGAGGGCCGGATCGTCGAGCGCGGCACCCATCCCGACCTCCTGGCCGCCGGGGGCCGCTACGCGGCGCTCTGGTCGGCCTCGCACCCCGAGGAGGTGGCGTCGTGATCGCCCGGCTCACCGCCCTGCTGCCCGACGCCGAGCGGGGCCGCTTCCGCCGCTACCTCGCCCTCGTCGTGGCCGGCACGCTGCTGCGCGCCGCCACCTGCGTGACGCTCGTGCCGATCATCCGCGAGCTGTTCGGCGACCGGCCCGCGGACGCCTGGCCCTGGGTCGGCGTGCTCACCCTCGTCACCGCGGCCGGCTGGTTCGTGGACCTGCGGGCGGCGCGCAACGGCATCGCCATCGGCCGGGTGCTCATGGAGACCATGCACGAGCGGCTCGTGGACCGCCTCGCCGCCGTGTCCATCGGCTGGCTCGACGCCGACCGCACCAACCTCGCCCAGCGGACCCTCGCCGGCGTCGGCCAGTCCCTCTACTCGGGCATGACCAACCTCGTCCTGCCGATCCTCACCGCGACGCTCACCCCGTACGCGATCGGCCTGCTCCTGCTGGCCGTGAGCTGGCCGGTGGGCCTCGTGGCCCTGGCGTGCGCGCCGCTGCTCCAGCTCGCCCACCGGGCCTCGGACCGCCTCGTGCGGGCCGCGGACCGCGAGGCCGCAGCGGCCGGCGCCGAGGTCGACCTGCGGGTGGTCGAGTTCGCCCGCCTCCAGCCGGTGCTGCGGGCCTTCGGCCGGGCCGAGGCGGAGGGCTCCGCGCTCGGGGAGGCCGTCGACGCCCAGCACCGCTCCGGCGTCCGGCTCCTGGGCCGCTCCATCCCCGGCCAGGTGCTGTTCGCCATCGCCTCCCAGCTCGCGCTGCTGCTCCTGGGCGCGACCGCGGTGGCCCGCTGGTCCGCCGGGGACCTGAGCGTCCCCGAGACGATCGCGATCTTCGTGGTGATCGTCCGCTACCTGGAGCCGTTCACCGAGCTGGCCGACCTGGCCGGCGCCACCGAGGCCATGGCCTCCACGATGGACCGCACCGCGCTCCTCCTCGACGCCCCCGTGCCCCCGGTCGCCGCCACGCCGACCCGCCTCGACGCCGCTCCGGGCCGGGCGCCGAGCGTGGAGCTGCGCGACGTCACCTTCGCGCCGGGCGGCACCCCGGTGCTCGACGGGGCGTCGCTCACGATCCCCGCCGGCTCGGTCACCGCCGTCGTCGGCCCGTCGGGCGCGGGCAAGACGACGATCCTGTCGCTCGTCGCCCGCTTCGTGGACCCCGACGGCGGCGCGGTGCTCCTCGACGGCGTGGACGTGCGCGACCTCGACCCCGCCTCGCACCTCGGTGCCCTCGCCGTGGTGTTCCAGGACGTGTACCTGTTCGAGGGCACGCTCCGCGAGAACGTGGTCCGCGGCAACCCCGACGCGACCGACGACGCGATCGAGGCCGCCGCCGCGATCGCCCGCGTGGACGAGATCGTGGCCCGGCTCCCCGACGGCTGGGACACCCGCGTCGGCGAGGGCGGCACCACCCTGTCGGGCGGCGAGCGCCAGCGCATCAGCATCGCCCGCGCCGTGCTGAAGGACGCCCCGCTCCTGCTGCTGGACGAGGCGACCAGCGCCATCGACGCCGAGAACGAGGTGGCCGTGCTCGACGCGCTCGCCGCCGCGGGCGCCGACGGCTCGGCGGACGGCGACGGCACGACCGCCCGCCGCACCGTGGTGATCGTGGCCCACCGGGAGCGCACCGTCGCCCACGCCGACCACGTCGTGTTCGTGGAGGCCGGCCGGGTGGTCGAGTCCGGCACCCCGCAGGAGCTGCTCGACGCGGGCGGCCGCTTCGCCGGCTGGTGGCGCGACCGCGAGGCCGGCACCACCTGGCGCCTCGCCCCCACCCCCTGACCGCCTCGCTGCCGGGGTCAGGACCAGGTGAGGACCGCGTAGGCGAAGAGGTAGCCGAGCGCGTTCGAGGACCAGTGGGCGAGCATCGGGGCCAGCAGGCTGCCGCTGCGCTCGCGGAGGAACGAGAACCAGATGCCGAACGCGGTCGTGGAGGCCACGGCGCCGATGACGGTGACCCACTGCGGGAACCGGCCCACCGTGTCGTCCGCGACCGGGTTCACCTCGTTCATCCCGAGGGAGGGGAGGATGTGCCACAGCCCGAACAGCACCGCCGCCGCCCCGATGGCCCACCGGCGCCGCAGGTGCGTCGCCAGCACCGCGGGCAGCACGCCCCGGAACGCCACCTCCTCCAGCAGCACCGTGCCCAGGGTGACCCGCACGAACGCGGCGTAGAGGACCGCCGGCCCGCCCAGGCCCCGCACCCGGTCGTCCTCGAACAGCCCCCGGGTGGCCGGCAGGGCCACACCCGCGGCGAGCACCACCACCATGATCCCCAGGAGCACCCCGCCCCAGCGGAGCCCGGAGCCGAACCGCTCCCGGTCGAGGCCCAGGTCGTCCCACGTGCAGCCGACCCATCGGCGGGCGAGGAGGACCAGCAGGCCCGCCGCCGCCATCGACAGCGGCACGTACAGCGCCGGGCCCACGAGCCGGTTGTTGGCCACGTTCACCAGGGCGAGCACCGATACGATCGCCCAGATGGGCCACCAGGAACGGGACGCGGGCATGCCGACGGACGGTACCAGCGCCGCCCCCGGCCCCCGGGGGCGTGAGCCCGCGAACCTGGCCGCCGCGCTCGCGGACGGCGAGCTGCCCGACACCCTGGCCCCGGCCCCCGGCGAGCGGGACCGCTTCATCGACTTCGTGCGGGCCTTCAGCCTGCTCGTGGTCGTCGCCTGGCACTGGGTGTTCACCATCATCATCTGGCAGGACGACGGCCCCCACGCCTCCAACCCGATCGGCTTCACCCGGGGCCTGTTCGTGGCCACCTGGCTGTTCCAGGTGATGCCGCTGTTCTTCTTCGTCGGCGGCTACGCCCACTCCGAGGCGTGGGAGGCGGCCGAGGAGAAGGGCCGCTTCCGCTCCTCGATCGGCTTCGCCTGGAACCGGGCCGGCCAGCTCGCCCGCCCCGCCATGGCCCTGGCGTTCGGCTGGTGGCTGCTCGGCTCCATCGGCGTCGCCGTCTGGGACCTCCACGGCGTGGGCCGGTCGGTTCGGCTCATCCTCAGCCCGCTCTGGTTCATCATCGTCTACCTGCTGCTGATCCTGCTGTTCCCGATCACCCACTGGCTCCACGAGCGCTACGGCGGCCTGGTGCTCGTGTTCGGCATCGGCGTGTCCGCGGTGGTCGACGTCGCCCGCTTCAGCCACGACGTCGCCTGGGCCGGCTGGATCAACATGATCGTGGTGTGGGCCACCTGCCACCAGCTCGGCTACTTCTGGGAGCCGCTGGTGGCCGCCGGCCGCCGCGTGGCCTGGGGGCTCATGTGGGCGGGGCTGTTCCTGCTCACCGCGCTCGTCGGCTCCGGCGTCTACCCGGGCTCGATGGTGGGCGTGCCGGGCGAGAAGTTCTCCAACATGGCCCCGCCCACCATCTGCATCCTGGCGCTGCTGCTGTTCCAGGCCGGCGTCGCGCTCCTGATCCGGCCGTGGGTGCTGCACCGGTTGCAGACCTCGCGGCGCTGGTCGGGCGTCAACAGCGTCATCAACCGGTTCTCGCTGCCGCTCTTCCTGTTCCACTCCACCGGCATGGCCCTGTGGGCGGCGTTCGGCCACTTCGTCCTCCACAACGAGGCGCTCCGCCAGCCCGACGCCAAGTGGTGGCTCACCCGGCCGTTCGCGTTCATCGGGCCCCTGGTGCTGACGCTGCCGATCATCTTCCTGCTCGGCCGCCGCTACGTGAAGCGGCGCCCCGCCGAGCCGCCACGCTCGTAGGTCTCGGAGTTGGCGATCACCTGGCCGGGTGGCCGCTGAGGTGGTCGACGGATCGGGACGACCGGTATCGTCGGCGGCGATGCCCGCCCAGCTCGCTGCCAGGCCGCTCGGCCCGACCGTCCCCGTCGACGGGGCGCGGCGCGGCGCGACCACGCCCCACCGGTGACCGCACCCGACGAGCGCGCCACGACACCGGCCACCGAGCCGACCGAGCCCGACCCCGGCGCAGCGGCCCGCTCCCCCGAGCCGACCGAGCCCGAGCCTGACCCGCCGGCCGGCTCCCCGGAACCGGCCGTCGAGCCCGAGCCGGCCACCGTGGAGCCCGGCCCCACCGCCGAGGGCAGGCCGCCGCGCTGGCGCCGGGAGGTCCGCGCGTTCGCGGAGCTGTTCGCGCTTTGCGGGTTCGCGTTCGCGCAGCCGCTGCTCGACATCTTCGGCAAGGCGCCGGACCAGTTCATCTTCCGGGGCGCCGGCAGGGGCGACATCGTGGCCTTCGCACTCCTGGTCACCTTCGCGGCGCCCGTCTCGTGCTGGCTGGTGGAGCTGGCCGTCGGGTTCGCCTCGGCGCGGGCCCGCACGATCCTGCACCGGGCGTTCCTGTTCGGCTTCGCCGCGGTGCTCGCGAGCATCGTCCTGGACGGCGCCATCCCCCGCAAGGCCGCGCTCGTGGCCGGGGTGGCGGTCGCCGGCCTGGCGGTGCTCCTGTACGCGCGGACCCGCGGCCCCCGCATCTGGCTGGCGTTCGCGTCGCCGGCGCCGATCGCGTTCCTGGCCGTGTTCCTGCTCGGCTCGCAGGTGGCGCCGCTGCTGCGGGCCCCGGCGGGGGCGCTCGGGGCGACCGTCGGCAAGCGGACGCCCACGGTGGTGCTCGTCCTCGACGAGTTCCCGCTCGTGGGGCTGCTCGACGCCGACGGGGGCATCGACGCCGACCTGTTCCCGAACTTCGCCCGCCTGGCCGGCACCTCCACCTGGTTCCGCCAGACCACCGCCGTCGCCAACTACACGAACCTGGCGGTGCCGGCCATGCTCACCGGCGACCTCCCGGAGGGCGACAAGGCCCCGACGTCGGTCGAGCACCCCGAGAACCTGTTCACCCTGCTCGGCGGGGCGATGCCGATCACCTCCTCGGAGACGATCACCTCCCTCTGCCCGTCGTCCATCTGCGAGCAGGTCGGCCGGCCCACGGGCAGCCTCCGCGCCCTGCTCGGCGACGCCCGCCGGGTCATGACCCAGCGCCTCGACCCCGCGGACCCGACCCCCGACCCCTTCGCGGGCTTCGTGGAGGAGGACGCGGCGCCGGTGGCGAACGGCACCACCGGCGAGGAGGCCGCCCAGGGCAACGCCCGCTTCGCCCGGTTCCTCGGCGAGCTGGGCGAGCGACCCGAGGGCCTGCACTTCCTCCACGTCCTCCTCCCCCACGCGCCCCACCGCTTCCTGCCCGACGGCAACACCTACCCGCAGCTCGGCCTCGACCCCTCCCACTTCTACGACCTCCGAGAGGGCACGTTCCTCGACTGGTGGACCGACGACCCGGTACCCGTCGAGGTGTCCCGGGTCCGCTTCCTGCTCCAGCTCCAGTGGGTCGACGTCCTCGTCGGGCGGCTCCTCGACCAGCTCGATGCGGCCGGCACGCTCGACGGCACCAACGTGGTGGTGGTGGCCGACCACGGCGCCGGCTTCTCGCCCGGTGGCCTCATGCGCATCTACTGCCCGCCCGGCGGCGACTGCCCGAGCGAGGACGTGGACGACGCCACGCTGGCCGAGGTCATGTGGGTGCCGTTCTTCGTGAAGCGGGCCGGCCAGCGGACCGGCGAGATCTCCGACGACCCGGTGCGCAACCTGGACCTGACCCCCACCGTCGCCGACCTGCTGGACGTGGACCTGCCCTGGGACGCGGACGGTCGCTCCGCGTACGACGGCGGCTCCGGCGACCCCGACGAGGCCGGCATGGCCCTCGCCGAGTCCGGCCCCCGGGGGCTGCGCGTCGGCTCGACCCGGACCATCCGGCGCGACGAGGGCTGGCAGCTCCTCCTCGACCGCAACACCGGCGACTTCGTCCCGGCCGACGGCGCGAGCGGCCCGGACCGCATCTTCCGCCGCGGCCCCCGCCCCGACCTGTGGGGCGAACCGCTGCCGCCCGAGGCCGGCGCCCCGCTGGAGGTCGATCTCGGGGACTACGACGCCGGCGACGTCGACCTCGCCGGCGGCAGCGTGCCCGTGCTCGTCCACGCCGAGGTCACCGGCGTCGCCCCGCACCGCCCGGTGGCGATCGCGGTGGACGGCACCGTCTGGGCCACCGCCACCACCTTCGCCGGCGGCGACGACACCTACGTGCTCGCCCTCCTGCCCACCCGGGCCTTCCACGACGGCGACAACCGCGTCACCGTCCACGCGCTCCCATGAGCACGGCCACGCCGGCGCCCGTGACCGGCATCGGGGCGCTGCGGATCGGGCCGCACGAGGTGTGGCCGCCGGTGGTGCTCGCCCCCATGGCCGGGGTGACCAACGCGCCGTTCCGCGGCCTCTGCCGCAGCCAGGGCGCGGGCATCTACGTGAGCGAGATGGTCGCCGCCCGCGGGCTCGTGGAGGGCCACGAGAAGACGGCCCGCCTCGCCCGCTTCGGACCCGGTGAGACGCCGCGCTCCATCCAGCTCTACGGCACCGACCCCCGGATCATGGAGGAGGCGGTCAGGCGCCTCGTCGGGGAGCTGGGCGCCGAGCACGTCGACCTCAACTTCGGCTGCCCGGTCCGCAAGGTCACCCGCCACGGGGGCGGCTCGGCCCTGCCGTGGCGCCGCCGGCTCTACCAGGACGTGGTGGCCGCCGCCGTCGCCGGGGCGGGCGACGTGCCCGTGACCGTGAAGCTGCGGATGGGCCTGGACGACGACCACCTCACCTACCTCGACGCCGGCCCCATCGCCGAGGCCGAGGGCGCGGCCGCCGTCGCGCTCCACGCCCGCACCGCCTACCAGGCGTACTCGGGCTCGGCCCGCTGGGAGGCCATCGCCGCGCTGAAGCAGGCCGTCACGTCCGTCCCCGTGCTCGGCAACGGCGACATCTGGGTCGCCGCCGACGCGCTGCGCATGGTGGCCGAGACGGGCTGCGACGGCGTGGTGGTCGGCCGGGGCTGCCTCGGCCGACCGTGGCTGTTCGGCGACCTCGCCGCCGCGTTCGAGGGTCGCCACGTCGATTCCGCCCCGCCGGTCGGCCGGGTGGTCGAGGCGATGGCCGACCACGCCCGCCGCCTCTGCGAGTGGCACGGCGAGACCGTCGGCGTCCGGGACCTCCGCAAGCACGTCGGCTGGTACCTCCAGGGCTACCCCGTGGGGCCCGCGGCGCGCCGTCGATTGGTGGAGGCCGACTCGCTGGAGGCGTTCCTCGCCCGCCTGGACGAGCTGGACCCGACGATCGCGCTGCCGCCCGACGCGGTCGGCCTGCCCCGGGGCCACCAGCACGGCCCGAAGCCGGTGACGGTGCCCGAGGGGTTCTGGCGCGACCGCGACGACCCCACCCCGCTCGGCGCCGCCGCCGACGCCCTCACCAGCGGCGGCTGAACCCCGACCGCTCGTGCGCTCAGCTGAGCAGCTCGCCGAGGCGGCCGACCGGGAGGCCGATCACCGTGTCGACGCTGCCCTCGACGTGGGTCACGAACGCCCCGGCCTCGCCCTGGATCCCGTAGGCGCCCGCCTTGTCGAACGGCTCGCCGGTGGCGAGGTACCGCTCGATCGCATCGTCGTCCAACGGGGCGAAGGTGACCTCGGTGCGCGCCACCAGGTGCCGGGTGGGCCGGCCGGGGGCGGCGACGGCGACCGCGGTGAGGACGTGGTGGGTGCGGCCGGCGAGCGCGCGGAGCATGCGCCGCGCCTCCGCCGGGCCGCTCGGCTTGCCGAGGACCTCGCCGTCGGGGGCGACGACCACGGTGTCGGCGCCGAGCACGCGGAGCGGACGGTCGGGCCCACCGGTGCCCGCGTCGGTACCGGTGGCGTCGGGCCCACCGGTGCCCGCGTCGGGGACGGCGGCCCGCAGGCCGGCCTCGGCCTTGGCGATCGCGAGGCGCGCCACGTACGGCTCGGCCCCCTCGCCGGCCGACCGCGCCTCGTCCACGTCGGCCGGCCGCACCTCGACCGCGTAGCCCGCCCGGGCGAGCAGGTCGCGCCGGCGCGGCGAGGCCGACGCCAGGATCAGGCGCGCGGCGCCGCCCGGGGCGGTGCGGTCGGCGGGGTCAGCCGGTGTAGGTCGGTCGGGCACGGATCGGCTTCGCTCCCCCCGGTGGCGGGGTCGTCGGGGCGTCGGGGCCGCCACCGTGCCACACGTAGAGCGAGTAGATGCCCATGACGCCTGCCCGGGGGCGCAGGTCGTCGTAGACCGCGTCGACCCGGAAGCGCTGGCCGGCCCGCACCCGCTCGCGCACCGAGCAGGTGGTGATCCCCTCCAGCGGCGGGTCGTCGGGGTACAGCTCGGGCAGCTCGACCCAGTCGCCCGGCTGCGTCGGCGCGGGGGAGGTCCGCGCCCCCCGGTGGCCGTGGCCACCGCCGCTCCCGCCCCCACCGTCGCCGACGTGCAGCTCGGAGCGGCAGACGCGCCGGCCGCGGTCGTCCACCACGTCGGTGTGCAGGCCGCCGTTGTGGAGGTGGCCACCGGCGCCGACGAGGACGCCGTCGCGGGCCATCGTCACGTAGTGGCTCTGCACGTCGGGCGTGCCGCTGCCGTAGAGGTCCCAGGCGAAGGAGCTGCACCCGGAGGTGGAGCCGAAGTAGTTCTCGACCGGCCGCACGTCGGCCACGTCTCGCCGGTAGGTGATGTCGTAGGTGAGGTAGACGGTGTGGTCCTCGCCGCTCATGTTCATGAGGTCGTAGACGGCGTTCCAGCGGTCGTCCCCCCGCACGACGATGCCGTAGGGGTCGGCCATCGCCAGCGGGGTCCGCTCGGCGCCGGTGGCGGCGATGATGCTGCCGGGGATGCCGAAGGTGCTCGACGGGCACGCCGGGTTCTCCTCGGCGGCGTCGCCCCACAGGAAGTGGTGGAGGTGGACGTCGTGCTGGGGCACGGGGTCGCCGTGCTCGTCCACGAGGTCGAAGGTGATGCCGGTGATGGCGAAGTCGCCGTCGGGCTTGTCGAGCGGGATGAACAGGTCGCTCGGGGGCAGCAGCCGCGCCGCGCGTGCGGCGCGGGGCTCGGTGCCCGACCGGCTCGTCATCGCCTCGCCGTGGCCGCCGTGCTCCTCGCCGCCGGGGACCGAGATCGGGCCGATGCGCCCGTGGTAGGTCTCGCGCGGGCCCCTGGCGGGCCAGCCGGTGGCGGGCTCGGCGGGCAGGGGCCGTTCCGCGGCGAGCCGGGTCGGCTGGAACACCTCGTAGGCGCTGGGGTAGCCGGCCCCGTCGCCGCAGGCCACGTCGAGCACGTGGGTGCCGGCGGTGGCCGGGGCCGGGAGCGTGCCGGTGTAGGCGCCGGGCGCGACCTGCCGGGCCGGGGCGGTGGCCAGGATCGCGCCGGCGCGGGTGCGGAACCGCACGGCCGCGTCGCCGGCGCAGTCACCGTAGGCGTGCACGGTCACGGGCGTGCCCACCGGGGCCGACGTCGGGCTGACGCGCTCGACCCACAGGTCGAGGTACAGCGAGCCGAACGCCCACCGGTCCTCGTAGCGGAAGCCGGTGCCGGCCGGGTCGCCGCAGGTCGTCTCGATGTACGCCTCGTAGGTGCCGGGCGGCGTGGTCCAGTCGAGCTTCCAGGCACCGGTGCCGTCGGGCTGGGCGGTGAGCGTCTCGGTGAACTCGCCGTCGAGCCCGATGGCCTCGCGCCCGAAGGAGCGCCGGGCCGTTCGCCGGGCCGAGCGCAGGAGGTCGGCGTCGTCGTACGCGTAGCCGGTGACGGTCACGCTGACCGGCCCGGCGAGGCACCCGCCGCCGGCGAGGTGGACGACGCCCCGCTGCGTGTCGTCCACCGAGATGTCGCCGATCGGGTTGGTGCCGGACACGGTGAAGGGCTGCGGCTCCGCCAGGACGAGGCGCTCGCCGTCGCCGTCGAGGCAGCCTCCGAGGAGCACGTGGGCGCCGGTCGCGGGCGTCACGCCCCAGGCGCCGTTGAGGGCGAGCCGCACCTCGTCCGTGCCCGCGACGGCGGTCTCGGTGACCCAGGTGAGGTCGCCGCGGAGCGTGAGGTCGTCGCCGCGGATCAGCGCCGCGACCGCCAGGGCGCCGGGGGCGCAGCCCTCGACGCGCACCGCCACGTCCTGGCCGACCGCGGCGGTGGTGCGGGACGGCACGAGCACGGGGGTGGTCGTGGCGCCCGTGGCCGGCGTGAGGTCGATGGCCACGTCGGGGTAGGTCACGACCGCCACCAGGGCGACGTCGTCGCGCTGCGGGTCGTACCGCTCCTCCACGCACCGGCCGGCGAGCACGGCCGGTTCGTCGGGGTCCACCCAGCCGGGCACGATCACCGCCGAGCGGTAGCCGCCGTCCCAGTTCCCGAACCCGGCGGCGCGGG
>Ga0207868_1000724_pt1 | contig 30178 bp, 20 predicted proteins | sample Passage237B_FD_187370 | JGI IMG/M metagenome (GOLD analysis project Ga0207868, IMG submission 187370) | Cellulose adapted compost microbial communities from Newby Island Compost Facility, Milpitas, CA, USA - Passage2 37B (SPAdes) (version 3) ... | reverse complement strand
AGATCAGCAGCGGTCACGGTGTGGGGAACGACCTGGGCTTCGATGACGTGAGCATCAGCGCCAACGTGGTGCTCACCGACGAGGTGGTGGTGAATGTGACCCCGCTGCCCGTGGTGGACCTCGGTCCCGACGCCACCCTGTGCACCAGCCAAAGCCTGATGCTCGACGCAGGCGTACCCGGGGGCACTTATCTCTGGCAGGATGGGAGCACCGACCCGTCTTTCAACGTGACCGGCCCCGGCACCTACTCGGTGACGGTGACCAGCAACGGCTGCTCCAACACCGACGAGATCACAGTGGACTACAATCCCACCCCGGAGGTGGACCTCGGGCCCGACCTGAGCTTGTGCGCTGGCGAGACCATCCTGCTCGATGCCACCATGCCCGGCGCCACCTACACCTGGCAGGACGGCAGCACCGGTCCCACCTATCTGGTGAACGGGCCAGGCTTTTACAGTGTGAGCGTGCTACTGGACGGCTGCCCCGCGAGCGACAACGTGCAGGTGGACGAGATCCCCCTACCCGTGGTGGACCTGGGGCCTGACGTGGTACTGTGTGCCGGCGAACAGGTGACCTTCGATGCCGCCGTGCCCGGCGCCACCTACCTCTGGCAGGATGGAAGCACCGACCCGACCTTCACCACCAGCACCGCCGGGACCTTCAGCGTGACGGTGACCCTGAACGGATGCTCGGCATCGGACGCCGTGGATGTGGCCGTGAACCCCTTGCCGGTCGTGGACCTGGGCCCCGATCGCACCCTGTGCGAAGGTGAGAGCATCGTGCTGGACGCCACCGTGCCCGGCGCCACATACACTTGGCACGACGGCAGCACCGCCCCCACCTTCACCGTGACCCAAGCTGGGAACTACAGCGTGACCGTATTGCTGAACGGCTGCCCGGCCAGCGATGCCGTTGCGGTGAACTACAACCCGCTCCCGGTGGTGGACCTGGGGCCCGATGTGAGCCTGTGCGCGGGCGAGCAGGTCACCTTCGATGCCACGGTGCCGGGCGCCACCTACACCTGGCAGGACGGCAGCACCACCCCCACCCTGACCACGAGCACAGCAGGGAACTACAGCGTGGAAGTGACGCTGAACGGATGCTCGGCGACCGATGCGGCCAACGTCATCGTGAACCCCATCCCGGCCTTCGACCTGGGGCCTGACCAAACGTTCTGCCCAGGCGACGATGTGGTGCTGAACGCCACCGTTCCCGGCGCCACCCACCTCTGGAATACCGGCGCCACCTCGCCCACGATCACCGTGAGCGATCCCGGCACCTACAGCGTGGAGGTGACCTTGAACGGATGCTCGGCCACCGACGCCATCACCCTCGACCTGTTCGACCTGCAGACCGTGGACCTGGGGCCGGACGTGACGATCTGCCAAGGCAGCTCAACGACCCTGGGGGTGGTGATCCCCGGCGCCACCTACCTCTGGAACAACGGGGCCACCACGCCGACACTGAACGTGAGCACGGCCGGTCTGCGCTGGGTGGACGTGACCCTGAACGGATGCACGGTGCGTGATTCGATCCAGGTGATCGTGTCGCCGCTTCCCATTGTGGACCTGGGGTCCGACCATGCCATCTGCTCCGGGCACACCACGGTGCTGAGCACGGCCCTCACGGGCGTCTACTTCCAATGGAGCACGGGAGAGACCACTCCGACCATACTCGTTCCCGCAGGAACCTACAGCGTGGCCGTGACCAATGGTGCCGGTTGCTCCGCTTCGGACGAGATCACCATCACCAACCATCCGATCGTGGAGTTCGACCTGGGCAACGACACCACGCTCTGCGAGGGATCGAACCTCGTCCTCCAGGCACCACCGAACGGACAATACAACCAGTGGAGCGATGGCAGCATCGGCGACACTTTCACGGTGACCGTGCCGGGCACATACGGGGTGGTCCACGTCGACAGCAATGGCTGCGACACGATGGACGAGATCACCGTCTCGTTCCTACCCGCGCCCGTGGTCGACCTGGGTGCGGATGTCTCCATCTGCCCCGGGCAAAGTCACACGATCAACGGGCCGGCGATACCGGGCGCCACATACCTGTGGAGCACCGGTGAGACCACGCCCTCGATCACCGTATCGACCACAGGCACCTACTCATTGACGGTGACCGTGGGCGAGTGCTCCACGACCGATGCCGTGAACGTGACCGTGCTGCCGTTGCCGGTGGTGGACCTGGGGCCCGACATCGCCCTGTGCCCCGGTGAAAGCGCTGTGCTGGATGCGACCGTGGCGGGCGGCAGCTACCAATGGAACACCGGGGCCACCACGCCCACGATCAGCGTGAGCAACGCCGGCACGTACAGCGTGCAGGTGACCGTGGACGGCTGCACGAGCAGCGATGCGGTTGGCGTATCAGTGCTGAGCACCTCGGCCGTCGACCTCGGGCCCGACACCACTATCTGTGCCGGAAGCACCGTGACCCTGGACGCCACCATGCCCGGTGCTACCTACCTGTGGAACACCGGCGCGACCACCCCGACGATCACCGTGGGCGCCGCCGGGAGCTACAGCGTGGAGGTGTCGCAGGGGCAATGCAGCGTATCGGATGCAGTGGTCGTGTCGGTACTTCCGGCGCCCGTAGTGGACCTTGGCGGCGACCAGGTCCTGTGCAACGGCGAGACCAGCCTGCTGCTCGACGCCACGAACACCGGTGCCACCTACCTGTGGAACACCGCAGCCACCACGCCGACACTGCAGGTGACCTCCTCGGGCACCTACTCCGTGGAGGTGGAATTGAACGGCTGCACAGCGATCGACGCGGTGACGATCACCTTCGGAACCGTGACCTTCGACCTGGGCGCCGACACCCTGTTGTGCCCCGGCGCCACGCTCGTGCTTGAAGTGCCTCTTGGCAACGGCACCATCCTGTGGAACGGCGGCCCCGCCAGTGGTCCTACGTTCACCGTGACGGGCCCGGGCACCTACTGGGCCGAGTTCGTCGCTACCAATGGCGGATGCGGGGCCAACGATACCATCGTGGTGGCCTATGCCCAGCCAGGCGCGCTCGACCTCGGTCCCGACCTGACGATCTGCGCGGGCACCTCGACCACCCTTGATGCCACGCTGCCCGGCGCCATCTACCTGTGGAGCACCGGCAGTACCTCGCCCACGATCGAAGTGGCCACCGCAGGCACCTACAGCGTGACCGCCACGGTGGGCAATTGCACGGCGGAGGATGAGATCGTCGTGACGGTGCAGCCGCTGCCCACGCCCGACATCGGCCCCGACGCTGCGATCTGTCCCGGTGCCACGGCCACCTTCGATGCCACCACGCCGAGCGCCACCTACCTGTGGCACGATGGCAGCTCCGCTCCCACCTACACCACCGATCAGGCGGGCCATGTGCACGTGACGGTGACCGTGGGCGAGTGCAGTGCGAGCGATGAGGCCGCCGTGACCATCCTCGACGCGCCCGTGGTGGAGCTCGGCAACGACACCACCTTGTGCGCCCCCGGCACGCTCGTGCTGGACGTCACCACACCGGGCGCCACCTACCTCTGGAACGACGGCAGTACCGCACCAACACTGGTGGTGAGCAACGCTGGCGGCTATTCCGTTACGGTGACCTTGCACGGCTGCACCGACACCGATGCGATCACGGTGGATGTGTTCGAGCCGGCCAACGTGACCCTGGGGCCCGATGTGCAGCTATGCCCCGGCACCACCACCATGCTCGCCACCGGCCTGAACGGTGTGGACCATCTATGGAGCACCGGCGCCACGTCGCCCTCGATCACCGTTGGTGCTGCGGGCATCTACTGGGTGGAAGCGGGTATCCCCGGCTGCATGGCGCGCGACTCGGTCGTCGTGTCGGTGGTGCCCCTGCCCACGGTGGACCTCGGTCCCGACCTCACATTCTGCGCGGGTGATACCACCCAACTCGCCGTCCAGGCCGGAGCGGCCACGGTCAACTGGAACACCGGCGCCACCACTCCCATGATCGATGTGTGGCAAAGCGGCACGTACACGGTGACCCTGACCCTGGCCGGCTGCACCACCAGCGATGCCGTGCAGGTGGCGGTGCTCGACAGCATCACCGACCTGGGCCTGCCTGCGGAGATCGCCTACTGCCTGGGGCAGGACCTGCGCCTGCAAGTGACCGATGTGGCCGGTGCCACCTACCTGTGGAACACCGGAGCCAGTGGTCCGTGGTTGCAAGTGACCATGCCCGGCACTTACCACGTCCAGGCCGAAGGCCCCTGCATGCTGGCCAGCGCGGTTGTGGAGGTGATCGAGGGCGATTGCGCGCCCTTCGTGCATGTGCCCAACGCCTTCACCCCGAACGACGACGGTTTCAACGACGTGTTCAAGCCCGTGATCCATGGCACGGTGCTCTCCTACCGGTTCGACATCCACGACCGGTGGGGCGAACAGATCTTCACCACCACCGACCCGAACGACGCCTGGGACGGCCGCTACAACGGCACCCAAGTGCAGGACGGCGTGTACGTGTGGAGCCTCACCTACCGCTCGGACCCGCAGGAGGGCAAGGAGCAGATCAAGCGCCGGGGGCACGTGACCCTACTCCGCTGACACCTGCTCGGCAAAGCCCGGCTCCTTCCAGATGATGCGGCCTTCGGGCAGATGTGCATAGGCCATCAGTCCGCTCTTCTCCAGCTTCGCGATGCGTTCGTTCAGCACGGTGACGGCATCGTAGCCCACGGCGATGGCGACACGTCCGTTGCGGTCGATCAGGCCGCAGCCCAACGCGTTGCGCACCACGATCCAGCCGTGCTCGGTATCGCGCATGTCGGTGTATTGCGGGGCCACCACCTCCCTGCCCGTGCTGTCGATCGCACCGAACAGGCCGGCATTCTTCACCCGCGCGATCCCCTGCACCATTTCCCAGGCCTGATCGTAGCGTTCGGGCACCACCATCCGCCCTGTGCGATCCACATAGCCCCACTTCGTCTTCTTGCGCACCGGCACGAGGGCACCCGTGGCAAGGCCCACATCGGCGTACACCGCCTCGATCCGCCACGCCCCCGTGGTATCGATCACGCCGCGCTTGCCCTTCGCCTGCGCCACGGCCAGGCCGTTCCGGAAATCGGCCCAGGCACGATCGCCCCCGGTGGCCTCGAACGTCAGTGGGAGCACGATCTTCCCGCTCTTGTCCACATAGCCGTAGCGGCCGCCTTCCACCACCTGCGCCAGGCCGTTGCTGAACACACCGATGTGGGTGTAACGGGCGGGGAGCAACTCATCGCCATGCGGTCCCAGCAGGCCCATCAAGCCATCGCGCCGCATGCGAGACACCCCTTGCTCGAAGCCTTCGATCCATTCGTACCCGGGCGCGGCCACCATGTTGCCATGGGCATCGATCACCCCGAAGCCGGTATCCATGCCCACCACCGCCAGGCCGCTGCGGAAGGTGCCCGCGGTCTGGAAGCGGAAGGGGATCACGGTCTCGCCGCGCGCGTTGATGTAGCCGTAGCGGCCATCCTGCTGCGCATAGGCCAGCCCTTCGGAGAACTCGCCCACGTCCTCGAACACCATGGGCACCACCAGTTCACCGCCACGGTCCACGGCCCCGGCCCGACCGGCGCGTTCCACCGTGCTGGTGCCTTCCGATGGATCCAGCACCTCATCGTACTCGATGGGCACCACCACACGACCCGCGCGGTTGACCGTGCCCACGCGATCTCCGCGCCCCACCAACGCCTGCGCCCCCTTGAAAGGCTCCACCCAATCGTATTCCGCCTTGATCCGCTCGTTGCCCTCCTCGTCGATGAAGCCCCAGCGGCCCTCGCGGCGGAACGGGAGCAGGTGCAGGTTCGCCACTTCGTAGTCGACCACGAGCTCCTCCACGAAGGGGTAGTCGGGGAAAGCCTTGAGGAAGTTCGTGATGCGTTGGGCGCTCAGCTCGCGGGTGTACAGGGCGTAGATGTTGCGCCACGCATCGCCCACGCGATGGTTCGTGGGGTGGGTCTCGATGAAGGCGAGGTACTCGTCGATCGTGCGCGACGGGGTGCTCAGGCGGAACACTTCGCTCTCGGCTTCGCGCAGCTGGGGACTGTCGGGATGTGCTTTGATAAAGGCGACGTACTCCTCCAACGTGCCACCCGCCGTGCTCTCGCGGTACAGGGCCTCGTGGTAGCGCGACCGCGCCTCGTACACCTGCTTCGCCTCCGGATAGCGCGCCATGAACGCCTTGTAGGCCGCCGAGGTGTTGGCCTGCCGCGCCTCTTGGAAAGCCAGATGGTCGCGCACCAGCACGGCCTCGGCCACGAAAGGCCCGCCCACGTACCCGCTGATGTAGCGGTCGTAGGCGGCGATGGTGTGCTGCGCCTTGGCACGCTCCCACGCCCTGCGGTGCACCAACAACCGTTGCTCGGCCAGCGCGGCGCTGTCCACCCCCACCTTGGCGATGGTGGCGCGTTCCTTCACCGTGGCGATGCTGAAGGCCACATCGGCGCGAAGCATGTAGCTGTACGCGGAATCGAGATGGTGGAAGGGGTTGTCGTCGCGGACGGCGATCACGCTCAGTCCGTACCACGCCGCGGCCGGATGCTTCGCCGTCTGCTTCAGGAAGATCTCGCGGGCCAGGAAGTAGTTGTACACCTGCAACGCCTGGAAGGCCTTGTCCAGCGGACCGGCGCACACCGCGGTCAGGACGGTCAGGGCAGGAAGCAGAAGGGCCGCACGTGCCTTGGTCGAACGCATCGATGAACAAAGGTAGATGGGCCTTCAAGGCGCACCGCCGACCTTTACCGCCGGATCCGACCATGCCCTGTTGATGGCGAACGACCACGGCCCCTTCATGCGCCTGCTCACCCCGCGCAACGCCACCATCGCGCTGGTGCTGCTGGCCGTGATCACCGTGGCGGCGCTGGCTGAGCTGCGCCACGTACGGCTAGACCACGACTTCGAGAAGTTCTTCCCCACCGACGACCCCGAGCTTGAACGATATCAGGTGTTCCGCGCACGCTTCGGCAGCGACAACGATCACCTGCTCGTGGGCGTGGTGCGTGAGGAAGGCATCGGCGATCCCGCTTTCCTGCGGCGCGTCGACATCCTGGCGCGAGCCTTGGGCCATGTGCGCAATGTCCGGTCCGTCACCTCCCCCACCAACCTCACCGAACCGATCGTGACGCCGCTGGGTGTGTTCCAACGCCCGTTGCTGCGCCTGAACGATCCGGACCTGCTGGCCATCGACCTGCAGCGGGCCTCCACCGACCCACGCCTCCAAGGCCGCCTGTTCTCCACCAACGGACGCGCCTTGGTGATCGTGATCGACTGTGCCCCGGGCCTGTCCAAGGCGAAGAGCGATGCCCTGCTCGCCGATGTGCAGGCGCTCATCGCCGCCAGCGGACTGGAACGCACCTACCTCGCCGGACGCGTGCACGGCCAATACCACTACATCCGGATGATGACCACCGAGATGGTGTTCTACCTGACGCTCTCGATCGCGTTGCTGGCCGTGTTCCTGTGGTTCGGCTTCCGCTCGTGGTGGGGCGTGGTGGTGCCGATCGCCACGGTGGGCGTGGCCGTGCTGTGGCAGATCGCGCTGATGACCCTGCTCGGCCAGCCGCTCGGCATCCTCACCATGCTGCTGCCCACGATCCTCTTCGTGGTGGGCATGAGCGACGTGGTGCACATCCTCGAGCACTACCTCGACGAGATCCGCGCCGGGCTGCCCCGCCGCGAGGCCATCGCACGCACCTACCACCACGTGGGCCTGCCCACCATGCTCACCGCGATCACCGCCGGGATCGGCTTCGCCACGCTGGGCACCGCCGCCATCAAGCCGCTGCAGGAGTTCGGCTGGTTCACCGGCGTGGGCGTGCTGCTCACCTTCCTGATCGCCTTCACCCTGCTGCCCGCGCTGCTCCTCTTCATCCCGCCGCAGAAGCTGCTGCCCGTGAGCATGAACGCATCACCGTGGGACCATCGCCTGCCCCGCTTGTTCCAATGGACCCTGCGCCACCGCCGGGCCATCCTGATCGGTTTCACACTGGCCACGGTGGGCGGGGCGCTCGGCACCACCCGGATCCGTGTGAACAGCTACCTGCTCGACGATTGGCCCGAGTCGGAGAAGGAACGTCTGGGCTACCGCTTCTTCGAGGAGCATTTCAGCGGGGTGCGTCCCTTCGAGCTGGAAGTGACCGTGAGCGAAGGGCACAGCGTGTGGGACCCGTCGGTGTTGCGTGCCATAGCGCAGGTGGAACAGCGCGCCGCCGAGCTGTACGGCGCATTGCCACTGGCATCTCCCGCCTTGGTGTTGCGCGCCTTGAACCAGGCCCACCATGGCGGACGACCCGAGCACTACACCCTGCCCGACGACAGCCTGACCACCCGACGCTATGCACGGCGCGCCGCACTGGTTGCTGGCGACAAACTCGCGACCGTGGCTTCCGAGGATGGTCTGCACGCGCGCATCAGCGGGCGCATGCCCGACCGTGGGAGCGCGGCGAACGCCGCGGCCAACGACTCGCTCGCATTGTTCATCGCGCGGCATGTTGACACCTCCCTCGTTCGCTTCCGGCCCACCGGCATGGCCCACCTGATCGATCACAACAACGCCACGTTGAGCATGCAGCTGATGCGCGGCATGGGCCTGGCGATCGTGCTCACCGCGCTGATCATGATGTGGTTCTTCCGCGACCCGCGCATGGTGCTGGTGGCCCTGCTGCCCAACGTGATCCCCTTGGTGCTGGTGGCGGGCGTGATGGGCCTGATCGGGATCGACCTGAAGGTGGGTACGGCCATCATCTTCTCCATCGCCTTCGGCATCGCCGAGGACGACACGATCCACATGCTGGCCAAGCTGCGCCAACAACTGCGCGCCGGACAACGTCCCGCTTACGCCTTGGAACGCACCTACCTCACCACCGGCAAGGCCGTCACCGTCACCGGACTGATGCTGCTCTCGGGCTTCGTTACGCTGGTATTCTCCGATTTCGGCACGATCCGCAGCATGGGCATTCTCGTCACCCTCACGCTGGCCTTCGCCTTCGTGGCCGAACTGCTGCTGCTGCCCGTGCTGGTGATGTATTTGCTGAAGCGCGATCGGTGCCAACAGGACGGATCGGCGGTGATGTAGTGCGCGATCAGCGCGTGATCAATACCGCAGCAGCTGCTCCACCGCCTCCTTCAGCCTGCCCTTGGGCAGGAAGCCCTGCTCCAGCGGAATGGCGAAGGGCACGGGCGTGTCCCAGCTGGCCACCCGCACGATGGGCGCATCGAGGTGCTCGAAGGCCTGCTCCGCGATGATGGCCGCCAGCTCGCCGCCGAAGCCGCCGGTGAGCGTGTCCTCGTGCAGCAGCAGCACTTTGCCGGTCTTCTTAACGCTGGCGAGGATGGTTTCGACATCCAATGGGACCAGGGTGCGCAGGTCGATCACGTCCAGCTGGGCCTCCCCTGAGGCGGCCATCCGATCGGCGAGCTCCGTGGCCCAGTGCACGCCCATGCCGTAGGTGATGATGCTGAGGTCCGCGCCTTCGCGCACCACGCGCGCCTGGCCGAATGGGATGCTGTACGGCTGCTCGGGCACGGGGCCGGTGATGCTGCGGTACATCGCCTTGTGCTCGAAGAACATCACCGGGTTGGGATCGTCGAAGGCGGTCATGAGCAGGCCCTTCGCGTCGTAGGGGTTGCTCGGGTAGGCCACTTTGAGACCCGGCGTCTTCACGAACCACATCTCATTGCTCTGGCTGTGGAAGGGCCCCGCGCCCACGCCGGCCCCCGTGGGCATACGCACCACCACATCGGCGTTCTGGCCCCAGCGGTAGTGGATCTTCGCCAGGTTGTTGCAGATCTGGGTGATGCCCTCGCTCACGAAGTCGGCGAACTGCATCTCCATCATGGCCTTCATGCCCTTGATGCTGAGCCCCAGCGACGCCCCGAGGATGGCGCTCTCGCACAGTGGCGTGTTGCGCACGCGGTCCTTGCCGAACAGCTCCACGAAGCCCTCGGTGATCTTGAAGGCGCCGCCATATTCGGCGATGTCCTGCCCCATCAGCACCAGGCCGGGGTGGCGCTCCATGCTTTGGCGCAGCCCTTCCTGGATGGCATCGATGAAGCGTTTCTCGGGGGCGCCGTCCGTGGCCGGGCCGACCGGCAACTGCGAACCGCTGAAAGGAGCGTGGACGTCACCCTCTTCCACGGCTTCGACCGGCACGGGCTCGGGCTCCTCGAACGCATGCTTCAGATCGGCCTCGATGCCATCCTTCAGGCGGGCACGGATGGCATCACGCTGCGCAATGGACAGGATGCCCTGTGCGATGAGCCAGTTCTCGTAGTTCACCACGGGATCCTTCTTCCCCCACTCCTCGAAGAGCTCCTTGGGCACGTACTTGGTGCCACTGGCCTCCTCGTGGCCGCGCATGCGGAAGGTGATGCATTCCACCAGGATGGGCCGCGGGTGCTCGCGCACACTGTCGGCCAGCTTCGCGATGTTGTCGTACACCTCCAGGATGTTGTTGCCCGCGATCTGCACGCCTTCGATGCCGTAGCCGATGGCCTTGTCCACGAAGCTCTTCATGCGGAACTGCTCGCGGCTGGGCGTGCTGAGGCCGTAGCCGTTGTTCTCGATGATGAAGAGCACGGGGAGGTCCCACACGGCGGCCACGTTCACGCTCTCGTGGAAGTCGCCCTCGCTGGTGGCGCCATCGCCGGTGAAGACGATGGTGACGGCGTTCTCCTTCTTGAGCTTGTGGGCCAGGGCGATGCCATCGGCGATGCCCAACTGGGGGCCGAGGTGGCTGATCATGCCCACCACCTTGTGCTCCTGGCTGCCGAAATGGAAGCTGCGTTCGCGGCCCTTGCTGTAGCCGGTGGCCTTGCCCTGCCACTGCGCGAACAATTTGCTGAAGGGCATGCCGCGCGTGGTGAACACGCCGAGGTTGCGGTGCATGGGTAGGATGTACTCATCGGCACGCAGGGCCATTGTGGCGCCCACGCTGATGGCCTCCTGGCCGATGCCGCTGAACCATTTGCTGATCTTGCCCTGCCGCAGCAGGCTGAGCATCTTCTCCTCGATGATGCGCGGGAAGACGAGCTTCTCGTAGGTGGCGATCAGGAACTCGTCGCTGTGGACGCCGCGCTCGAAGCGCATCTGGCGGTCCTCGGTGGTGAGGGTGGACATGATGGTGCGGTGCTTCCGCGGGCGCAAAGGTATCGGGACGGGAGTGGCCCCGCTCCGCCGGAACGGCCAGTTGTCAGTGCCCGGCTGTCAATGACGACGGGCCCACGCCCTTACTGCACTTCCTGCTGTTGCCGCTGCAGGTGCTGGATCAGCTCCTCGTCGGTGAATCGGAGGAACTCGATCATGCGTGCCGCATCGCTGGCGAAGGGATGGTCGGGATGCCGCTTGATCACCTCCTTGTAGGCCTGCTCGGCCTCGCCCTTGCGCCCCAGCTCGGTGTCCAGCGTAAGGGCCTTGAGGAAACGGGCATCGGGCAACCGTTCCCAGTCGGGATAATTGGCGATCACCCGGTCGTAGAGCTTCACCCCCTGCTCCGGGTCGCCCATGGCCTTGGAGGCCAGGCCCGCAGCGCGGAACAGGTACTCGGGCGCGAGCGTATCGGCCGGGAAGGTGGTCACGTAGGCCTTGTACACATCGAGCAGCGCCTGTGCGTTGCGCTGGTCGTAGACGGTGTCGTTGAAGAGCTTGTTCTCCATGTCGGTGATGCGACCGGCCATCTCCACGGCCTTGGCATCACGCCCGGTGTCGGTCGGCTTCTCCCCGCCGCACGCCGCGAGCAGCAAGGAAGCGAAGAGGAAGGTGTACGCTTTCATCGGCCGATCACTTCTGGACGGGGAAGCGCATCTTGTACCGGGCATCGGTCTTGCCGCGCGAGATGTCGCGCAGCCGTCCTTGCAGCAGGCGCTTGCGCAGGGCGGGCAGGTGGTCCACGAAAAGGATGCCGTCCAAGTGGTCGTGCTCGTGCTGGATCACGCGGGCGGCGAAGCCCTCGAAAGTCTCCTCGTGCTCGTTGAAGTCCTCGTCCTGGTACTGCAGCACCAAGCGGGGCTGGCGCTTCACCTCCTCGCGGATGCCCGGGATGCTGAGGCATGCTTCCTCGAAGGCCCACTCCTCGCCCTCCTCTTCCACGATGTAGGGGTTGATGAAGGCTTTTCTCAGGCGAGGCTCGTCATCGGCATCGTCCGGGGCTTGTTCGGCATCGGGATCGTCGCTGTCGCGGCCGGCATGGGTATCGATCACGAACAGGCGGATGGACCGGCCCACCTGGGGGGCGGCCAGGCCCACGCCGTTGGCGGCGTACATGGTCTCGAACATGTCGGCGATGAGCTCCTGCAGGCCTTCATGGCCGGGCTCGATGTCCTGGGCGACCTTCTTGAGGACGGGGTCGCCGTATGCGCGGATGGGGAGGATCATATCGTCCGCAAAAGTAGGCCGGTGAAGCACGTCGGCGCGCGAAGGAACGACCTCCGGCGTGTTCCGGACCGGACCCGGTCCCCTTTGAACGACCGAAGCCCCGTCCGGATCCGGACGGGGCTTCGCTGAGTTGTCGTACAAGGCACGCTTATTCAGCGTCCTCGGCCTCTTCGTTCTTGTTGCCCTTTCCGCCACGTTCCTTGTTCTCCATGGCGCTCTTCAGGTCGCTGAGCACGCTCAGGTCGCCCAAGGTGCTCTTCTCCACCTTGTCGTTCACGCTCTTCACCGAAGCGGAAGCGCCAGTGCCCTCCTTGCGCGCACCGCGTTTCGCCGGTGCGGCCTCGATGGGCTCGTCGCCAGCCTCGAAGGTGCGGGTGTGGCTCAGCACGATGCGACGGGCATCGGCATTGAACTCCAGCACGATGAACAGGAGCTTCTCCTCCATCTCGGCCTTGCTGCCGTCGGCCTTGCGCAGGTGCTTGGCGGTCACCGTGCCCTCCACCCCGTAAGGTAGGCTCACGATGAAGTTCTGGCCGGCGCGACCGGTGATGGTACCCTCGTGCGTGCTGCCCGGGGTGAACACCGTGGCGAACACCTCCCAAGGGTTCTCCTCCACCTGCTTGTGGCCGAGGCTCAGACGACGGTTCTCCTTGTCCACTTCGAGCACCATCACCTCGATGTCGTCGCCCACGTTGCAGAACTCGCTGGGGTGCTTGATGCGCTTGGTCCAGCTCAGGTCGCTGATGTGGATCAGGCCGTCAACGCCCTCTTCAAGCTCGGCGAAGATGCCGAAGTGGGTGAAGTTGCGCACTTTGGCCGTGTGCTTGGAACGCACCGGGTACTTGAACTCGATGTCGGCCCAGGGATCGGGAGTGAGCTGCTTCATGCCCAAGCTCATCTTGCGCTCGTCGCGGTCGATGTTCAGGATCACGCACTCGATCTCCTGACCTTCCTTGAGGAAGTCCTTCGGGCTGCGCAAGTGCTGGCTCCAGCTCATCTCGCTCACGTGCAGCAGGCCTTCCACACCGGGGGCCACCTCCACGAAGGCACCATAGTCGGTGATCACCATCACCTTGCCCTTCACCTTGTCGCCGGCGTTCAGGTCGGCGCTCAGGGCATCCCACGGATGGGCTTGCAGCTGCTTCAGACCAAGGGCGATGCGCTTCTTCTCGTCGTCGAAGTCCAGGATCACCACGTTGATCTTCTCGTCCAGCTTCACCACTTCCTCCGGATGGCTCACGCGGCCATAGCTCAGGTCGGTGATGTGGATCAGACCGTCCACACCGCCCAAGTCCACGAACACACCGTAGCTGGTGATGTTCTTGACGGTACCCTCGAGCACCTGGCCTTTCTCCAGACCGCTGATGATCTGCTTCTTCTGGGCCTCCAGTTCGGCTTCGATCAGGGCCTTGTGGCTCACCACCACGTTCTTGAACTCCTGGTTGATCTTCACGACCTTGAACTCCATGTTCTTGCCCACGAACTGGTCGTAGTCGCGAATGGGTTTCACGTCGATCTGGCTGCCGGGCAGGAAGGCCTCGATGCCGAACACGTCCACGATCAGACCGCCCTTGGTGCGGCACTTCACGTAGCCCGTGATCACCTCGCCGGCCTCCATCGCGTGGTTCACCTTGCCCCAAGCATTGTGCACACGGGCGGTCTTGTGGCTGATCACCATCTGACCACCGCGGTCCTCCTGCTTCTCGATGTACACTTCCACCTGGTCGCCGATCTTGAGATCGGGCTTGTAGCGGAATTCGCTGATGGGGACCACACCCTCGGACTTGTAGCCGATGTTGATCACCACTTCCTTCTTGTTCATGCCCACCACGGTACCCATCAGCACTTCCTTCTCGGCGATGCTTGTGAGGGTGTCCTCGTAGGCCTTCTCCATTTTCTCGCGCTCAGCGTTGGGCGCGCCCTTCTTGTCATCCTCGATGGCCGACCAATCGAAATCGGCGGGAGGTTCGGCGAAGGTCACCTTGTTGTTCTCGATAACTGGCATGGACGTCTGTCCTTTTACTTGTATCCCGGACCAAGGGGCCACGACCGGGAGGGTTACTGTTGCCCGCGGTGGCACTGCGCAGGCTTCCTGCTAAGGGCCGGTGGCCCGAAAAAGGACCGCAAAGGTAGAAGATCCCTGAATATCAGTGAAAAAAGATGCGACCACGGCACAGGTGGAAGGCCCTTCCACGCCGATGGGCAATTCCCTCCACGCCCGGTGGTCCGTGACATGCGGGGAACGGGTCTGGTCCCGGCCTTGCTTCCATGCCAGGAAAACCACGATCATGAAAGCCACCAGATCCATCATCCATACAGGCACGGCCCTGATCCTTTCGGCGGCCTTGGCAGCCCCGGGCTGCAACACCTCACGCGCCGTGAAGGGCGGTGCGATCGGCGCGGGCGCCGGGGCCGGGGCCGGCGCTGTCATAGGCAATCAGTTCGGCGACAACGGTACCGCCGTGGGCGCCATCATCGGGGCAGTGGTGGGCGGCACCGCCGGTGCCCTGATCGGCCGTCACATGGACAAGCAGGCCGAGGAAATGCGCAACGACCTTGAGGGTGCCACGGTGACCCGCGTGGGCGAGGGCATCAAGATCACCTTCAACAGCGGTCTGCTCTTCGCCGTGGACCGCAGCGACCTGAACAGCACGGCAGTGACGAACATCGCCGATCTGGCCGCCATCCTGAACAAGTACGAGGACACCGAGATCCTGATCGAGGGACACACCGACAGCGATGGGTCCGACGACCACAACCTGCAGCTTTCGGAGCGCCGGGCGAACAGTGTGAAGGCGCAGTTGGTGGCCCAGGGCGTGAAGGACGGGCGCATCTCCACCGTGGGCTACGGCGAGACACAGCCCGTGGCCGATAATGGCACGGCGGCCGGCAAGGCGCAGAACCGGCGGGTGGAGATCGCCATCTACGCCAACAAGAAGATGCAGCGCGCCGCCGAACGCGGTGAACTGTGACAAGGCCCCGCCACCAACGAGGAAGGGCTGCCGAACGGCAGCCCTTCCTCGTTACCGATGGTCCGTATCAATCCAGTTGTTCGGCCTGCTTCAGACCGTCCTCAACCATCTTGTAGAACTCGTCGAGCTTCGGCATGATCACGATGCGCGTGCGACGGTTCTTCGCCTTGTTCTCGGCCGAATCGTTGGGCACGAGCGGAACGAACTGGCTGCGGCCGCCCGCTGTCACGCGCGACGGGTCCACTCCCAGGTCCTGCGTGAGCACGCGGGTGATGGCCGTGGCCCGCAGCACGCTCAGGTCCCAGTTGTCCTTGATGCAATCACGCTTGATGGGCACGTCGTCGGTATGGCCTTCGACCAGCACCTCCATCTCGGGCTTGTCGTTCACCACGGTGGCCACTTTGGCGAGCACGTTCTTGGCATTGGCCGAGATCTCGGTACTGCCGCTCTTGAAGAGCATCTTGTCGCTGAGCGAGATGAAGACCACGCTCTTCTCCACGTTCACCACCACGTCGGTGTCGTTCAGGTTGCCCAGCGAGCTCTTGAGGCTGACCACCAGGGCCAGGGTGATGGAATCCTGCTTGTCCAGGGCGTCCTGTAGCCGCCGGATCTGGAGGTCCTTTTCCTTGATGCGCTCCAACGATTTCTCCAGGTTGATGGCCTCCTGCGCGCTCAACGTGGCCATGTTGCCCACGTTGTTGAGCAGGGCCGCGTTGGTCACGCTCAGTTCGCTCACGCGGTCGTTCAGGTGCTGGTTGGCGGTTTCCAAGCTGGCGATGCGGGCATCGGCCGAGGCCTTCGCCGCCCGGCATGCCTCCAAGTCGCGGTTGGCGTTGTCGAGCTTGTTCAACAACGTTTCGTTCGACGCTTGAAGGGCTGCGTATTTCTTTTTGGGAACGCACGATCCGAGCAGCAGTGCCGCCAGGATGGGGAAGAGTAGCAGTCGCGATCGCATGTCCGTGTTCTTAAGGTTTGGCCGAAGGTACGGACGGTGCGTCGAGCGGCCGGTCACCAGCCACGCGCATCGTCCTGCGCACGCCTCAGACGCGTGCTGAACCCCATGCCGAAGACGAACGCACCGAAGTTGCGCGCCTCCACCTTCTCGTGCCTGCCCGGGAAGCTCTCCAGGCCGAGGTCGTCCGACCTGAAGGTGTGCGCATCGGTCTCATAGCCCACGGTGAGGCCGAAGGCCAGGTTGTCGGTGGCGTGCAGGTAGAGCCCGAGACCGAGCCCCCAGTGGAACAGGTTGTTGAACGGCTTGTCGGGGCAGGTGGGGCAGTCGAAGGCATAGCTCGACAGCCCGGCACGACCCGACAATTCATAGAACGTGGCGGGGCCGATGTAACGCTCGTACGCGGCCTTCCCATAGAAGGCGAGACGACGGACCTCACCGGTGGTGACCAGCGGGGCCAGCGCGCGCTCCTCGATCCCGAACCACGACATTCTGCCCCCCGCCCCCAGCGAAAGGCCCTTCCATACCGGGAACTGGATCACCGCATCGAGCAGGCCCACGGATTCCGTGATGTCGGCGAAAAGCGGATTGCCCAACGGCACCGGCAGGGCCAGGGTCCCCTTCACAGTACTGGAGACATCGGGCAACTTGCCGCCCTTTTCCTGGGCATGGAGCATGGCCGGCACCAGGGCCAGCAGGGTGAGCGTACGCCGGATCATGTCTGCTGAAGACGGAACCTGCGCACGGTACGTTGCGTGGCCGTGCGCATTTCAAGGTGATAATACCCGTCGTCCAAGGTCGGCAGGGTCAGGTCCACGGTACTATCGCCCCGTTCCAAGGGCATGTCGGCCCAGTGGTGCACGTGCACATGGTCCGCATCGAGCAGGGCGGTATGGATCACCTGGTCGCGGGGTACTGCGATCACAACGCGCAGACGGGCCGGATGGTATTCGACGTGCAGTTCGATCAATTCGGCGTGCAGCGGAGCGGGCATGTCGCGCCTCATCACCCAGCGCCTGTAACGGCGCAAGGCCACGAGCACCAACAGCACACTGAGGGTTATGATCAGTGCGGTACGGATGGTGTTCAGTTCCGATGGCATGGTCTACAGGACGATCACACCGGGGATACTGGAGGCCTTGTCGTAGCGCTCCACCACTTCCTCGGCGCTCATCATCACCTCCTTCACCGAGATGCTCAGGTAGCGCCCGCTGGCCGAGTACTTGCGCAACACCTCGCTCTCGGGCGGGAACAACGCCAGCACCCGCTCCAACCGCCCCGCATTCGGCTCGAAGACCATCTTGAACAGAAAGACCGACGGCCACTTGTGCACTTCGTTCAGGCGCTGTGTCAATCGGTCCTTGGTCTCCGGATCGAGCATGGTGGTTCGGATCTTGCGTGGTATGCCGGGCGATACCTTCGCAAAGGTACCGCGCAAGGCCGATCGAACCTTTGGGCCCGATGCGTGTACCGTTCCACAGATGGCCCCCGGAAGCATGTTGAACAAGATGATCACAGCGGGTCTGCTGTGCATGTCCGTGGTCGCCCTGCGCGCCCAGTCCCAGAGCGAAGCCACCCCGCGGCCCGATGCCGTGCTCGACGCCTACCAGGGCGGATGGTCGGCGGAGGAGCAGGAACGCAACGCACGCCTGTGGCACCTGGCCACGGCCGGTGCCCCGGGCGGCACCGATGCCCTCCTGAACGAGTACCGCAGTGCACGGAACGCCGCACTGGCCCGCAACGCCGGCGACATCCCGCCCGGGGAGAAGGCGGATCTGGACCGGATGGTCGACCGTATCACCGCGACCGACCCGCACTCGTTCGAGGCCCACTTGGCGACCTTCTATGCGAAGTTCCCAGCCCCCGAAGCGTTCATGGCGTTGGACCTGGCCAAGGCACGCGATCGCGACCGCCCCGAACTGATCGCGCCCATGCTGGTGAACGCGGCGCGCACCGGCAATACCACGGAACTGGTCCGCTGGGGAAGGGCGCTGAAGGAACACGGCGATGTTGCCCCGGGACTGTGGCGCATGGCCGACGACATCCTGCTGTCGCTGGAGAAGGATGCCGTGCTGATCGCCGCCGGTGAGATGGACGCCTACCCCTTGTGGAGCAAACAGGCCACGGGCTCGCGCAAGGATGTGCTGGTGGTGGACCAACGCCTGCTCGGCGACCGCACCTACCGCGAACGGATATGGGGGCACACACGTGCACGCGGAAACGCTCCCGGTCCGGAGGGTTTCATCGAGGCATTGGCCGGGGCCACGCAGCGCCCGGTGTACGTGTCGCTGGCCCTGGGTCCGCAGCAGGCACGGGCATTGCGCGGGCGACTGTTCGTGACCGGACTTGCGGCGAGGTACAGCACCACGGACTGGGACAACATTCGGGCCCTGACGAAGAACTGGCAGGCCATGGCGAAGGCCACCGATGCCGGCCCGTTGGCGAAGAACTACCTGCTGCCCGCGGCCATCCTGCTGAACCATTACCGCGATATCGGCGACGAGACCAACGCGTCGCGCTTGGAACACGAGATCCGAGGTCTCGCAGCGAAGCTGGGGGCCACCAACGACCTGATCCGCACCGGCGTGCTCCAACACTGACCCATGGCGTTGTTCGGAAGGGAATACGGCAGGCTGGGCGATGAACGCCTGATGGAGCTGGTGGTCCGTGGCGACGAGCGTGCGTTCGCCGCACTCTTCGACCGGTACGAGCGACGCCTGCTCGGCTACTTCCAACGCATGCTGTGGAACGATCGCGAGAAGGCGCAGGACTTCCTGCAGGACCTGTTCACGAAACTCGCCCACAACCCGGCCATCTACGACCCCTCCCGACCGTTCCGCACCTGGCTGTTCAGCGTGGCGAACAACATGTGCAAGAACGCCTACCGTCACGAGGAGGTGGTGCGTGCCGCCAACGCACACCTGCGTTCGCGCAGCGTGGCCGATGGCGGCGACCGGGAGGAAGCCTCGGCGGGCAGCGGCGTGGACCATGCCCGTTTCCGCGAAAGGCTGGCCGAGGAGCTGGACAAGCTCGACCCCGACCACAAGGCCACCTTCGTGATGCGCTTCCACGAGGACATGGCCATCAAGGAGATCGCCGCGGCCTTCACCTGCTCCGAAGGCACGGTGAAATCACGCCTCTTCTACACATTGAAAAAACTGGCCGAACGCATGAAGGAGTTCGACCCCAACCTGCCCGTGATGAAAGCGGGCGCACGATCAGCCCATGGAACTGCGCGAACGATATGATCCCGAGGACATCGAGACCCTGTTGAGCGAACGGGGATACGATGAGCTGCTGGAGGAGGAGCGCGCCTATGTGTTGCGCCACCTGAGCGGTCGCGAGGAGTACGAGGCCATGCGGGCACTGCTGCTGCACGTGCGCGAGGAGGCACATGAGGACCGACCGGAATGCACCGATCCGCAGGTGCGCACGGCTGTGCTCGAGGCTTTTCGCTCACGGAAGCGGTCGTCCATGAAGACGATCTGGTTGAACAGCATCGCGGCTGCGCTATGGCCAAAGGATGGCTGGGCCATGTGGCGCCCGGCAGTGGCCCTGGCCTCTGTGGCCCTGCTGCTCGTCGGCGGGTGGTGGTTCCTTGGGCGGAGCGGGTCTGTCGGAACGAACGAGCTGGCGGAATTGAAGCAAGAGGATGCGAAGGAGCAGCAGGCGATCCCTTCACTCCATGCTCCTGCCAGGGAGGAAATGGCCCCTGCGGAGATCGGGAACACGACCACCGGTGCCTTTGATCAAGCATCGGCCGCAGCCGGTACGGTCCGCGTTGAGGAGCCCTTGGCCGAGACAAGGGAGGACGGGACCATGTTCGGGGTCCTGGCGGATGCCGTCGCCCCTGCCCCACCGCCCGCCGTCGCTGGCGACCGCGACATTGACAGTGCACCATTGAGCGAGACGGCCGCAATGAAGGCCGAAGAACGAGGGACCACCATGCCGACCACTGGCCGCACGGTGACCAGCGAGGACATGTTGCGCAACTACAGCCTTACCAATACGAGCCCTGATGCGACCAGGAAGGAGGCCAGGGCGAAGGTGATGACAGCAAGCGGAAGCAGCGGCCGCGCATTGGCCAATGACGAGATCCTCCTCTCGTTGTTGAACACCGGCTGGTAGGTTTGGAGGCCATCTCAAAGTGATCCTCCGGCCACGCCGGGATCTTTTGAAGCCACCCTTCGTTGCTCGCCCCTTGCACAACGTCGGGCTATGCGCGGGTTCGGCGTCCCGGTCGGCCGCAAGATCCCTCCGGCTCACCGCCAAGAACCATTCCGCGATGGCTGCTACGTGAACGGAGCGTTCACCAAGGCGTCCTGATCGGCCGTGCGCAAGGCGTAGTTGAAGCCCTTCTGAAGCGCGTACGCCCCGAAGACGCCATCACGCCGCAAGGCCAGGAAGCCCACTTGCATGTCCTGCACATCGGGGTTCTTCCGCCGGATGCGCTCCACCACCTCGTGGCACGCCTCCTCGGGCGAGGCCCCGTGCCGCATGAGCTCCACCACGGCGTGGCTGCCGGCGGTACGCAGCACCAACTCGCCCACACCAGTGGCGCACGCGGCCCCGACATCACCATCCACGAAAAGGCCCGCACCGATGATCGGGGAATCGCCCACACGGCCGTGCACCTTGTAGGCCAGTCCGCTGGTGGTGCAAGCCCCGGCGAGGATCCCGTCCTCGCTCATGCCGATCATGCCGATGGTGTCGTGGTTCTCGATGTTGGCCTCCGGCTTGTACCGGCTCGTGCTCAACCATTCGCGCCATTCCTCCTGCACCGCATCGATCACCACCTCGCGTTTCGTGAAACCGTTCTCCAAGGCCCAGCGCTCCGCACCTGCACCGACCAGCAATACATGCGGCGTGCGGTCCATAACGGCGCGAGCTATGCGGATCGGGTTCTCGAACCCCTGCACGAAGGCCACCGCTCCGGCCCGGCCATCATGGTCCTGCAGGCACGCATCAAGCGTGACGAAACCATCGCGATCGGGGCGCCCCCCCAGCCCCACACTGCGATTGGAGAGATCGCTCTCCACCGCTGCTACACCTTCCTGCACCGCATCCAGGATACTGCTGCCACTGCTGAGCAACTCCCAAGCCCGGGCATTGGCCTGCACCCCATGCTTCCACGTGGAAAGCACCACCGCACCGGAGCGACCATGTACCGGGACCACATCGGTTCCACTGTCCCGGCAACCAACAGCCCAAGCGGCCGTGCCGACCAATCCGAGCTTGAGGAAATGACGACGATCGTGGGTCATGGCCGGTGAAGGTAGATCCAACTATCACCGGTTCGCGATTATTTCACCTCGACCTCGGAAGGCCGCCATCACGAAGTCTGTTTGTCCTACAAACACATCTTCCATGAAACAACTCTACGCTCTTTCCCTTGCAATGCTCGTCGGTGGCTCTGCCATCGCACACTGCACCACGTAGGTGCCCCCCCCACAGGTGCCTGGTCCGACTTCACAAGCATGTTCGGCGGCGCGCCCTGTGATGATGGTTCCGGTTGCCCCGTGAACGAGATCACCGATTTCGAGATCTGGGCCGATGAAGCTTACCAGATGAACAATGTGCGAGCCGATGGCACCTACACCTTCAGTGCTTGCAACGGCACCGGGGGCACCGCCTGGCCGATCATGTTCACCATCGTGGCCCCCAGCGGTGCGATCGACGCATTCGGCCTGAACAACGGGGTCGATCTGCGCGCTCACCTTCACCGCCAGCGAGAGCGGCAATTACAAGGTGATCGTATCGGAGGCCGGTGCCTGTGGCAATTCCTCCGACCAAAGCACCAACAATGGCTTCCCCGCAATGACCTGTGAAAGCAGCGCCCAGACGATGTGCAATGCCATCGGCATCCCCGAGGTGGTGTCGGGCAACGGGATCACCGTGGCCCCGAACCCCAGCACCGGCATCTTCAACCTGATGGTGGATGGCGTGCTTGAAAGCGTTGAGGTGTTCGACCTGAACGGTCGTCTGCTCAATGGCGTGTCAGGCATCCGCTCCGGCAACGGCGGTACTCACGTGATCGACCTCAGCACCTATGCCGACGGCACCTATCTCGTGCGTGCCACGGTGAACGGCCACCGCGTGGTGGAGCGCATCACGCTGGCCCGTTGATCCCAGCTTGAAGAAATAGAAGGGGCGCCTGAGAGGTGCCCCTTCTTTTTTCCTGCCGCCTGCTGAACGATCTTGTGCCCATGCAGCGGAACGCATACCGGGGGCCTCTGGCGGTGCTCACCTCGCTCTTCTTCCTGTGGGGCTTCATCACCGTGCTCAACGACGTGCTGGTACCGCATTGGAAGGACCTGTTCGACCTGAGCTACGCGCAAAGCCTGCTGGTGCAGTTCTGCTTCTTCGGCGCCTATTTCGTGGGCTCGGTGGTGTACTACCTGATCTCGGTCTCATCGGGCGACCCGATCCATCGCATCGGCTACAAGCGCGGCCTGATGCTGGGCCTGATGATCTCGGCCCTGGGCTGCGCGCTGTTCGTGCCGGCGAGCCTGGCGCACAGCTATGGGGCGCACCTCGTAGCGCTTTTCGTGCTGGGGCTCGGCTTCACCGTGCTGCAGATCGCGGCCAACCCCTTCGTGGCGATCATCGGCCCACGGGAGGGTGCGAGCAGTCGGCTGAATCTGGCGCAGGGCTTCAACTCGCTGGGCACCACGCTGGCCCCGCTGCTGGGCGGATGGCTCATCTTCGGTCAGGCCGATCCCTCCTCGGCTGTGCGCCTGCCCTACCTCGGGCTGGCCGCGCTGCTGGCACTGATCGCCCTGTTGGTGGGCGCCACGCCTCTGCCCGAGCCACCGCCCGACACCACCACCGAACGCGGTCGGGCCCTGCGCCATCCGCAGCTACGCTGGGGCATGCTGGCGATCTTCTGCTACGTGGGCGCCGAGGTGGCCGTGGGCAGCCTCATCATCGGCTTCCTCGCGCTCCCCGACGTGATGGGACTTCCCGAAGGCAAGGCCAAGCACTACCTGAGCCTCTACTGGGGCGGCGCCATGGCGGGCCGTTTCATCGGTGCAGTGGCGCTCGACCGCAAGCTGGCGTCCGGCCGTCGCCTCGGCACGATCCTGGCGATCGGTGCGACAATGTTCGCCCTCCTGATGACGCTCAACGCCACGGGGCCGGTATCGCTGGCCGACATGGCGCCGATGGCCGTGCTGATCGCGGCCAACATCGCCGTGGCCATGCTGGCCCGTGGGCATGCCGGGCGCGCCATGGGGCTCTTCGCGCTGGTGGCGGCGCTGCTCATCGGCCTCACGGTGGTGGGACATGGCGCCACGGCCATGTGGAGCCTGGTGGCCGTGGGCCTCTTCAACTCGATCCTGTGGAGCAACATCTTCACGCTCTCCATCGATGGTCTGGGGCGTGACACGGCTCAGGGCTCAAGTCTGCTGGTGATGATGATCCTGGGTGGGGCCATCGTGCCGTGGCTGCAAGGCGCGGTGATCGACCTGCTCAGCACCGCAGGCCATGGACGGGCGTTCCACCTCAGCTTCCTCCTGCCCCTGTCGTGCTACGCCTACCTGGTGTGGTATGGACTGAAGGGCTCCACCTTTCGAGCACGCACATGATCCTTGGTATCGACATCGGAGGCACTTCAACGAAACTCGGGCTGGTACACGACGACCGTGTGATCGCCCACGCGCGCATCCCCACCACCGATCAAGTGGACGAGCACGCCTTCGCCGATGCGATCGCACAGGCCGTCCACGACCTGATCCGCACGCATGGTCGAGGTCCCCTTCGTGCCATCGGCATAGGAGCACCCAACGCCAACCAGCTGACCGGACGGATCGAAATGGCGCCGAACCTGCCGTGGAAGCACGATGTGCCCATGGCGCGCATGATGAGCGAACGCATGGGCGTACCGGCCGTGCTGGGCAACGATGCGAACGCGGCCGCCCTTGGTGAGTGGCGCTATGGAGCTGGTCGCGGCATGAACGACCTGCTGGTGGTGACGTTGGGCACCGGTGTGGGCAGCGGCTTCATCGTGAACGGGGAACTGGTGCTGGGCCACGCGGGCAATGCGGGCGAACTGGGCCATACGACCCTATATCCCGGTGGACGGCCATGCACATGCGGGCGCTCCGGTTGCCTGGAAGCTTATGTGAGCATACGTGGCATGATCACCACCTATACCGAACTCGGTGGCGATGGCGAAGTCCCCGATGTGCGCGCCATCGCCGAACGCGCTGATGCAGGCGCGACCGCCGCACTGGCCTGTTTCGACCGCACCGCCGCCGACCTCGCCATCGGCCTGGCCAACGCGGTGTGCGCAACAGGCCCGCAACGCATCGTGCTTTTCGGTGGGATCGTGCGCAGTGGTGAACTGCTCATGGCCCCGCTACGTCGGCACTTTGAACACGCACTACTGAACATTTACCACGACCGTGTGGACCTGGTGCCATCGGCATTGCCCGCGGATGATGCTGCATTGCTGGGGGCGGCAGCGCTGGCCACATGGAACGATCACAAATGATCATGATGGATCCTATTCAATGGCACCGTGCCAAGCGCCCCTCCCGGCTCAAGGCCGGGATGACAGGGTCGCCGTTCGCACGGAGGGGTCGTATCGGTGCCACCAGTAACGGGCGAGCCATCGGGTCGCCCCTACAGGTGGCCACGATAATGATCTGCGTGGTGACGGCAGCGACCTTATCCGCCCAGAACGATCCCGCCCGCGACCTCGTGAACCCATTCATCGGTACCGGCGGCCATGGCCACACCTTCCCTGGTGCCTGCGTACCGAACGGTCTGGTGCAGCTCAGCCCCGATACGCGCCCCGATGGCTACAACGACTGGGACGGCGCCAGCGGTTACCACTACAGCGACAGTGTGATCTACGGCTTCAGCCATACGCACCTGAGCGGCACGGGGGTGTCGGACCTGTGCGATGTGTTGCTCATGCCGATGAGCGATCATCATTCGTTCGATCCGAAGGAATACCGCTCATCCTTCCGCAAGGAGACCGAACAGGCGCATGCTGGCTACTACAGCGTCCACTTGGAAGACCATAACGTCGATGTGGAACTGACATCGACAAAACGGACAGGCGTTCACCGCTACCGCTTTCCGAAGGAGGAGGACGCATGGGTGGTCCTCGATCTTGAGCATCGTGACGAACTCATCGACCAGATGATCACGGTCATTGGCAACGAGACTGTCCAAGGGATGCGCCGGAGCAAGTCGTGGGCAGGAGACCAATGGCTCTACTTCGTAATCGAGTTCTCGCGCCCGTTCAAGCAGAACAGACTTGAACCGTACATGACCCAGCGGGGAGACGTCATCTCCCATAGCCCCACGAAAGGTGCGTTCCAGTTCGCTCCCACCTCCGAACCCCTGATCGTCAAGGTCGGCATCTCCGCCGTGAGCATCGAAGGCGCCCGCAGGAACCTGGAGGCCGAAGTGCCGCATTGGGATTTCGACCGTGTGCGTGCCGAGGCCGAAGCCGCGTGGAACGCCAAGCTGAACAAGATCCAGGTGGAAGGCGGCACGCGCGAGCAACAACGCATCTTCCACACGGCGCTCTATCACAGCTACGTGGCCCCGTACATCTTCAACGATGTGGACGGCCATTACCGGGGCATGGACGGCCAGGTACACCACGCCGACCACGATGTGTACACGGTCTTCAGCCTGTGGGACACCTTCCGTTCGCTGCACCCGCTGATGACGATCCTGGAGCCGGAGATGACCAGCGACTGGATCAAGACCTTCCTGTTGCACTACCAGCAGGGCGGGCGCCTGCCCGTGTGGGAGCTGTGGGGCAACGAGACCGATTGCATGATCGGCTACCACAGCGTGAGCGTGATCGCCGATGCCTACATGAAGGGGATCCGCGATTTCGAAGTGGAGCTGGCCCTGGAGGCCATGGTGCATACCGCCGAGCTGGACCACTTCGGTCTCGAGGCGTACAAGCACCGCGGCTACATCAGCAGCGAGGATGCGCCCGAGAGCGTGAGCCGCACGCTGGAGTATGCCTACGACGACTGGTGCATCGCGCGGTTCGCCGAGGCGTTGGGGCACACGGACATCGCCGAGCGCTTCTTCGCCCGCAGCCGGAACTGGCAGAACCTCTTCGACCCCTCCACGGGCTTCTTCCGCGCCCGTCGCAATGGTGGCTTCGTGGAACCCTTCGATCCGTACGAGGTGAACTTCCACTTCACCGAGGCCAACGCCTGGCACTACGCCTTCTTCGTGCCGCACGACATGGACCGCTTCATCCAGTTGCACGGCGGAACGAGCGCGTTCGGTTCCCGTCTCGATGCCCTGTTCGAGGCCTCTTCGAAGACCACGGGACGCGAGCAGAGCGACATCACCGGATTGATCGGGCAGTACGCCCATGGCAACGAACCCAGCCATGGTTTCGCCTACCTCTACACGCGCTCGGCGAAACTCCACCTCACCGACCTGCTGGTGGCCAAGGTGATGCGCGAACTCTACTCGGACGCGCCGGACGGGCTGAGCGGCAACGAGGATTGCGGCCAGATGAGCGCTTGGTACGTCTGGAGCGCGCTCGGCCTCTATCCGCTCACACCCGGCTCGACCGGGCTGGCGTTCGGCATGCCCCTGTTCGATGCCGCCACCGTCACCCTGCCTGAAGGACGGTCGCTGGTGATCCGATCGTCCGCTCAGAGCGGTGTACGCACCCACATCGAGCGGGTGATGTGGAACGGCACGGTGCGCCAACGTGCGGGAGCCATCACCCAGGATGAACTGCTGGCCGGTGGAACGCTGTCGTTCGAACTGGGACCAAGGGCGGTGGACCATCCCGTTCAATTGCCCGACGACCAGGTGGCGATGGAGCCTCCGCCCGCGCCGATCGTTCATGCGAAAAGCCCTGTCTTCAGCGACAGCATCACAGTGTCTATCACCTCGGTGCCGGGGCCATGGGAGCTCCGTTGTGCCGTGGGCGATGGCCCCATGTTCCCGTGTCCCGAACACCTCACCCTGCATGCGAGCGGTACGGTCACCGCTGTCGCGTACACCATGGAAGGAGTGCCGGGCCCCGCGATCACGGCCCATTTCGTGAAGGTGGACCGCCGCGGGACCACGATCGAACTGGAGAGCACGTACGCCAACCAATACTCCGCAGGTGGCCCCGAGGCCCTGATCGACGGACTGCGGGGCGGCAACGACTTCCGCACGGGCGAATGGCAGGGCTACCACGGACAGGACCTGCAGGCCACGATCGACCTGGGCGCACCCAAGCGGGTGACCAGCATCGGCCTGAGCGTGCTGCAGGACCAGAAGTCGTGGATCTGGTTCCCCTCGGAGGTCGAGTTCGCCTTCAGCACCAACGGCCGCCAATGGAGCACCGTTCGGGCCACCCACTCCACACCCCTTAATGCCGATGGGGCGATGACCACCGTGATCTCCAGCGGGCCGATCGCCAAACGCGCCCGTTACGTGAAATTGATCGCGCGGAACGTGGGCCCATGCCCCACCTGGCACCCGGGCAGCGGCGGCACCTCTTGGATCTTCGCCGACGAGGTGCTCATCACCACCGAATGACCGCACACACCTCGTGGAATGAAAAAAGCCCCGGGATCACCGGGGCTTTTTTCATTCCTGACAGGGGGTTCAGTGCGCCACCTGCACACGCTGGGTGCGCGTCCATTCGGTGCTTACCAGCTGCAGCATGTACTGGCCGTTGGCCAGGCCCGAAAGGTCGATGGTGTTCTGCGAACCGCCTTTCATCACCATGCCATGCTCCAGCACCACGCGACCGCTCATGTCGAGCACTCGGGTACGCACCACATCGGTGGCGTTACCGCCGAGCGTCACCGTGAGCAGACCATTGGTGGGGTTCGGGTGGATGGAGAAGACCTCACCACCATGTTCTTCGACACCGACAGGCCCGCACCAAGTCCACCAACGCAGGGGACCGGCCACTTGGCCATCCTCGCACGATCCGGAGCTGTTGGACTCGATCCGGAGGGTGATGATGTTCTCCGGGTTCTGCGAGTTCAGCGCAAAGCCCGCCAAGCTTCCACCATTGTTACCGACGTACAGCACCGGAGAGTTCTCGTCGCGACCGTTGTACACCACGATCCGGTCACCGTTCAGCATCAGGCCCTCGGTGAAGGTGATCGAGGTGGGGTTGTTGTCCGCGGACTGATAGGTGTACCAGCGGTCATCGTTGTTCGGATAGCAGTACTCATAGTGGTTCATACCGCAGGCCCGTACGATGCAACTGTCGCTGGCATATGTCAGCGAATCGCTCAGGAAGAAGCAGGCAGGGTTGTCCTGCGCGGTCAGTCGGAACACGGCGGGGTCGTTCAACGCGTACGGGCCGAAGCTGTACGTGCCTGTTGCATTCGCCATGACCGTCTGTGCGGTCACCGTGTTGATGATCTCGAGACCCTCGGCCGGGGGCGCGGTGGTCACCACCACTTCGGCGGTGTATTCACGGTAGTTGCAATCCGGAACGAGGTTGTAGGTCACTCCCGGGGCGGGGCATCCTTCGCAGAACACGATCCACTCGAATGGATCGTAGGTCGTGGACGAGGAGCACTGTACACTGCCATCCGAGGTCATCTCCATGTATAGGTTCGCACCGGTGGCGGTCACGTCCACCCCATAGTAAGGCGCGGCGGTGTTCAGCACGCCGCTTCCCTCGGGCCCGAGGTTGTAGGTGGTGGTGTTGTTATGCTCGAACAACAGGGGCGAGGTGTTGCTCGGACCGTCGTAGATCCGGATGCGGTCGAAGCTGCTGCTTTCGATCGTACCACGCAGGAACGTGAGGCGCAGGGTGCCCGTGGAACCGGGCAGTTCGTAGGCCCAGGCCTGGTTGGTATTGGGACCATAGCAGTACTCCTCCTCGATCAAAGCCGCCCCGCACACCAACTGCGGGCACAGCGGGTTCACCATCGTGCCGGAAGAGAGGTCGCACAGGGAGTTGGCGTCGTTCACCAGCGTGAGCGAAACGGGAGTGCCCGAGGGGATCGGTCCCACCTGATAGGTGCCGGGGCCGGTCACCATGGTGGTGGCAAGACCGACATTGTTGGTCAGCTCCATCTCGGTATCGGTGCCCATGGCCGACACCACCACTTCAACGAAATACTGTTCGTTGGCGCAATCCTGCACGATCTCGAACGTGGCTTCGGGGGCCGTGCAATCCAGGCAGGACACCGTCCAATCGATGGCCTGGTAGTTGCTACCGCTCGCGCACGAAATGGAGATGTCGGAGGTGATGCGGAAGGTGAGCCTGTGCTCGGGGTTGGTGCTCACGTAGAACAGGCCGGCCAACGGGCCGCCCACCCCACCCGCCGGGGTAAGCTCGGGCGCGGTGATGTCACCACCATCGTACACGCGGATCCGGTCGCAGCAGGCTTCCAGCGATCCAGCGTTGATGAACAAGGCGATCGGGAAGGTGCCCGTGCCCTGGTAGTAGTAGCGACGGTCCTCGTTGTTCCCGGGGCAATAGATGTCGTTGTAATCGGTGCCGCACTCGATCAGGTCGGGGCAGGTACCGCTGTCGGTCACTTCGCCAAGCACGATGTTGCAGAGGGGGTTGCTCTCGTGGTGCGCTTCGAGGGCCACCACATCGTCGAACAGGAAGGGCCCGATGCTGGTCTCGCCGACACCCAGGCCTTCCACGGTCACCGGAGCACCGCCGTTCACAGTGTAGACCACATCGACCGTTGCGCCACTACCCGTGCTGAGCACGTCCAGGTTCACCATGAACTCCCCGGTCAGGCAATCCTCGGAAATCCCCACGCCAACCTGCGGGACCTCACAGTCCAGACAGACCACGTTCCACTCCCACTGGGTTTGGCTACCGTCGGCGCAGCTTACCGAGCCGTCGGAGGTCATGGTCATGTAGAAGGCACCGGTGGTGGAGTAGAACTCGAGACCGGCCAGGGACAGTTGT
>Ga0207868_1000718_pt1 | contig 30444 bp, 28 predicted proteins | sample Passage237B_FD_187370 | JGI IMG/M metagenome (GOLD analysis project Ga0207868, IMG submission 187370) | Cellulose adapted compost microbial communities from Newby Island Compost Facility, Milpitas, CA, USA - Passage2 37B (SPAdes) (version 3) ... | reverse complement strand
CGCCGCCGGCCGCCACCACGAAGCCGCCGACGGCCGGGCCGATGCTGCGCGCGACGTTGAAGGTGACCGAGTTGAGCGCGACGGCGGCCGGTATCGTCTCTCGCGGCACCAGGTCGCCGACCGAGGCCTGCCAGGCCGGGTTGTGAAGCGCGGTGCCGCAGCCGAGCAGGAAGGTGATGGCGAGCAGCGTCAGCGGCGTGTTGCCGCCGGCGAGCTCCAGCGCCACCAGCGCGACCGAGGCGCTGAACATCAGGAGCTGCGCCACCAGCATGATGTTGCGCCGCTCGTAATTGTCGGCAAGCGCGCCCGCCACGATCGAGAACAGCATGATCGGCAGCGTGGTCGAGGCCTGCACCAGCGCGGGCCAGGTCGGGTTCTGCGTGATCGCTGTCATCAGCCAGGCCGCGCCGACGCCCTGGACGACGGTGCCGAAGGACGACAGGGAGAAACCGAACCAGACCATGCGGTAGAGCGGCGACGCGAAAGGCCCCGCGGGTTTCCCGGCGGCCTCAGTCTCCGGACCGTCGCTGCTTGCCATTCCGTTCGCCCGATTCTGCATGTGGCTGCGGCTCGCCTCTTGTCGCAGGCGGGCCGCGCTGCGGCAAGCCCGGCCATTCGCGCCGCGCCTGTCCGCCGGCTCCATTGAAATGCGGCCCGCACGTTACTATGTTACCACCATGTGCATGGAAACCTTCGTCAGAATCTCGAGGCTTGCGGGCGAAGCACGGGTGTCGACCCGGAGCGGCACGCCTTGAACCCAGATCGCCGCACCTGATCCGCTCCGGGCCCTTCCAGACATGCGGTTCATGCCCGGTGACGCCGTGCGTCGCCCTGATGGAGCGTATCGATGAAAGCCAACCTGCCCCTGACCTATTGTACGGCTTGCAGCCGCCGGCTGCCGCGCGCCGCGAGGCGCTGTCCCTGGTGCAAGGAACCGGCAGTCGCGGCGTGGGGCGACATGCGCTGGCGGGCGCAAGGCCGGCGCGGCGCATCAGGGACCGGAGCGACGGCATGATCGATATTCGTCATGACGCCGCCCTTCGCCGGGAAACGCCGCCGGCCGCGCAGCCCGATCGTCGCTATGGCGCCCTGCCGTGGCGCCAGAACAAGCGCGGGGAGGTGCGCCTGCTTCTGATTGCGCCCCGCCGCGGCGGCCGCTGGACCGTTCCTGAAGTCGTGCCCGACTCCGGCCGGGCGCCTTACCTCTCGGCCTCGCTCGGCGCGTTCGAGCAAGCCGGCGTGATCGGCGAGATCCGGCCCGCGCCGGTCGCCGAATACCGGCGCGGCGACGACGCCGGCGCCAGCGCGGACGGGATCTTGCGCATGAAGCTGTTCAGCCTGCGCATCCGCGGGACGCTGACGAACTGGCCGCAGCGTGCGGGTTGGGTCCGCCAGTGGTTCGGTTTCGCCGAGGCGGCCGCCGCGGTGGCCGATCCCGGCCTGGCGGAAACCATCCGCGCCCTGGGTGGCGAGCCCGCCCGGCTGACGCAGATCGACCGCATTGCCGCCGCCGCCGGCGCGCATGCCGCATCGGAAAGCGCCGTGGAAATGGCGGCTGCCGCCGCAAAGGACCCGCCCGCGCCTTAGCCTCTTTTTTCCCGATGAGGCTCATGCTACCTAGCATTCCGTCGGCGCCCTGCCTTCCGGGAAGGGTGCCGGCGAGAGCGGGCGTAGTTCAATGGTAGAACGGCAGCTTCCCAAGCTGCATACGAGGGTTCGATTCCCTTCGCCCGCTCCAGCCTGCGCTGCAAGGCTTCGAGGCCGGCTCGCGGCTGCCGGGTTCCGGGCGGGTTTACAACAAGGTTTATGACGGTTGAGGGGGGCCTGCGGCGCGGGCGTCTTCATTTTGTGCGCCTGGGCGGTATGCTTGCGCGGCGGTGCGTTCGTGCCTATCTGCGCGGCGCGCGCACACGGAGGATGGCTGTGACGGCATTCGAGCGGTTTCTCGGCGACAGCCCCCTGCGGGTCGTCATCAAGCTTGTGATCCTGTCGCTGCTGGTCGGCGTCGTGATGAGCGCGTTCGGCTGGACAGTGTGGGACATCTATTTCGGCCTGCACGATTTCGTCCTGCGCATCTGGGACATGGGGTTCGCCGCCCTCGGCCGGTTCGGCGACTATATCGTCATCGGCGCGGCGGTCGTGGTGCCGGTCTTCATCGTCCTGCGCATCCTGAGCTGGCGCCGCCACGGCTGACGCCGCGGACCCGCGCCCGCGCGGGGGACTTGCGCCCGCCGCCCGCGCGGGGCACAGGCACGCCATGACGACCGCAGCCGACAGCCAGGTCCCGCACACGCAGCCGCATCCCCGGCCCTTCGCCGTGACCAACAGGCTGGTGCTGGCGATCGCGGTTCCCATGACGTTCGCCTATCTCACCACGCCGCTGATCGGCATCACCGGTACGGCCGTGGTCGGCCAGCTCGGCGATGCGGCGCTGCTCGGCGGCCTCGCCGTCGGCGCGCTGGCCTTCGACATCGTCTTTTCCAGCTTCAACTTCCTGCGGTCCGGCACCACCGGGCTGGTCGCCCAGGCCGTAGGCCGCGGCGATGCCGAAGAGGAGCAGGCCGTGTTCTGGCGCGCCTTCGCGCTGGCGCTAGCGATCGGGCTCGTGCTCGTCGCGGCCGCCCCATGGGTGGTGAGGGGGACGGCATGGTTCGTCGGACCGGCTCCCGAGGTGGTGACGGCGATGGCGGTCTATGTCGGCATCCGCATCGTCTCGGCGCCGCTTGCGCTGGCGAACTATGCCGTGCTGGGCTACGTGCTGGGGCGCGGCTGGGGCGCGACCGGCCTGCTGGTCCAGGCCGTGCTCAACGGCGTCAACATCGTCGCATCGGTCCTGCTCGGGCTGGTTTTCGGATGGGGCATAGCGGGCGTCGCCTGGGGCGCCGTGCTGGGCGAGCTGGCCGGCTTTGCGGCGGGCCTCGCGGTGCTGTTGCCGCGCTTCCGGCGCGCCGGCGCGGTCTCCCGCGCGCGGCTCGCCGACATCGCCGCCCTCCTGTCCATGCTGGGCATGAATCGCGACATCATGATCCGCTCCTTCGTGCTGCTGGGCGCCTTCGCGCTGCTCACCCGGCAGGGCGCGCATCTCGGCACGGTCACGCTGGCGGCCAATGCGGTGCTGATGAACATCTTCCTGTTTTCCGGCTATTTTCTCGACGGCTTCGCGACCGCCGCCGAGCAGCTGGCCGGCCGCGCGATCGGCGCCCGCTGCGCGCCGGCCTTCCACGGCGCGGTGCGGCTGACGGCGCGCTGGGGGTTCGGTCTCGCCTTCGCGGTCAGCGGCCTCTTCATCGTTTTCGGCAACGATTTCGTCGCGCTGGTGACGACGGCGCAGGATGTCCGCGAGGCCGCGACGGCCTATCTGCCGTGGGCCGCCCTGACCGCTGTCAGCGGCGTGCTCGCCTTCCAGATGGACGGCGTCTTCATCGGCGCCACCTGGTCGCGCGACATGCGCAACATGATGCTGCTGTCGTTCGCGCTCTACGTTGCCACGCTGTGGGGGCTGGGAAGCCTTTTTGGCAATCACGGCCTCTGGGCCGCTCTCCACGTCTTCCTGCTGGTGCGCGGCCTGAGCCTGCTGGCGGTGATGCGGGTCCGGGCACGCGCTGCCTTCGGGTGAAGGCTTCAAGCGATCGGGTGCGCTTCCCACTCGGCAAGCCCGCTGTCGCGCAGCGCGGCGATGCCGGAAAGGCCGTGCCGGGAGGCATGGGCGGACAGCCCGTGCAGGATCCGGCCGGCAAGACCCGGCCCTTCGTAGATCATGCCGGTGTAGAGCTGGACGAGATCGGCGCCGGCGCGGATCTTCTCGAGCGCGGTGTCGGCCGAATCGACGCCGCCGACGCCGATGATCGCCACGTCGGGGCCGAGCAGGCGGCGCATGCGCGCCAGCACCGCCGTCGAGCGGGCGAACAGCGGCCGGCCGGACAGTCCGCCGGCCTCGCGCGCGGTCGCATCGGCAAGGCCGGCGCGCGCCAGCGTCGTGTTCGACACGATCACGCCTTCGATCCGTTTCGCGGTCACTTCCTCCGCGATCTCCGCAAGCTCGGCCTCGGACAGGTCCGGCGCGATCTTGAGGAAGACCGGCGTGCGCTTGCCGCTTCCCGTCAGCGCAGTGTCGCGCGCAGCCTTCACCCGTTCGAGCAACTCGGCAAGCGAAGCGTGGCTTTGCAGATTGCGCAGGCCCGGCGTGTTGGGCGAGGAGACGTTGACGGTAAGATAGGCGGCGAGCGGTGCAAAGGCGGCCGCGCCCCGCTCGTAGTCGCCGATGCGGTCGGGGCTGTCCTTGTTGGCGCCGATATTGACGCCGACGAGGCCCGGCCGGCCGGCGCGCCTGCGCAGGCGCGCCAGCGCGGCGGCATGGCCGTCATTGTTGAAGCCGAGCCGGTTGATCACGGCGCGATCCGCCGGCAGGCGGAAGATGCGCGGCCTCGGGTTGCCCGGTTGCGGCAGCGGCGTCACCGTGCCGATCTCGGCGAAGCCGAAGCCGAGCCGCAGCAGCGCGTCGGGCACCTCGCCGTTCTTGTCGTATCCGGCAGCCATGCCGAGCGGGTTTGGAAAGCGCAGGCCGGCCACCTCCACTGCCAGCCGCGGATCGGCCTTCGGGACGGGGCAGGGCGGCAGCCCCGCCTTCAGCGCCGCGAGCGACAGCCCGTGTGCGGTTTCCGGCGAGAAGGCGAACAGGGCGGCGTGGCCGAACGCGTCGAACAGGCCGCTCATGGCTGCAGCGGCGGAAAGATGTGGGTGTTTCCGGGGCCGAGCGGCAGCGGCTTCACCCAGGCGACGTCGGCCAGGTCGAGCGGTGCGTACAGATGCGGGAACAGCGCGCCGCCGCGCGACGGCTCGTATCTGAGCGCCGCTCCCAGCCGTTCCGCCGTGACGGCGACGAGGACGAGATCGCTCTGGCCGGCGAAATGCTTCGCTGCCGTCTCGGCGACCTGCGCTGCGGTCGAGAAATGGATGAAGCCGTCGGCAAGGTCGATGGCGGCGCCGTCGAAACGGCCGGCGGCCTCGGCGGCCTGCCAGGCGGAGTGCGGACAGATCTTGTAAATCAGGGCCATCTCCGGCCTATAGGATGCCGCGGGCCGCAGCGAAAGCCGCCGCGCGCGCAGCCGCGCGATTTCAACCGCATTTCGGTCGCATTGGCTGCTATTGTGCCGGAAACGATCGGATCGGGAGGGTCCCGTGCGCATCACGTCTCTTCTTCTCGCGATGGCGGGCGGTCTTGCGATGGCGGCGCCGTCGCTGGCGGACGATGCCGGCCGCTACCGGCTCGAACGCACGGATGACGGCTTCGTGCGCATGGACACGCAGACCGGCCGGATGTCGCTGTGCACGCAGCAGGCGGGCGGGCTGGACTGCAAGCCCGCCACCGACGCGCAGCCGGCGACGGCAGCCGAGATCGAACGGCTCGAACGCCGTGTCGAGGCGCTCGAAAGGCAGCTTTCCCAGCTCGAAGCCGGCACCGGCAGGGAGGCGCTGCCGACCGAGGAGGAGTTCGAGCGCACGATGGGTTTCATGGAGCGCTTCTTCCGCCGCTTCATGGGCATCGTGCAGGATTTCCAGCAGGAGCAGGGCGACGGCACCGCCGCGCCGCGAGCGCCCGCCGACCGCACCTGAAGACCGCCCGCCTGCGTCATGTGCGCTTTGCTGCGGCCTTTCCCTTGAAATGATGCCGTCCGACCGCATAATCGGGGTGTCTTGCCGTATACAACAGCACAGGCTGGGAAAGGCGGACACGGGAGGGCATATTGGCGGGCTACAAATTCGTCGTCGCGGACGACCATCCGTTGTTCAGAGGCGCGCTCAGGCAGGCCCTGATGCGCATCGGTTCTGACAGCCGGATCCTCGAGGCCGGAGACTTCGACAGCGCCAAGACGCTGATCTCGGCCAATGCCGATGCCGATCTCGTGCTGCTCGACCTGTCGATGCCGGGCGCGAGCGGCCTGTCGGGGCTGGTGGCGCTGCGCGGGCTGCATTCGTCGCTTCCGGTGATCGTGGTGTCGGCGCATGACGACCCCGAGACGATCCGCCGGGCGCTGGAGCTCGGCGCGTCCGGCTTCATCTCCAAATCCGCCTCGATGGACCAGATCTGCATCGCGATCACGGCGGTCCTCGATGGCGGCATCTGCACGCCCGACGGCATCGACCTCGGCGAGGAGCGCGATCCCGAGATATCCGACCTGATTCGGCGCCTGCAGAGCCTGACGCCGCAGCAGGCGCGCGTGCTGGGCATGATCGGCGAGGGCCGCCTCAACAAGCAGATCGCCTACGAGCTGGGCGTTTCGGAGGCGACGGTCAAGGCGCACGTCTCCGCCATCCTGCAGAAGCTCGGCGTCGACAGCCGGACCCAGGCGGTGATCCGCCTGTCGCGCATCAGCAGCGACCCCGCGGTGGCGGACGGCCTTTCCCGCTGATCCGCGCTCGCCACCGGGGGACTATTCCGCCGCTGAAAGCTGCCCGTGCCAGCGCGTCAGCACGGCCCTCAGCGCGGCCGGCTTGACGGGCTTGTTGACGACGGGGATATCCAGCCGCTCCGCCTGCTGGCGGACCTCGTTGGAGCGGTCGGCGGTGACCAGCACGGCCGGCAGGTCGGTGTCGTAGCGCTGCCTGAGCGTGGCGACCAGGTCGAGGCCGTTCTCGCCGTCGAGATGGTAGTCGGCGATGACGAGGTGGGGCAGGGCGGCCGCCGACAACGCCTTGAGATGCGCCGAGCCGCGGCAGGTTTCGACCTTGCAGCCCCAGCTCTCGAGCAGCCGCTGCATGCCGTCGAGGATGCGCGCGTCGTTGTCGATGCACAGCACGCGCATGCCGGCCAGGCTGCCGGCATGGCCAACGGCCGGCTTCTCCTCGAAGGCGGCGCCGGCCTGCGGGGTCGCGACCTTCGGCAGAAGCACGGAAAAGCAGGTGCCGCTGGCCTGCCGCGAATGGATGCGGATTTCGAGCCGCAACACCCGCGCGATGCGATCGACGATCGACAGGCCGAGCCCCAGCCCCTGCGCCTCGCGCATGCCCTCGTCGAGCCGCGTGAACTCGCGGAACACGATCGAGAGCTTTTCCGGCGCGATGCCGATTCCGGTGTCGAAAACCTGGAGCTCGGCCAGTTCGCCGCGCCGCCGCGCCCCGATCAGCACGCGCCCGTGCCGCGTATACTTGATCGCGTTGGACACGAGGTTCTGCACCAGCCGGCGAAACAGGTTGCGGTCTGTGTGGATCGCGATGGAGGAGGGCACGATGCGCAGCTCGAGCCCCTTCCCGGCGGCGAGCGGCTGGAAGTCGGTGGCGATCTGCCGCAACAGGGCGTCGAGCCGGAAGGTCGTGGGCGAGGGCTTCATGGCGCCGGCATCGAGGCGCGAGATGTCGAGCACGGCGCCGAGGATGGCCTCGACGGAATCGAGCGAGGATTCGATGTTGCCGACGGCGCCGCGCAGCTCGCGGTCGGTCGCCGTCTCCAGCAGGGAGGAGCAGTAGAGGCGGGCCGCGTTGAGCGGCTGCAGGATGTCGTGGCCGACGGCGGCGAGAAAGCGCGTCTTGCCGAGATTGGCCTCCTCGGCCAGCATCTGCGCCTGCGCTAGCTCCTCGTTGACATGCATGAGCTCGGCGGTGCGGCTGGCCACCCGCTGCTCCAGCGTCTCGTTGGCGCGCTTGAGGGCCGCGTCGGCCGCGACCCGCGCGGTGATGTCCGTATAGGTCGCCACCAGGCCGCCGTCCGGCATCGCGCTGGCGCGGTATTCGATGATCCGGCCGCTGGACGAGAGCTCGACCTGCCAGGACTGGCCGAAGCGCACCAGCCGGTCGAGCACGAGGTCGTCGTCCCCCGGCTGGATATCGCCGCGCCGTACCAGATGGCGCAGCATCTCGGCAACCGAGATGCCGACGCGGCCCATCTCGTCGGGCAGTCCGAACAGGATGAAATACTGGCTGTTCCAGCAGATCAGCCTGAGGTCCCGGTCGAAGACGGTGATGCCCTGCTCCATCTGGTCGAGCGCCGTCTGCAGGAGGTCGCGATTGTGATGCAGCGCCTCGGAGGCATCGTCGAGCAGGCGCAGCGCGTCCGGCGAGGCGCCTTCGCCGCGCTGGAACAGCAGCGACAGGATGAGCCTGGCCGAGGACGAGCCGACGGCGCTGGCAAGCAGCTGCTCGGCAAAGCGCGCCAGCTCGATCGAGGCTTTCTCCGCGCCCGTGAGCCGGACGCCCTCGCTGGCTTCGAAGCTTTGCAGCGAGCGCTCGGTGCGCTCGACGCCGAGATAGCGCGCGATCGTCTCGCGCAGGTCGTCGACGGTGACGGAGGTGCGCATGCGGCGCAGCGCCGGCACCGGATGGGTGTCGCGCGGCACGAAGATCGCCGCCTGGATCCGCTCGCGCGGGGCGGCGCTGCGCGATAGCGAGCCGAGCACGAAGAACAGGGCGTTGATCGCAAGGCTCCACACCACGCCGTGGTTGAGCGGGTCGGCCTCGAGTCCGAACAGCGCCTGCGGCCTCAGGTTGGCGATGCCGAACGGGCCGTCCTGGAGCAGTCCGAGCTCGGGAGGGGCGAGCGAGGGAAGCAGCAGCGTATAGGCCCAGACCAGCGCGCCCGCCGTCAGGCCGAGCGCGGCGCCGCGCGCATTGGCGCCGCGCCAGAACAGGCCGCCGATCAGCGCCGGCGCGAACTGGGCGATGGCTGCGAACGAGATCAGCCCGATCGCCGCGAGCCGCGTGTTGCCGGTCGCTTCGCGATAATAGAGGAAGGCCGTGACGAGGATCAGCAGGATGGCGGCGCGGCGCACGTTGAGGATGAGCTTCGTCATGTCCTCCTTGGCGCGGAAATCGGGCCGCAGGAAACGCCGCAGGAACAGCGGGATGACGAGATCGTTGGAGATCATGATCGACAGCGACACGCTCTCGACGATGACCATCGCGGTGGCCGCGGACAGGCCGCCGATGAAGGCGATCATCGCCAGCGCGTCCTGCTGCTCGAACAGCGGCAGCGACAGCACGTAGAGGTCCGGGCTGGTCCGGTTGCCGACGATGGCCAGGCCGGCGAAGGCGATCGGGATCACGAACAGGTTGATCAGAACCAGATAGAGCGGAAACAGCCAGCTCGCCTTGCGCAGCTCCTCTTCCTGGCGGTTCTCCACGATGGTGAGGTGGAACTGGCGCGGCAGCATGATGATGGCGAGGCCGGACAGCAGCGTCAGCACGATCCAGGTCGCCGGCGAGGTGTCGTAGGCCAGCGAGCGCGCCACGTCCTCGTTGGCGGCGATCCGGCGCAGCAGGTCGCTCGCGTCGCCGAACAGGAAGAACACGACCGCGAGCCCCACTGCCAGGAAGGCCGCGAGCTTGACGATCGATTCCACCGCGACGGCGAGCACCAGCCCGTCCTGATGCTCGGTCGCGTCGGCGTGCCTCGTGCCGAACAGCACGGCAAAGAGCGCAAGCAGCAGCGCCACGATGAGCGAGATGTCGCCGAACACCAGATTGATGCTCGGCGGCGCACCGTTGTAGTGCTCCACCATCAGGCTGACCGAGGTCGAGATCGCCTTCAGTTGCAGCGCGATATAGGGGACGGTGCCGAAGGTCGCAATGAGGGTGGCGATGGAGGCTACGGCGAAGCTCTTGCCGTAGCGGGCGGCGAGGAAGTCGGCGATGGAGGTGATGCGCTCCGACTTGGCGAGCCGGATCATCCGCCGCAGCAGCGGCAGGCCGAACAGGAACACCAGCGCCGGGCCGATATAGATGGCGAGGAATTCCCAGTTGCGCTCGGCCGCCAGCCCGACGGAGCCGAAGAAGGTCCACGACGTGCAGTAGATCGCCAGGCTCAGCCCGTAGATCAGGGGCCGGGCCCGCCCCGGATCGATGCGCGCGGCGCGCCGGTCGCCGATGCTGGCGATGGCGAACAGCAGCGTCACATAGGCGATGGCGATGGCCGCGATGAACCAGCCCTGCACCCGGCTTCTCCCCTCCCGGCCCGGCCGCCCGGACGGGCCGGCGGAATGCAAGCACAGGCGCGCGGCGCTGTCCATCGCCGGGGGCCAACGTCGGTGCTTCCCGCCGCGTCTCCATTTGCTATGTTCGAAACTGTGGGTTGAGCTGCGTCGCGCCTGTCGGACGCATCATGGAGAGGACCAATGCTCAAGGAATTTCAGGAATTTATTGCCCGCGGCAACGTCATGGATCTGGCCGTCGGCGTCATCATCGGCGCCGCCTTCGGAAAGATCGTCGATTCGCTGGTCAACGACATCATCATGCCGCTCGTGGGCGCTCTCTTCGGCGGCCTCGACTTTTCCAACTATTTTCTGGCGCTATCCTCGGGGGTCACGGCGACCTCGCTGGAGGCGGCGCGCGAGCAGGGCGCGGTGTTTGCCTACGGCAACTTCATCACCGTGGTGCTGAATTTCCTGATCCTGGCCTGGATCATCTTCCTGATGGTGAAGGGGGTGAACAACCTGCGCCGGCGGCTGGAGACCGAGAAGGCGGCGGAGCCTGCGGCAGCCCCTGCCGACGTGCAGCTTCTGACCGAGATCCGCGACCTTCTGGCGACCCGCAAGTAGCGCGTCGCCGTTCCGCCGTTCCGCCCCCTTTTGCGGGCGGCCTGGCGGACGGTTGTGCAGGCGAAAGGGTGCGCGGCCGCGCGCCCTTTTCCGGCGTGGTCAGGCGGCGAGGAAGGCGGGCTGGCCCAGCACGGAAACCGGCTGCGCTTCGCCCTCGTAGCGCTCGACTTCGACGAGGCATGTCTGCGCGCTGGGACCCTGCCCCAGCCGGGACGTGCCGATGTCCTTCGTCAGCACGTTGGGATTGCCGTGGTTTTCCAGAAGGGTGCCTGCGGCATCCTTCAGCGGCTCGAAGGTGGCGCCGGTCGGCAGGCAGATGACGCCCGGCATGACCGCGTCCGAAATGCGCAGGCCCGCGAGGCAGGCGCCGCGGTCGTTGAAGACGCGCACGATCTCGCCGTCGCGCAGGCCGCGCGCCGCTGCGTCCTCATGGCTGATGAACAGCGCGGCCCGGTCCGCGACCTTGCCGGCGCGGCTGAGGGGGCCGGCATCCATCTGGCTGTGCAGCTTGTCCGGCGGCTGGTTGGAGATCATGTGCAGGGGAAAGCGGGCGGCAAGCGGGCTGCCCAGCCATTCCGACGGCTCGCGCCAGACGGCCATGCCGGGGCATTCGGCATAGCCGAAATCGGCGACGGCCTGCGAGAAAAGCTCGATCCTGCCGGACGGCGTGGCGAGCGGCTTGCGCTCCGGGTCCTCGCGGAAATCGCGGAACAGCGTGAAGGGCGTCTTCGGGTCGGGAATGCGGACATGGCCGTCTTCCCAGAACGACTCGAAGTCGGGCGGGTTGAAGCCGCGGGCGGCCATGGCGGTGCAGAAGCGCGCATAGATCTCGCGCAGCCAGTCGTCCTCGGTGCGGTTCTCGTGAAAGAGCTCGCCATCGCCGAGCCGGTCGGCGAGGTCGCAGAGAATCCGGTAGTCGTCGCGCGCCTCGCCGACCGGCTCGATCGCCTTGTGCATGGCGAAGAGATAGGGATCGCGCGAGGAGCCGCCGATGTCGTTGCGCTCGAGCGGCGTGGTGGCCGGCAGGACGATGTCGGCGTGGCGGGCGGTGGCGGTCCACCAGGGCTCGTGGACGATGACCGTGTCGGGCCGCTGGAAAGCCGCGCGCAGGCGGAACAGATCCTGATGGTGGTGGAAGGGGTTGCCGCCGGCCCAGTAGACGAGCCTGATGTCGGGATAGACGAGGGTGCGGCCGTCGAAATCCACCGTCTCTCCGGGCGACAGCAGCAGGTCGGCGATCCGCGCGACCGGGATCCTGAGGTCGCCGTCGCGGCGGATCTCCGGCAGGCCGGCGATCGGCAGCGCGTAGGCCGGGTTGCCCATTCCGTTCATCGAGCCGTAGCCGAAGGCGACGCCGGCGCCGGGCAGCCCGATCTGGCCGAGCATGGCCGCCAGCGTCGCCAGCGCCCAGTAGGGCTGCTCGCCGTGCTCGGCGCGCTGCAGGGACCAGGCCGCGCTGAGCATCACCCGGCGGCCGATCAGCCGTCCGGCCAGGGCCGCGATCCGATCGGCGGGGACGCCGGTGATCGCGGCCGCCCATTCGGGCGACTTCGCGATCCCGTCGGCGGCGCCGGTCAGATAGGCCTCGACGCGCTCGAAGCCGACGCAGCAGCGATTGACGAACTCCATGTCGGTGCCGCCCCGATCGTGCACGACCCAGGCCAGCGCGAGGATCAGGGCGGTGTCCGTGCCGGGGCGGATCTGGAGCCATTCCGCGTCTATGGCGGCGTCGGTGTCGCTGCGCAGCGGCGAGACGTTGGTGAAGCGGATGCCGCGCCGGCGGGCTTCGGCCATGAAATCCTGATAGGGGTGCAGCCCCGCGCCGCCCGCCTGGATCTGCCAGTTCTTCGCGGCGATGCCGCCGAACGCGACGAACTCCTCGCAATGGGCGAGGATCGACGTCCAGTCGGTGATCGGGCCGGCGACCGCCCGCTCGTCGCCGAAGATGTGAGGCAGCAGGCGCATGGCGGCGCCGTAGCTGTAATTGGTGACCTGGCCGGTGCAGCCGCCGATGGCGCCCAGGAAGCGATGCAGGAGGCTGCGGGCGTGGTGCATGCGCCCGGCGCTGGCCCAGCCGTAGGAGCCGCCGAAGATCGCCTGGTTGCCGAATGTCCTGCGCACGCGGTCGAGCTCGGACGCGACCATGTCCAGCGCCTCGTCCCACGGCACCGCCACGAAGGGCTCCTCGCCGCGCCCGCGGCCCGGATGCGGAAGGCCGCGCCCGACCGTCTCCAGCCAGCCGCGGCGCACCGCGGGCCGGGCGATGCGGTTTTCCGCATAGACCATCTCCGGCCATGCCTCGATCAGCGGGCTGGGATGCGGGTCCTCGGTAAACGGCGTGACGGCGACCAGGCGGCCGTCCTCGACATGGGCGTCGAACGCCCCCCAATGCGACAGCGACGGGAATGCGGTGCGGGCGCTGGACATGGGCTGCTCTTCCTTGGTCGGGGGAGCGGCGCCTGCACGCCGCCTGATGCGAATGCAGGTAGCGCGGCGACCGCCTGTCCGCAACGAATATCGCGCCGGCGAACGGCCAGGATACGCGCGCCGGTAAACTGTGAGAAGCGAACTGCCTTGAGATATGGAAGGCGCTGCCGCCTCGAACCCGCAGGGTTCGCAAGGGCGACGGCCCGCCGGCCGGTCAGGCCGCCCCATCGGAGGCGTGAGCGAAGCGAACTGCCATGAGATACGAAAAAATGGTGCCCAGGGGCGGAATCGAACCACCGACACTGCGATTTTCAGTCGCATGCTCTACCAACTGAGCTACCTGGGCATCTGCTCCGGCGCCGTGGGGAAACCCGTCCGGCCGTGCCGAAGGCGGTGTTGGTCCCGCCGAAAGCGCGTGGGTTATAGCATGCGGATCGGGCCTGTCCAGCGCTCGCGGCGATGAAAATCGGCGTGGAATCGCAGGGCTTGCCCGGGGCCTCGCCGGCGGAGGTGCGGCGAGCGGGGGCGCTTACGCGTCGCCGCCGGGACCGCCGCCTTCGCCGCTGGCATCCTCCTCCGCGCCGGGTAGGACATAGCTGCCCGACAGCCAGCGGTTCAGGTCGATGTTGCGGCAGCGCTCCGAGCAGAACGGATAGGTTTCGCGCGCCGAAGGCTTGCCGCATTCGGGGCAGGGGCGCTTCGGGCGCAGCGGTGTGACGTTCGGCGGCTTCGGGTCCATCGGAATCAGGCGCGCGCGGAAAGCCAGTTGAAATGCACCTTGTAGCCGTCGCCGACCAGAAGGTTCACCGTCTCGGTGAGCGGCAGCCCGACCACATTGGTGTAGGAGCCGACGAGCTTGACCACGAAGGTTGCCGCCAGCCCCTGGATGGCGTAGCCGCCGGCCTTGCCGCGCCATTCGCCCGACGCCAGATAGCTTTCCAGCTCCTCGCGCGACAGCCGCTTGAAGCGCACGCGCGTCTCGACCAGCTTCTGGCGCAGCTTGCCCGCCGGCGTGATCAGGCAGACCCCGGTGTGCACCTTGTGGGAGCGGCCCGACAGCAGGCGCAGGCAATTGGCCGCCTCGTCGACCATCTCGGCCTTGGGCAGGATGCGCCGGCCGACCGACACGACCGTGTCGGCGGCAAGGATATAGGCGTCGCCCTCGTCCGGGTCCTTGAGATAGATCTCGCGGGCCCGCTCCGCCTTCTGGCGCGACAGCCGCTTGGCCAGCGAGGCCGGATGCTCGGCCCGCTTCGGCGTTTCGTCGATCTCGCTGGGGATCAGCCGGCCGGGCTCGATGCCGGCCTGCTGCAGCAGCTCGATGCGTCGCGGCGAGCCGGAGGCGAGAACGAGTTTCTGGAATACGCTCATTGATGCCCCGCCGCCCGGACGTGTGGCCTCAGGCCGGTGTCACTTGAAACGGTAGGTGATGCGCCCCTTGGTCAGGTCGTAGGGCGTCATCTCGACGAGCACCTTGTCGCCCGTCAGCACCCTGATGCGGTTCTTGCGCATCCGGCCCGCCGTGTGGGCGATGATCTCGTGCTCGTTCTCCAGCTTGACGCGGAACATCGCATTCGGCAGCAATTCCGTCACCACGCCTGGAAATTCCAGTACTTCTTCCTTCGGCATATTCACCTTCGGCTTGGGATAAGGTCCGGCGCCCGGCCGGAAACCGCGCGGAACCTATATGATAAAGTACGCCTTGTGAACAATGTTGTTCAGCCGGCGGTTGCGCCAAAGCGCTGGCGGATGCGCTGGTCCAGCCGGTCGCGCAGGTCGCGATAGGCGGACAAGATCTGGTCGCGGCTGCCGGCGATCCCGGCCGGGTCCGGCATCGGCCAGTATTCCACCTCGACGGCGAGCGAGCGCGTCAGTTCGAGCGCGGCATGGTGGGCCTGCGGCGACAGCGTGACGATCAGGTCGAAATAGGCGTCCTCCAGCTCGTCGAACTGATGTGGCTCGCGGGCGCCCAGCGTCAGGCCAACTTCCTCCAGAACGGCGTCGACGAACGGATCGCGCTCGCCGCGCCGCACGCCGGCCGAGGCGACGAACACCGAGCGCGGCAGCACCGTGCGGGCGATCTGCTCGGCCATCGGCGAGCGCACGGAGTTCATGCCGCACAGGAACAGGACCGAGCGCGGCGCGCTGCCGCCTGCCGCCGGCAGGGGCGCCTCAGCGGCCAAGGGGCGGCTCCCGGAAGCCCGTCGGGAGGGAAGGGCGGCGGCGAAGCCATCCCCACCTCTTGCCCCTCCTCACAAGGGGGAGGGGAGGCCGCCACACCGGCGCCAGACCGGAAGCTCCACTGAAGGGAAGCCTGGTCGAGGCGTTTCCGGATTCCCCTCCCCCTTGTGGGGAGGGGTCAGGGGTGGGGGTATGGCGCGGATGGATGGTGAATATCGTCTCCCTCACGCCTCACCCCCGCCAATGCAGCACGCAGACCAGCGTGAACAGCCGGCGCGCCGTGTCGAAGTCGAGCTCGATCTTGCCCGAGAGCCGGTCCAGCAGCGTCTGCGAGCCGTCATTGTGGAGCCCGCGCCGCCCCATGTCGATGGCTTCGATCTGCGAGGGCGTCGCGCTGCGGATCGCCTCGTAATAGCTCTCGCAGATCATGTAATAGTCCTTCACGATGCGGCGGAAGGGCGTCAGCGACAGGATGTGCGTGACCACCTGGGCGCCGTCCTCGCGCGAGATCGCGAAGATCAGCCGCGCATCGACGATCGACAGCCGCAGCCGGTAGGGTCCGCCCTCGTCGCCGGCGGGGCGGAAGCTGTTTTCCTCGATCAGGTCGAAGATGGCGACCGCCCGCTCGTGCTCGACGTCCGGTGTCGACCGGCCGATCGATTCGTCGAGCTCGACGTCGATGAGGCGCGCGCTGGGGGGACGGGCCTCGCTCATGGCCTACGGGTTCAGCCGGATCGAGACGCTTCGCGCATGCGCGTCGAGGCCCTCGGCCTCCGCCAGCGCGATTGCGGAGGGCGCGAGCTGCCGCAGCTGGTCGGGCCCGAGCTTGAGCAGGGAGGTGCGTTTGACGAAGTCGAGCACCGAAAGGCCGGAGGAGAAGCGGGCCGAGCGCGCGGTCGGCAGCACGTGGTTGGAGCCGCCGACATAGTCGCCGATCACCTCCGGCGTGTGGCGGCCGATGAAGATCGCGCCGGCATTGCGCACGCCGGCGACCAGGTCCTCGGCATTGGCGGTGGCGAGCTCCAGATGCTCGGGGGCGATGCGGTTGGCGAGCGGCAGCGCGTCCTCGATCCGCCCGACGAGGATCACCGCGCCGAAATCGCGCCAGCTTGCGGCGGCCGTGTCTGCGCGCGCAAGGCGCGTCAACTGCCGCGCGACCGCCGCCTCGACGGCCGTTGCCAGCGCCGGGTCGTCGGTGATCAGGATCGATTGCGCCGCCGCGTCGTGCTCGGCCTGGGCGAGCAGATCGGCCGCCAGCCATTCGGGGTCGTTGTCGCCGTCGGCGACGATCAGAACTTCTGACGGGCCGGCCACCATGTCGATGCCGACCGTGCCGAACACGCGCCGCTTGGCTGCCGCCACATAGGCGTTGCCGGGACCGACGATCTTGGCGACGGGGCGGATCGTCGCGGTGCCGTAGGCAAGTGCGGCGATCGCCTGGGCGCCGCCGACGCGGTGGATCTCGCTGACGCCGGCGAGCTCGGCCGCCGCCAGCACCAGCGGATTGAGATTGCCCCCCGGGGCCGGCACCGTCATGGCGATGCGTTCCACGCCGGCGACGCGCGCCGGCACGGCATTCATCAGCACCGAGCTCGGATAGCTTGCCGTGCCGCCCGGCACGTAGAGGCCCACCGCCTCGATCGCCGTCCAGCGCGAGCCGAGCTCGACGCCGGTCGGGTCGGTATAGCGGTCGTCCTTCGGCTTCTGCCGCTCATGATGGGCCAGGATGCGTTCATGGGCGTGCCGCAGCGCCGCCATCGTCGCGGCCGGTACGCTTTCGCGGGCCGCCGCGATCTCGTCCGCGCCCACCCGGATGCCGAGCTTTCCGAGATCGACGCGGTCGAAGCGCGCCGAATAGGCGATCAGAGCCGCGTCGCCCTCCGCGCGCACCCGCGCGATGATGTCGCGTACGGCGGCGTCGACATCCTCCGACACCTCGCGCTTGGTGGTCAGAAACGCGGCGAAGCGCGCCTCGAAGCCCTTCTCGCGCTGGTCGAGCCGGATCGCCATCGCTTGCTGCCTCACGCGCCGTGGCGCGGCCGCGCCGGGGTCGACCAGGCGGCGCCGAGATCGGCCAGCCGCGCCTCGATACAGTCGACCGACAGGACGAGGGTGGCGCCGCCGGCGAAGACGAGCTCGATCTTTCCGGCCGGCATTTCCGCCGGTGCGAAGCGGATCGCCAGCAGCTCCAGCACGTCGTCCCCGCGCGCGCGGTCGATGCCGGTCGAGCGGACGCGGCTGACGCCCTCGAAATGCAGAACGCTGCGCCGGCGCTCGTTCTCGCGCGAAAACAGCCGCGCCTTCTTTTCCCAGACGAAGCGGTTCATGGTGGCAAGGACGCGCCGCTCCTTCGGCAGCCAGACGATGTCGGCCACCTTCAGCACCGCGTCCTGCGCATGCGCGGACACGATGGCGAGGTCCTGCTCGTCCAGTGCGACAAGTTTCAAGGGCTGCATGGGCGGTACGACGATGGTTCGGGACGGTTCCTGTTAGGCGTTATCGCCGCAGCGCGCAACCGCGCCGGCCGGCCTATTCGGAGACGCGCTCCACCACCGCGCCGCAGCCGGAGAGCTTTTCCTCCAGCCGCTCGAAGCCGCGGTCGAGATGGTAGACGCGGTGCACCGTCGTCTCGCCTTCGGCCGCCAGCCCGGCGATCACCAGCGAGACGGAGGCGCGCAGGTCGGTCGCCATCACCGGCGCGCCCTTGAGCGTCGGAACGCCCTCGACGATGGCCGTCTGGCCGGCGAGCGAGATGCGGGCGCCGAGCCGGGCGAGCTCCTGCACGTGCATGAAGCGGTTCTCGAAGATCGTCTCGGTGATGCGCGCCTTCCCCTTCGCCCGGGTCATCAGGCCCATGAACTGCGCCTGCAGGTCGGTCGGAAAGCCGGGGAAGGGCGCCGTGGTCACGTCGACGGCGGCGATGCCTGCGCCGTTGCGGCGCACGCGGATGCCCGAATTGGTCGGCGTGATCTCGGCGCCGGCCTGCACCAGAACCTCGAGCGCATTCTCCAGCAGGTCGGCGCGCGCGCCCTGCAGCAGCACGTCGCCGCCGGTCATGGCGACCGCCATCGCATAGGTGCCGGTCTCGATCCGGTCGGGGATCACGGCGTGGCGGGCGCCGTGCAGCGAGGGCACGCCCTCGATGGTGACGACGGGGGTCCCGGCGCCGGAGATCTTCGCTCCCATCGCGTTGAGGCACTCGGCAAGGTTGACGATCTCGGGCTCGCGCGCCGCGTTCTCGAGCACCGTCTCGCCGCGGGCGAGCGCTGCCGCCATCATCAGCACATGCGTGGCGCCGACCGAAACCTTGGGGAAGGCGAAACGGTTGCCGACGAGCCCCTTGCGCGCGCGGGTGATGACATAGCCGTTGTCGATGTCGATCTCGGCGCCGAGCGCGGCCAGCCCGTCGATGAAGAGATCGACCGGCCGCGTGCCGATGGCGCAGCCGCCGGGCAGCGACACCCGCGCCTCGCCCATCCGGGCCAGCAGCGGCCCGATCACCCAGAAGCTCGCCCGCATCTTGGAGACGAGCTCGTAGGGCGCGGTGGTGTTGACGATGTTCTTCGCCGAGAAGTGGATGGTGCGGGCGTAGGGCTGGCCGTCGCCCGCCCGCCTTCCGTTGACCATGTAGTCGACGCCGTGATTGCCGAGGATGCGGATAAGCTGCTCGACGTCGGCAAGGTGCGGGACATTGTCGAGGGTCAGCGTCTCCTCGGTCAGCAGCGAGGCGATCATCAGCGGCAGCGCGGCGTTCTTCGCGCCCGAAATGGGAATGACGCCGTTCAGCGCGTTGCCGCCGACGATCTTGATCCGGTCCATGAGGCCCCACTCTTTCCCGGTCGATTCGCCGGTTTCAAACGTTTTGGGTCAGACCGGCCCGTCTAAAGCATGGGGCGGCCCGGTTCAAGAAACAGCTACAGGAAGGGTTAGCGGCCGCGCCGGCTCATGTCTCGCCGGCCTTGTCGCCTTTAGCGGCGGCGATCCCCTCCGGCCGCTGGTCCTCGGCTCCGTCGCGCCGCGCGCGCACCTGCGCCTTGCGCCGTTGCAGGTTGGCGCGCAACTGCGCGGCCAGCCGCTTGCGCCGATCGTCGGATGCCTGCCCGTTTCCCTTCGTCCTGCTCATGGAATATCCACCTCAATACGGCGGAAGCTTGATGCGTGGCCCGGTCGTTCGAGTTTCCTGTATAACCCCGCGCGTGGGCTTCACAAAGACGGGGACGCGAGGATTTGCGGCCGCGCCGGCTTGGCCGCGGCACAGCCCCGCCGCGGGGCGCGCACCTGCTTGCGCTTCCCGGCTGCCTGTGGCATTAGCCGCGCGGTTTGCTGCGGTAGCTCAGTGGTAGAGCACTCCCTTGGTAAGGGAGAGGTCGAGAGTTCAATCCTCTCTCGCAGCACCAGCCAGCTCTTTCTCGGAAACTGCCGCTGCCGTCCGGGGCCTTCCTCATGGCTTCGTCACTGCGTCCACCTCGGCCAGATCCTCCGGCGTCAGCTTCCAGCCGACCGCCGCGACATTCGCCGCGATCTGCTCCGGTCTGGTCGCGCCCGCGATGATCGAGGAGACCAGCGGCTGGGCCGCAAGCCAGCTCATGGCGAGCTCGAGCACCGTGTGGCCGCGCCGCTCGGCAAGCGCGATCAGCTTTTCCGTTCTGTCCATCCTCTCGTCGGTGAGGCGGGCCTGGAAGCGGGCCATCGCATAGCGCGAATCGGCCGGAATGGCGGCGCCCTTGCGGTATTTCCCGGTGAGGAGGCCGCTGGCCAGCGGGAAATAGGGCAGCAGCGTCATGCCGGTCGCCGTCAGGGCGGGAAACAGCGCCGCCTCGTTGTCGCGCGCCAGCAGGCTCAGCTCGGCCTGTGTCGACAGGAACGGCGCCAGCCCGTGATGGCGCGCCGTCCAGCTCGCATCGACGAGCTGCCAGGCCGGCAGGTTGGAGCAGCCGACATAGCGGACCTTTCCCTGCCTCACGAGGTCGTCGAGCGCCCGCAGCGTTTCCTCGATCGGCGTGCGCGGATCCGGGAAGTGATACTGGTAGAGGTCGATCCAGTCGGTCTTCAGCCGCCGCAGGCTGTTTTCCACCGCCTCCATGATGTAGCGGCGCGAGCCAGAATAGCGGCTGTCCCTTTCGCGGTCGAGCGGGGAGGCGAACTTGGTGGCCAGCACGATATCCTTGCGCCGTGCGCCGAGAATCTCGCCCAAGGTGCGTTCCGAGCCGCTGTCGGTGCCGTAGGAATCGGCCGTGTCGAACAGCGTGATGCCGGCATCGAGCGCCGCATGGACGACCTTGCGCGCGCCTTCGAGGTCGAGCGAGGCTTTCAGGCCGCCGAAATTGTTGCAGCCGAGGCCGACGAGCGAGACTTCGAGGCCGGACCGGCCCAGCAGGCGTGTTTCCATGTGCGTTCTCCAGCATTCGCCTCGGCGGGCAGCCATGCTCCGGGTGCCGCCACCCCAGCGATTGCCCAAAAACGCCCGCCCCTGCAAGGTCGTTGTCGTGGCACGCGCCGGTCCTCGCCGTTGCGCTCGCGCCGCAGCCGACCGGACGGCGGGGCGGCTTTCCCCGTCCCGCCGGAATCTGTAGAACCGGAAGCCATGCCAGACCTCATCCAGCCCGGCCGGCAGTTCGCCTTCCTCCTCATCGAGAAATTCTCGATGTTCTCGCTTGCCGCCGCGATCGACACCGTGCGCGCCGCCAACCGCGCGCTGGGGCGCGACGTCTATTCCTGGACCACCGTGTCGCCGGACGGCGAGGCCGTGACCGCCTCCAACGGCCTGTCGCTGAGGACGAGCCATGCGGTCGCCGATCTGCCGGCCGCCGACATCCTGTTCGTCTGCGTCGGGCTCGTCACCGAGTTTCCAGACAAGGGCAAGGTCCTTGCCGCGCTGCGCGCCTGGGGGCGCAGGGGCCATGCGCTCGGCGCGCTGTCGGCCGGCTCCGCCCTGCTCGCCGAGGCCGGCCAGCTCGACGGCTTCCGCTGCACCATCCACTGGGAAAACCGCGCCGGGTTCCGCGAACGGTTCCCCGACATCGACTGCACCGATTCCGTCTTCGAGATCGACCGCAAGCGCTACACCTGCGCAGGCGGCACCACCTCGATCGACCTGATGCTGGAAATCGTGCGCGCCGATTTCGGCGCCGGGCTTGCCGCGGAGGTCGCCAACCAGTTCCAGCACGAGCGCATCCGTTCCTCCGGCGACCGCCAGCGCATCGGGCCGGAGCGCGCGCTCACCGGCAAGTCGGACAAGCTCAGGAGGATCGTGGAGCTGATGGCCGACCATCTGGACGAGCCGCTTTCGGCCAGCCGGCTCGCCCGCTCCGTCGACCTCTCGGTGCGTCAGGTCGAGCGTCTGTTCCTGCGCCATCTCGCCATGACGCCGGGCCGTTATTACATGCGGCTGCGGCTCGAGCGCGCGCGCGAGCTGTTGCGCCAGACCAACATGCCGATCCTCGACGTGGCGATCGCCACCGGCTTCACCTCGCATTCCTATTTCGCGCAAAGCTATCGCCTGCAGTTCGGCCGCCCCCCCAGCGAGGAGCGGCGGACGACCTATTGAGGGATCCGGCGCGGCGGCCGGCCTCCCTGTCTGCGGGGAAAAGGCTGCCGCTTTGATCCCGTCAGAACGGACGCCTCAGAATGTAAGGCCGCATGCCTGACGGATGGCGACCTGGACCGGAGAGGGAGGCAGGGCCGGATCGAACTCGCCTTTCGGCAGGAGCGGGGGTTGCGCCATGAAACGCGGCCTTTGCCCCCGATGAGGCTGCGCGGCATGGACGAGGAACGGGTGGCACAGATAGACGGTGCCCGCCGCGCCGGTTGCCAGCGCGACCTCGCAACCTTCCGTCGAGGCATAGCCGTCGGCCGAGAGCTGCCGGAGCGTCGCGCCCGTTTCGCCATAGGGCAGCAGCTCCCGCGCGATCACGGCGTGGGAGCCTTTCCGGATCTTCATTGGCGCATCGTCGGGGCCGACATCCGAAAACAGGAACAGCATCAACAATGCGCGCCCGCTGCTCTTCACATTGGCCCGCCACTCCATGAAATCCGGATTGTCGGTGCCGAAGCTCACATCCACGTGCCAGCCGTCGTCGCCCGGGGATCGCGGCGAGGGGAAGCGGATCGGGAAGGTTCCGAGGCCCCTGGGGGCAAGCCAGCGGCCTTCCCCGACCAACTGGTCGTAGGCCCTGTGCAGTTGCGGTGTGTTGGCGGCCTCGACGAAGGGCGGCGAGGATTTGAACCCGACGCGGATGACGGGTCGGACCCATTTTTCCGGCTCGTCCGGGGACAGGCCCATATCGGCCCACAATTCGTCGCGGCCCCGCTTCGCGAGGTCGGCGCCGAAGGCGTTTCCGATCCTGACGAAGCCGTCGTTGATAAAGCTCCTGACCTGCTCGGAAGTCAGGCCGATATGCTTGGTTTCAGGCATTGCACATTCTCCGTTCGGCGACCGCATCGGGCGGAGCCGCTTTCGATCTCGCCGGCGCAAAGGCGCCGGAACGACTTTCAGCCGTTCAGATCAGGAGGAAGAATGTGGACATGAACATCATGGGAAAAACATATGTCGGAAGCGGGCTGGAAACAACCGCCGGCCGTGATTCTCGCGAGAGCTGCGAGAGCCCCGTGCCCATCGATATCCCGCAGGGCCGGACCCCGCGCCATGGCTCAGCCGAACACCGCCGCGCCTTCGTCGGCGCGCTGCGCCAGCGCGCGGAAGCTGCGGAAGAGCTCGCGGCCGAAGCCGGAATCGTTTGCGGAAAGCTCCGCCGTCGCCGGTTCGCGGGCCGCGAGCTCGGCCTCCGCGACCAGAAGCTCCAGCGTGCCGGCCTCGGCGTCGAGCCGGATCCTGTCGCCGTCGCGTATCCTGGCGATCGCGCCGCCGTCCTTCGCCTCGGGTGTGACGTGGATCGCGGCCGGCACCTTGCCGGACGCGCCGGACATGCGTCCGTCGGTGACCAGCGCGACCTTCAGGCCGCGGTCCTGCAGGATGCCGAGCGGCGTGGTGAGCTTGTGCAGCTCCGGCATGCCGTTGGCCTTGGGCCCCTGGAAACGCACGACGGCGACGAAATCGTCGGTCAGGCGCCCGGTCTTGAAGGCCGTCTGCAGTTCCTCCTGCGAGTGGAACACGCGCGCCGGCGCCTCGACGATCCGCTTCTCCCGCTTGACAGCAGACACTTTGATGATCGCCTTGCCGAGATTGCCCTTGAGCACCTTCAGCCCGCCGCTCGGCTGGAACGCGCGGGCATAGGGCGCGAGCACCTGCTCGTCGCCGCTTCTTTCGGGCGCGGGCCGGCGGCTCACCGTGCCGTCCGCGGCGAGCCCCGCCTCGACCGTGTAGGCGCGCAGGCCGTGGCGCCACACGGTGCGCACGTCTTCGTGCAGCAGCCCCGCGTCGAGCAGCTCGCGGATCAGGAAGCCCAGGCCGCCGGCGGCGGCGAAATGGTTCACGTCGGCCAGCCCGTTCGGATAGACCCGCGCGAGCAGCGGCACGATGTCCGATATGTCGGAAATGTCCTGCCAGGTGATCGCGATGCCGGCCGCCGCGGCAACCGCGATCAGGTGGATCGTATGGTTGGTCGAGCCGCCGGTGGCGTTCAGCCCGACGATGCCGTTGACCACCGCCCGCTCGTCGATCATGCGGCCGACCGGGGTGTATTCGTTGCCGAGCGCGGTGATCGCCAGCGCGCGTTTGGCCGCTTCCCGCGTCAGCGCCTCGCGCAGCGGCGTGCCGGGATTGACGAAGGTCGCGCCCGGCACGTGCAGGCCCATCACCTCCATCAGCATCTGGTTGGAATTGGCCGTGCCGTAGAAGGTGCAGGTGCCCGGCCCGTGATAGGACTTCGATTCCGCCTCCAGCAGCTCGGCGCGCCCGATCCTGCCCTCGGCGTAGAGCTGGCGCGTCCGCGCCTTCTCGTCGTTCGGCAGCCCCGACGTCATCGGCCCGGCCGGGATGAACACGGCGGGCAGATGGCCGAAGGCGAGCGCGGCGATCACAAGCCCTGGCACGATCTTGTCGCAGACGCCGAGAAAGACGGCGGCGTCGAACATGTTGTGGGACAGGCCGATCGCCGCCGACATGGCGATCACGTCGCGCGAGAACAGCGACAGTTCCATGCCTGGCATGCCCTGCGTGACGCCGTCGCACATTGCGGGCACGCCGCCGGCGACCTGCGCCACGCAGCCGGCCTCATGCGCCGCCTGCTTGATCGCCTGCGGATAGGTCTCGTAGGGCTGGTGCGCCGACAGCATGTCGTTGTAGGCGGTGATGATGCCGAGATTGGGAATGCGTTCGCCCGCCAGCGCCGCCTTGTCGGCAGGCGCGCAGGCGGCGAAGCCGTGTGCGAGGTTGCCGCAGGCGAGCCCCGCCCGGCTGACCGTGCGCCCGGCCGCGGCGTCGATGCGCGCCAGATAGGCTTCGCGGGTCGGCTTTGAGCGTTCGCGGATACGTGCGGTGACGGCTTCGAGGTCGGCTCTGACGGTCATGGCGAGGTCTCTGTGAAACGGTACGCGTATGAAGTACCCCCATCCCTAATCCCTCCCCACAAGGGGGAGGGGGACTTGGCGCCCGGCAGCTTCCCCTTCCCCTTGTGGGGAGGGATTAGGGGTGGGGGTCCCGGCCTGGCGGCTCGCATCACGGCGCCCAGTAGATCTGGACGCCGTCCACGGCATGGGCGAAGACGGCGCTGACCGGCCGATCGGCGCCGGCGGCCGCCTCCGTCAGCACCCGCTTCTTTTCCTCCCCCTCGATATGCACGACAAGAAGCCGCGCGCTGCAGATCGTCTGCAGCGGCAGCGTCAGGCGCGGCTCGCCCGCGCTTTGCGCGACCACCGGCAGAACCTCGCGCTGCGCTTCGTTGGCCAGAAGGGCCGCAAGGTCCGGCGCGTCGGGAAAGAACGAGGCCGTGTGGCCGTCCGTTCCCATCCCGAGCACCACGACGTCGAACGGGCGTGGCAGGCCGGCGACCGAGACCGCGGCGGCGCGCGCGGCCTCCTCCACCGTCGCCGTCGGCCGGTAGAGCGGCACGAAGCCGAGGCGGGCGGCCTCTCCGGTGCGCAGATGCTCGCGCACCAGCCTGGCGTTCGAGCGCGGGTCCTCCGGCGGCACGAAGCGCTCGTCGACCAGCGTCGCGATCACCCTGTGCCAGTCGAGCCGGCGCCGCGACAGCGCCTGAAACAGGGCGACCGGGGTGCGGCCTCCGGAGACGGCCAGCGTCGCCTGCCCGCGGTGGCGCAGCCCTGCGGACAGGGCGTCGGCGATGCGGTCGGCCAGCGCTTCCGCAAGCTCGCCGGGGGTGGAATAGAGGTGCCAGACCGGCTCGGCCGCGTCCATCGTCTCAGTCGCTTTCGTGCCAGGTCCGGCCGTCGCGCTCGATCAGCGCGATGGAGCTCGACGGCCCCCACGTGCCCGCGGTGTAGCCCTGCACGGCCTGGCCGCTCTCCTCCCAGGAGGCGAGGATCGGGTCGATCCACCGCCAGGCGGCCTCCACCTCGTCGCGGCGCATGAACAGCGTCTGGTTGCCGCGGATCACGTCCATCAGCAGCCGCTCGTAGGCGTCGGGGTTCCGCACCTTGAAGGATTCGGCGAAGCTCATGTCCAGCGGCACGTGCCTGAGCCGCATGCCGCCGGGGCCGGGGTCCTTGATCATGATCCACTGCCGGACGCCCTCGTCGGGCTGCAGCCGGATCACGAGCTGGTTGGCCGTGACCGTGCCCGCGCTGTCGTCGAAGATCGAGTGCGGGATCGGCTTGAACTGGATGACGATCTCCGAGCAGCGCCGCGCCAGCCGCTTGCCGGTGCGCAGATAGAACGGCACGCCGGCCCAGCGCCAGTTCTCGATCTCGGCCTTGATCGCCACGAAGGTCTCGGTGTCGCTGGCGCCGCCGAGCTCCTCGAGATAGCCGCTGACCGCGCCGCCGAGCGACGCGCCCGCGCGGTATTGCCCGCGCACCGTCACCTTCGGCCCGTCCTGCGCATTGATGCGTCTGAGCGAGCGCAGCACCTTCAGCTTCTCGTCGCGCACGGCGTCGGCGTCGAGCGAGGAGGGCGGCTCCATCGCCACCAGGCAGACGAGCTGCAGGATGTGGTTCTGCACCATGTCGCGCAGCGCGCCGGCCTTGTCGTAATAGCTGACCCGATCCTCTAGCCCGACCGTCTCGGCCACCGTGATCTGCACATGGTCGATATGGGCGGAGTTCCACAGCGGCTCGAACAGTGCGTTGCCGAAGCGCAGCACCATCAGGTTCTGCACCGTCTCCTTGCCGAGGTAATGGTCGATGCGGAAGATCTGCTGCTCGGAAAAGACGCGGCCGATCGCGTCGTTGAGCTCGTTGGCCGATTGCAGGCCGCGGCCGATCGGCTTTTCCACGACGATGCGCGCGAGCGGGCTGGCAAGCCCGTGCGCGTCGAGGTTCCTGGCGATGTCGCCGAACAGGCTGGGCGCCACGGCGAGATAAAACACCCGCACGCTGCCGCTGTCGCCGATGGCCTGCTTCAGCGCGTCGAAGCCGCTTCCGGCCCTCGCGTCCACCGGCACGTAGGTCAGCCGGGCGAGGAAGCTGGCGATCTCTTCCTCGCCGACCTCTTCCCTGACGTGGTCCGCGATCGCCTTGCGGGCAAATGCGCGGAACGCCTCGTCGGACAGTCCCGAGCGCGAGGCGCCGATGATGCGCGTCGGCTCCGAGAACTGGCCGGCGAGCTGGCGCTGGAACAGGGCCGGGATCAGCTTGCGTTCCGACAGGTCGCCGGTGCCGCCGAACACGATCAGGTCGAAGGGGTCGACCGGGATGGTCTGGCTCGTCATGGATTCACTCCGGCTTCGCAATCGCCATATATTCAAATCGATTTAAGGATGCCAGTGGTCATATTGGCCCACCCATCCTGGCCACCGCACCGCGGCATCGCCCTTGACAGCCGCGCGCCGCGGCGGTTTGTCGGCACGGTCCCGAACATAGCCATTTCGCAGCTCCGGAAAAGATTCGCCGGGCTGCGGGAACGGAGGATCCGATGGGTTCGCATCTTTCCACCACGGTCGCCGAGGGCCTCGCCGTCATGAATCTCGTCGACGGCAAGGCGGTCGATGCCCTGTCGGGCGTGCGCATCGATGTCGTCTGCCCGTCCGACGGCAAGGTCTTCGCCTCCATCCCGGCCTCCGGCGCGGCGGACGTGGATCGCGCGGTCGAGGCCGCTCGCCGCGCCTTCGACACCGGGCCCTGGGGGCGCATGCCGGCATTCGAGCGCGGCCGCTGCCTGACGCGCCTCTTCCGCCTCGTCGAGACGCATGGCGACGAGCTCGCCGCGCTCGAATCGCGCGATACCGGCAAGCCGGTGCGGCAGGGCAAAGCCGATGTCGCCGCCACCATGCGCTATTACGAGTTCTACGGTGGCGCCGGCGACAAGATCCATGGTGACACCATTCCCTTCCTGCCCGGCTATACGGCGCTGACCCTGCGCGAGCCGCATGGCGTGGTGGCCGGCATCATCCCCTGGAACTATCCGTTGCAGATTCTCGCGCGCGTCGCCGGCGCGGCGCTGGCGATGGGCAACACGCTGGTGGTGAAGCCGGCCGAAGACGCCTCGCTGACGACGGTCCGCATCGCCCAGCTCGCTCTGGAGGCCGGCATCCCCGAAGGTGTGTTCAACGTCGTCACCGGCTATGGCCGCGACGCCGGCGCGGCGCTTTCCGCGCACCCGGAAGTCGACTACGTGACCTTCACCGGCTCGCCGCTGACCGGCACCGCGATCCAGCAGGCGGCGGCCGTCAACAATCGCGGCGTCACGATGGAGCTTGGCGGCAAGAGCCCGCAGATCGTCTTTGCCGATGCCAATCTGGAAGCCGCGCTTCCGGTGCTCGTCAACGCGATCATCCAGAATGGCGGGCAGACCTGCTCGGCCGGCAGCCGCATCCTGATCGAAAAGCCGATCTACGCCGAGGTCGCGGCCGCCCTCGCGGAACGTTTCGCCAAGCTGACGGCCGGCCCGCACCAGGCCGATCTCGACCTCGGCCCGCTCATCAATGCGCGGCAGAAGGAGCGCGTGGCCGGCTTCGTGGCTGCGGCCGAGGAGGCGGGAATCCCGGTGCTCGCGCGCGGACGCATTGCGGCCGACGCCCCGGCGGGCGGCTATTATTTCGCGCCGGCGCTGTTCGGCGCGGTCGACCCCGGCGCCGCGATCGCGCAGGAGGAGGTCTTCGGCCCCGTGCTTTCCCTTTTCCCCTTCGAGGGCGAGGAGGAGGCGGTCGCGCTCGCCAACGGCACCGAATTCGGCCTCGTCGCCTCGGTGTGGACCCGCGACGGCGGCCGCCAGCACCGCGTCGCCAGGCGCGTCCGTGCCGGACAGGTTTTCGTCAACGGCTATGGGGCAGGGGGCGGCATCGAACTGCCCTTCGGCGGCTTCAGGAAATCCGGTCACGGGCGTGAGAAGGGTTTCGAGGCGCTCTACGACATGTCGGCCACCAAGACGGTCGTCTTCAACCACGGCTGACAATCGCGAAAGAAGGATGAAATGGCTCGTTTGAAAGACAAGGTTGCGGTCATCACGGGTGCGGCGTCGGGCTTCGGTGAAGGCATGGCGCGGCGCTTTGCCGAGGAAGGGGCGAAGGTCGTCGTCGCCGATCTCAACGGCAAGGGCGCGGAGCGCGTCGCGCACGACATCGGCAAGCGTGCCGTCCCGGTCAGGACCGACGTCTCGCAGGCCGCCGAGATCCGGAGCATGGTCGACGCCGCGCTGGCCAGCTTCGGCCGCATCGACATCATGGTCAACAATGCGGGCTACACCCACCGCAACGGCGATCTTCTCGACGTCGACGAGGAGACCTTCGACCTCATCACCGCCGTCAACATGAAGGCGATCTATCGCGCGGCGCTCGCCGTGGTGCCGGTGATGGATAAGCAGGGCGGCGGCGTCATCCTGACGACGGCCTCGACGGCCGGCCTGCGCCCGCGCCCCGGCCTGACCTGGTACAACGCCTCGAAGGGCTGGGCGATCACCGCCACCAAGTCGATGGCGGTCGAGCTGGCGCCGAAGAACATCCGCGTCAACTGCCTGTGCCCCGTCGCCGGCGAAACCGGCATGCTCGCCCAGTTCATGGGCGAGGACACGCCGGAAAAGCGCGCCCAGTTCCGCGCCTCGATCCCGCTCGGCCGGCTGTCGACCCCGCTCGACATCGCCAATACGGCGCTGTGGCTCGCCTCCGACGAGGCCGCCTTCATCACCGGGGTGGCGCTGGAGGTCGACGGCGGCCGCTGCATCTGAGCGGCCGCGCGCCTCAAAGGGTCTTCAGCAGCTCGGCAAGCTGGTCGGCCGCCGCGCCCCAGCCCTCGTGAAAGCCCATCTTCTCGTGCTCGGCCTTCGATTCGGCGTTCCAGTGCATGGCGCGCGCGACATAGCGCGTCCCGCCGCCGGGCGCGGCCTCGAACATGACCTGCGCCACCATGAAGGGCTTGCCGGACGGGATCCAGCCTTCGGTGAAGGCGTCCGTGGTCACGATCTTGCGGTTCGGGACGATCTCCAGGAAGACGCCCTCGTTGGGGTGTTCGTTGCCTTCCGGGTCGCGCATCACCAGGTTCGCGCGGCCGCCGGGCCGCGGATCGTGGTCGATGGCCGCAACGCCCCACGGCTTCGGCACGAACCATTGCCGCAGGAGATCGGGCTCCATCCATGCCCGGTAGACCTTCTCGGGCGGCGCGTCGAAGACGCGTTCCAGCACCAGTTCGAATTCGGGCTTCCTCGTCTCGGCATTCATGCGCAGGCTCCTTCTGTCTGGCCTGGAGGTGCGGGGATTGGCGGCCCCCCGCGTTCATTCCCGCTTCGAAGCGGGTTTTTCAGATCCGGTCCCTCAATGCGAACCAGTTGAGCGCGAGGAACAGGATCGGGGCGCGAAGCCACCGGCCGCCGGGGAAGGGCGGTACCTTCAGGTCCTGCAACAGCCGCAGCCGGTCGCGGTTTCCGGTCACCGTTTCGGCGTAGAGCTTGCCGGTGAAGTTTGACAGCATTACGCCATGGCCCGACCAGCCGGCAGCCGAGATCACGCCGGGCATCACCTCGCGCACGAACGGCTTGCGCGGCATGGTGATGCCGACATAGCCGCCCCAGGCATGCGTCAGCGGGGTCCGCGCCAGTGCCGGATAGACCTCGGCGATCTGCCGCCTGATCTGGTCCATGATGCCGGCCGGATCGCCGGTCGAATAGACCTCGCGGCCGCCGAACAGCAGCCGGTTGTCCGCCGACTTGCGGAAATAGCGGACGACGAAGCGGGAATCGTCGACGGCCTCGCCGCCGGGCAACACCGGGGTGTCGGCCGGCAGCGGCGGCGTCGCGCCGATGAAC
>Ga0207868_1000717_pt1 | contig 30456 bp, 26 predicted proteins | sample Passage237B_FD_187370 | JGI IMG/M metagenome (GOLD analysis project Ga0207868, IMG submission 187370) | Cellulose adapted compost microbial communities from Newby Island Compost Facility, Milpitas, CA, USA - Passage2 37B (SPAdes) (version 3) ... | reverse complement strand
GTTGAGCTTGTGCTTTTTGATGAAGCGCAAGGCGTTTTCGCACCATTCCATCAACTCATCCACGAGATATTCCTTCGGGATGAATTTCTTGCCGCCGCAAGGCACGCGCAGAACTCGCACACGGCCGTTGACGATATCAATTTCGGGCTGGTCTTCAAACCGCCGCGTCCAGATATCCACATCATAACCGAGTTGGCCGAGTTTTTTGGCGAGCTCCAAGACATAGACAACTTGGCCACCTGTGTCGGCTGCGCCGAGGGGAGGATTGGCAGCGACGTAACCGTGGGTGGATACCATCGCGATGCGTGGTCGTTTGGGGTCGAACATGATCGCGGACATTCCACAGCATAGTCCCGAAGGACCGGGACGACAAGGGAGCGGAAATTTGGATTGAGCGTGGGAAAGATTCCGACATGGGTCACGTGACTTACCCCTATATGAGCACCCGAAAATTCCGCGTTGGAATCATTGGCGGCGGCGGCATTGCCCAAGCCGTTCACATCCCCGGTTGGAGAAATCTCCCCGAAGTTGAGATCGTCGGCGTGGCCGATGTCTCCGAAGCCACCGCGAAAAAAGCTGCGGCAGCTGCTGGTGCGACGGAGGTGTTTTCTGACTATCGCGATTTATTGAAACTCGATTTGGACGCGGTGGATATTTGCACACCGAACAAGGTGCACACGCCCGCCGTGCTCGCGGCGTTGGAGTCAGGCAAGCACGTCATTTGCGAAAAGCCGCTGGCGGTGACGACGGCGGAAGTTCGTCAAATGGGCGAGTCGGCCGATGCTAAAGACCTTAAGCTCATGACCGGCCAGCATCAGCGTTTTACCACGCCGGGCGTTGCGGCCAAGGCTTGGATCGACGCCGGCAATCTCGGCGAAACGTATCACGCGCGCGTGCGCGCCATGCGTCGCGCTGGTCTGCCACCCGCGCCGGGATTCATTGATGCGAAGCTTTCCGGCGGCGGTCCTTGCATGGACATCGGCGTCCACGCGCTCGATCTCTGCATGTGGCTCATGAATTTTCCCAAGCCCGTGCGCGTTTCTGGTTCGGCCAAAACTGTTTTTGGCAAAAACCACCAGATGCCGAATCTCTGGGGTGATTGGGATCGCGAACGTTTCTCGGTTGAAGATTTTGCGACCGGTTACGTGCATTTCGACAACGGCGCGACCATGATCCTCGAGTCCGCGTGGATGAGCCATCAAGAGGAGCAGGAGGAATTGCTCGCACAGCTTTACGGCACGAAGGGTGGCCTCAAGTGGCCCGACGCCAAGTTTGTCTCCGTGGTAAACGGCACGCATACGCAAGGTTCGCTTACGCATCCCATCACGGTGCAACATCCGCACTGGGCTGAGATCGCGGCGTTCTACGACTGCGTGGTGAACAATAAACCGTCGCCGGTGCCGTGGACTGAGACGATCAAGGTCATCGGTATTCTCGAAGCGATTTACCAGTCTTCGACTGAAGGCCGCGAAGTCGTGCCGACTGTGTAAGTGGCAGGGCCTCGCAATTGTAGGGCGGGATTTCCGAATCCCGCCTTTTTTATGCTTACGTGGTCGCGTTGGCGGGATCAGGCGATCCCGCCCTCCAATCACAGCCGTGTGATGCGGTAATTGTTTGTGCCAGCCTTGAACAACGAATCGTGCAAACGAACGCCGAGACCCGGGCGCGTGGGCAGGACGGCGTGACCGTTTTGAATTATTGGCAGTTCGTCGATCAACTCTTTGTAGAAACTGCGAATGTGCGCGCGCACGGTTTCCTGATAACAGCAACCGGGCACGGCGGCGTTGACGTGCAGTCCGGCGAAGAGTGTGAGTGGTCCCGTGCAATCGTGCATCGTCACCGGCACATTGTAGCCCTGTGCCATGTGCGCGATGCGCACGGTTTCGGAAATGCCGCCGGCCCACGTCGGGTCCACCATTACGTAGTCGGCCGCCTTGTTTTCCAACACGCGCGCGTAATGCGGACGATGCAGCAACATCTCGCTGACTGAAACCGGCAGGCCGCAATGGCGGCGGAAAGCAGCCAGCGTTTCGAGATTGTCCATCTTCAGGATGTCTTCGAGCCACAGCGGTTTGATTTCGCGCAACGCCTCGGCGATGCGCAGCGCGGCGGGCAGCATGAAGAATCCGTGCCCGTCCACCATGAGCTCGAGTTTGTTGCCGACGGCTTCGCGCACTTTGCGCAACGGCGCGACGGCTTCTTCCAAATCTTCCAAGCTGATGCGCATGCCGCCGGAGCGATGCGCCGCGCGATCGAAGCACCATACCTTCATGCCGGTGTAGCCTTCTTCGATAAGTTCCTGCGCCAGGCCGACGGGATCGTGAAAGAGTTGGTAACTGTCATTGAGCGGACCGGGTTCGCCGAGCGAACCGTAACCGGGCCAGCCGGGTTTGCCGCCGGGCGAGCGACCGTATTTCGGATTGCCGCAGCTATTGTAAACCGGCACCGCATCGCGCACGGGGCCCCCGAGCAAGCGATAGACCGGTTGATTGCAGACCTGTCCGAGAATGTCCCACAACGCGAGATCCACGGCCGAGATGGCGCGCATCTCCGCGCCGCCGATGCCGAAATTGCCGAAACGCTCGTAGAAAAACCGCCAGTGGCTTTCTACGGCGAGCGCTTCGTTGCCGAGCAGGCGCTCTGCCATCCAATCATGCACAAGCGCGGCGACGGCCGAGGGGCCGTAATACGTTTCGCCGTGACCGATGACGCCTGCGTCCGTGTGAATGCGCAGCAAGAGCAGGTTGCTCATCAAGTCGGCCGGCATGATCGTTTCGATCGCTGTGATCTTTAGTTTGGCCGGCGGGGGTGTCAGGTAAGGGGACATGATAACGTGCGGACGCGGGGAAAGGGGCGTTGGTGGAGTGTCTGGTTTCAAACACCGGCGTGTTCGTTACGGCAAGCCCTGCATCCATTTGTCATTAAAAAATGTGATAATGGCTATCAATGTGGCTATGATTAAGGCCGGAGCCAGAGTGGAAGCCCTCTTGGTCTTGTAGCTGTGTTAATACTTTGTTTGGTCCGTATTACCTATGTCTACACTCGTTGGTAAATCCGCTCCTACGTTTAAAGCTAACGCCGTCGTCAACGGTGATATCGTCAATGATTTCTCCCTGACGCGCTATCTCGACAAGCAGTATGTCGTGCTCTTCTTCTACCCGAAGGATTTCACGTTCGTCTGCCCGAGCGAGTTGCATGCGTTCCAAGCCGCGTTGTCGGAATTCGAGTCGCGCAACACCGCCGTCGTGGCATGCTCGACCGACACCGAGCAATCGCACTGGGGTTGGTTGCAAGTGCCGAAGAAACTCGGCGGCATCCAAGGCGTGACCTATCCGATCGTAGCCGATACGAACAAGACCATCTCCGCCGCTTACGGCGTGCTGACCGGTGAATACACGTTCAATCCGGAGCCCGGCGTGCCCTTCAGCGCGAGCGGCGAATTGATCGCTTATCGCGGTCTCTTCCTCATCGACCGCAAGGGCATCGTGCGCCACGCGCTCGTGAACGACCTTCCGCTCGGTCGCAATGTGGATGAAGTGCTCCGCATGGTTGATGCGCTGCAATTCTTCGAGCAACACGGCGAGGTTTGCCCGGCCAACTGGTCGAAGGGCAAGCCCGGCATGCGCGCCACCAGCGAAGGCGTGGCCAGCTATCTCGCGAGCAACTAAACCGATTTTCGGTCGAACAAAATCCCGGTCGCAGGACCGGGATTTTTTTGTGCCTCCTACGAAGAATGCTGGTGCAACTTGCCACCGCGAGTGGGTGGCTTTGGTTTTACGCGATGCATTTCTGTTATTCCCGATTCCTTCGCTGGTTGATTTTGCCGATCACAATTGGGCTAACGGCGATGGCTGGCGCGCAAGATGTGCGACGGATTTATCAGGAATACTGCGCGAGCTGTCATGGCGCAAATCTCGACGGCGGACTTGGCGGCAATTTGGTGGACGATGTTTGGAAACACGGTGCGGATGACGTGAACATCGCTCGCGTGATTCGCGACGGTGTCGTGGACAACGGCATGCCGGCGTTCGGCGCCGCGCTTAACGAAGCGCAGGTGCGAGCACTCGTGGTTTATATTCGCGAGATGGGTGCGCGGGTCGCGACCCAACAGCGCGAGTTCAATCGTCCGACGCCAACGACGGTGACGCAGAGCGAGGAACATGCGTTTAAACTCGAAGTGATCACCGATGAATTGGAAGTGCCGTGGTCGATCGCGTTTCTGCCCGATGGTCGCATGCTCGTTACCGAGCGCGCCGGACGGCTACGGGTGATTGAAAACGGGAAACTTCAACCCAAACCGATTGCGGGCACGCCGGAAGTTTGGGCGCGCGGGCAGGGCGGTTTAATGGCAGTGGCGGTGCATCCGCATTATGCGGAGAATGGCTGGATTTATCTCGCCTTCAGCGATCCCGGCGCGGGCGATTCGTCGATGACGGCGATCGTGCGCGGGCGAATTCGCGACGGGAAGTGGGTGGGCCAAGAAGACGTGTTTCGCATTCCGGCTGCACTCTACAAGCGCGGTGGCGTGCACTTCGGCTGCCGCATGGTTTTTCACGACGGTTATTTGTTTTTCACCCACGGCGAACGCGGCACGCCGGCCGACGCACAGAATCTCTCACGACCCAACGGCAAGGTGCATCGCATTCACGACGACGGCCGTGTGCCGGACGACAATCCGTTTGCGGCGCTGGACGGTGCGTTCCGCTCAATCTGGTCCTACGGTAATCGGAATCCGCAGGGACTCGCGTGGCGCCCCGGCACGGATGAATTGTGGGAAACCGAGCACGGCCCGCGCGGCGGCGATGAACTCAACCGCATCCGCGGCGGTCGCAATTACGGCTGGCCCGCCATCACGCACGGCATGAATTACAACGGCACACCGATTACCGATCGGACCGAGCAGGAAGGAATGGAGCAGCCGGTGATTCACTGGACGCCGTCAATCGCGGTAGGCGACATGGCGTTTTACGACGGCGAGGCGTTTTCGAAATGGAAAGCTAATCTGTTCGTGACCGCACTCGCTGCGCAGGAAGTTCGGCGATTGGTCTTGGACGGTGATCGCGTGACGCATCAGGAAATCCTTTTCAAAGGCATCGGCCGTGTGCGCTCGATTGCGGTCGGGCCAGACGGATTCATTTATCTCGGCCTCGAAGATCCCGGACGCATCGTGCGTCTCGTGCCCGCAGAGTAAAATTGTAGGGCGGGGTCGCTGACCCCGCCTTGGAATGCGAATGATACGCGAGGCGGGATCAGCGATCCCGCCCTACATTCAACTCACAAACGCACCGGCTCGACGGGAGTTTCAATCGCAGTGTTACCTTCGCGGGTTACGCGATAGGCGCGCTTGTTTTCGCGCCATGTGATGGCGTGGTCGAATTGTTCGTTCACGAAGTGAAGCCCCACGCCGTCTTCGACGGCGAAGCCCGGCATCATGGATCCGTCGCCGACGAAATTCAGATATGAAGGCCGCCGCGTGGGTTCGCCGTTGTAGTGCGGCGAACAACTGCCCTTGAGCCAGCCGAGGCAATCGAGCGACGTGAGCGGCAGGCCGTTGGAATCGGTGTGACCTTGTTCGAACCAACAGATCGCGCCGGCGCTGCCGCCGGCCAGCACGGTGCCTTGTCGATATAGATCACTAATGATTTCGTGCAGCCCCCATTCGCGCCAGACGGCGAGCATCGCGCGAGTATTGCCGCCGGTGATGTAGAGAATGTCGGCCTCGGCGAGATGCGCGCGCCAATCCGGCTGCGGTTCTTTGAAGAAGCACACGTGAAACGGCCGGCATTCGTATTGCGCGAACGTTTTGTCGAAGCGTTCGAGAAACAATTCGTAATCACCCGAAGCCGTCGGAATCACGCCGATGCGCGGATTCGGCCGCCGGCTCAGACCGAGAATGTAACGATTCAACGCCGGCGCGTCCTCGCCGTTGTGAAATCCCCCGCCGCCGAGGGCGACAATGTGCCGGTTGATGAGCGTTCTCATGGTGGGTGCTTGTCATGCTCGGAAAAGCCCGGCATGCAGAATCATCCCATGTCTCCCGTCTCTGGCAACATCCTCGTGGTGGAAGATGAACAGGCGATCGCTGAGACGATCGTCTATGCGTTGGAAACCGAGGGATTCCGACCGGTCTGGAAAACCACCGGACGCGCGGCGCTCGAGGTGGTTGCGTCGCAGCCGGTGGCGTTGGTGGTGCTCGATGTCGGTTTGCCGGACATGAACGGTTTTGATGTTTGCCGCGAATTGCGTCGGCAACATGCGGTGCCGGTCATTTTTCTCACCGCGCGCGATGGCGAGGTGGACAAGGTCGTCGGACTCGAGCTCGGTGCGGACGATTACATGGCCAAACCATTCAGTCCGCGCGAACTCACGGCACGTATTCGTGCGGTATTGCGCCGCACGAATAGAAATAGCTCCGCCGCCCCAACAAAACCGGATGCGGTGTGGGCGCACGATGCGGCAAAGTGCCGCGTGAGCTTTCACGGCGTGCCGCTGGATCTCACACGCAACGAATATCGGCTGCTGGCTGTCATGCTGGCGCAACCGGGACGCGTGTTCAGTCGCGATCAATTGATGGGCGCAGCGTGGGATGATCCCGGGGCCGCGCTCGATCGCACGGTTGATGCGCACATCAAAACGTTGCGCGCGAAGCTACGCGAGGTGACGCCGGAGGCCGATCCGATTATCACGCATCGCGGTCTCGGCTATTCGCTGAGTGAGACATGAGAATTCGCACCGCGATCTTTGTCGTTTATGTCGTGGCATCGGCCCTAGGGTTGAGCGTGGTGACGGCGCTGGTGCTGCGTGACGTGCGATTGCGTTACGTTGAGTCGATGCGCCGGACGATGGGCGACACGGCAGCCTATATGGCGGCGTTTGCTGCGCCGGAATCGGTGGAGGTGGATTGGACCGGAAAATTGACGACGCTGCCGCAGCAAGACGGCATGCTGCGCGTGTTTGCCTGTGATCGCGCCGGCAAAGTGCTCTTTGATTCGGCCAATCGCGACGTCGGCCAAGTTTATCAGTGGAACATGTTGGGCGGCGGTCGGCTGGCATCGGAAAATTACACACAGCCTAATGTCGCACTGGTGAATGGAGAATTGCGTGTTGTCGCGCGCGTGATGGCCGGAAGGGAGCATGTCGGCTGGGTGGGATTGGGCCGCGCGTTGGCGGCAATCGAGGACGGCGTGCGCGCGGCGCGTTGGCGACTCGTGTTTACAATCGGCAGCATCGCGGGCGTGATGGTGCTGTTGGGCTGGTGGCTCGCCGTGCGACTCACTCGATCGCTGGAAAAGCTGACTGAATATGCTCACAAAGTGCGCGATGGTCGTGCGGCGATGCCGCCTACTTCGCGCGCACGGGAAATTTCCGAGCTGTCGCGTGCGTTCGAAGAGATGCGCGATGCGCTGGAAGGACGCCAACATGTCGAACGCTATACGCAGGCGTTGGCACATGAAGTGAAGGCTCCGCTGGCGGCGATTCGCGGGGCTGCGGAATTGATGGACGAGACGATGCCGGCGGAAAAACGCGCGAAATTTCTCGCGAACATTCGTCAGGAAGTCGCGCGCATCCAGCGCATCATCGAACGCTTGTTGGAACTGTCGTCCTTGGAGGCGCGCAAGCAGCTGCAGCAGACTGTGCAGATTGAAGCGATGCAACTGGCGGTGGAGGCGGCGGACATTGTGCGTCCGGCTGCTGTAGCCAAGGACATTGCGATTGAGTTGGATATACCACGCCCGATCACCATACGCGGCGATGCTGTGCTGCTGCGGGAAGCCTTGGTCAACCTGCTGCAAAACGCGGTGGAGTTTTCGCCGAAAGACAGCGTAGTGAAACTCAGTGTGCGTATGGCGGAAACGCGCGTAGAGTTTCCCGTCGAAGATAGCGGACCCGGTGTGCCGGATTATGCACTGTCGCGCGTATTCGAGCGCTTCTATTCGCTGCCGCGCCCCGACACAGATAAGAAGAGCACCGGTTTGGGTCTGGCGCTCGTGCGCGAAATTGCCCACTTGCACGGTGGCACGGCCACCTTGGCGAATCGTCCGGAAGGCGGCGCCAGAGCATCACTAACTCTGCCCACTGCCTGAGTTTCGTTACAAACCTGTCGTGTAACTGCACAGCGAATGTTCGTATTACGAACATTGCGTTGAGGGATTTCGCGGAGATTTCATCGTCGCTTCATCAAATCTTCACGTTCGTGGGGCAGGATAGTGGGGATGAATTCAACACCCCCGCTTCTTTCCACGGCCTCCGTGCCACGTCGTATTCCTGTCGCGATCAAACTGTTGCTCATTGGAGTGGCGGTGATTTTCCTGCAACTGCCATTGCTCTTTATCAATAATCTCAGGCAGGAGCGCGCGACGAATCGCGCAGCGGCGTATGCCCGTTTGATTGAGGAAGGGCGTGCAACGCCGCGAGAGGCGACGATGACGCCGGCGGTGGCGGCGGCAGAAGGTTATCGCATGGTCGAGCGGTCATTGAAACACGGTGTGCTCGTGCTGACGCTGACGTTTGCGGCTTTCTTTCTGTTTGAAGTGTTGGCGGGTCTACGACTGCACGCGGTGCACTATGGTTTGGTTGGTGCGGCGTTGTGTTTGTTTTATCTCGCGCTGCTGGCGTTGGGCGAAGTGATGCATCCGGGGCCGGCCTACTTGGCAGCCGCAGCTGCGTCGTCGTTGCTGATTGTCGGTTACAGTGCGGCGATTTTGAAGAGCTGGCTGCGTGCCGGCCTGATCGCGGGTCTGCTCACCGCCGAACACAGCGTGCTGTTTGTGGTGCTGCGTATGGAGGACTACGCCTTGTTGGCCGGCACCGCCGCGTTGTTTACCGCGCTCGGCGCTGTGATGTTCTTCACGCGCAACGTGGATTGGTTCGCGGAGGAAAATACAAAAGGGGGGATGGCATGAATCAATCTATAGGCGGCGAGGGCGGGTTCCGGAGTCTTCTTCTGTGGTCCATCATCGGCATATTTTGTGCGCTCCCGAGCTTCTATTGCGCCTATCTTATCGGTTTTAGAGAACACGGCCAGATCGCGATAATGATAGCAGTTGTCACCACCTACGTGCTCGCATTCTCACGTATGGAAGGTCTGTTGTTTGAATCCGGCCGGGGTCGTTTTGCGCGCACCGTGCGCACTGCGGCTTGGATCAAAGTTGGAATCGTTTGGTTCTGGGGGCCGGATATGTGGTTGGGCGTGCTCTCGATCAGCGCCGTGCAGTATGCCACTGGTAATCCCAATATGGTTTTGGATGCCATTCCGAATACCGTCTCGATGGGTATGACTGCAATGATCACCTTCGTGCACGGGCTGAATGTAAGCTTCCTTATCTACCTGATCGCGGGGGGCTTGCTAATATTCAAGCGCTTGTGGCCCCATGGTTCCCCCGTGCAGTCGGCGCGTGAGTTGCAGGCAGTAGAGTAACGGCAGGGCTCCGAGAATACCGAAAGAACAATCGATCAACCGCCAATAAAACGGAATGCTGCGGACTTCCCCGGCGATCAGTGCAAGCGGGATCACTCCTGCACATAACCACAAACCGGTGCGCAGCACCCAGTCGCTTTCCAATGGATGGATTAGTGGTCGAATGAAAAACAGAGCGATGGCCAAGTGGCCGTAGGCGAGCCAGTCGGTGCCGTAGGCGATGAAAGGAAAGTGAGCGTGTGTTTGTTCCAAGCCATGCAGCACACTGGCGATCCAATACTTGAGTCCGGTGAATTCGTGGTAAGCGGCCGGCTCACTGGTCCCAAGCCAGTTCGCGATCAGTCGCATCTCATGCAGCAAAGGAAAAGCCGTCAGACCGCTCAGCACGAGTCCGGCAATAAAAATCAAAAGCGCGATGCGATAACGTCGCAGTAGCCGGTCGTTGTTAACCGCGTTTGCGTTCACAGCAGTTCACTTTGATTCCCGCCTAGAGGTTTTAGGCCGATGGCGTGATAACCTTTGGCGGTGAGGATGCGGCCTTGGGGTGTGCGTTGAACGTAGCCTTCTTGAATGAGGTAAGGTTCGTGCACTTCTTCCAAGGTCTCGGCTTCTTCGCCGACAGCGACGGCGATGGTGCTCATGCCGACGGGGCCGCCGCCGTAATTTTCGGCGATGACGCGGAGCATGCGCTTGTCCATCTCGTCGAGGCCGGCGGCGTCGATTTCCAAAAGTTCAAGCGCGGCGGCGGCGACTTCGCGGGTGATGTGGCCCTTGGCGCGTTCCTGCGCGTAGTCGCGCACGAAATTGATCAGGTTGTTGGCGATGCGCGGCGTGCCGCGAGCGCGGGAAGCGATTTCCTTTGCGCCGCTTTCGTCGAGACCGACATTGAGCAAGCTGCAGCTGCGGCGGACGATGCCGGCGAGCGTGGGCACATCGTAATAATCGAGGCGCGTTTGCAGCGTGAAACGCGAACGAAGCGGCGCGGTGAGCAAGCCGCTGCGCGTGGTGGCGCCGATGAGCGTGAACCGCGGGATCGAGAGCCGCACGCTGCGCGCGTTGGGGCCTTGATCGATCATGATATCGAGGCGGAAGTCCTCCATCGCGGAGTAGAGGTATTCCTCAACGGTTTTCTGGATGCGGTGAATCTCGTCGATGAAGAGAATGTCGCCTTCCTCGAGATTAGTGAGCAGTCCGGCGAGATCGCCGGCCTTTTCAATCACGGGACCGGAAGTCACGCGCACGTTGCGGCCGAGTTCATTGCCTAGAATGAAAGCGAGCGTGGTTTTGCCGAGACCGGGCGGGCCGGAGAGAAGGATGTGATTGAGCGCTTCACCCCGGCGCTTGGCGGCGCCCACCATGACTTGCAGGCGTTCGACGGTTTTGGCTTGGCCGGTGAAATCGGAAAATGTCAGCGGGCGCAGTGCGGCTTCGACAGGCGAGACCGGCGAGCTGAGCGAGCTCGCGAGAAAATCGGTGCCTTTGGCGGGTGTTTTTTTCTCAGGCATGGGCGTGATTTACTTCCACTCTACCTCGGCGCCGAGACTCCGGAGGTTTTCGACGAAATTGGGATGCGCGCGTTTGATGGTGTCGGCGTTCTTAACGACGCTGCGACCGGGAATGCTGGCGGCGACCATGTAGAGCGCGACGGCGGCGCGAATGATGTAAGGCGCTTCGACGACGGTGGGACGCAACGGCTTGGCACCGAACACGGTGACGCGATGCGGATCGCTGACGACAACGTGGGCACCGAATTTGGCGAGTTCGCCCATCCACGTAAAACCGCTCTCGTAAACTTTATTCCAAAACATCACGGCGCCTTCCGCGCGCACGGCGAGGGCGATCATGCAGGGTAACAGGTCGACCGGGAAATAAGGCCAGGGCGCGGCTTCGATGCGCGGCAGCAAGTTGGTGGTGAAGGGCGTGGCGACCACGAGCTTCTGGTTGCGTTTAACCTGCGCGACGTTGCCGCGATGCGTGACATTGACGCCCAGTTTTTCAAACGCGCGGCCCATGAGATCGAAGTGCTGCGGCACCGACGCGTTGACGCGCACTTCACCGCCGGTGATGGCGCCGAGGGCGAGGAACGTGACGATCTCGTGGTGATCAGAATTGATGGTGAAAGTGCCGCCGTGAAGTTTGTTCACGCCGGTGATGGTGAGCTGGCTCGTGCCGAGTCCCTCAATCTTCGCGCCCATACCGACGAGCACCGCGCAGAGATCCTGCACGTGCGGCTCACTGGCGGCGTTGATGAGCACGGATTCGCCCTGAGCGAGCGCGGCGGCCATGGCGAAGTTTTCCGTCGCGGTGACGGACATGTAATCTGGCCAGTGACGCGCGCCGATGAAGCGGTCTTTCAACGAAAGCGTGACCGTGTCGCGTCGCGAAATGCGTGCACCGAGTTTTTCTAAAATTTCGAGATGCGGATCGAGTTCGCGGATGCCGAGCGAGCAGCCCTTGGCGTTGGCCGGAATGCGGAGCTTTTTCATCCGGTGCAGAATCGGGGCGAAGAGCAGCACGGCGGAGCGCATGCCGGCGGGTAGCTCGCCGTTGAGTCGTCCGGTGTCGAACTTTGCATGATTCACCGTGAGCGTGCAGGCGGCGCGATCCCATTCGACGCGCGAACCTTGCTCGGCGAAGAACGCGAGCAGTTTTTCAACATCGGTGATGTTGGGCACGTTGCGGAGCGTGACATCGTCATTGGTGAGCAATGTCGCGCAGAGAATGGGCAGGACGGAGTTTTTGTTACCGGAAGGCGTGATGGTGCCGGAGAGAGGTTTACCGCCGTTGACGATGAGGTCTGCCATGAAAGGGAAAGTGTGCTCTCAGCTTTCCCGCTTTGAGTTCTGCGCCAACAAAAAAGGCGTCCGTTTGCACGGACGCCTTGAGATGGATCAGGTTGGAAGCGCGTTAGATCGCGCCGCCACCTTGCTGGCCTTCGGAGCGAGGACCGTGGCCACCGTGACGATTGCGACCGCCGCGGCGACGACGACGCGAGTGATCGCCGTCTTGGCGATGTTCGCGATGTTCGCGTTGTTCGCCACGTTGCTCGCCGCCGTGACCACTGTGCGGGCGACCTTCGCCGCCTTGGTGATGCTTGCGACCGCGACCACCGCGATGACGGCGGCGATGCTGGCGGTGTTCGCTCGGCGTGGCTTCGGTGCGCTTCGATTCATCGGACGAACCGCCAAACAGGCTCTTGAGCCAGCCGAAGAAACCGCCGGACTTGGCAGGCTTGGACTCGGTGGCCTGCGGAGCGGGTGCTTCTTCGCGACGTTCGCGATGTGAGGAAGCCTCTTCACGGCGTTCGCGCGGGGCGCGATTTTCACCAGCTTCGGCGCGATCGTTGCGGTATTCGCGACGTTCACGGCGCTCCGGACGGAAAGTCGGGCGCTCTTCATGACGACGGGAACCGTGCTCGCGCGGGGCGGCCGGTGTTTCCCAGCTTTGAGTGCTGATCTTGGTCTCCGCGGGAGGGAGGATTTTCAATTCCGCTTTGGACTCTTCAGTCGGAGCGGGAACGTCGTTCAAGGGAACGACGGGCTTTTCGATGACAGCAGCAGGTGCTTCAACTTTGGCGACTTCCTGCACGGGAGCCGTTGCGACCGGTTCAGCTTTGACTGGGGCCGGCTCCACGGGAGCGGGCGTCTCAGGGGCGAACGGGTTGGTGTATTCGCTTTTCGGGGTGATGACCTCGATGGCGGTGGGTTGATAACCCTCTTTGGCCGGGGAACCGGCGGCGGGAGCTGCGTTACTGTTGCGTTTGCCGCGGGCCAAACCGGAGCCGCGGGAGGTGCCGAACGAAAAGTTCGACGTGGATTCGCCGCTCGGAGCGGCGTTGGTCGTCGCGGCTGGCTCGGAGGCCGTTGCGCCGGACGTGGCTGTATCTGACATGGTTGTGTTTATTTGTTAGCTAAGGCGCTCATCCGCAAAAATGGGGGAGAGCGGCCGTTTTGTGAGAAGACCAACGGAGCCGCGGTTGACGGGCTCAACGTCGATCATAAGTGCTTAATATCGCTCAATCAGCGTGATAGGGCAATCACATTTTCCCGGCCGGCTCCGGGCCGGGGTTTGGGGTGCGCAATCGGTTCTGCGGCAGGAATTAAGCGATTTGCAGGAGGACAGGGTGCGGGCTTGCCAGCGGCCGGGGCGTTCCGCACGGTCCTGCTATGGACAAGCTCGAAGAAATCTTCCGCATGCAGGACGCGCTCAACCAGCGCATTGGCGTCAATCTACCCCCGCCGACCGACGAGGAGAAGGCCAAGTGGATTCTCAACTACACGCGCGCGATGCAGCAGGAAACGGCCGAATTGATCGACAGCGTGCCGTGGAAGTGGTGGGCGAAATACCAGAAATTCGACGAGCAAAACGCGAAGGTCGAAGTCGTGGACCTGTTCCACTTTCTCGTGTCGCTCGCGCAGACGCTCGGCATGACGGCCGACGATGTTTATCAAGCTTATCTCAAAAAGAACGCCGTCAATCACCAGCGCCAAGACACGGGCTACGTGAAGAAGGACGAAGCGGACTCGAAGCATATTTGAGCGCGTTGAGAAAACCACGGCGCGCATCGCATCCCTGATGTCAGAAGATCCACACCCTCTCTCGCTGCGGCGATTTTCCAACCAAGTCGTCGCGGCGGTCGCGGTGGTTTTTGCGGTCGCGGGGATTGTCGCGAATCCGGGTTTGCGGGATAATTTTCTACTGGCGGCGATGATCGTGGGATTGGTGTGGGGGAGCCTGCGCTGCTTGGGCTTTGGTGACCGTCCGTGGCAGAACACGGTGATCATCATTCTGATCATGCTCGGGCAGCAGCTTTTTTACCCGGTCAATCTGGCACGGCCCATGGCCTCTTGGCTTTCGTTCATCGCGTTTTTCTCTATCGCGTTTCTGTGCGTGTTCTTCGTCGTGTGGCTGAAAGAACGCGATGATCGGCGCGCCGGAAAATAAAAAAGGCGGGATCAGTGATCCCGCCTGGCAAAGTGATATCGCCTGCGCTTAGCGCGTGACGACGAACGCGGCCGTGACATCCACGGCGGTCTGTCCTTCCTCGACGACTTTGGCGTGCAGCTTGAGCTTGGCCTTGCCGTAACGGGAGAGGGCGTCCTTGAACTCGGCGATCGCGGCTTGCGCGGGACGTTCGCAGATGGCGCGAAGATCACCGATGACGGGGCGGCGATACGCGGCGCGGCTTTCTTTGACGACGATGCGCCACTCGGTTTTTTCCGCGTCCTTTTCGCTCTTCATTAATTCCCACACGACGCCGTAACCGGCGAGCGTGGCGAGCGAGACGAGGCTGCCGCCGAACGCGGTGTTGAGCGAATTTTTGTTCTGTTCCTTCGGGGCCTTGAGCACGAGCGAACGGTCATCACTGACCTCCACGCCAACGCCCATCATCTTCGCGAGCGGGATCATCTCGTGAAGAAAAAGCTCAAAAGCAGGAATCTTGACCGACTTCATTCTGCGACACGTTGCGTGAATTTCCGCAGCGAGTCAAAGCAGACGCAAAAATCTTGGATTTGACGCCGACAACTTCCTGTCGCTCGTTGGTTTGCATGATTAAAACCGGCCAAAAACTGAAGCTGAACTTCAAACTAAAGGTAGTGCAAGACGGTGAGGAAAAAGAAGTTGTGTTCAAAGATTTGCTGACGCGCCGCACGATCGTCTCGGTTTACATGAAGAACAATACGCCGGGCTGCGATCGGCAGAACGACAGCTTGGCGGAACACGCGGAGGAAATTTCCAAGGCCGGTTTCACGCTTATCGCCATCAGTCGCGACACTTGCGGTTCGCACAAAAAATACGCGGCGAAGAAAGGCATTTCATACGTATTGGCGAGCGATCCGGAGGATTTGTTCGCGCAAGCGACCGACTCGGTCATTGAGAAGAAGATGTATGGTCGCACGTTCTACGGCCCGCAACGCGCGGCCTATGTGCTCGATACTGACGGCACGGTGCTCGCCATCGCGGAGAAAGTGGACACGGCGGATCACGCCGCGCAGCTCAAAGCTCTCATCGCCACGCTCAAATAAGATTCATGATCCCAACGTTACCGGACGGCGGGACATGATTACAGTTTGCACATGACTCTTCCGTGGCAGGTTCGTCGTCGGTTGTTGATTGCAGGTGGCGTGATCGTGCTCTTCACGGTCATCGGATTTTTTATTCTGCCGCCGATTGTGAAATCGCAGCTCGAGAAGCGACTTACCTCTGCGCTGGGGCGCGTCACGACAGTGGAAAAGGTGCGGCTGAATCCCTACGCCGTGTCGCTCACGCTGGAAGGTTTCAATGTGAGCCTGCAGGATGGCACTGGTTCCTTTCTCGGATGGCAGCGACTCTACGTGAATTTCGATCCGCTGTCGTCGATCTTTCGCGCATGGACGTTCGGTGCGGTGGAACTCGATGGGTTTCATGCGGCGGCGGAATTAAAATCTGACGGCACATTTAGTTTTGCGGATATTCTCGAGCACTTGAAATCGCAGCAGGATCCTGCTGCGGCTCCGGCGGAAAAACAGAGCAGTCGTCCGGTGCGTGTTAGCGCGCTGCAAGTGCGCGAGGCGCAGCTCGATTTTGTCGATCAACGACCGGCGCGACCTTTCGCCACAACGTTTGGGCCGGTGAGTTTTGCGCTGAGCGACTTTGTGTCGGCGGGGGAGGCGGATGCGCCTTATCGCTTCGAGGCGATCAGCGAATCAGGCGAGCGTTTCGCGTGGTCGGGCACGCTGTCGGCTGATCCGTTGGAATCGCACGGTGAGTTCGAGGTCGCGGATCTCGTGCTCAAAAAATACACGCCTTACTTGGAGGAGCACATCCAAGCCGACATTAACGACGGCAAACTGAGTGTGCGCGGAAGCTACGAGGCGAATTTTGCTGAAGCGCAACGCGTGCTGAAACTCGCGAACGGCGAGTTACGCTTGCGAGATCTCAAAGTGGCGGAACGCGGCGCGACGGAGACAGCGGTGGATTTGCCGGTGCTTGAGGTCGTGGGCATTGCGGCTGATGCCGTGGCGATGCAGGCGACGGTTGAGCGAGTAGAATTGAACGGCGGTCGTATCGCCGCGCGACGCGAACAGGATGGCGCGATCAATTTGCTGGCGATGCTGCAATCGCCGAAGCCGTCTACCCCGACGGAAAACGAACCGCCGGCGGAATCGCCACTGCCGCAATTCAGCGTGAGTGAAGTTACCGTGGCGGATTTTCATATGGATTTGGCTGACTTCGCGGCGCCGCGTCCGGCTCGACTGGGATTGGAGGATATTCAGTTTTCACTGAAGAATCTGACGCTGTCCGACGAAGCCGTCATGCCGTTGCAGCTGACGATGAATTGGAAGCCGCAAGGAATGGTGCGTTTGGAGGGCACGCTTACACTACGACCGGAATTGCAGGCGGAGCTGAGCACAGATGTCGCCGGTTTGGAAATCCTGCCGCTCAGTCCTTATTTGGAGGAGTTTATCAACGCCCGCATCACGCAGGGCGCGGTGACATCGAACGGTTCAGCGCGGATGTCGATGGTGAATGATTCTCCCGCCGTGGCGTTCGATGGATCCGTGAGAGTGGAGAAGTTCGGCTTGGTTGATGGCGTTTATAACGAGCCGCTGGCGGGATTCGCGCAGCTCGGTTTGGAAGGACTCAAACTGAACCTAGCGTCGCAACTCGCCGTCTCGTTGGATGAGGTGAAAGTTGTCGCGCCGTATGCACGAGTGCAGGTGCACGCGGACAAATCGATCAATCTCGTCGCCGTGGCCAACATCGCTCCGCAATCCGTCGAGGAGCCGCCGGTGAATGAGGCTGCGCCCACACCTGCGCCGCGCATCGAGATCGGCAAGGTGATCATGAGCGATGGCGAGTTCAGCTTGGGTGATCAATCGGTCGCGCCGAACGTGCGGATGTCCGTCACGCGTTTTGGCGGCACGGTGTCCGGACTTTCCTCAGAAAATCTGGCGCGCACCGATGTTGATCTACAGGCGGTGATCGATGGCACGGGACCGATTGCGATCACCGGCAAACTCGATCCGCTGGGCGCGAAAAAGTCCGTGGCATTGAAGCTGGATTTTAAGAACGTGGACCTGCTGCCGTTGAGCCCATACAGTGGCAAATATGCCGGCTATGAACTCGCGCGCGGCAAGCTCGTGCTCGACGTGGATTTGAAGGTGGATGATCGCAAACTCGAAGCGGACAACGTGATCACGTTGAACCAATTCACCTTCGGCGCGCCGGTGGAGAGTCCCGATGCGACCAAACTGCCCGTGCGATTGGGCGTGGCGCTGCTCAAGGATATCAATGGCCAGATCGTGATCGATGTGCCGGTGGCGGGCAGTCTCGATGATCCGAATTTCCGCGTGGGCCGCGTGGTGCTGCGTGTGATCGTCAACTTGCTGACCAAGGCGGCGGGTTCTCCTTTTGCGCTGCTTGGCTCGATGTTCGGTGGCGGAGGCGATGAACTCGCTTATCAGCAATTTCACCCCGGCGGCAGCGAATTACAGGCGGAGGAGTTGAAGAAATTGGAGACCTTGGTGAAGGCCTTAACCAATCGTCCCGGGCTCAGTCTGGCGATTGAAGGAAGCTACGACGGACCGGCGGATACGCATGCGCTCAAGCAAAAGAAAGTCGCTGCGTTGGTGCGCGCGAAGATTTGGGAAGAGCGCCACGCTGCCGACCCGAACATTGCTCCGCCCGACGAACTGCAGATCGCATTCGAAGAACAGGCGGCGATGGTGAAGCGACTCTTTGACGAGCAGTTTCCGCCGGGCACGGAGTTTGGTGCGCCTTTGCCTGAGGCGCCTGAGGTGAGCGCTCCGTCAGCGGAGACCAAGAAAAGTTTTCTCGGTCGCGTGGTGGATATTGTGACGCTCAAGAACCTGCGTGAGAACGCGGGTAAGGCGGAAGAAACGGCGTCTTCGGATGAAGAGGCGGTTGAAGTCGCAGAGGGACCGACGCTGGAGGAAATAACCGGCCGATTGGCCGAGACGATGGAAGTGAGCGAAGAAGAACTTCGCGCACTGGCCGCGACACGCGCGCAGGTCGTGCGCGATTATTTTGTTACGGAAGGCGGAATCTCCGCCGAGCGGCTCTTCCTCACGCAGGGCGGTGAAGCGTCAAAGGCGAATCAAGGCCCGCGAGTTTTCCTCTCGCTACAATAAACGAGAGCAGAGGTCGGTTACTGTTCTAGGCGTGGTGCTGGAATTGTGTGGTGAACAGTTTCACCAATTCGGCGGCGGCTCGCCCGGGCGGACGTTGTTTGGGCCATGCGAGCATGATCTTGCGCTCGGGCCGCGGCGTTTTGAGCGAGCGATAATCCGGCGCACGTTGAGTGCCGCGGCGTTTAGCCATCGCGGGCACGAGTGAAAGTCCCAGCCCAGCGCAAACGAGTTCCTGCACGGTTTCGAGTTGAGCGCTGCGAAATCCGATGTGCGGTTTCACTTCCTGACGCTCGCAGAAACCCAACACCTGCTCGCCGAGGCAATGGCCGGCTTTCATCACGATGAGTTTCTCGTCGCGGAGATCCGCGGGAGTAAGTGTGCGCTTTTTGCCCAACGGATGGTTATGAGGAAGGGCGAGGAGGAGTTCCTCGGTGAAGAGCTCCGTGATGGTGAGTCGGTCGTCGTTGATGGGATCGCTGACGATGGCGAAATCGATTTCGTAATCATGCACGAGTTTCAGCAATCGTGCGGTGGTGTCCTCGTGCACGGTGATGTCCACTCCCGGAAACTGCCGGCTGAAGCGCGCCATGATTTTGGGCAAAACATACGGTGCGATGGTGGGCAGCACGCCGAGGGCGATGGAGCCGTGTTTGAGATCGTGCGAATCGCTGACTTCGCGTTTCGCGGCATCGACTTCTTCGAGGATGCGCACGGCGCGTTGCAGAAATGCCGTGCCGTGTGGCGTGAGACGCACCTGTCGCTTCATGCGATCGAACAGCCGCTCGCCGAGCTCGGACTCCAGTTTCTGGATCTGTTGGCTGAGCGACGGCTGGGCGACATTGCACTGCTCGGCGGCGCGCGAAAAATTCCCCGTGCGGGCCAGCGCGACCATGTATCTGAGCTGATGCATCTCCATAGGATGCGCCTATGGTTACGAAAGGAACAAAATATTTCAACAATAGTAGTGGATCTGGTTTAATAGGGCACTTTCAGCCCCGGCCCCCGGAGCAAAGCCCCACACGCACCCCGATCAATAAACCACGAGCACTACCGGAGATATTATGGATAACCCACATTCTGAAAACAGCGGCGGCAAATGCCCCTTTCCTCATCTGCACGGTGTTATGCCGAAGCCCCATCACACGAGTGGTGGCGGGCAGACCAATCAGGATTGGTGGCCGAACCGGTTGAAGGTCGAGTTGCTGCATCAGCATTCCAACCTGTCCAACCCGATGGGGCCGGACTTCAACTACCGCGAAGAATTTAAGAAGCTCGATTACAAAGCCCTGAAGGCCGATCTCGCGGCTTTGATGACTGATTCGCAAGATTGGTGGCCGGCCGATTTCGGTCATTACGGACCACTTTTTGTTCGCATGGCGTGGCACAGCGCCGGCACCTATCGCACCGGTGACGGTCGTGGTGGCGGCGGTCGCGGTCAGCAACGTTTTGCGCCACTCAACTCGTGGCCGGATAACGTCAGCCTAGACAAAGCGCGTCGCCTCCTGTGGCCGATCAAACAGAAATACGGCAACAAGATTTCCTGGGCCGACTTGCTGATTCTCACGGGCAACGTCGCGCTCGAAACCATGGGTTTCAAAACCTTGGGCTTCGGCGGCGGTCGTGCTGATACATGGGAGCCTGATCAAGACGTTTACTGGGGCATGGAGAAAACGTGGTTGGGTGGTGACGCCCGCTATGCGCACGGTTCGCCCGGCGTGGAGAAAGGCGACAAGGGCGTGGTTTCTTCCGACGATGATGCGGATGGCAAGATTCATAGCCGTCATCTCGAAAAGCCGCTCGCCGCGGTGCAGATGGGACTCATCTACGTCAATCCCGAGGGTCCGGATGGAAATCCCGATCCACTCAAAGCCGCCTACGATATTCGCGATACTTTTGGTCGCATGGCGATGAACGATGAGGAAACCGTCGCACTTATCGCTGGCGGGCACAGTTTCGGAAAGACCCACGGTGCCGGTCCGGCCACGCATGTTGGCAAGGACCCGGAAGCGGCCGGCCTCGCGGAGCAAGGTTTGGGTTGGACGAGCACGTTCGGCACCGGCAAGGGCGCCGACACGATCACCAGCGGCCTCGAAGTCACTTGGACGACGACGCCGACGAAGTGGAGCAACAACTTCTTCGAAAATCTATTCGGCTACGAATGGGAGCTGACCAAGAGCCCCGCCGGTGCTTATCAGTGGGTGGCCAAGACTGACAAGGAAACCATCCCGCACGCCTATGATTCTACGAAGAAGCAGCGGCCCACGATGCTCACCACCGACTTGGCGCTGCGCTACGATCCGATCTACGAAAAAATTTCGCGCCGCTTCCTCGAAAATCCCGATCAGTTTGCGGATGCCTTCGCTCGTGCGTGGTTCAAACTCACGCATCGTGACATGGGCCCAAAGGCGCGCTACCTTGGTGAGGAAGTTCCGGCCGAAGACTTTATTTGGCAGGATCCGGTTCCGCCGGTGAATCATCCGTTGGTGGACGCCAACGATATCGCGGCGCTCAAGCAGAAGATCCTCGATTCCGGCATTTCCATTCCGGAACTCGTTTCGACTGCCTGGGCTTCTGCTTCGACCTTCCGCGGTTCGGACAAGCGTGGCGGCGCCAACGGCGCGCGCATCCGTCTCGCTCCCCAAAAAGATTGGGAGGTCAATCAGCCCGCCAAGCTCGCCAAGGTGCTCAAAGTACTCGAAGGCGTGCAAAAGGCGTTTAATGATTCAGCCTCCGGCGGCAAAAGGGTCTCGCTTGCCGACTTGATCGTTCTCGGTGGCAACGCCGCGATCGAGCAGGCCGCCAAGAAGGCCGGTGTCAGCATTGAAGTGTCTTTCACGCTGGGCCGCACCGATGCGACGCAGGAGCAAACCGACGCCGAATCGTTCGAAGTGCTCGAACCGATCGCCGACGGTTTCCGCAACTACGCCAAGCCGAACACACTTCTCACCGCTGAGCAGCTGTTGATCGACAAGGCGCAGTTGCTCACGTTGACCGCGCCCGAAATGACGGTGCTGGTCGGTGGCCTCCGCGTGCTCAACGCCAACTACGGCAAGTCGCAGGCTGGTGTGTTCACCGATCGTCCTGAGACGCTCACGAACGACTTCTTCGTTAACTTGCTCGACATGCGCAACGAGGTGAAAGCCATGTCGAAAGCTGAGGACACGTTCGAAGTGCGCGATCGAGCCACTGGTGACGTGAAGTGGACCGCCACGCGAGTGGACGTTCTGTTCGGCTCCAATTCCGTGTTGCGTGCCATTGCCGAGGTTTACGCTCAAAGCGACGCCAAGGAGAAGTTCGTGAAGGACTTCGTCGCCGCGTGGAGCAAGGTGATGGACGCCGACCGTTTCGATCTCGTCTAAGCGACTGAACGTTTAGCGTATCCAGCGCCACGCCTGGTTTCCGGGCGTGGCGCCTTTGTTTGGCGACATCGCGTGGAATTGTCCGTGCACAGATGGATTATCCGTGTTTCATGGAACTATGGAATGCCGATCGCATTGCGGCGCGTGTTGCGTCGCACCGAGCATCAGTTCGCCAATTCCCGGCATGCCACACGGCAAGCCGGCTGGAATTCCCTGCGTGCAACTTTTGCCCGATATGCGCTGCGCTATCTTTGGCCGCGCGGAACGGCCTGAGGTGTGTTCGAGCCTGCGGCCGACGAATGAAATGTGCGGCGCTAGTCGCGAGGAAGCGCTGGCATATTTGACTGTGTTGGAAGTCCGCACGCGACCTTGATACATCTGGCGCGATAGATGGATGGAATGGTGATTTAAGGGAGTGGGGCTTGACGCTTTGGAAGCTGCTACGATTGAGTGCGGATTCCCCTGCCGTGGCTTGGTGTTTCGTGCATGATGAGCCGCGGTAAAGAACCTCCCTGAATCATGCCTCGATCCCCAGACGCGTCCAATAACAGAAACCAAGTGAAGATCGATTCGGCGCCAGTATGGCATGCGCTGAATGGGTCGGAAGTGATGGCGAAGTTAAACGCTTCGCCCGTGGGGTTGAGCGCGAGCGAGGCGGCGTCGCGACTCTCAGCCCATGGACGCAATGAATTGCCGCCTCCGCCACGGCAGCATCCGGCTTTACGATTTCTCGCGCAGTTTAACAACGCACTGATTCTTTTTCTTCTCTCGGCGGCGGTTCTGGCGGCATTTCTCGGGCATTGGGTCGACGCGGTGGTGATCGCAGCCGTCGTGACGATCAACGCGGTCGTGGGATTTACGCAGGAAGGGAAGGCGGAGCAGGCGCTGGCCGCGTTGCAAAAAATGCTGACATCAACCGCGCGCGTCCGACGGAGCGGTAAAGGAATGAGCGTCGCAGTGGGCGAGTTGGTGCCGGGAGACATCGTGCTGTTGGAGCCAGGAGATCGCGTGCCGGCCGATCTACGTTTGCGGCAGGCCCGAGGAATGTTGATCGACGAGGCGATTCTCACGGGCGAATCGGTGACTGCGGAAAAAAGCGCGGCGCCGGTAGCGACGAGTGCGGTGCTCGGCGATCGGAGTTCGATGGCGTATTCTGGCACTCTCGTGGCGGCGGGGCAGGGCGAAGGCGTGGTGGTGGCTACTGGGGTGCGGACCGAAATCGGACGGATCAGCGCGTTGCTCGGATCGGTCGATTCGTTGACGACGCCATTGCTGCGACAGATTAACCAATTCGGCCGGCGCTTCACCTGGCTGGCGATCAGCGCGGCCGCTTTGCTGTTTGTTTTCGCGGTGTTGGCGCGCGGTTATGAATGGCTGGACGCGTTGATGGTGGTGGTGTCACTCGCGGTGGGCGTGGTGCCGGAGGGATTGCCGGCGGTGATCACTATCACACTGGCCATTGGCGTGCGGAGAATGGCGGCGCGTCACGCCATTGTGCGACGGTTGCCTGCGGTGGAGACACTCGGCGCGACGACGGTGATATGCTCGGATAAGACAGGCACACTGACGCGCAATGAAATGACCACGCGCCGGGTGGTTACCGCGGCCGGCGAGATTGTGGTTGGCGGATCGGGTTACGAACCGCGGGGCGAGTTTTCCCCTTCGCTCGATGCGTGTGCGCGGCGGTTGATCGAAGCAGCTGCGTTGTGCAATGACGCGCACTTGCACGAAGTGGAAGGACAGTGGCGAGTCGATGGCGATCCGATGGAAGGCGCGCTCGTGGCGCTGGCCATGAAGGCGGAGATCGATCCGACCACGTTGCGCGAACATCAAGAGCGGTTGGATGTGGTGCCGTTTGATGCGCAACACCGCTTCATGGCCACGCTGCACCGGGATGAAGACGGCGGTGCAAATATCTTGGTTAAAGGCGCGCCCGAGCGTGTGCTGGCGATGTGCCGGAGCGAAATGACTCCCGATGGAGGTGAAGCTCCTCTCGTGGAAACGAATTGGACCGCGGCGATTGAGCGCGCGGCATCGTCCGGCGAACGCGTGCTGGGCTTCGCGTGGAAGCGCGTGGATGCGAATGTCACGACCTTGGGTTTTGATGATATCCACGACTTGGTTTTTCTCGGTGTGGCCGGATTCATCGATCCACCGCGCGACGAGGCGGTGGCGGCGGTGGCCGATTGTCGGACGGCGGGAATTTCGGTGAAAATGATCACCGGCGATCACGCCGCAACGGCGGTCGCCATTGCGCAGCGGCTCGGCTTGGCGGATCGCCCGGAGGTCGCTACCGGCCGGATGTTGGACGACGTGTCAGAGCAAGATTTGCCCGCGTTTGCGGAAAAAGTAAGCGTGTTTGCCCGGACGAGTCCGGAACACAAACTTCGGGTCGTGCGTGCGCTGCAATCGCGCGGACACGTTGTGGCGATGACGGGCGATGGAGTTAACGACGCGCCGTCGCTCAAACAGGCGGACGTGGGCATCGCGATGGGTCGGAAGGGCACAGAGGCGGCGAAAGAAGCGTCGCAGATGGTGCTCGCGGACGATAATTTCGCGTCGATCGTGGCGGCGGTGAGCGAGGGCCGCACGGTCTACGACAATATCCGCAAGGTCATCGCGTGGACGCTGCCGACCAATCTCGGCGAGATTACGACCATCGTGGCGGCACTGGCGTTTGGACTGACGTTGCCGATGACGCCGCCGCAAATTCTTTGGATCAATATGATCCTGACGATCACGCTTGGGCTCGTGTTGGCTTTCGAGCCGGCGGAGCCGGGCGTGATGCGCCGACCGCCGCGTCGTGTGAATCAACCGTTGCTGTCGCCGTTCATGGTCTGGCGAATTGTGTTCGTCTCGCTGCTCTTCGCGGCGGGTGCATTTGGCATATACGCCTGGGCGATGCACCGCGGCTTCGATGTGGAGACAGGCCGCACAATGGTCGTGAACATAATGTGCGTGTTCGAGATATTCTATCTCTTCAACGTGCGTTACCTGCACATGACTTCGCTGACATGGAACGCGGTGCGTGGCACGCCGGCGGTGTTGTGGGCGATTGCTGCGGTGGTGATAGCGCAATTCCTGTTCACCTACGCGCCGTGGATGCAGGCGCTGTTTCAATCCCGCGCAGTGCCGTTTTGGGACGGCGTGCTGATTGTCGCGCTGGGCGTTGTGCTGATGTTTGTGCTCGAAGTGGAGAAGTTGCTGCTGCGTCGACTGAACGTGTTCGCCGAATTGCGCTGAGCGATTGAGGCAACACAGCCGTCCGGGACTTGCGGCGCGGCCGGCAAGTGTTTGTGTGTCCACTTATGGCCCAATCCGGTGACGCACCCAAAATCATTTTCTCGATGCTCGGCGTCTCGAAGAAGATCGAGCGCAAGGAAATCCTTCGCGACATCTCGCTGTCGTTTTATTACGGCGCGAAGATCGGCGTGCTCGGCCTCAACGGCTCCGGCAAATCCTCGCTCATGCGCATTCTGGCCGGGCGCGATACGGAGATTGATGGCCGCGTGCATTTCGAACCCGGCTACAGCGTGGGTTTGTTGGAACAAGAGCCGCAGCTCACGCCGGGCGCGACGGTTAAAGCCTGCGTGGAGGAAGGTGTGAAACACCTCACTGATTTGACCGCGGCTTACGATGCGAGTTGGGATGAACTCGCCGAAGCGGAAGACGATGCGGCACGCGCCGCGATCGCCGAAAAGCAGGCGAAGCTGCAGGAGGAGATTGAGCGGCTGGGCGCGTGGGATACCTCACCGATGGTTGAGCAGGCGATGGATGCGCTGCGCTGCCCGCCGGCCGATGCGATTGTGGATCATCTTTCGGGTGGCGAGCGTCGCCGCGTCGCACTGGCGCGACTGCTGTTGCAAAAGCCCGCGATCCTGCTGCTCGACGAACCGACCAATCATCTCGATGCCGATAGTGTGCACTGGCTGGAGCAGCACTTGTCGCGTTACGAAGGCACGGTCATTGCGGTCACCCACGATCGCTACTTTTTGGACAACGTGGCCGGCTGGATTCTCGAACTCGACCGCGGTCACGGCATTCCGTGGAAGGGCAATTATTCTTCGTGGCTCGAACAAAAGCAGAAGCGTCTCGCCATCGAACAACGCACGGAAGATCGCCGGCAAAAAGCGATGGCCCGCGAGTTGGAGTGGATTCGCTCATCGGCCAAGGCGCGGCAGGCGAAAGGTCAGGCGCGCATCAATGCCTACGAGCAAATGCTGAAGCAGGATGTCGCCGAGCAGGAAAAGAAATTTGAAATCATCATTCCGCCTGGTCCGCGCCTCGGTAATCTCGTGGTTGAGGCCAAGAGCGTGATGAAGGCCTACGGCGACAAGTTGCTGTTCGAGAATCTCAACTTCTCGTTGCCACCCGGCGGCATTGTCGGTGTGATCGGCCCCAACGGCGCGGGTAAGACCACGCTCTTCAAACTCATCACGGGACTCGAACAGCCTGACGAAGGCACATTCAAGGTCGGCGAAACGGTGAAGTTCGCTTACGTCGAGCAGTCCCGCGATTCGCTAGAAGACGACAAGACGATTTGGGAAGTCATTAGTGGCGGGCAGGAAATGATGCAACTCGGCCCGCGCACGGTGAACAGTCGCGCGTATTGCGCGCAGTTTGGTTTTGTCGGCGCGGATCAGCAAAAGAAAGTCGGCGTGCTTTCCGGCGGCGAACGCAACCGTGTGCTGTTGGCGCGTGTGCTCAAGGGCGGCGCGAATCTCATCCTGCTCGACGAGCCGACCAACGATCTCGACGTGAACTCGATTCGCGCGCTGGAAGAAGGTCTCGAAAACTTCGCCGGTTGCGCCGTGATCATTTCGCACGACCGCTGGTTCCTCGACCGCGTGGCCACGCACATCATGGCATTCGAAGGCGACAGCTATGTGCACGTGTTCAACGGCAACTACACGAGCTACCTCGAAGATTTCCGCCGTCGCAAGGGCAAGGACGCCGAGCAACCGCACCGGATCAAATACCGGCGTTTCTCGCGCTAACGGCGCGCTCGCTCGCGCGTTGTTACGTGCAGGCTTGCACCGGCCAGCTGGCGGTGAACTCGCGTTCGATGGAAACGGTGCCGCTGCCGAGTTCTGCCGGGAGATGTAGCATCAATGCCACTGGTGTTTGCAGCATGTAGTGCAGTAGGCCGGCGGACTTGGTCCACGAGATCGTGATCGCATCCTTGCGACCGGCGATGGGGACGGCGCCGGAGGCTTCCGCGAGCGAGCCGGTGCAAAGCTCGAAATCATAATGCATCACGCCGAGGTCAAAACGCGGCGATAGTCCGAGCAGCCAGCGCGAGAGCTGCCATGTAGGGCAGCCGGCCCATTGGTGGCAATGCGTCCAGCGCGTGTCGAAAACCTCGACCCAAGTTGTGCGTCCGCCGCCGAGTGCCCAGCCCCAGCACGTGCGATATTGATCGAGCACGAAATCCATACCGCCGTGCCGGATGAGTTCGGGCAGCGCGAAATGGCCGAAGTAGGGCGTGATGAGCTGCGGATTGTTGGCGTAGGGATCGCTGAGCCGAGGTGCGTCGTGGCGATTCGGAAAACAGGCCAGCATGTGTTCGCGCAGAAACGCGCGGCCGGCGTTGGATTTTTCAGCATCGAAGAATCCGAGCCGCAGCCCGAGCGCCGCGCGGTGATAACCGATGCGCTTCCATACGTCGCCGCCGGCGGAGAACTCGTCTGCGAAATAGCGCGCGATGACGGCTTGGACAGTTTGTGCAGCATCGTGATATTTGGCGGCGAGATCATCGCGGCCGAGTTCCGCGCTCCAACTCACCATGCCCTGCAGCGCGGCGTAATAGTGCAGGTTGACGCCCATGTCGCTCGCGCCGGGATTGCGCACGTAGCCCCAATCGACAAAGCCCCAGCCGAGATCGTCCTGCAATCCGTCGGGCGTCCACTTGGCGGCAAACGCGGCGAGATTGCGCTCCGCGAAGGGCAGCATTTCTTCCAGCAGCGCGCGATCGCCGGTCAGTTCCCAATAATGCACGCAGGCGTTGATCCATTGCGCTGCATAAGTCGTGAGAAACGCCATGCCGCCGGGACAGAGTCCCGCAACCATGCCGTCGTCGCGGGCGCACAAGGCGCATTGCACGAGGCTGCGCCGGCAAAGGCGCAAATCGCCAAACGCCGCGGCGGCGATGTCCATGCCGACGGTGACGACATCACCGGTCCACTGGCCGCGTTCGCGCGTAGGATTGTCAGTGATAGCATCCTCGGTGCAGGCGCGGTGCGTTTCGACGCCGACCGACCAGATGCGATCGAGCAACGCATCGTCGGTCTGCAGACTGCCCGAAGCGTCGCCGTAATAGGCACGCTCCATGATCTCCTCGCGCACGAACTCCACGGCATTCGGCGGTGCCAGCACGTGCACTTCGAGAAAGCGACCACCGCGCGGCGTGATCGGGAAAAATTCCTGCGGACCACCGCGCGCGACGTAATGGTCGAGATTGCACGAGTCGCCGGTGGAAAGCGTGATCCACGGTGACACGCGGCCGCGAACGAGCGATTCGCTGTAGGCGAATTCGATGACAGCACCCGCTGGCGCATTGATGATGAAGCGGGGTCGCATCAAACGCACGCGACCGAGATCGTAACGCCGCCAAACACCTTGCGGCGGCAATTCGGTAGGCGCCAGATCGCGCAGAAAAAACCGCGCGGGCACGTCGTCGCGTTCGTAGCCGAAGGTTTCCACGAGATCGCCCGATGCGATCAGTTGCGTCGTGCGGATGATGGCGCGCGGATTGGCGATGGTCAGCGGTTGTGGCGCGCCGATTTCAGGCGATGCTGGAACGGGCGTGGGCCACGGGGAATCATCAAATGCGACCGCGTTCCATGTTTCGGATAATTGGCGTGTGTCGCACCATTCGATGAAACCGAGCTGAGGATTTATGCGACGGACGCCGCTGACGTAGGCGTCAAAGCGCGTGCATTTCCATAAAAGCTCGATGGGCTGACTCGATTGCTCGGCGTGGCAGGCGATGAACGGCGCGGTGAGATCGAGGAGGCGCGTGGGCACACCGATGTGGTTGACGAGAAATGCGAGCGTGTGCCGTCCGGCGGCGAGGTCGGCCGTGAAGGTTTGGTATTCGGGATGCGTCTTGGGGAAACGGGCGGGGCCTTCGTTGAACCATGCGCCATCGAGCCACAGGTTGAACCAAGTCGCGCCCAATACGCGGAATGTGACGGTGCCCGCAGAAGCGATTTCGAAGCTCGCGCGAAAAGCGACGTAGCTGTCCGTTGCGGAGGCGGCTTCATTGGCGCACCAAATGGGGTTCAATGGGGCGGGGGGCATGGGTGGTGCGATGGAACACCAACACGGAAGAGTTTCGAGACGATTTGCGAAGGGCGGGGCGGCTTGCGCGGGGAATAGTTTTGGATATCAGTGACTCACACCACCATGAAGTCATTATTTTTATCCGCCCTGTTGGGCGCGTTGATTTTCCCCATGACGACTGAAGCAAAAACTGAAACCTTGGTGCTTGGCGGCGGATGCTTTTGGTGCACCGAAGCGGCGTATGACTTATTGCCCGGCGTGAAATCCGTGGTCAGCGGTTATGCTGGCGGCACGACGATGAACCCGACTTATCAAGAGGTTTGTTCGGAAACGACGGGTCACGCGGAAGTCATTCGCATCAAGTTTGACCCGGACAAAGTGAGCCTGCGTGAGGTGTTGGGTTATTTTTGGGAAATCCACGATCCTACCACGCTCAACCGGCAGGGCACGGATGTGGGCACTTCTTATCGCTCGATCATCCTTTATGCGAACGAGGAGCAGCGTCTCGCGGCGGAGGCGTCCAAGCAGGCGGCACAGGAGTTGTTTCGCGATCCGATCGTGACGGAGATCGTGCCGCTAAAGAAGTTCTGGCCGGCCGAGGACTATCATCAGAACTATTTCGAAAAGAATCCCTCACAGGGTTACTGTCGGGCGGTCATCGCGCCGAAAATCCGAAAATTGGAGCAAAAGCTCGGGCAGAAGGACAAGTAACGCCTTTCAAGGCGTGTTACCGGCGAACGGGCTGCGCGCTTGAGATTCCGGCAAGGTGTGGCTCTTTGTTCGCCATGCCTGAAACGAATCCAGTCAATCCGGCCCAGAGCGGCTTGGAAGTGCGCACGTATTTTGTGCGCAATCGGAACGTGCTGCTCGCGCGTGCCGATTTCAGCGAGCTGTTCGTCGATTACTACCTACACTTGTCTGATCATCAGATTCGTCCACAGCCTGAGCATGACGCGATGTTCAAGCGCGCGCTGGCGGCCTTCACGCTGCATTGCGCGTCACGGCCGTGGAATGAGATGACGGCATGGACGATTAATTTTCAGGAGCCGCTCGTGAACCTGTTCCTCACTGGTGACAATGAAAACGGTTCGGTGACCGGGCGCGTGTTTGACGAGGACGTGAAGCGGCTGCCGGCCAATATTTTTTACGCCGACGTCGTGCGCGGCCACGCGCCAAAACGCCGCAGCATGGTGAATTTTGAAGGCTCGGATCCGCTCAAGGCCGTCGAGGCGTTTTACGCGCAAAGCGAACAGCGTGCCGC
>Ga0207868_1000713_pt1 | contig 30588 bp, 31 predicted proteins | sample Passage237B_FD_187370 | JGI IMG/M metagenome (GOLD analysis project Ga0207868, IMG submission 187370) | Cellulose adapted compost microbial communities from Newby Island Compost Facility, Milpitas, CA, USA - Passage2 37B (SPAdes) (version 3) ... | reverse complement strand
CTCCACGGTCTCGCCGGGTTCCACGATGCCGCCGGGCAATACCCAGCAGCCCTTGAACGGCTCGGTGCCGCGCTCCATCACCAGGATGCGGCCTTGGGCATCGTTGATCACCACGTCCACGGTGAGGATGACACGGTCCTCGCGCGTCATGGGATGAAGGTAACGGGGACGAAGCCGCTCTCGTCCGGACCGGACCGCGGGCCGATCTCCCACGAACACGCCCTACTGTCCCTTCAGCAACCTATCGGCATCATCCGCAGGGATGATGTGCCCGTTCATCTCGCCGACCACGAAGGCATCGGGGAAGTGCTTCTCACGGATGGTGCGCAGGGCGGCGTCGGCCGAGACGCGGTCCTTGAACGAACCGTAGAAGTAGCGCACGGCGCCGGCGCTGGGCACGGGCATCACATCACCCATGTCGACCAATTTGGTCATGTCCTCGATGGGCACGTTGCCCACGAAGCTGCCCACCTGGATGCGGTAGCGCACCATGTCCTTGTTGATGCTGCTCACGGGGATGTTGCGCAGGTCCTCGGGCCCGGTGAGCTGCGCACCGGTCTCGCGGATCGATACGCGCTTGCCTTCGCGGAAGGCCACGAGGAAGGCGCCTTCGAAGCCTTGCAGCAGCATGCTCACCTTGTGGGCGGCCGCCTCGTTCACATCGCGGAAGGCGCCGCTGTAGTAGCGGGTAAGGCCGTCCTCGCCCTTCACCGTCATCAGGTCGGGCACGCCGCGGAAGATGTTCTCCGATAGCCTGTTGCGGAAGGCACCGAGCTGCACCCGGATCAGCACGTCGCGGTTCTCGTCGCCCGCGCCCATACCGCGCATCTTGTTGCGCTCGGCGGCCAGTTCGGGGCCCACCTCCACGAGGCGGCCGTTCTCCTCGGCCATCACGGTGCTCACGATGCCCATGCCCTTCAGCTCGAGCTCGCGCCGCAGCGCCTCGGGGATCGCGTCGTAGCTGCCCACCACATAGTAGGTGGTATCGCCCTGCTCCACGGTGCGCACATCGGGCAGGCTCAGGATGCGCTGCACCAACTCTTCGCTCACGCCCTCCACCTGGCTGCCCACCTTCACCACGTACACCCGCTTCGTGGGCTTGGGCGGCGGCATGGGGCCGAACGATTCGTGGCGCGAGTACACCATGTTCACGTTGCCCGAATCCAGGAAGTTCAGGTGGCGCTTCAGCAGGGCCTCGTCGGTGATCGTCACGCCGCGCGCGTCGACGTAGGCACCGGGCGCACTGTTCGGCTCGTCGTCGAGGCCATCGGGCACGCCGTCGCCATCGCCGTCCAGCGGACAACCGAAGGCATCCACCCTGGCACCGGCCGGCGTATGCGGACAGCGGTCGTGCATGTCCTTCACACCATCACCGTCCTCGTCGTCGTCGAGCACCAGCAGGTCCAGTTCCTCGCTCGATAGCGGCGTGTACTTTTTCTTCACCTTGCGTTCCAGCGGGATCACGTAGCCCACGGAGAAGGAGGAGTACAGGAAGCGGTCGTTGCGGGCATCGCCCTTGCGGTCGCCGAGGCTGGCGTCCGACACACCGTCGATCATGTCGGAGAGGGTGAAGTGCATGGTGGCGCCCACGCGGAAGTCGAAACCATGACCGATGTCCATTCGGAAACCGCCACCCACCGGGATGGCCATGGTGCGCTCGGGGTACTTGCCGAAGCCGTCGGCGTTCAGTTCACGCACATCGGTCTCGTAATGGTAATCGCGCTCGATCACCACGGCATCGGCGGCGTTGGGCGCGTTCTCGGCGATGTCGCGGATGCTGCCGTCGCTCCAGTAGTGGTAGGTGCGTCCGGCGCGGTCGCGCAGGTCGGTCTTGGTGAGGAATTCCACCGACTCGAAGCCCACGGTGACATAGGGTTCCACCGTGCGCCTGGGGTTGAGGAAATGGTGGAAGTTGTAGCGCAGCTGGAAGCCGCCCACGGTGATGCGCGACTCGAAGTTCAGATTGCGTGTGAGGCTGCGCTCGTTCACCCCCAACCGGCCATGCAGGGCGTAGAGCCCGCCTTCGAGCCAGGGAGTGATGGGCGCGCTGCCCCGCAGTTCATAGCCCACGCGCGAAACGAGCGGACTGTACGTGCCGTTGTCGCGCCCCACATCGCCGTAGAAGGCGAACATGCCCGCACCCAGGCCGAGCATGGGGCGGAAAGTGCTGTTGGGCGCCTGTGGCAGCGAGTCGTGCTGTGCCTGTACCTGGACCGCACCAGCGCTCAACGCTCCCGCCACGAGCCAGGCAAAAGCCGCCGGGAGCGGCCCGCGATGAGCTTGGGGAGCGATGGCCATGCGTTCCTTCAGGGCATCCACTGCTGGGAGGTCAGCAGAAGCGCCTCTTGTACGGTGATCCGGGTGCCATTGTTGTAGGCCGTGACGAAGGGGCCGGGGAAGTTGTGGCCCGCCTGCACGTAGGCCACGCGCTGGTCGCGCGCAGCCTTGTACTCGGTGAAGCTGCCGGTCACGTACTTGATCCAGCCTTCGTGGCGCTCGATGCTGAACGGACCGGAGTAGTTGAAATGACGCACGAAGTAGCTGCGCCCCACTTCGCGGTGCGCGGCCATGACCTGCACCTTGTAGGTCACCCCTTTCTCGGGCGCGCTGGTCACGGAGCCGGTGCTCGCACGCTGGGTGCGCGCGGGCTCTTCGGTAGCGACAGGTTCGGGTGTGGTGGTCACCACGGGCAGGTCCACCACCTCGGGGTCAGCCGTCTTGGGCGCCGCAGGCGTGGGCACGGGCACTTCGGCCACCTCGGTCCGGAGGGCCTCCATCGCCTTGGGCCCGATGAAGAACTTGGAGGTGCCGGTCACGGCCTTCTGTGTCTCCTCGTTCAGCAGGTAGCCGAACTCGCCATCGATCCTGTACTCGCCGTCGGGGTTGTCGTTCGCGAGCAGCTTGTACGACACCTTCACGGTCTCCTTCGCGGGCATGTTCAGCCACACGAACTTCACCATGCGGTCCTGCAGGGTGAAGATAGCCTCGTCGTTGCTCTTCTCCGCGGCGGTGAAACCGGCGGGGATGGTCTCCTGCACCTTGCCGAACCCTCGCAGCGAACCTTTCTTCACGGTCACCTCCACGATGAACTCCTTCTCGGTGACAGGAGTGATCGTGCGCGTGCACGAGACCCCGCCCTGGCCCTGCATGGGGGCGATGCCATCGGCGCGGTCGATCACCGCAACGGGCACGGTGCCGACCGGTGCACCGCTGGCGGCCGACACCAATTCATCGCCGACCATGTCGTCGGTGATCGTCACTTCGGCCACAGGGGCGACCACGCCGCCGGTCACATGCACGGTGGTGGTGGGCAGGTCGAAGGTCTTGCGTTCGTTGTCCTCGATGTAGGAGAAGCGGCCCATGATCGGCAGATTGCCCGAGGCTTGGGGCGAGGCGGAAAGCGTGTAGCTCAGCTTGAAGGTGGGCGACGAGGGCAGCGCCATCCAGATGAACTTGGCCTTCTGATCGGCGAAGGTGAACGAGGCGCCCTTGGTCTCGATCGCGGTGGCCGTCATGCCGGGAGGGAGGTCGAGTTGCAGTTTGGCGAAGCCTGTAAGGCTGCCCTTGTTCACCGTGATCGTCACGCGCACCTCGCTGCCTGCGGCCATGGTGGAGGGAACGTTCTGGACGATGCGGAGGTCGGCGGAGAAGAGTTCGATGAGCAGCAGTCCGATCAGGTTGACCAGAAGAACGAGTTGTTGCGCCATGGCGGGAGATGGGGTCGGTGCGGATACAGGTGTCCGCGTCCAAAAGTATCCGCACCCACAGCGGCCGTTCGGGGTGGACCGTGGTCGATACGAACAGCGGCGTGTTAGCCTCCGATGATCGGCCGTGCCCTTGGGCGGCCCCGACCAGCGGCCTACATCCGCAATTCCTTCAGTTCGCCGTTGCCCGTGATCAGCATGTAGCGCATGATCTCCTTCACCTCCTTCTTCCGATCGCTGAAGGCCTCGGGCAGCTGGCAATGCACCACCAGGTGATAGGTGAACTGCACCGGCGGTTCGGTCACTTCCGGGTGCAGCACGATGTCGAATTGCCCGTAGGGCACCTTGTTGTAGAAGTGTGCGACGGGCGTGCGCACATCGTTCACGGTCTGGCCCTTACGACGGCTGTTCAACGAGGTCTGTGTGCGGGTCTGGTACATGGTGTAGCGGTCCAACGGGAAGTAGGCGTCCTTGGCCTCGGCCGCCGTGCGGTGGCTTTCCTCCAGGCGCAGGCCCAGCTTGGCGAAACCCGCGAGCTTGCGCTTCAACAGTTCCAACGCCACCGTACGCAACGTGTCGTAACAGGCGCTTTGCTCGCCCACGAAGTAGTCCACCTTCACCAGGTCGTAGATCTCCTCGATCGCGGCGGCGGTCACCAGCTTGTCCAGGATGCGCGCGTCGGTGAAGCGGATGTGGACGTTCTTCTGCACCTCGAAGCCCGCTGGGATCTCCTGGTAGGTGGTGCTGAAGAGTTTGCGCGTGGCCTCGAACTCGTACACCGGCACGAAGGAGAGCATGTCGGTGAAGAAGTCGGCGTCGTCCACCCCATGCTGCTTCACACGTGCCTGGAGCCGGGCGATGCGCTGGTCCATCAACGAGTCGGCCTCCGCGGCGCTCTGCCCCAATTGCGTGATGTGGAAGATGGCGAGGTAGCTGTCGGCCACGGCATTGATCATGGCGTTCACCTCGAGCACCAGGGTGTTGCCGGTCAATGTGGCCCGTACAGGTTCGTCGGCATATTGGAAGCGGACGCTTCCGCCCGACTCGTACATCAGGTTGCCCATGGCCTGCGGCCGGGCCGTGGAGGTTGAAAGGAGCAGAAGGCCGACGATCGCTGTGCGTTGCATGGTGGGCGGGATGGGTTTGCCACCCGGTACACGCCAGCGGCGATCGGGTTCGATCCGCCACGAGGGCCCTATTGTTTCTTGAAGGCCCCGCTCTGCCACGCTTGGATGAACTGCGCCCAGGCGATCGGGTTGAACAGGTTGATCGACGGCGTACCACCCGCGTGGTACAGTTTCGTCTGGTCCAGCGCCATCTGGTACTGGAAGCTCTGATAGGCGTCGGGCGGAAGACTGGCCAGGCGTTGCGTCATCTCGGCGGGCGACAGGTTGCGCATGGCGAGCTGGTAGTCGTCGGCGGGCAGGCGCAGGTTCAGGAAGGCCTCGCGGAACTGCTCGCGCGACGGCCACGGCGTCACCACGAGCTGGTCCAGCAATACGGTATCGGGCTTCAGCACATGGATCATCGAGTACCGGCTGTCGTTCAAGCTGTCGGGGATCACATACTGCGACGGCTTGAAACCCACTGCGCGGAACAGGATCGTATCCCCCTCCTGTGCCACGAAGCTGAAGTAGCCGTACACGTCGCTCATGGTGCCCCGGTAGCTGTTCGCCACCAGGATGTTGGTGAAGGGCACCGGCGCCAGGCTGTCGGTCACCACCACACCGCTGAACTGCACCAGCGCGGGCTTGCCGTCCTGGGCGCGCAGATGGGGGGCGGCCACGACGGCCATCAAAACGGAAAGGAGAAGGGAACGCATCGTGCAAAGGTACACGGCGACCCGGGGGAACAGCGCCCACTTTCCCCTTGGCCATGTGGGCGCTTCGGATAGCTTTGGGCCACCATTCTTCAAGCGACCCGATGCGCATCGTTACTCCGTTCATCGGCGCGGTCCTCGCGCTCCCCCTCTCCGCTCAGATCATGATCACCCAGGCCGACTTCCCCTCGGCCGGCGATACCATGCGCTACCAGACCACCCTGGCGGGCAACGTGGACCTCACACTGACCGGTCCGAACGTCACCTGGGACTTCAGCGACCTGCAACCGCTCCTGCCCGGCGCCGACACCGCCGTGACCGTGAGCTCGACACCGCTCGCCTACCAGTTCTTCTTCAACAACCCCATCCTGTACGCCGCGCACGATGCCGACTATGCCATGAAGGGAACCGAGTTCGGCTTCCAGCAACTGCAGGTGGAGGATGTGTACGACTATTACAAGAAGACGACGAACGCGTTCTCGAACGTGGGCTTCGGCGCCCGGATCAACGGATTGCCCGCCAGCGTGCGGCGCATCCCCGTGGACCGCATCTATGCGCTCCCACTGCAGTACGGCGACACCGATACATCGTTCAGCGCCTTCCAGCTCGATGTGCCCAACATGCTCTTTTTCGGCCAGCAACAGCAGCGTATGAACGAGGTGGACGGCTGGGGCACCCTGATCCTCCCCACCGACACCTTCGAGGTGCTGCGCGTACGCACCGTGCTCGATAAGCACGACACGCTCCACGTGCAGCAGTTCGGCTTCGGGTTCGGTTTCAACGAGCCGCAGACCGTGGAATACAAATGGCTGGCGCAGGGCATGGACGCCCCCGTGCTGATCGTGACCACCGTGGGCGGCGTACCCACCACCGCACGCTTCCACTACGACCCGGGTGCGATCACCAGCGTGGCGGAGATCACCGCCCGACCGGAGCCACAGGTGTTCCCCAATCCCGCCCAACACACCCTTACGATCGTGATGCCCGAGGGCCTGGGCGCCACCACGGCCGTGATCCGCGACTTGCACGGACGCACGGTGCGTGAGCTCGGTCGCCTTGCCGCGGGAGCACGGGAGCACATCGATGTGAGCGGGCTCGCCCCCGGCAGCTATCTGCTGCATGCGCAGGGCGCCACCGCGCCGTGGCACGTGCCCTTCATCGTGGAGTGAAGACCTTCGGGTGCTTTGCGCGATAGGCGTCGCGGAGGGTCGCGATCGCGTCGGCGTATCGATCGACCCAGTCGCGCGCACCGCCCACATCGTTCGCGAGCAGCAATTGCCGAAGCTCGTCTCGCAGACCGTCGCGCTCCAGCAGCTGCATCAGCACCCAGCGTCCTTCGTCGGCCTCCACCTCCAAGGTGGCGTGATCGTGCGCCCGCAGTCCATGGCGCAGGGCCGACATGCTGTATTGCCCGAGCGCCCAGAGCACGTACCTGGTCTTCCGCAAGGGCCCAAGAGCGAAGCGCGCGGCCTGCGGCAGATGACCTGCCTCGTGCGTGAGCGTTGCAAACGTGTGCATCGGCTCCTCGCCGGTGCGGGCATGCGCCCCGCGCCATTGTCGGCTCTGCACATAGATCCGCCGGCCCAGCACGAAGGCGCCGCCACGGGCCTTTGGATACCACGGGAAGCGGAGCAGCACCTCGGTGTGCGGACGCACCACCGCCTCGCGCAGCAGGTGCGCGGGCACGCCGCCCATGGCGCCGATCAGCACCTGCGCACTCTTCGTGAGCCGTCCGTCCGCTTCGAGCAACATGTTCGCCGTGTTGCAAAGAACGTGCGATGGCCTGCTGTCACGTTGACAGACCGCTCATCATTGGCCCGTCGTTCGCAGGGGCGCGCATCACGGACACATTCTACCTTCGTCGCACCAACACAGCACACACCAATGAGAACGTTCCTCGGCCTTTTCATCTTCCTCGGCATCGTCGCCCTGCTCGTCCTCTGGGGCATCGGCTTCTACAACGGAACGGTGGGCTTGAACGAGGACGTGAGCAAGCAATGGAGCAACGTGGAGAACGCGTACCAGCTTCGGGCCGACAAGACCAAGAACCTGGTGGAGATCGTGAAGGGCGCCGCCGACTTCGAGAAAGAGACGCTGACCGAGGTGGTGGAGGCCCGCGCCAAGGCCACGAGCGTGACGCTCGACGCCAACGACCTCTCGCCCGAGAGACTGAAGGCCTTCCAGGAGGCGCAGGACCAGTTCAGCGGCGCCTTGTCGCGCTTGCTGGTCACCATTGAGCGTTATCCCGACCTGAAAGCCGTTCAGGCCTTCCGTGACTTCCAGGCCCAGTACGAGGGCATGGAGAACCGCATCGGAGTGGAACGCCGCAAATTCAACGACGTGGCCCGCGACTACAACACACGCATCAAGCGGTTCCCGGGCAATATGCTGGCGGGTATGTTCGGCTTCAGCGAGAAGGGCTACTTCGAGGCGAAGGAAGGCACCGAGAACGCGCCCGACATCTCCTTCAAGTAAAGTGGCCAGCGCAGAGGATTTCCTGACAGCGGAGGAGCGCCAGCGCGTGGCCGAGGCCATCGGCGAGGCCGAGCGCCTGACCTCGGGCGAGATCCGTGTGCACCTCGACGACCACATCGAGGACGAGGTAATGGACCACGCCGCCTTCATCTTCGAGGAGCTGGCCATGCACCGCACGCGCGACCGCAACGGTGTGCTCATCTACATCGCCGTGGCCGACCGTCGCGTGGCGGTGATCGGCGATGCAGGCATCAACGAGCGTGTGCCGTCGGGATTCTGGAACGATGTCGTGGGTGTGCTCAAACTGCACTTCGCCGCCGGGCGTCACGCCGAAGGCCTGATCGAGGCCGTGCACATGGTGGCGGCCAAGCTCCAGGAGTATTTCCCCTTGAAGCACGACGACCAGAACGAGTTGTCGAACGAGGTGAGCATCGGGAAGCGGAAGACCGACCCGCATAAGCAGGCGAGCCGATGAGGTGGCCGACCCTGGCAACTGCTTTGTTGATGGCGTGCGGCCTGAGCGCGTCCAAGTTCGACTGCACGCTCACCCCACCGCCGGCATCGAAGCAGGACAAGCTGGTGTGGCAATACACCGACCTGCTCGACGCTTCTGAAGAGACCCGCCTGAACGCGAAGCTGGTGGCGTTCGCCCGCGAAACGAGCAACCGCCTGCTGGTGATCGTGGTCGACACGCTCTGCGGCCTGCCCGAGTCGGACCTCTCCTTCGACATCGGCGAGAAGTGGGGCATCGGGAAGAAGGAATTCGACAATGGGATCGTCTTCCTGATCAAGCCCAACGGCCCGCCCGGCCAGCGCAAGGTGTTCATCGCCACGGGGTACGGTCTCGAAGGTGCGATCCCCGACCTCACCGCGAAGCGGATCGTGGAGAACGAGGTGCTCCCACGCTTCAAGCAGGGCGCCTACTACAAGGGGATCGATGCGGCCACGGATGTGCTGATGGCCCTGGCCAAGGGCGAGTTCGACGAGAAGAGCTACGGAAAGGACAAGCTCCCCTGGGCCGCACTGATCTTCTTCCTCGTATTCGGGGCCCTGATGTTCCTGGGGTGGCGGGGCCGCGTGCGTCGCTATGCCGCCACCAACGGGATCGATTTCTGGACCGCCATGTGGCTGCTGAGCCAGACCGACAGCAAGCACTCCGGCCGATGGAGCGGCGGTGGCCCAGGCGGCGGCTGGTCCGGAGGTGGCGGCGGTGGCTTCGGCGGTTTCGGTGGTGGCAGTTTCGGCGGCGGCGGGGCCGGCGGCAGCTGGTGATCGCATGAGCTTCAACAAGTGGATCGGGGGCGGCCTGGGATGGGCGTTCGGCGGGCCGATCGGCGGCATACTGGGCTTCGCCGTGGGCGCCATGCTCGATCAGATGCGCGGCGATGTGCTGGTGGAGCACGAGGTGTACGAGGCCCCCAGGCAGCGCACCACCGGCGGCGACCTCACCATGAGCCTGGTGGTGCTCACCGCCGCGCTGATGAAGGCCGATGGCCGCGTAACGCAACGCGAGCTGGACCATGTGCGGCGCTTCTTCATGCAGCAGTTCGGGCAGGCGCAGGCCGGCCACCTGCTGATCGTGCTGCGCGATGTGCTGAAGCGCGACATCCCCTTGCACGATGTGACCGAGCAGATCCGCACCCACATGACCCATCCGGTGCGGCTGCAATTGATGCACTACCTGATCGGCCTGGCCAACGCCGATGGCCGCGTGGACCGCTCCGAGCTGGACCTGCTGCGCCGCGTGGCCCACGGCATGGGCATCAGCGACAAGGACCTCGGCTCGCTCAGCGCCATGTTCCGCACCGGCGATCCCGAGGCGGCCTACAAGATCCTGGAGATCCCCGCCACCGCCACCAACGACGAGGTGAAGAAGGCCTACCGCCGCATGGCCATGAAGTACCACCCCGACAAGGTGGCGCAGCTGGGCGAGGATGTGCAGAAGGCCGCTGCCGAGAAGTTCAAGAAGGTGCAGGAGGCCTACGAGACGATCCAGCGCAAGCGCGGCATGTGATCGTGCCGCGCGGCGTTACTTCGCAGGCATGATCGTGCTGCTGTCTCCCGCGAAGGACCTCTCCGCAGTCCCTCCTCCACCGGTCCGCAACACCACCCTGCCCGACCTGCTGGAACACGCCGAGCCCCTGGTGCGGAAGCTGCGCGGCTTTTCGGAGAAGAAGCTCGCCGGGCTGATGGACCTGAGCCCCAAACTGGCCGCCTTGAACCACCGGCGGTACCAGGAGTGGGCGCTCCCCTTCACCAAGGCGAACGCCGTGCCGGCGGTCTTCCTCTTCAATGGCGAGGCCTACCGCGGCCTGGATGCCCGCACGCTCGATGCCGACGACCTTCGCTTCGCGCAGCATCACCTGCGCATCCTCTCCGGGCTCTACGGCGTGCTGCGTCCCCTGGACCTGATCCGCCCCTACCGCCTGATGATGGGCACGCCGCTCTCCGTGGGCCGCGCGAAGAACCTTTATGCCTATTGGGGCGACCGCATCATGGAACGCCTGAACGCCGACCTGGCCGCCATGCAGGGCAAGGTGGTGGTGAACCTGGCCTCGTCGGAATACGCGAAGGCCGCACACCCCGAGGCGTTGAAGGCCAAGGTGATCACGCCCGTGTTCAAGGACCGTGCTGGCAGCGGCTACAAGATGGTGATGGTGTACGCCAAGCACCAGCGCGGGGCCATGGCACGGCACATCATCCGCCACAGACTGCTCGACCCCGAGGCGTTGAAACGCTACGACGGCGACAACTACCGCTTCAGTCCGGAGGACAGCACCGATCACGAATGGGTGTTCCTGCGCGACCGCAAGCCGTGATCGCGTGGCGAACGCGCACGTGACCTGCCTGGCGGCGAAGGTCCGAAGTGGCGTCCCCTTCCCCACCGGGGTACCTTTGTTCTTCATGGCCGTGGTCCTTTCGTTGCTCACGCTCGTGCTGGTGGCATACGTGGCCACGGCCCTGTTCTACTACCTGTTCCAGGAGCGGTTCATTTTCGTCCGCTACCAGATCGCCCCCCTCTCCCGCTTCAAGTTCCGCTACCCCTTCGAGGAACGCTACCTCGTCGCCGATGACGGTGTACGCCTGCACGCCCTGTACTTCAAGGCCGATCAGCCGCGTGGCGTGGTGCTCTACTTCCACGGCAACACCGGCAACCTCCGCCGCTGGGGCAAGCGCGCGCCGCGCTTCACCGCCCTGGGCTACGATGTACTGATGCCCGACTACCGCGGCTACGGCAAGAGCGGCGGCGGCCTTTCGGCCAAGGCACTGCACAACGATGCCCTGGCCTGGTACGACAGCCTGAAGGAGCAATGGGACGAGCACGACATCGTGGTCTACGGACGCTCGCTGGGCAGCGGCATGGCCGTGCCCGTGGCCGCGAACCGGTCGCCGCGCATGCTGGTGCTCGAAACGCCGTTCGCCAACCTGTACGATGTGGCCCGCAACTTCCTCTGGATCCTCCCCTACAAGCTGTTGCTGCGCTATCCATTCCGCAACGACCTGGCCATGCGCCGGGTGCGCTGTCCCGTGTACATCTTCCACGGCAAGCGCGACGATGTGGTGCCCTACACGAGCGCCCTTAGGCTGTATTCGTTGGTCCCCACCAACGTGCACCGCGAAATGCACACCTTCCCCAAGGGCCGGCACAGCGATCTGGCGCGCTTCATGCGCTTCAACCGTGAAATGCGTCGGATCCTGGCGTGACCGTACTGGCATACCTTCGCGCTCCACTAACGATCAAACACCAAGCGCCGGGACACGGCGCGAAACACATGACCATCATCAGGACCATCGCCGCCGTCGCGGCGCTCACCACGTTCGCCGCCTGTTCCCAAGGGCAGAAGGGCCGCGTGCAATTGCAGAACGAAATGGATTCGGTGAGCTACGCCATCGGGGCCGACATCGGCATGAACTTCAAGCGCTCCAAGCTCGAGGATGTGAACATCCAGGCCCTGGCCATGGGGCTGCGCGACGGGCTGGACAGCGTCCTGCTGCTGGACGAAATGGAGCAGCGCCGTGTGATCGAAGGCTACATGCTGAAGGTGCGCGAGAAGCAAATGGCGGAAGAACGCGCGAAAAGCGAGGAGAACCGCACGGCCGGTGAGCAGTTCCTGGCCGAGAACGGCAAGCGCCCCGGTGTGGTCACCACCGCCTCGGGCCTGCAGTACGAAGTGGTCACGCTCGGCACCGGCGCCAAGCCCACCGCCACCGACGAGGTGAAGGTGCACTATACCGGCACGCTGATCGACGGCACCGAGTTCGACAGCTCGGTGAAGCGTGGCCAGCCCGCGGTGTTCCCCCTCGATCGGGTGATCCCCGGGTGGACGGAAGGCATCCAGCTGATGCCCGTGGGCAGCAAGTTCAAGTTCGCCATCCCCAGCGACCTGGGCTACGGCCCCGCCGGTGCACCGGGCGGAGTGATCCCGCCGAACAGCACCCTGCTGTTCGAGGTGGAGCTGCTCGACATCATGAAGAAATAGGTCCGGTCCGCCGGAACGTACGAAGGCCCCGCGATGCGGGGGCCTTCGTACCATCGGGCCTACCGTGCAGGCGGATCGGGAAGGGGCATCCAGTGCGTCACCTCCTCGAAGAAGCGATTGCTCGTACCCTCGCCCAGCCAGAAGTGCGGGCTGCCCACATAGCCGGTCTTGCTCGGGTTCTTCAGGAAGAAATCCTGTGCGAAGCGCAGCACCACCACATTGCGTTCCTCGGTGGCCCCGGTCTTCCCGGGCAGGTACACGGTGTTGACCGGCAGGTGGCACAGCACGCGCTGGCCATCCGTGGGCAGTCGCTCGGCGATCGATATCCAGCCGCTCATCGCGGCGCCCAAGATAGGCGCGCCCGCGGGGCTCTCAGATGTCGGGTTCGGACGGCATCGCATCGCCGGTGACCAGATCGAGGATCACCCCGGCCGCCTTGGTCGCCGCCTTGCGTGTGCGTTCGTCGGCATCGCCGAACATCTTGTCGCCCTCCTTGCGCACCAGGTACTTCAGCAGGTCGTCGTGCACCTCAAGCCCGGACGATGTGATCACACCGTGCTCGCTCTTGTTCCATTGCCAGAGCAGGCGCAGGGCCAGACGCAGTGAGGAGCGGTCGTGCAGGCGTCCACCCTGGACCACCCACGACACACCGGTATCGCGGTGCACCAGCGTGCGGAACGCCGTGCGGATCATGCCCACCAGGCTGTCCACCGTGATCTCACCCTCGGGCCTGCGCACCAGGTCGGCGGGCGCGATGGGATCGTTGCGCAGGTAATCGATCTGATGGGCGCGCGGCATTCCCTTGTTGAACTCGGCCATCGCCGCGTTCACGGTGTCGGCATGCACCACGATGGTGCCGTCGTGACCGTCCACCGCCTCGCGCTCCTTGTCGGCGAGCATTTCCAGGTATTCGGCCTTCGGCTTGGCCGGGTCGCGTGGCGGCAGCACGAACGAAGGGGCGCCGATCGCATGGCAACCGCGGCGGTGGCACACACCGATCAGGTGCAGGCTGAGCGTGCGGAGGAAGACAGTGTTCAGGCCGATGCGCTCGCGGTCGGGCAGCACGTGGCGGTCCGGACCATGGAACAGGCTGATGTGGTCGGCGGTGTAGCCCTGCGGATCGAACGACGTTCCCGCCGAATGGTGCAGCAGCTCGAAGAGGATCTCCTCGGCCTCGAAGGCACCCGGCACCGTGTCGATCATCACCGTGGCGCGGATGGCGCCCCGGGGGCGGTCCATGTGCTCCTCCAGCCGGTCGAACACCTCGTTCCACCAGCGTGCCTCCAGATGCGTCTGCACATCGCGCAGGTAGAGGTATACCCCGCCCTGGCGGTCGACCAGCCGGTGGCCGGCATGGTGCACGAGCATCGCCAGGTCGTGCAGGCTGGCCGCCACGGGACCGGAAGGCTCCTCCACGGACAGCGGACGCGGCACCACCATCAGGCGTGTGGTGTTGCCGGGGGCGATGCGCATGCGGTCGCCATCGGCGGCCATGTAGACCAGGTCGGAGAAGGCGGCGCGTTGGATGTGCCGATGGGCGCGCCGGATGGTGGCGGGGTCGCCCTTGGTGAAGTTGTACAGGTCGGCGATGTAGCTCTTGGCGCCGGCGTTCATGCCCTGCACCAGTTCCTGGCGGGTGGCCCCACCGATCATCTCAACGCGGCGCTCGGCCAGCGCGTCGGGGAAGGGATCCGTGCGCCAGACCCCATTGCGGATGTGCGCGGTGGCTTCGAGGAAGCCCACATCGCCAGCGGCCATGCGGGCGCGGTGCTCCTGGCGTTGGCGGAGCAGTGCCCGGCGCCGGGCCTCGAACGTGCCGGCAAGCTCATCAAGAAGGGCCTTCAGCTCAGGCCCCACCGTGCTGATGCTGTTCTTCACCTCGTTCATCCTTCGGATATCTGCGGGGTCTTCAACGAACTCCGTGCCGGGATGGTTCGGGTTGGCCACCCGCCTTCCGCGAGGGCCGATCCCTCTAAATTCGCGTTCCCCGATGACCGACGCCGCCACCCCGACCTCCCGTTCCTCCGCACGGCCCATCGGCTATTCCGAGTTCACCCTGCCCAACGGGCTGCATGTGATCCTGCACCAGGACCGCTCCACCCCGATCGTGTGCGTGGCCGTGATGTACCATGTGGGCAGCAAGAACGAATCGCCCGGCCGACGCGGCTTCGCCCATTTCTTCGAGCACCTGATGTTCGAGGGCTCCGCCCATATCGCGCGCGGCGAGTTCAGTCGCCACGTGGAACGCGCCGGCGGGGTGCTCAATGCCAACACCTCTGCCGACCGCACCTACTACTACGAGGTGCTTCCTTCCAATCACCTGGAGCTGGGCCTGTGGCTGGAGAGCGAACGCATGCTGCACGCACGTGTGGACCGCAAAGGCGTGGACATCCAGCGCGAAGTGGTGCGCGAGGAACGCAGGCAGCGTTACGAGAACCAGCCCTACGGCGGCATGCTGATCGAGGTCCTGAAGAGGGCCTATTCCGTGCACCCCTACCAGTGGCCCACGATCGGTTACATGGAGGACCTGGACACGGCCAGCGAGGCCGACTACCAGGCCTTCTACAAGCGCTTCTACGTACCCGGCAACGCGGTGCTGGTGGTGGCCGGCGACATCGATACCGACCGGGCCCGCGAGCTGGTGTGGAAGTACTTCGCCGATATACCGCCAGGTGCGCCGATCGAACGCCCCAACGTGGTGGAACCGCCGATCCCCGGCGAGGTGCGCGACGTGGTGCACGACCGCATCCAGCTGCCCGCCGTGGTGCAGGCCTACCGCATGCCCGCCCGTGGCACCGAGCACTTCTATGCCGTGGACCTGGTGAACCGCCTGCTTTCCAACGGCAGCTCGGCGCGGTTGAACAAGGCCCTGCGCGATGAACAGGGCTCGGCCCTGCAGACCGGGGCCTTCAGCCTGGCCTTCGAGGATCCCGGCCTGTCGGTGCTGTACGCCGTGGCCAACGCAGGTGTGGAGGCCGACGTGCTGGAGCGCGCCATGGACGCCGAGGTACGGCGGCTCGCCGCCGAAGGCCCCACCAAGGCCGAGATGGACAAGTTGCGCACACAGCTGGAGACCGAGGCGGTGCAGGAGCGCATCCGTGTGTCCGGTCGCGCCGCGGAACTGGCCACGGCAAGGATGTTGCTTGGCGACACCGCGCTCGTGAACACCGAACTGGACCGCTATCTCGCCCTGGACCGGACCGACGTGCAACGCGCTGCCGCCGAATGGTTCGACCCCGGCAGCCGCGTGGTGCTCCACTACCAGCCCATGCCCGAACGCCGATGATACCCATGCATGCCTTTCGTGCCGCCCATGTTCGCCGGGGCATCCATGCTGCCCTGGCCCTTTCCGTCCCGTTAGTGATGACCGCACAACTCGACCGCAGCCGTCCGCCCGCACCGGGCCCGGCACCCGAAACGCGCCTCGGCGAACATGTCACCTTCGCCCTGCCCAACGGCATGCAGGCCATCGTGGTGGAGGACCACCGCTCGCCCATGCTCGGCGTCCAAGTGTACTTCGATGTGCCACCGATCGTCCAGGGCGAGAAGGCCGGCTACGTCGAACTGGCCGGTGAGCTGCTGGCCGCCGGGGCTGGTGGCCGAACCAAGGCCGACGTGGATGAACTGGTGGACCGCGCCGGCGCCACCCTCCAGACCAGCGAACGCGGCCTCTACCTCTCGGGCCTGAAGAAGAACATCGTGCCGCTGATGGGCCTGGTGGCCGACGTGGTGCAACGTCCCGCCTTCGATGCCGGGGAATTCGAGAAGGCGCGCACACGGTTGCGCAGCGCGGTGCAGCAGCGACGCGACGATCCCGAGGCCCTCGCCGACGCGGTGGGGCGCGCCACGATCTTCGGCCTGCGCCACCCCTACGGCGAGATCATCACCGAACGCTCGGTGGAGGCCATCACCGTGCAGGCCGTGCGCAACTACCACAAGCACTTCTTCACTCCGTCGCGGGGGTATCTCGTGTTCGTGGGCGACATCACCCAGGCCGAGGCACGCCAGCTCGCCGAACAGCACTTCGGTCAATGGACCGGCGGCAAGGTGGCCGTCTCCCACCAGGACGGCGAGGAGGTGCTGGAGGGCATCGGCATGGTGCGTTACCTCCGCAAGCCCCGCACCGCACCCGAACGGCGCAGCGTGGCCATCGTGGACAGGCCCGACGCACCGCAATCGCTGGTGCGCGTGACCTATGCGCTGAACCTGCCACCGAAGGACATCCGCGCGCTGAGCGCCCAGGTGATGAACACGATCCTGGGCGGTGGCGTGTTCAACGCCCGGTTGATGCAGAACCTGCGCGAGGACAAAGGCTACACCTACGGCGTGTACTCCCACCTCGACATCGATCGCCACAACGCCAGCTTCACCGCTGCGGTAAGCGTGCGCCCCGATGCCACCGACAGCGCGGTGACCGAGATCCTGAGCGAGATGGAGCGCATGCGCAACGAACCGGTCGCCCAGGCCGAGCTGGACCTGGCCAAGGAATACCTGGCCGGCAGCTTCGTGCGCAGTCTGGAGGACCCGCGCACCGTGGCCCGATTCGCCCTGCTCACCCAACTGAACGGCCTGCCGAAGGACCACTATGCCACCTACCTGCAGCGCCTGGCCGCCGTCACGCTGGAGGATGTGCGCTCCGCCGCCGAGGCCTTCCTGAAGCCCGAACAGGCTGTGGTCCTCGTGGTGGGCGATGCCGAGGCCGTGCGCCGCAAGCTCATTCCCCTGAGCATGGACATCCAGATGCCCGTGGTGGAGCTGAACGAGGAAGGGGAAGGCCGGGAGGATGAGCTCGTGCTGGAGGACGGCATCACCGCCGAGGCCGTGATCGAACAGTATCTGGAAGCGCTGGGCGGACGCAAGGCGATCGCCGCGATCAAGAACATGACCATCGTGCGCATGCCGGCCGAGGGGGCCCTGCCCGTGCAGTTCGACGAGCGGTTCGACCAGGACGGTCGCTATCGCCTGGACGTGTACGTGAACAGGACGCACGCGCACGACATCACCTGCGATGGCCGGGGCTGCATGCAGCAGTTCGGCGACCCGCATGAAAGCCTGATGGGCGACGAACTGGCGGCGGCGCTGTACTGGAACCGCCCAGTGCCCGAAGCAGGCCCCCTGCCCGAGGGCGCCTTCCGCACCTTCGAGGGCGTGATGGAACGCGGCACCAGGCTGTATAAGGTGATGACCATCATCGGCGGCGATCCCGTGTCCGAGTACTTCGATGCGGCCACCGGCTTGAAGGTCCGTCGTATTGAACGCAAGGTCTACCACGGTCGCCCCTACATGGTGACCACGCACTTCGGCGACTACCGGCCCGTGAACGGCGTGAAGGTCCCCCACCGGTACATCGTGGAGGGTGGCCCGCTGCAGGTGGCCGAGATGGACCGGGCCCACGTGACGGTGAACAAGGGCGTATCACCCGACCTCTTCGTGCTGCCCGGCGGCGGGCGCTGAGGCGATCACGCCGGCACCTCCACCGGGACCACTTCCGAACGCCCCTTCCCCAACCGCCCCTCCACGGCGGTGGTGATCGCCGTGGCCAGGTGGTCCAGCATGCGCTCCTTCAGAAAGTGGCGGTAGGTAACCGCGCTGATCTCGCGCGATGGCGCCGGCGACTTGAACGGATGCAGAAGTTGCCGCTGCCTGGCGTCCATGTCCAGCGCCGCCAGTTCGGGCACGATCGTGAGCCCGCCCTGCGTGTTCACCATGCGCACCAGAGAGCCGATGCTGCCCGACAGATAGGACAGGTTGCCGTACGCACCGGCCTTGCGCAGTTCGCACAGGTTCATCACCTGTGACCGCATGCAATGCCCTTCCTCCAGCAGCCACAGCCGGTCGGGATCGATGTCGGTGGGCACCACGTAGCGTTTGCGAGCCACCTCTTCATCGGGCGCGGCGAAGACCATGAATCGCTCGCGGAACAACGGCCGTTCCTTCAGACCGGGCACTTTCAGGGGCGTGGCCATCAGGCCAACGTCAAGCGTTTCGCGCACCAGCCGGTCCACGATCGTAGCGGTGGTCAGCTCCTCGATCGTGAGCTGGATCCCCGGATGCTCCTTGACGAACCGCCCGAGGAAGAGCGGCAGCAGATAGGGTGCCAGGGTGGGGATCACGCCGATGCGCAACTCACCCACCTCGTGGCCGCGCGCACCCTTGGCCAGCTGGCGGAACATCCCGGCCTCGTGCAACACGGCACGCGCCTGCTCCACCAGCACCGCCCCCTGCCGCGTGGGCACCACCGGTGACTTGGAGCGGTCGAAGAGCACCACATCGAGCTCCTCCTCCAACTTCTTCACCATGCCGCTCAAGGTGGGCTGTGTCACGAAACAGGCCGCGGCGGCCTTGCCGAAGTTGCGGTGCGTGTCGATCGCCACGATGTATTCCAGTTGCTGCAGTGTCATCCTTCCTTATCGATGTTGTCGATGGGAAATTAGGAACATTCGATCATACGGATCGGCAGGCCTGCCGATCTTTGCGGCGCGAGCCGAAGGCGGTTGATGGATGTCAGTGACACCAACGACCTCCGACCTGAACTTCGCCCCCCGGTCGGGGTACCGGCCGGAACCAACATCCACGAAAACCATCCAAAAACCATCATGTCCAACGAGACCAAAGCGAGCGTGCAAATGACCCAGCAGCGCATCGTGGGACTGGGCTCCCGGTTCCCCGTGTTCAAGAAGAAAGCGGTGGTGAGCACCGAGAAAGGCAAGGAGTTCACCGATATCACCAGCGACGACCTCACCAACAAGCCCGGTCAGTGGACCGTGATGTTCTGGTGGCCGAAGGACTTCACCTTCGTGTGCCCCACCGAGATCGCCGGATTCAACAAGGCCATCAACGAATTCAAGGACCGCAACGCGCAGGTGATCGGCGCCAGCACCGACAGCGAGTTCGTGCACCTGGCCTGGCGGAAGGACCACGCCGACCTGAAGGACCTGAAATTCCCCATGCTCGCCGACACGAGCAAGAGCCTGGCCGAGGAGTTGGGCATCCTCACCGCCGATGAGAAAGTGGCCTACCGCGTCACCTACATCATCGACCCCGATGGCATCATCCGCTGGGTGAGCGCCTACGACCTGAGCGTGGGCCGCAACGTGGACGAGGTGCTGCGCGTGCTGGATGCGCTGCAGACCGATGAGCTTTGCCCCTGCAACTGGACCAAGGGCGAAGCCACTTTGAACTAAGGCCCCCTGGGCGGACGGGGAAGGCATGCGCATGCCTTCCCCGTTCCTGCATCCATACCCCGACACCCCCATGGACACCATCGTGAGAGAAGAAGGCGTCACCGGCCTGCTGGAGGAATTGGCGCTGCCTGCCGACCATGCGGGCACCGCGCTCGACCTGCTTGGCGCCACCGAGAGCCGCTACGTGCGCGACCTGAAGATGAACCTGAAGGCCGTGCTCAAGAGCGCGCACATCGATGCCAAGGGCTCGGCCCTGCTGGCCCTGAGCATCGCCGCGAACCAGAAGAACCAAGCGCTGATCGCCTACTTCCGCAAGCTGGCCGCCGACAACGGTGCCACCGCCGACGAGCTGGCCGAGGCCGTGGCCTGCGCCTCATTGCTGGCCTGCAACAACGTGACCTACCGCTTCCGGCACTTCACCGGCAAGCCCAAGTACGAGGAACTGCGCATGGGCCTGCGCATGAACATCATGATGAGCCCGGCCACCGGCAAGGAGTTCTTCGAACTGATGAGCCTCGCCGTGAGCGCGGTGAACGGCTGCGAGCAGTGCGTGAAGAGCCACGAGGCCTCGTTGATCGCCCTGGGCACCCCCGAGGAGCGCATCTGGGACGCCATCCGTCTGGCGGGCGTGGTGGTGAGCCTGGACCGCGTGGTGCAGTGACCCGTACCGGAACCGCATGAAGGGCCGTCCGTTCGGACGGCCCTCTTTCGTTCCGATCGCCGCAGCTCCATCGAGCGCACCTCAAGCGGCATCCTCGCATCTTTGCGCACCATGCTCGGACTGCAACTCCCCACCGATCCACGCTGGGCCGAACTCGTCCGCCAGGACCTGCCCGAACTGCTCACCGACCACGCCTGGTGCGAGCAGAAGGCCGCCAGCAACGCGATCAGCCTGATCGTGCGCCATCCCGAACTGAGCGAACTCGTCGCTGAGCTCATCCGCATCGCGCAGGAGGAGCTCGAGCATTTCAGGCGGGTGGTGGAGAAGATCCACGCCCGCGGCTGGGTGCTCGGTCCCGAACGCAAGGACCACTATGTGAACGAACTGGCGCAGTTCATCCGCAAGGACGGCACCCGCGAGGAACGCCTGGTGGACCGTCTGCTGTTCAGCGCCATGATCGAGGCGCGCAGTTGCGAGCGTTTCAAGGTGCTCACCGAGGGAGTGGACGATGCCGAGTTGAAGGCCTTCTACCGCGAACTGATGATCAGCGAGGCCGGGCACTACACCACCTTCATCGGCTTCGCGCGCCGGTATGGCGACCGCGTGGATGTGGACGCGCGCTGGAAGGAGTACCTGGCCTACGAGGCCAATGTGGTGGCCAGCTACGGCAAGGCGCCCACCATGCACGGGTGAGCGGTCGCCCTTCTTCCGACCTTCGCGCAATGCCACACGAGATCACGGCCACCGTTCTCTGCATCGGTGACGAACTGCTGATAGGGCAGACCGTCAACACCAACGCGTCCTGGATCGGCGAGCACCTCTCGCTCATCGGCATCCGTCCTGTGCGCGTGCTGGCCATCGGCGACGACGCCAACGTGATCCTTTCCACCCTGGCCGCCATGGACACCGACGTGGTGCTGATCACCGGTGGACTGGGACCGACCAAGGACGACATCACCAAGCATACGCTTTGTGACTTCTTCGGCACCCGCCTGGTACGTCGTGCCGATGTGGAGCAACGCATCCGCGAACTGTTCGCGCGCATGGGCCGCACGGGCGCCCAAGTGCTGGAGGTGAACCTGGCCCAGGCCGACCTGCCGGAGAACTGCACGGTGACCCCCAACCGCCGGGGCACCGCCAGCGGCATGTGGTTCGAGCATGACGGCCGCGTGTTCGTGAGCATGCCCGGCGTTCCCTACGAGATGAAGGGCATGATGGAGGCCGACATCCTGCCGATGCTGCAGGAGCGCTTCAGGCCACCGGCGATCGTGCACCGCACCATCCTGACCACGGGCCTGGGCGAAAGCCACCTCGCCGAGCGGATCGCCGCTTGGGAGAACGGTCTTGCCGTCGACGGCATCCGTCTGGCCTACCTGCCCAGTCCGGGCTTGGTGAAGCTGCGCCTGAGCGCGTACGCCGGCACCGATGAGGCAGCCATCCGCGCACGCGTGGACCGCCAGGTGGAAGGACTGCACGCCCTGATCCCCGACCTGATCTTCGGCGAGGGCGACGAACGGCTGGCCCAAGTGGTGGGCCGCCTGCTGAAGGAACGCGGGCAAACGTTGTCGCTGGCCGAGAGCTGCACGGGCGGCTACATCAGCCACCTGATCACCTCGATCCCGGGCAGCTCGGCCTATTACACCGGCGGCGTGGTGAGCTATGCCAACGCGGTGAAAATGGAGGAACTGGGCATCCCCAGCGACATGCTCGAGCTCAATGGCGCGGTGAGCCGCCCCGTGGTGGAGCAGATGGCCACCGGCGTGCGCCAGGCATTGCGTACCGACTGGAGCATCGCCGTGAGCGGCGTGGCCGGTCCCGATGGCGGCACACCCGAGAAGCCCGTGGGCACCGTATGGATGGCCGTGGCCGGTCCCGACCACCTGAAGTCGGTGATGGGGCGCTTTTCCGGCACGCGCGACCTGGTGATCGAACGCAGCGCCCACGCCGCGCTGGACCTGCTGCGCCGCGCCCTGGTGCACAAGGCGTCGGGCACGCCGATGGCGGACGAGAACGTGTGAGGGGGCGCTACCGCTTCCGTGCGAACAGCCGCGCCACCATGCGCTTCTCGAACCCCCAGAAGAAGCGGAACTGGCCAAAGAGCGCGCCGTACACGAGCAGGATCACGTTGTACACCGGCAGGATCAGGATGTAGTACAGCACGGTGAACATCACCGACTGTTCGCCGCCGGTGAAGAAAGCCACCACGGGCTTCTTCAGGAACATCACCGTGAAGCCGGTGCAGGCGAACACGAGCAGGATCAGCAGCACACGACCCGGCCCCACCCCCCAACGGGTAGCGAGGCGCTGCATCCAATCGGGGTGCTTCCGGGCCATCGTGGGCGCGAAGATCGTCCCTGCGGCACTACGCCCGCCCGCTGGCACCACCGAATACCACGATCGTGGTAGCGCGGGTCAGTCCTGCCACTCGGCCAGGAACAGGTTCGTTTCGCGCGTGCCGCCGTTGTTGCGGTTGCTGCTGAACACGAGGTATTTCCCGTCGGGGCTGAACACGGGGAAAGCATCGAACTGGTCGCTGAAGCTCACCTGCTCCAGCCCGGTGCCGTCGATGTTGATCAGGTACAGCGTGAAAGGGAAGCCGCGCTTGGCGGTGTGGTTGCTGGCGAAGATGATCTTCTCACCGCTGGGATGCCAGAAGGGCGCCCAGTTGGCCTGGCCCAGGTCCGTCACCTTGCGCGCATCGCTGCCGTCGGCGTTGGCCACGTACAGCTCCATGTTGGTGGGCATCACCAGGCCCTCCTTCAGCAGTTGCTTGTACTCCTCCTCCTCGGCCTTGTCCTTCGGGCGGCTGGCACGCCACAGCAACTTGGTGCCGTCGGGGCTGAAGAAGGCGCCGCCATCGTAGCCGAGGGTGCTGGTCACGCGGCGCACGTCGCTGCCATCGATGTTCATGGTGTAGAGGTCCAGGTCGCCATCGCGCATGCTGGTGAACACGATGCGGTCGCCCTTCGGCGAAACGGTGGCCTCGGCATCGTAGCCCGGGGTTTTCGTGAGCTGCTGGCGGATGTTGCCCTTCAGGTCGCTTACGTAGATGTCGAAACTGGGGTAGATGGGCCACACGTACTTGCCATCGGGCCGACGTTCGGGATGGGCCGGGCAGGCGTGGCCACCCTCGTGCGTGCTGCCGAACAGCACCAGGCTGTCGCCGGGCAGGAAATAGCTGCACGTGGTACGGCCGCCGTTGATGCTCACCTTCTGCGGCGGCGTGGTGCGCAGGTCGTCGGTGAAGGGGTTGAACACGTAGATCTGGTCGCAGCTCTCGCCCCAGGCCGGGTTGGTGGCCTGGAACACCAGCTTGTCGCCGGCAAAGCTCCAGTAGGCCTCGGCATTGTCACCACCGAAGGTCAGTTGCTTCAGGCTCTTGAAGTGCTTCTCGCCCGGGGCGATCAAGGTGTCCGTGGCCACGGCGGCATTATCGGAAGCGGTGGCCTGGGCGCTGTCGGCGGCAGGAGTGGCACAACCGATCGCCAGTACGGGCAGGAGCAAAAGGGAACGTTGCATGTCGTAGTGTTCGCTTTGGGGCCGCGAAGGTACCTGTGGCCGCGACTGACATATGTCATTGAACAGCAACATGCCGACGAACGCTTCCCGAGGGTGGGAGGCGTTCGCCGGCACCATGGCCACTGAGGTTCAGGACTCCACGAGCAACTGCGAGCCGTTGTCGGGCTCGTAGTGGTCGCAGGTGACGCCCAGGTCCTTGATGATGCCGTCGCTGAGGCGATACACCCAGCCGTGCACTTTCACCTTGCGTCCCCTGGCCCAGGCCTCGCGCACCAACGCGGTCCGGCTCAGGGAGTACACCTGTTCCATCACGTTCAATTCCACCAGGCGGTCGAAGCGCGCCTCGGGATCGGCGATCGCGGCGAGCTCGCGCTGATGCAGGCGGGCCACGTCGCGGATGTGGCGCACCCAGTTCGAGGCCGGACCGCCGAACTCGGGACCCATGGCGGCCTTCACGCCACCACAGCCGTAGTGGCCGCACACGATCACGTGGTCGATGTTCAGCACGTTCAGCCCGTAGTCCACCACGCTCAACAGGTTCATGTCGGTGTGGATCACCATGTTGGCGATGTTGCGCTGGATGAACATGTCGCCGGGCATGGTGCCAGTGATCTGGTTGGGCGGCACGCGGCTGTCGCTACACCCGATCCAAAGGAAGAAGGGATGCTGGTGCTTGGCGAGTTCGTTGAAGAGCTCGGGATTGGCCCGGCACATTTGCTCGCTCCACGTCTTGTTGCGCTGGAGCAGGTCGAGATGCAGGTCGCTGCGTTGGTTCATGGAATGGGTTTTGGGGCGGTCACATGGTGTGCTCGGCGGCCACCTTCTGCACCGCTCGTGCGAGGTCGGAGTTGGTACGAATGGAATAGTGCTCCTTCAGACCGATGGTCCGAAGGGTGATGTTACGGCTCGGCGCCTGTTCGGCGAATTCGTCGATGATCTCCTTCACGTCGGGATCCAGGTCCATGGTGCGGCTGGCATCGATGATCACATGCACGCCATCGGGAAGCTCATCCAAAGTACGCTTGATCCCGGCCTTGTTCAGAAAGGTCACGTCCTCACTAAGCTCCAGATGGATCGGACGCTCGGGCAACTGGTTCGTGGGGTCCAGGTGGAAGGGCACCCGGTAGTTCTTCCACAGGATGTGGACGATGGAGACCGTGAGGCCCATGAGCACCCCGTTGAGCAGACCGATGAAGGCCACGCCCACCACCGTGACCACGAAGGGGACGAAGCGCATCAAGCCATCGTGCCACATTTCCACGAACTGCTTCGGCTTGATCAGCTTGTAGCCCACCAGGAAGAGCACGGCGGCCAGGCTGGAGAGCGGCACCATGCGCAGCAGGCTCGGGAAGATCAGCACGGCGGTCACGATCAACAGGCCGTGCACCACCGTGGACAGGTTGGAGCGGCCGCCGGTCTGGATGTTGGCCGAGCTGCGCACCACCACCTGGGTGAGCGGCAGGCCACCGAGGAAACCGCTGACGATGTTGCCGATGCCTTGTGCGTGCAGCTCGCGGTTGGCCGGTGTCACCCGTTTCCAGGGGTCCATCTTGTCGGTGGCCTCCACGCAGAGCAGCGTTTCCAAACTGGCCACCACCGCGATGATCCCGGCGATCTGCCACACGCGTGGGTCGGCGAAACCGCTCCAGTCGGGGCGCGGCAGGTCGGATAGCCCGGCGATGTCGGGGATGTTCACGAAGTGCTCGGCACCGATGTGCAGCACGGCGTGACCGTTGAACAGCACGCCCAGCACGATCCCCGCTACCACCGCCAGCATGGAGCCGGGGATCACCTTCAGCACCTTGTTGTTCTTCACGAAGGGGCGGTCCCACAGGATCATCAGCGCCAGGCAGGTGAGCGTGACCACCACCGCACCCGGCGTGATGTTGTCGAGCATGGCGCGCAGGTCGGTCCAGTGGTACTCCTCCACGCTTTCCGTCGGTCGGTCGTAGCCCACGCCATGGGTCAGCTGGGTAAGGATGATCAGCACGCCGATGCCCGCGAGCATGCCATGGATCACCGCGTTGGGGAAGTAGTAGGCGATGATCCCCGCCCGCAGGAAGCCGAGTACGATCTGGATGGCACCGGCCAGCATCACCGCGCACAGCACCAGTTCGAAGGCGCCCAGGTCGGTGACCGCACCGAGCACCAGGGTGGTGAGGCCCGCGGCCGGACCACTCACGCCCAAGGGCGAGCGGCTGGTGAGGCCGATCACGATGCCACCAACGGCACCGGCCACCACACCGGCGATCGGTGGCGCGCCTGAGGCCACGGCGATGCCCAGGCAGAGGGGCAACGCCACAAGGAAAACGACAACGGAGGCAGGGAGGTCCTGTTTCCAGTACCATAATAGCGGAAATCGTCTCATGGGATGAGAAGAACATGAAGGAATGGCCGAGGCGATCCACATCAGGGTCGATGGCCACCGGGACGCCTCGTTGGACCGGTGGCGATGCCGGCCGTAGCCGGGGGATCAGGCCACCGCTTTGGGCGGGGGCACGGCCACCTCGCCATGCACCGTCGCCTCGATCCGCTCGTCGTAGGGGATCGGCGTCACGGTCTCCACATGGGCCAGGTGTGCGCGATCGATCAGCAGGTAACCGATGGCGCAGGCGTGCTTCACTTCCTCTTCCTCCGAAATGGGCACCGTGCGGCTGCCCATCTCATCGCTCACCCTGTTCGAGCCGCATTTGTTCAGCAAGTAGGGCATCGCGAACATGGACCCGGCGAGCAATACCGCGCAGCACCTGAGCAACAGGGCGTGCATGGATCGGCCGAGGTCCAATGAAAGCATGGGATGCAAAAGTAGGCGACCGCTGCCGGGTGGTGGGGCCGTTTTAACCTTTTAACGGGTGTCCGGGACCGGCCTCAATTGGCCGAATGCGGATACAGCAGACGCAACTCGGGGATGCGCACATCGAACAGGTGCCCATCGCGCATGCGGATCATCCGATAGGTGCCCTGCATGCGTCCGAAACCGCTGCGCAGGTCGCACGCGCTGCTGTAGCTGAACTCCTCGCCGGGCTCGAGCACGGGCTGCTGGCCCACCACGCCCTGCCCTTCCACCTCACGCATGGGGCCAAGGCTGTCGGTGATGACCCAATGCCGCCGCAGCAGCTGGATGGTATCCTTCGTCCGGTTGGTGATCGTGATCCGGTAGCTGAACAGGTAGCGGCCCGCATGTGGATCGCTGTGGCGGGGCTCGAAGCGCGCCCACGCCATGATCCGCACCCCATGTGTCACTGCTACGCCCATGGTCACGACAAGATTACACAACCGATCGATCCGCCGCACGCATCACCCCCGTCGGCTGTTCACGAAACGCATGCCCACCAAGCGGTCGCAGCGCTGCTGGAAGTCGGTGAAGTAGACCAGGAGCAGGTAATCGTTCTCGGTCTGGAAGTGCGAGCCCTCGATGGTGGTGAGATCGGGAACCGTGCTCTTCGTGCCCAGCGTGGCGTAAGTGAAATCGATGAAGCCCTGCTTCATCACGATCGATGCGGTGTAGGCCTTGTTCTCCTCGGACCAGGTCATGCGGTTCTCCTTGCGGCATTGGAAATCGCTGAAGCCGCCGTACACGTACACATCGTCCTGCAGCGGTGCGGCCATGGGCAGGGTGAAGTGCACCAGCACGTAGTCGGCGCCCAGCGGATCACCGTCCACCCAGTCGTTGCGCACCAGGTACCTGCCGTTGAGGTCGGGCTGATCGAAGTAGACGCGGATGTTGCGCTTGGTCTCGGGTGCCACCCAGGCCTCGGTGAGGTTGTCGCCGGGACCGGGCTCGATGCGCATCACGCGCTGGGTGAGCATGCGCAGGTCCTTCAGGTCGATGTTGCGGAACTCGTTGTTGCCCATGAACAGGCCGGGCTCGGGGAAGTCGTACACCAGCTCGCTGCCCCGGACGAAGCGTGGCTTGAAGCCCGTGCGCAGATCGTCCCAGCGCATGTTCTGCAGCACGGCCACCTTGATATCGCGGAAGGCGTCCTGCACGGGCAGCTGTGTGTGGCGGATCGTGAAGTCCACCTGCTGGGCGGCGTCACGCAACTCAACGTTGCGGCTCGCCAGCACACGCGCATCGATCTGCACCTTCTGCTCATACACCAGGAAACGACGGGTGAGCACCAGGTCGTCCTGGTCGCTGCCGCGATACACCTTCAGCAGATAATTGCCCGAACGCCCGATGCGCATCATGTCGTTGGGGAACTCCAGTTCGTACTGGATGAAGGGCTGCAGCGTGTTGTAGCTCTGCTCGCCAGCAGGGATGTAGTCGCTCATGGCGCCGGTGAGGTATTGGCCTGGCATCAGGTCGCTGGGCTGCCAGTCGGCGTCGCAATGCACCACCGTGTACGACAGGTTCTCGATGTTGGGCTGCAGGTCGTCGAAGCGGAGCACCAGCACATCGGCGCTGTTCAGTTCGATCACCGGCGGGGCCAGCTCGAAACCCTTCTTGAACAGCTGCACCGTACGCACCGTGGGGCTGTAGACATGGTCCTCCATGCGCAACCGCTCCTGCGTCCAATAGTCGTTCGCGGGCCGCGCCACGGCCGGTTCCACCGAAGTGCATTGGGCCAGGATGATCAGTGCGGAGAACAGCAGCAGGGAACGGGAGGTGTGCATCAGCAGATGATGGATGGAGGTCCGGCAGGGAGGAGCGGGAAAGGGCACGGGACGAAGGTATTGGAAGGGGAATGGCGGTTGGTGCATGGGGTATGGGAGGAACGGGGTATCGTCGACCCTGTCATCCCGGCCTGTAGCCGGGAGGGTGGTGTTCACCTGATGTCCTATACGGACGCTTCATGACGCGCTCCATGCGCGCGGCCCACACGCCGGATCCTGACAATTGGCAACCGACCACTCCTAACCACGAACTTTGCACTGCCGCGGCGAGCTACGTCGCTGACGGCCCTTACCCATGCGCATCGGCATTGTCTGTTACCCCACCTTCGGCGGAAGCGGCGTGGTGGCCACCGAGCTCGGCATGGCTCTGGCCATGAAGGGGCACACGGTCCACTTCATCACCTACGACCGCCCCGTTCGCCTGCGCGACCACCCGAACGTGTTCTACCACGAGGTGCGCGTGAGCGACTATCCCCTGTTCGACTACCAGCCGTACGAGTTGGTGCTCACCAGCAAATTGGTCGATGTGGCCAAGTTCGCCGGGCTCGACCTGGTGCACGTGCACTACGCCATCCCCCATGCCTCGGCCGCGTGGATGGCCCAGCGCATCCTGGCCGCACAGGGCATCCGGCTGCCCTTCATCACCACCCTGCACGGCACCGACATCACCCTGGTGGGACGCGACCCCAGCTTCGAGCCGGTGATCACCTTCAGCATGGAACGCAGCGATGCGGTCACCGCCGTGTCGGAAAGCCTGAAGCGCGACACCTACGCGCACTTCCCGCTGCAGCGCGAGGTGCAGGTGATCCCCAACTTCGTGTGCCTCGACCAATACCCGCGGGAGGTGAACAAGGAAGTGCGCGAACGCTACGCCCCCCACGGCGAGAAGCTGCTGGTGCACGTGTCCAACTTCAGGCCGGTGAAGCGTGTGGAGGACGTGCTGCGCATGTTCTTCAAGCTGAAGGAACGCATGCCCGTGCGGCTGCTGATGATCGGCGACGGTCCCGAGCGCCAACGCATCGAGAACAGCTGCCGCCTCACCGCCACCTGCGACAGCATCATCTGGCTGGGCAAGATGACGCGGCCCGAGGAGATCATGGCCGGCTGCGACCTCTTCGTGCTGAGCAGTGAGAGCGAGAGCTTCGGTCTGGCCGCGCTGGAGGCCATGGCCTGCGGTCTGCCCGTGGTGAGCACCGATGTGGGCGGGCTGCCCGAGGTGAACCGTGATGGTGTAAGCGGCCTGCTCTCGCCCCTGGGCGATACCGAACGCATGGCCGACAATGCCTACACCATCCTGAGCGACCCGGCCGTGCACCAACGCTTCCACGAGGGCGCCCTGGCCACCGCCGAAGCGTTCGATCTGGACAAGGTGCTGCCGCGCTACGAAGCCCTGTACGAGCAAGTGCTCATGACCGAGCAGGTGTGATGGAGATCGTAAGCGAAAGGGTCAGCCTGGAGCGCGGCGCCGATCGGACCACGGTGGTGATCAGCGCCCGCCTGTCCAAGGGCCGCGAGACATTGCTCGTGTCGTGGTTCGTGGCCTGGCTGTGCTGCGGCATCTACGTGATGTACGCTCGCACACAGCTGCCGACGGGCGATCCCGCGCGCCAATACCTGCTGGCCTTCCTGGCCTTCTGGGCCTACTTCGCCATCAAGGTGGGCCGTGCGGTGCTCTGGCGCCTCAAGGGCTTCGAGCTCTGGCGTGTGAAGGATGGTGTGCTCACGATCAAGGACAGCATCTTCGGCTACGGCAAGGCCAACGACTACTTCGTACAGAACATCACCAAGCTGGGCCTGCTCAACATCGACCGCACCTCGTGGAAGTGGCAGCTGAACGAGAGCTTCTGGGTGATCGGTGGTGAACGCCTCGGCTTCGAGCACCTGGGGCGCAAGGTGGCCTTCGGCAAGGGCCTTTCCGATGAGGAGGCCAAGCGCCTGTTGCCGATCCTGAAGCACGAACTGGCCAAGGCCCGCAAGGCGGAGGACTGAACAGCGCTCAGCGCTCACCACCACCGGCGGCGACCTCGGCCAATTGCTTTTCCAGCCAGGTGCGTGCCTGCGCCTCGTTGTCCGTCACGAAGATCCGGTCCAGCCAGGGGTAGTAGCTGAAGTAGAGCTTCAGCATCAG